>Ga0068853_100001873_pt1 | contig 15482 bp, 16 predicted proteins | sample KBSCornC32_FD_65655 | JGI IMG/M metagenome (GOLD analysis project Ga0068853, IMG submission 65655) | Corn rhizosphere microbial communities from Kellogg Biological Station, Michigan, USA - KBS Corn C3-2 | ecosystem: Host-associated > Plants > Roots > Rhizosphere > Soil ...
CCCATCGTGCCGCTCTATTTCGCCGCCAAGCGGCCTGTCGTGAATCGCGACGGCGCCATCATCATGGTCGATGACGAGCGCATGCCGCTGAAGCCCGGCGAGACGCCGGAGATGAAGCTGGTGCGTTTCCGCACGCTCGGCTGCTACCCGCTCACCGGCGCGGTCGAATCTTCCGCGGTGACGCTGGAAGAGATCGTCGCCGAAATGTTCACCGCACGCACCTCCGAACGCCAGGGCCGCGTGATCGACCACGACGAGAATGCGTCGATGGAGAAGAAGAAGAAGGAAGGCTATTTCTAAGATGACTGCGCCTTTCGATCTCAAGAAGTTTCTCAGCGAGCAGGAAAACAAAACGTTCCTGCGGTTCCTGACCTGCGGCTCTGTCGATGACGGCAAGTCGACGCTGATCGGCCGCCTGCTGTTTGATTCCAAGATGCTGTTCGAGGATCACCTCTCGGCGCTGGAAAAGGACTCCAAGAAGTTCGGCACCGATGGCGAGAACATCGATTTCGCGCTGCTGGTGGACGGCCTGGAGGCCGAACGCGAACAGGGCATCACCATCGACGTCGCCTACCGCTTTTTCGCGACCGACAAGCGCAAATTCGTCGTCGCCGACACGCCCGGCCATGAGCAGTACACCCGCAACATGGCGACCGGCGCGTCGAACTCCGACCTCGCCGTGGTGCTGATCGATGCGCGCAAGGGCGTGCTGACGCAATCGCGCCGCCATTCCTATATCGCCTCGCTGCTCGGCATCCGCCACATCGTTCTGGCGGTGAACAAGATCGACCTCGTCGGCTACAGCCAGGAAATCTTCAACGACATCGTCAAGGACTATCAGGACTTCGCGAAGCAGCTCGGCTTCAAGACGCTGGTGCCGATTCCGATCAGCGCGCGCTATGGCGACAACGTCATCGCCAAGTCGCCGAAGATGCCGTGGTATCACGGCCCATCGCTGCTCGATCATCTCAACACCGTCGATGTCGAATCCGATGTCGCGGCGAAGCCGTTCCGCATGCCGGTGCAGTGGGTGAACCGCCCCAATCTCGATTTCCGCGGCTTCTCCGGCACGATCTCTTCTGGTCGCGTGAAGCCGGGCGACGCCGTCGTTGTCGCAGGTTCGGGCCGCACGTCGAAAGTCACGCGCATCGTGACCATGGACGGCGATCTGGATGAAGGCACCGCCGGCGAAGCGGTGACCATTTGCCTCGCCGACGAAATCGATATGTCGCGCGGCGATATTCTCGCGCCGGCATCGGCACGCCCCGAAGTGTCGGACCAGTTCTCGGCGCACGTCCTCTGGATGACGGAAGATGAAATGCTTCCGGGCCGCCAGTATCTGCTCAAGATCGGCGCGAAGACCGTTCCGGCCACCGTCACCGAACTCAAGCACAAGGTCGACGTCAACACGCTCGAACATCTCGCCGGCAAGACGCTGGCGTTGAACGAAGTCGGCTACGGCAATATCTCTGTCGCCACCCCGATCGCGTTCGATCCGTACGAAGAGAACCGCGACACCGGCGGCTTCATCCTCATCGACCGCTTCACCAACGGCACCGTTGCCGCCGGCATGATCGATTTCGGTCTGCGCCGCGCGACCAACGTGCATTGGCAGGCGCTGGACGTGAACAAGACGTCGCGCGCGAGCATCAAGACGCAGAAGCCCGCAGTCTTGTGGTTCACCGGTCTGTCGGGCTCCGGCAAGTCGACCATCGCGAACCTGGTCGAGAAGGCGCTGTACGCCGATGGCCGCCACACCTACATTCTCGACGGCGACAATGTCCGCCACGGCCTCAACCGCGATCTCGGCTTCACCGATGCCGACCGCGTCGAGAACATCCGCCGCGTCGGCGAGGCGTCGAAGCTGTTTGTCGATGCCGGTCTAATCGTGCTGGTCTCGTTCATCTCGCCGTTCAAGAGCGAACGCCGCATGGCGCGCGAACTTGTCGGCGACGGCGAGTTCATCGAGATCTTCGTCGATACCCCGATCGAGATCTGTATGCAGCGCGACCCGAAGGGCCTTTACGTCAAGGCGAAGGCCGGCGAAATCGCGAACTTCACCGGCATCTCGTCGCCGTATGAGTTGCCCGAGAACGCCGAGCTGCGCGTCAGCACCGCAAACCGCACCCCGGAAGACTGCGCCGCCGAAATCGTGGATTACCTGCGCAAACAGGGGATCGTGCCCTAGGCCACAGAAGCTTCACGGAACTTTTCTGGACATCCGCGCGTTGAGCGTTGATGAGGGAAAAGCTCGCGATTGCGCTTTTGTGCGGGGCGGTCCTTTCGGGCTGCACGACCTATGAACGGGTCCACGATTACGTTTACGGGCCGCCGCGATTTATCGTCTTTTTTTCCGGCGACAGCGCGACGCTGACGCCCGACGGCAAGACCATCGTCAAATCCGCCGCCGCCAGGATAACGAGCCGCCATCCCGCGTCGGTCCTGATTTCTGCGGGCGTTACCGCCGGCGACAACATGGAATTGTCGGAGCCGCGCTTCACCGCCGTTCATGACGAGCTCGTCGCCGACGGCGTGAACAAAGGCCTCATTGCCCGTGCGCCGATCCCCGGGCCGCAACTCGCCTCAACCGCCACCAAAGCCGGCACCAGCACCGCGGACCAGCGCGTGGAAATTAGGCTGCTCGATAAGGCACCTTAAGCGCGCGCCGCTTTCAGACGCGAGCTGACGTCGAAATCGCATTTCTGGAATGTGATCCCGGTATCGGGTGCTTCGCACTTCGCAAGCGCGCTCTCATCGCGCAGAAGGATACGCCAGCTTTGTTGCGCAATTGGCGCCGGTTGCGCGAAAGCGCGCGGCGTCAACACGGCGTAATTCAGCCGGTGCTGCAGATCGCGCACTGACGGATAGCAAATTGCCTGCATATTCTCTTTGCGCGCAACATCGGCAAGCGCCTGACATGGCGCGTAGTCGTCGGGCTTCGTCCACACTGCCAAATGCTTGCTCATCGGCGGCCGCGTCAGGTCTAGACCGGGATCGGTGCGCAGCTGCACCGCGAACACCGTGTATTCGGCGGCGTTGCCGGGAAGCGGCGTGTGCGGGGACTCCGCAAAGAACAGGAAGCGATAGAACACGATTTCGGAAATCGCCGTCTCCGGCGCGGCTGAGGCGTAGAACACGCCTTCAAACGCATGCGCGCGGCGGAAGCGCGAGGCATAGGGATTGTCCCGCGCATAACGAAACGGCGAGAACAGAAGATAATGCAGCCCTGCGCCATCGGGCGGCACCGGCGGTTTGGTTTCTTCCAGCAACCGCTCCAGCGCCGCCTGCTCGGCGAGCGAGTCGACAAGCTTCATGGTGGAGACGCGGTGCTGCGCTTCGACCGCGCGCCACGCCACCGTTTCGATGGTGAGCGAACTAGCTAAGAGCTCTTCGCGCGTCCAGATAGTGGAGGACATCGATAAGGCCCGTCACTTTTTGAATGAGATTTGCAGGCTTGTCCTGAAGCGCGGTGTTGTCCGCCTTCAGCCACGCCGCCGCGACTTGATCGTCACCGCCGACGACGGCATCGAGAGAGCGATAGACGCGCACGAACAGCGCCGCGAGTTCGAACGCCTTGTCGTTGCGTTCGATTGTGTATGCCCCCTGACGCATCCGCGTGATGGTGGGGCCGGACAGGCCCAAAATCTTCGCAAGGGCCGTGTTCGAAATATCCAGCCGTTCCGCCGCGCGCAGGACCGCTTTGCTCATCACCGCATCGTCGGACGCAGCATGCCGGAATTGGACAGAAGCTTCGCGCATTTTCTTGAAGCGCCTTTCTATTCAGAAGAAATATATATCTATTTTTCTTTCCTTGTAAACAAAAATATGAATTACAAATTTCCTATAGAAATAAAATAGATAAATCAAAGACTTATTACGTCTCGCCGTGAAAGCTCACCCACTCCTCCAGCGGCGCGCGTTCGCTGTGGAGGCTGTTCACCGGATGGCTTTCGTCGGCGTAGCCGATGGCGATGCCGCAGAAGATCATCTCTTCTTCGGGCACGCTCAGATATTCGCGGATGATGCGGTGCCACACCGCCCACGCTTCCTGCGGGCAGGTGTGCAGGCCGTGTTCACGCGCGAGCAGCATGATCGATTGCAGGAACATGCCGACATCGGCCCATTGGCCCTGCTGCATCTGGCGGTCGATAGTGATGATGAGCCCGACCGGCGCGCCGAAGAATTCCCAGTTGCCGGAAAAGAAATTCAGCCGCGCCATCTTGTCTTCGCGCGCAATGTTCATGGTCGCGTACATCGCTTCGCCGATCTTGAAGCGGCGCGTTTTGTAAGGCTCGGTCAGCGCGGGCGGATAGATGAGATATTCCGGCGCCTCGCCCAGCGACTTAGTCTGGCGGCGTTCGGCGACGCGGCGGATGAGTTCGTCGCGCGCCTCACCGAACAGTGCATAAACTTTCCAGGGCTGGAGATTGCCGCCCGACGGTGCGCGCGAAGCGGCCGCGAGAATCTTCTCGATGGTCTCGCGCGACACCGGATCGGGCTTGAACGCGCGGATGGTTTTGCGCGTGGCAAGCGCCTCACTGACCTTCATGGGAACCCCAACTCGAATGGCAAGTCCCCATGAAGCAGGCGGAGGGGCGGCTGTCCAGAGTCACCGCGCCGCCGCGGTCTGGAGCGCTGCGTCAACTTGCGGGCGAAGTGCGGCGGTCGCGGCTTCCGCCTTGGTCAGCGCCGAATGCACCGCGCCGGCGTCGGTTTCCGACAGAACATCGCGGCCTTCGGCGACGAGTGGCGCGATCTGGCTGACGATATTCGCCAGCGCTTCGAGGATCTGGAGGATGAGTGTGATGGTCATGAGAGACTCCTATTTCTTGATGAGGGTGTTGAGGGATGTGAGTGCCGCTTCGGCATCGGCCACCGCGGCGAAGATGCCGCCCGCATTCGCCGCGTCGTCGGCCGCGTCGGCGATGTCGAGGGCTGCGCCTGCCTTGTCGTAGAGCGCCTCGGCCTTCGTAGCGTTAGCGCCGGTGAGCGCGCCCGATTGCGCGGCTTGCTCGAGCGCAATGCCCGTGCCCAGATAGGCGAGATGGGCGACGGTCAGCGCCTTCTCCGCATCGGTGAGCGTCGCCGCGCTCGCGGCCGATCCACCAAACAAAGCCGTAAACGTCCCGCAGCCGCCAAGCGCAAGAGCGCCCAGCACGGCTGCCAGTGGCAGCAGTTTCATGGTGTTCTCCTTGTTGAGGTGAAAACATCCCCGCCGTGAGTGGCGGGGAATTAGGTGAGGTCAGTTGAGAGCGGCGCGAGAGTCGGACAACATGGTCCCAAGACCATGACCATCCCCTCTCTAACGCCCGAACAACAGGCACGCGCCGACAAGATCTGTGAACGCCACTACGCGATGGCGGATCAAATCGGCGCGCAGTTCACGACCGAATACGGTCGGCTGCTAAGAGACGATCCAGGCGCCGTTTATGACAAGCGGCGCGGCTATGTAGATAAAGAAGGCATCGTGAATTTCGAGCGCGGTCCGATCAAGTATGCCGTCAACGCGCGAAAACACATGACGCTCAAACTGCGATATCTGCCTTATCTCACGGACTTGCGCTCTGCATTCGACATCGGGGTTGGCACGGGTCAGATGTTCCAACTTCTACGCGACGCATTGGGCGTTTCGGTCACGGGCATCGATGCGCCAGATGCCGAAGGTGCATTTCTGTACGAGGCCTTTCGGAAGGAGCTCGGCATTGAAAATGACGTTGCGATGTTCAACGTTCGCGCCCGTGTCGATGTCCCAATCCCGCGCGGTGCGGCGGTTCTTTGCCTCTGGCCGATCTTCGATCGCGGATGGACCGTCGACGAGCACGCCTGGTTCATGGAAATGTGCAAGAGTCACGGCGCCGAACGCGTAGTTTGGCGCTTCAACACGCTCAATGCTTCGGATGCTATCCTGAATTTCTATCGCGACACGGTCGGTGCCGTATCTCCCCGTGCCAATGATCCAGGGTTCCTGATTGCCCCTCTCTAAGGCGAGTTCAACAATCGTTGCCGGTGCTGGTCCAACCAAGCGACAAAATCGATATCAGCTGCGTACCAATCGCTCATATTTCTTCGGCCCGCCTCACTGAGGTACGTCGAAAAGCCTTCGGGCGTCCGATGCGCGGCGACTGGATCCGATGGAAGCACCACCGTCGGCGGCAATCCAAGGCGGCGCTTCAAAACGTCAAAATCGTCTTCAAGCGACTCTGTGCGCCCGATCCATACTATGTCATCGAGACGCGTGAGCACGTTATCTTTTGAGCCGAGCGTGTCAGCAAAGCTAGTCTTCACGTGCGCGATGTCGCGCATCGCCTTCAACGCATCATCGTGAGCCGACGACGTTAATGCCTCTGCCAAATCGTTTGGGTTCTTGAAATGCGCGAAGGCTTCGGTCTCCGCCGCACTCCATTTCGAGTTCAGCAATGGGCGACCCATACGCAGCCGACTGTTGAACCCGCTGACAAACCGCTCCACTGGATCGCGCACGACAAAAGCCGCCTGCCCCGCCCAGAACAGCGCGCCGGCCGTCTGCAACAAAAAAGCCGCCACAAGGGCGGCCGGAAGACGTTTGTCCAGCAAGGGCTGGATATGTTCGGTGAGGGTCATTTGGGTGGCGCCTTCTCGACTTGTTTGTTCAGCCCCATGCGTGTCTCAAGCTCGCCCACGCGCATATCCAGTGTCTTCAGCGCCGGCGCATTCCGTTTTGCGCAGTAATCGAACATTGCGGCGGTGGCGTCGTAGAGCGCCGCAACCTTGCCGCCCTTTTGCGCATAGTTCGTCCAACCGGCCAGCGGCTGAAATCCGTTGGGCATAGAAAAATGATCCTCAACACCGTCGGTAACGACGACATCCTCCTCATCCGGTTGCGTGTATTTCGTTTCGAGCAGAACTGCCTTTGAAGCCGAAAGAAACCTTTGTGCCCTGGCGCTATCGACCTCGATTTCACAGCGATTCATTTTCATATCGGCAGGAAGCGTTTCATGCCCCCACAGCGGCTGCGCCGGTTCAAGGGTGAAGACTTGATAACCGCCTTTGACCTCTTTCAAGGCCGTGACCGATTCCGTGCGGAACGAGGGCAGATCGATCATTCGAAATTTGACGTCATGTGCATAGGCTTCTGCGAACAGCGTGTGAAGCATTCCGTCAGTGGACTGCAGATCGGCTGAGTCACCGATGACCGAGCGTTCGGGCAACAGATGATCGCGCTCCGCTGCCCCGGCAACGTTCGCAATCAGCATGCCGGCAACCAGAGCGGCAACAAAATGTTTGTCTAGCAAAGGCTGGATGTTTTCAGTGAGTATCATTTGCCGTCCATACAGTTCATTGATCGTCGTGCATCATTCCCACAGAAGCACGTCCAACACGAAATACGCCGTCACCGCGAACACCGCGAGGCCGAACCAGGCGGTGCCGACGACATACCAGATCGCCCAGAACCAATAGGCCGCGGGATTATCCTTGCGGGTATGTACGGCCCACAGCGTCATCACATATTCACGCTTCAAAATGCGCACAAAGAAGAACCCGAACGTCAGCACAATCGCGAAGAACGCGATCAGAAAAATCGGGATGACATATTCTTCCATCATTTCGCCCCCTCACCCCGCCCTCTCCCCCACATGCGTGGGGGAGAGGGAGAAGTATAGAGTGAGCAGAAGCATCTTCAAACAATGTCGCCACCTTCGATTGCAGAATATCCCGCTGCTGCCCGTTTCTCGTTCAGCGTCAGGAACGTCGCGGCGTTGAGTTTGTCCCAGGTGCTTTCACGGTCCAGCGCCAGTGCGTCGATGGCGTCGGCGTCGTAGCCTAAGCGCAAAGTTTCGCCGAAGCGGGGGCTAAGCCATCTTGTGAGTTGCGAGGCGGTGCGGCCGACGAGCGGCAACACGGTCTGGCGCCAGAAACTCAAATTCGCCTCGCGATAATTCGAGAACGTGTTGTCACCGGGAATTCCGAGAAGCATCGGCGGCACACCGAACGCCAGCGCGATCTCACGCGCGGCGGCGTCGCGGCTGTTGGCGAAATCGAGATCGGCGGGCGCGAAGCTCATGCTCTTCCAGTCGAGGCCGCCTTCGAGAACCATCGGGCGGCCGGCGTTACCCGCGCCTTGATAGGCGTCTTCGAGTTCGCGTTTCAGGCGTTCGAACTGATCGGTGGTGAGGTTCGGCGCGCCGTCCGGGCCTTTATAAACCAGCGCACCGCTTGGCCGCGCGGCGTTGTCGAGCAGTGATTTCGTCCACGCGCCGCCGGCGTTGTGAATGTCGATGGCGCGCGCCGCCGCTTCGATGGGCGAGAAGCCATAGGTGTCATCGAGCGGATGAAACAGCGTCGCGTGCAACAGCGGCATGAAGCCGGTGTCGCGGTCGGGCGCGATGGTCGTTGTCTGGTTGCCGACGGTATAGGTGTACGCTGCGGGCCATCCACGCGGGCCGGGCACCGCGCGCACGCGATCGGGACGCAGCACATACAGCTCGCGCACCGCACCACCCGCGCTCAGCGCTTCGAGATAGGCATTGCCGGCGCATTGCAGATAGGCATACCAGCGCTCGAACAGCGCGCGGCCATCATCGTTCGTATTCGGTTTGGCGAGCAGCGTGAGCAGCGGATGATCTTCGAGCTCCGCAGCACCGTCGTACAACAACCACGGTACCGATGCGGCGGCTTCCGCGATCATGCGCACGCAGCGATAGGCGATTGCGTTCTGCATCACGCCTTCGCGCGCGAGGCTCGCGTAATCGCGCCCGCCCCAGGAGGCCCGCCCCGCGAGAGACAGGGCGATGAGGGGGGACATCGCCTTCGTCTCAGGCGCGCTTTTCGGCGCCGACGCTCTCGCGGGGCGGAACCAATCGTTGAACATGATGAGGTCTCTTCTTCTTTGACCTCCCCCTTGTGGGGAGGTCGACACATGAGCGACAGCAAATGCGTCGGGTGGGGGTCGGGATACCGCATAGATCGCGCCCCCACCCGAAATGCTTCGCATTTCGACCTCCCCACAAGGGGGAGGTTAGTCATGCAGTTCTAATTTTCGGCACGCCGGCTTTCACGTCCGGGAACAACTCCGCCAAACCCCACACAAGTGCATCCATACGATCCGGACTCTTTCCCGTGCCGTCGTAGTTGCACATTTGATCTTCGAGCTCCGGAAAACATCCGACGTGATGCGCGCGGCCGCGTTCGTAGAGCGCCGAGGCGGGTTGTGCACGCGTGGTCTTGCCGCGTTTGGCGTGCACAAGTTTCACATTCGCATTCGGCAGCGGGTCGCGCATCATCGCGCGCACCATCTCGCCACCCTGGTTCGCTTCGGCGACGATCTTGTCGGCGTCGAATTCGAGATAAGCATCGGCGACGCGCGAGGCCCATTGGTTCGGCGTCAACCCGCCGCGCGAACGATCGCCAAGGACATAAGCCTCGCCCTTTTCACAGCGGCCAACAACGACGATGCCGCATTCGTCTCCGCTGACGGACACGGACGGATCGACCGCAACGACGACCAGCTCCAGCTGCGGCGCCTCGCGCACGCGCAGGCGTTCGATCCAGTCGCGCTGCCACAACGCAGCGTCATTGTCGGCAATGATCTCGGCGTCCAGCTCCTGCCGCCCCAACCGCGTCCCTGCAAAGCGCATCTCCAGCCCTTCGACAAAACCCGGCGCGAGATTCGCGATATTGCTGCGTGTCGTTCCGTGCGTATGCACGACGCCCTTCTCGCTCATCAACGCTTTCAGCGCCGGGATATTCCTCGGCGTCGTGGTCAGCATCAGCCGCGGCTTCTTTCCGACGCGTAGCGTCATCCGCAACATATCAAGCGCCGCTTGCGGATCGGACCATTTGGCGAATTCGTCACCCCACGCGGCGTCGAATTGATGGCCGCGAATGCCGTCGGGTTCTTCGGCGCTCAGAATCGTCGCGATGGCGCCATTGCTCCAGAGCACGCGATGATTCGACGGCTCGTAACTCGCGCCTGTTGCCGCTTCCATCAAACCCGAGACACCTTCGACCATCACCGCGCGTGCGTCGTTGAAAGTCGCACCGACGAGCGCGATGCGCCGAAACTTTCCGCGCTCCACGCCATCCGCGATCCAGGCTGCACCTGCACGCGTCTTTCCGGCGCCGCGCCCACCGAGGTAAAGCCATGTATGCCAAGACCCAACAGGCGGACACTGTTCTTCACGCGCCCAGAAATACCAGGACTTGAGAAGATCGGCGGCAACGTTGTCATTCACATTCTCCAAAAGCCGGATCCGCTCCTCGGGCGACTGCGAGACGATCAAGTTTTCGTTTAAGCTCTTCCAAGGCGCCTGCATTGCTTGTGGCCTTACCGGTTCGCAGCGCTGCGCGCTGCGTTTCAAGTTTTATGAGACGCCCAAGCGTCAGCTCGAGGCGATGCAACGTTTGTGAACTCATGTCGCGTGTTGCCGGATCGTTTGCTTCTTTTTCCAAGTTTGTGCCCTCAAGTCTGATGAGTTCGCGGTTGACCTGCATGAGCAATCGCCGGACCACGTTGTCCATCCAACCCGGTGGAACGTCATCGGCCTCTCGCCCAATCCACGCGCGCATAGCCGTATCGGCGCAGGCCTTTTCGGCCTTCGCGTCTTCCGTCTCCGCCATATCGTTGATCTCTAGTCTTTCGGCTTCTTGCAGAGTTTGGTCGCTGGCGTGAACGCTATCGGGCGGAAGGTCCGCCCATTCCAGTGATAGAACGCCATGCCGTCGCGGTTTTCGTCTTCGTTCGGCTGGCCGAGTGTCATCAACAGCGACGAGTCCGGGCGATAGAGCAGCACGCCGAATTCATAGAAGGCGCGGCGCGTGCCGGCATAATCGCCGTCTTCCTTTTCGCGCCCGAAATCGATACGCGCGTTCTGAAGCGAAGACATCTTGGCGTCGAACGCGACGCGCCCCGTCTTTAGATCAACGACGCCCCAGCTCAAACATCCCGTGCCGCAGCCCCAGCTCGCGAGCCGATAATGGCCGGCGAAGTTCGGGCCCGTCTGCGCGCCGAGTTTCGCGGCATCGCGCAGCTGTGTGCGATAGAGCCTTGCCTGTGCGCTGCGCAATTGAACGCGCGGCGCACGTTTCACATGCGTCACGGCAACGGCATAGCTCTCGAATTTCGGCGAGCTTTTCGGCGCATCGCTGAGTGCATATTGGCACCAGCCGGGAATCTCGGCGGACGCCGAACTGCTCATAAGCAGAAACGCCGCAAGCGCCGCGGAGGACGTTCCGGTTTTCATCATTTCGAATGTCCGTATTTCCCGATGCGCAACGTCACGCGAAACTGCGTCCGCATCATGGCGGGTTCCGGGATCGATGCAATTATCGGGATATGGGTGAAATGGCGTTTGCAGCGCCGCGCTTCAAGGGGCGGCCCAAACTTTTTTTGAAAAAAGATTCGCAAGGATTCCGCGGAAATTCGCGAGTAACCCTTTGCGCCGGTGTTCGATAAGCGGTCCAAAATAAATTTTGCTGCGCGATTTTCGCCCGCCGAGACCCCGCTTGCGGCATCTCCTATGGCCCCTTAAAACGGGCGCCCCGACACCAGCAGTAAGCCCCCACCTTTATGATCATCTCGTTCAAGAACAACTACATCTATATCCGCACCCGCAAGACGGGCAGCAGCACGATCGAGTCGATCCTGCGCAACAATGCCGGCCCCGACGATTTGATCGTTCGCGAGAGCCTGGAGACGCTTGGGCCCGTGCTGAAACCCGGCGTTGAACTGCCCGAAGACGCCGGCCTGATCACACATCTGAAGGCGTCCACCGTCCGCCCGCTCATCCGCGACGAGGTCTGGGACAAGATGTTCAAGTTCACCAGCGAACGTCATCCCTATGAAAAAGCCGTGTCGCTCGCCCGTCATCGTCTGCGCGGAAAGACCGGCGATGTCCGCGTCCGCGACAACCGCAAGCAACGCAAAGCCTTCCGCAAAGACTTTGACGATCTTCTCGACCGCGTCGTGCGCGGCGGAAAATATTCGAGCTGGCGCTACTACACGATCGACGACAAACTCGTGGTCGATGACTTCATCCGCCTGGAAACTCTGGCCGCGGATCTGAAGCGCATCGGCGAGAAGACCGGCGTCCCGATGCCGGAGGAACTGCCCCACAAACGCGAATCCAGCCGCGAGCATGACGACCGTCCGGCGCGCGAAATTCTCACCGCCGAACAGCGCGACATTGTTTACGATCATTGCCGCAAGGAGTTCGAGCTTTTCGGCTACGAGCGCTAGGCGCTTAAAAAAATCGCGCGCCGCGGCCAGAGGGTTCAAAGCCGCGACGCGCCTTTCGCGAAGGAACGGGGAGTTACTTCGTGAACGAATATCCGATCTCAAGCGAGACCCACGGCTTATCCTGGAATTGATAAGGTTGCGCTGAATCAACGTGATCGGCGCCCACCACCAGACCCACGTTGAAAGAGTCCTTCACCGTCGCAACAATGCCGGCGCCATAGCTGATGCCTGCAACGGTCTGAGACGCCGTCTTTCCATTCTTCTGTACCTGCTGCGTCGGAATTTCGGACAGACCCGCAAAAGCAATGGGACTGAATTTGATGCCGAACATATCCCAACCGAAGCGGTAGCCGAGGTAACCACCGAGCGTCGCGGAGGTTTGCACGGAGGTCTTTCCGCTGGTTTGAAGTTTGAACGGTACCACCAGCGTGCCGAAATCCCAGCCCCTGCGGACGGCGGCTTTCGGCAGATCGTCGGAGTTGATGAAGAACCTCGAGTTCTCATCGACGTTCAGCGGCGGTGCCACATCGCTTGAGTCATCCTGTCCGCTTCCGGACGACGACGCTTTCGCACTGCTAGATGCCTGTGCTTTAGCCGCAGCCGAACACATGAGCGAGTCATTGTCGGGATCCTGAGGCTGAAACGCGGCGATCTTGCTCATATCCTGAGCGTCGTAGAGGAACGCGCCTTTGGTATCGAAGGTCACCGGCAGATAATTCGATGCGGTCGAGCTCTTCGAGTCGTCGGAGTCGCTCTTCTTGCTTCCGCTGCCGTTGCTCTTGTTGCTGCTCGTCGTCGTTGTCGTTGTTGCCGCGGTGAATGTGGAATCCAGACCGATCACGCGCGTGCGTGCCGGCAAGCAATAGGCCGTACCGCCTTTGACGCCTCCGGAAGCGCCCACCGCATACACGTGAATTGGGTAATCCCAGTAGAGGTGGTCGTCTTTGTAGTTCGAGTCGCTGTTTGGAAGCGTAGGGATAGAGGTTGTTGTCGACTGCGACTCGCTGGAAGACGAACTCGACGAACTGCTCCCGCCGCCCTTGCTTTGCGCCGCTTCTTTCAGTTTGGAAATTGCTTTCTGAATATCGGGATCCGAGGCGTCGAGATTGAGCCTCGCCGCGATGTCGTTGTTGCTCTCGCTGGCCGTGGACGTGTTTGTCGAGGTCTGAGATGTTTCGACATAAGCAGGACCGGAAGCACCCGCCGGTGTCATCGCCGTGAGAACGCCCATAATCGCCGCGCTGCTCAACAGTACCTTTTTGTGCGTCTGCATAACGTACCCCTCAAAATTGCACGCCGGTTTTAGGCGCTACCCGAAGGGCACGCCGTGACGGGGATCACGCCTGGAAAGATTTTCTTAAGGCTCGCGCGCGGCAGCAGGCTTAGGCGCGGGTGAAGGTTTCGTCATGGAACGGCTGCGTCTTGCGCAATGCCGCAAACGAGGGTCCGGGAGCCAAGGCCTTGAAACTGCCTCAAATCTCGGCCACTTAGCGCGCCCATGGGCGATACCTTCCGGGCGATTTCCAAGTCGATCGAACGCTGGTTCTCACGGAACGGCAGCGGGCTGACCAAGGCGCTGGCGCTGCTGGTCGTGATCGTCACGATTCCGTTCGCGCTGCTGGCCGCGGTGCCGTCGATCATCGGATTGTTCGCGCCGCCGCTCGACAACAAAATCGATCTTTACAGCGTCAATCGTCCGCTGGCGTTCACGTTCCTGGATGAGAGCGGGCGCGAGGTCGGCCATCGCGGCGCGGAGATCGGCGAACGGCTGCATCTGAACGAGATGCCGGCCTATGTCCCCGCCGCGTTCATCGCGATGGAAGACCGCCGCTTCTACGACCATCATGGCATCGATGTGCGCGGTCTGATGCGCGCGAGTTTGCGCAATGTGCGCGCCGGCCATTGGGTTGCCGGCGGCTCCACGATCACACAGCAGACCGCGAAGATCGTGTTCACGTCTCAGGAACGCACCCTGTCGCGCAAATGGCAGGAACTGTTCGAGGCCGCGCAGCTGGAGAAATCGTATTCCAAGACGCAGATCCTCGAACTCTATCTGAACCGCATCTATCTCGGCTCCGGCGCGTATGGCGTCGACGGCGCGAGCCATGTGTACTTCAACAAATCCGCGCGTGACCTCACGTTGCCTGAAGCCGCGATGCTGGCGACGCTCACGCGTGCGCCCTCCGTGTTCTCGCCACGCCGCGATCTGGCCAAGGCGCAGGCGCGCGCGACGACCGTGCTAGCCACCATGGTCGAGACCGGCGCGATCACCGAAGCACAGGCGGCGGAAGCCAACGCCAATCCCGCCGTGATCGCGAACCATGCGGTGACCGATGCACGCAATTTCTATCTCGACACCGCCGCCGACGAAGCGCTGAAGAAAGCGACCGTCGATGGCGTTGCCCCGACCGCGGACCTCATCGTTCACACCAATCTCGAACCGCGCATCCAGGACATGGCGCGCGCCTCGGCGCTGAAGACGCTGCGCAAGTCGGGCAAGAAGATGCACGCGAGCGAAGCCGCCGTCGTGGTGATGAAGCCCGATGGCGCGGTGGTCGCCCTCATCGGCGGCACCGATTATGCCGAGAGCACGTTCAACCGCGCGACGCAGGCGCATCGCCAGCCGGGCTCCGCGTTCAAGCCGTTCGTCTATCTCGCGGCCCTCGAAGCCGGCCTCACGCCGTGGGATGTGCGCGACGATGAAGCGGTGGACATCGACGGCTGGAAGCCCACGAATTTCGGCGGACGTTCCTATGGCACGCTGACGCTCGCCGATGCGCTCGCGCATTCGGTCAACACCATCACCGCGAACCTCGCGCAGGAAGTCGGCATCTCCACCATCGTCGACGCCGCGGCGCGGTGCGGAATCCAGTCGCCGCTGGAGCAGAACGCATCGCTCGCGCTCGGCACCAGCGAAGTCACGCCGATCGAACTCACCACCGCCTACGCCGCATTCGCGAGCGGCGGCATGGCGGTCACGCCATACTTCGTCACCGAAGTCGACGGCGCGGGCGGCAAGGTGCTCTACAAGCGCGTGGCCCCGGAGCCGCAGCGCATCATCGCCGAGCATGTGAACAAGGATCTCGTCGCGATGATGTATGGCGTCGTGACCTCGGGCACCGGCCGCAGCGCATCGCTCGTGAGCCACGAAGCCGCGGGCAAGACCGGCACGACGCAGGACTATCACGACGCGTGGTTCGTTGGCTTCACGACGGACTATGTCGCCGCGGTGTGGGTCGGCAACGACGACTCCTCGCCGATGAAGACG
>Ga0068853_100001875_pt1 | contig 15480 bp, 11 predicted proteins | sample KBSCornC32_FD_65655 | JGI IMG/M metagenome (GOLD analysis project Ga0068853, IMG submission 65655) | Corn rhizosphere microbial communities from Kellogg Biological Station, Michigan, USA - KBS Corn C3-2 | ecosystem: Host-associated > Plants > Roots > Rhizosphere > Soil ...
AGTCATGACCGCAACCATAGTCCGCCGCCACCCAGGATCGAAATGGATGCGATTGGTATTCCGCTCCGAGAGAGCCCCGCGCGGGTCCGACCTCCACACCACACCGGAGGGCGCCGTGCCCAAGCGGCGTGACCGCGGGTCGAGACGACCCGGGCGGCGTCGCGTCAGCGATGGTGCCGGGTGAGCACCGGCCAGCTCACGGCCGGGTTGCCCTGCTCGATGCCCCCGCCCATCTTCGTGCACAAGATGACCTCGGCGTCGCCCGCGCAGTTGGCGTACGTCAAACAACCGTTGGCGTCCTCGGCAGAGGGAGCGCCCTGGCAGCCGTCCAGGTCGGCCCACTTCTGGAAGGTCGCGCGCGCGCCCAGGAAGGTCACGGGCATGCCGGAGACCACCGACGAAGGACCGCCGGCATAAGGGACCAGAGGATCGGCGGTGCCGCGGAACGAGATCACCGTGATCGGACGGGAGGGCCGGCATTCGGCGAGGTTCTCCTCGACCAGATCGAACGCCGACGGCGCCACCGCGGCGAAGACGTCGGCCGCGCGGCACGCCAGGTAGTGAGCCATCCCGCCGCCCATGGAAATTCCCACCGCGTAGACCCGGTCGAGGTCGATGCACGCCGTGGTGGCGACCTGCGCGACCAGCGCCACGGCGAATGCGACGTCGTCGGCATCCACGCAGCAGGGGCCGATGTTCCAGCCGGTCCCCGCGGGGCCTCCCACGCCGTTGGGGAAGGCGGTGATGACCCCTTCGGGATCGGTGGTGGCGAGATAGACGGAGCTCATGCGCTCGCGCGTGCCCGAGCTCATGAGCGCGTGGAAGTCGAGGACCAGCGGCACCGGGCTGGTACCGGTGTACGCGGCCGGGACGTGAAGGACGTAGCTGCGGTTGGTGCCGCCCACCTGGACGGTGACCGTCCGATCCCCGGAGGCCAGCACCGGCGTCGGGCAGGTCACCGGCGCGCCGCCGCCGGCGCCGCTCGCGCCGCCCTTGCCGCCGCTGCCGCTGGTGCCGCCTCGCGCTCCCAACCCGCCGCGGCCGCCCGATCCGCCGCTGCTGCCGCCGGCGCCGCCCCCCGTGCTGGCGCCCGAGCCGGCGCCGCCATCGGGCCCGCCCGCGATGACCTGCAGGTCGGCCCGCGAGCAGGCCAGAAGCCCCACCAGGACCAGGACCACCTTGACGGGAAACACCGCGGAGACCGTCGTGGTGCCGGCCGTCGCCAAAGCTTGCGCGGGCAGGTTGCGCCTCATGGCCACACGTCGATGGCGGCCGTCACGAGCACCCCCGGGTGCGCGGTCGTGGCCACGACCTGGTCCACGAAGCGCAGCGCGGGATACGGCTCGGCCAGTTGAACGTGCGCGGCCAGCACCAGATCGGCGCGTGCGCCGAGGCTCACCGCCACCCCAGCCCCGCCGTCGAGCAGCAGCGACCATTGCGTGGCGCGAAGGGCGTGGTTCGGGGCGTCGGCGCGCCCCTCGGCCGCGGTTCGGAGCGCGCCGGCGCGGAGCGCGAGCTGCGGGCGCACCCCCCGACCGAAGCGGAGGTGGTAATACACGCCGGCGAGCACCTGATCCTGCGTGACGCTCGCGTCGCCCGCCCCGCTGGCGACGGACGCGCTGGTGCCCAGGCCGGCCGCCGTGAGGCGAACGATCCAGCCCGCGCCGAGCGCGGCGCTGGCGCGAAGCTCGGGGAGCAGCGCCGGGCCGACCCCGTCGAGGCTCATCACGGCCGCCACTCCCGCGCCCACGCCTGCCGCCCACGCGGCGGACGTCGCTGGCGAAGCTGAGGCCGCCTCGCGCGCTGCGGCCACCTCCCCGCCGGGTGCCCTCGCTCCCGTGGCCGCGTCCGGGGCGGACCGCGTGTCCGGCGGCGTCTCTCCGTCCGGATGGGTCGCTGGAGCGGCCGGCGTCACCGCCGTCGCGGCCGGCGTCGGACGGGGCGCCACGGAGGCGGCCGAACGAGGCCCGGTGGCGGGCTCGCCGTCTCGATCGGCCGCCGGGGACGACCGCGCCGCCGGTGCCTCGGCGGCTGCGACGCTCTCTCGCGTGATCAGATCGATCTCGACCAGGCAGGACCGCAACAGCTCACCGGCGCGGATGGCCAGCGTCTCGGCCACGTGCTCGGAACCGGTCCGGACCGGCATCCGCCGCCAGACCGAGCGGCCGGCGGCCCGATCGGCGGCCCACACCGCGACGAGGCCCGGGACCGGCTCGCCCGCCAGCGCCAGGACGGCGTCGACGCCCCGCTCGGCCGACAGGCGCGCCAGGCAAGCGCGCGAGCGCTCGGCGTCGCTCGGATCGCAGGAGGCGGCCTCGCGGGGGCCGACCTCGATGATCCGCGGCTCGAGCCCGGAGGATCGCAGCTCGCCCGTGACCCGCAGCAGGATCTCGCTCAGGAGGGGCGCCGGACCCTCGGGGCGGAGCAGGCCCACGGTGGCGGCGCGCCCGAGCCGGGCCCCGGCTGGCGCCGGCAGGGCGGCCGTCGACACGATTCCCGCGACCCCGGCAACGACGACCAGCCCGCGCACCCCCGCTCGCCTTTCAGGGCGCGCGCATCAGAGCCTGGGCCGAGCCGGCGTACGAGCCGCCCGGAAAACGGCGCAGGTACTCCTCGGCCAGGGGGCGGGCGCGCGAAGCTCCGTTCAGCTCGTTCATCAACGTCATCTTGCGTCCGAGCGCCTCCGAGGCGTAGGTGCCCGAGGGGGCCCGAGACAGGTAGTCATCGTACCACCGGACCGCGCGGGCGCGGCCGCCCGTCGTCGCCTCCTCCACCCGACCGAGCAGGTAGGTGGCGTCGAGCGCGCGCCGCGAGCTGGGGAACCGGCGGCGCTCGGCGGACAGCGCCTCACGGGCCAGATCCATGCGACGCCGGTAGCGGGCGGCGTTCGCGAGGGCCAGCAGCTCCTCGTCGGAGGCGCCGGCCAGCGTCGCCGTCACCCCGTCGCGTTCGACGTCGTCGAGGATGCGATCCCAGTCGCCTCCGGCCATGGCCTGATCCCAGCGACGCGCGCTGTCCGCCGCGCTCGTCGGCCGCCCCGAAGACGACGCCGAGGTGGGCCCGGCGCCCGCGGCCGCGCCGCGCCGCCTGACCCTGCCGGCCGACAGGGCCGGCGTGGACGCCGCGGGCAGCGCGCTCGGGACCACTGACTTTTCCTGTCGCGTCTCCTGTCGCGTCTTCTGTGGCGTCTTGGCGACCGCCACCGGCCCCTCGGCCGGCGTCGCCGCGTCGCCCACGTCATTCGCGGTCGGGCTGTCCGTCGCCCCGTCCTCGCCCGCGTCCTCGGTGATCAGCGTCTCGGCGCGGGGCAGGTTCACGACCACCCGCTGCCCGGCCCGCAGCTCGAGATCTCCGCCGGAGATCGGCCCGCTCACGGCGACACGACCGCGCCGCAGGCGAAGCTCGAAGCGCTCGCTGCCCGCGTCCCACGAGACCGTGAACACGGTGCCCTTCACCGTCACGAGGAACGGGCCCACGTCGACCAGCCACAGATGATGGGCGCTCGGCGTGATGCGGAACGAAGCCGTCCCCTGCTCGACGGCCATGCGCGCGCCGCCGGCGTTGACGGACAGCAAGCGCCCGCGGGCCCCCGGCATGAGCGCAAGCTGGCTGCCTTCGTTGAACGACAGCTTCACGCCCCCGCGCCCCACCTGTCGAAGGTAGCCACCGGCCACGACGCTGCCACCCTCGACCGAGTACGCCAGCTCGGACGCCCTCGTCGAGAGCGAGCTCGTCCCGACCGTCTTCACGACGAGGACCGCGACCGCCGCGGCGACGATCGTCGCCCCGCACGCAACCACGAAGGCGCGCCGCCACGACCAGCGCGAGCCTCCGCGGTCCCGGAGATCCCTCTGCCCCTGCCCCTCGGTCTCCTCGATCCGATGAAACAGCGCCCGCAGCCCCTCGTTCAGCTCGGCCGCCGTGGGCGGCTGCACCTGCTCCTGGATCAGGTCGGTCACGGCGCCCAGCGCCGGCGAGACCTCGAGCTCCCGATCGTCGACCCGTGTCATGTCGTTCCTCCCCCCCGCGTCGGCAGACGGCCCGCCAGCCCCACCTCGGACTCGAGCATCCGCGAGATGCGCGCGGTCCCGTGCGCGAGCCGGCGCTTCACGGTGGACGTCGACAGCTCGAGCGCCGCGCCGATCTCCTCGACCGTCATCGACTCCAGGTGGCGGAGCGCGAAGACCAGGCGATCCTCCGGCGACAGGCGATCGAGGCGCGCGTAGAAACGCCGGAGCAGGTCGCGCGACTCGACGTCCAGCGTGTCTGAGCCGACGTCGAGCAGCGCCTCGGGCCGATGGAAGGACAGCCAGCCCCGCGTCTTGCGGCTGCGCAGCTCGGACTTCAGCACACGGATCGCGAACGAGAAGACGAAGCTGCGCAGGCTCTCGGGCTCACGCAGGGTGCGCGCCTTGCGATACAGCCGGCAGAAGACCTCCTGCGCGACGTCTTGTGCCTCGGCCCGGGAGCCGAGCGCGCGCTCGGCGGTCGTCAGCACCATCGGGGCGAAGCGGTGCCAGGTCTCGGCGATGGCCCACGACTGACCCGCGATCAACCCGCGTCCGACGTCCGCGTCGCTGACATGTCGGTGACTGGCGGTGACCGCCAGGGTGAGAGGTATGTCGGAGCGCGGTAGTGGCACGGTGAAGATGGAGATAGGTGAAAAGAAAGAAAGAGCGGAGCGGGGCGACGAGGAGCCGCCCGCCGAGCAGTCGCAATGATACGTGGCGACGGGTCAACTTTCTTGCGGGGTGACCGGGCGCGGGCTTCTTGGTGTCCCCGGATGATCCGGTATCCTCTGTGGGTCCATGGCTGCTGGGGTGCGCTACCGCGTGGTCAAGAAGCTCGCCCACGGCGGGATGGCCGAGATCTTCCTGGCCCTGCAGAGCGGCGCCGAGGGCTTCGAAAAGCCCGTGGTGTTGAAGCGGATCCTCCCCTCCCTCGCGTCGGATCCGGCGTTCGTGCGGATGCTGGTCGACGAGGCGCACATCGCGTCGACGCTGAACCACAGCAACCTCGTGCAGGTGCTCGACCTGCGGCACTCGGGCAGCGAGTACTTCCTGGTCCTCGAGTTCGTCGACGGCTGGAGCCTGGAGCAGGTTCGCCGGCGGGCGCAGAAGGCCAAGGTGAAGCTCCCCTTGCCCCTCATCCTCTATATCGCGAGCTCCCTGTGCCGGGCGCTCGCCTACGTTCACACCCGGAAGCGCGACGGCGAGCCGCTGGGCATCGTGCACCGGGACGTGACGCCCCAGAACGTGCTGCTGAGCTGCGAGGGCGAGGTGAAGCTGGCCGACTTCGGCATCGCCAAGGCGGCCGGCAAGCGCGAGAAGTCGGCCACCGGCATCATCAAGGGCAAGTTCGCCTACATGTCCCCCGAGCAGGCTGCCGGGCAGGAGCTGGACGCGCGGTCGGACCTGTTCGCGGTGGGGACGCTGCTCTACGTGCTGACCACCGGGAAGAAGCCGTTCGACGGGCCGACCGACCTGGACGTGATCATGGCCGTCCGCAAGGCGCGGTTCGAGAAGCCGTCGACGTTCGTGAAGGACTTCAACCTCGACGTCGAGAAGCTGATCGGGCGTGCCCTGCGCGCCAACGTCGAGCGGCGCTGGCAGAGCGCCGAGCAGATGGCCGACAAGATCGACGCCCTGCTGGTGGGCCTGGGTCAGCCCGCCGGGCCGGCCGCGCTGAAGCGCTGGCTCGAGACGTTGAGCGACAAGGACGGCGTGAAGCCCGCCGCCGACGCCGCCGTCGATCCCGAGACCCAGATCAGCGACGTCGTGCCGCTCGGCAGCCGCGACCTCGACCTGGAGGAGATCTCCGAGGTGGCGGGGGCCGCCGAGCCGCCGCCCGTGCCCTCGGCCGCCCTGGGGCCCGGGCGCGAGCGCCCGTCAACGCCGCGACCCGCGGCGACCGTCGAGAGCCCGACCGTGCGCCGGCCCAACATCCACGACCTGCCGACGCGCGCCTCCCCCGCCCAGGCCGTCTACATGGGCGACATCATCCGGCGCCCGCCGCGCTCGGGCGACGCGGCGGTCGTCGGCTTGCCGTCGCCACCCAGGCCCGGCACCGGCAGCGACGCGCGCGACGACTCCGAGACCGGATTCTTCGAGCGCGTCGGCCGCGCCATCAGGCGCACGCTCATCCGCGCTTTGCTGGTGGTGGCCGTCGCGGGCCTCGGCCTCTACCTGGTGTGGCCGTACCTGCCGACGTGGATGGCCGCCCCGGTCGCAGGCTGGTTCCACAAGCTCCCGGTGCCGCTGCTCGACAAGGACGAGCCGAAGGCGACGCCGTAGCCGAACTGGTCAGGAGGGGAAGCGATGGCGACGTTCGATGGCCAACGGCCCCTGATCGGGGGCCGCGAACTTCCACCTGGCGATGGTCTGCTGGGCGCACTCCATGATCGCGGGATCGACCGGGGTCATTGCCACGACCTCGGCGCCGCTGACGCTGCCGTCGAGGCCGATGGTCCAGCGCACGAGGAGCGTGCCCGCCCGCACGTCCCTGGGCGAACGGTGCTTGTCGCGCGCCACCTCGACCCGGCAAGCGTTCAGCTCGCGTAGCCGCACCGTGACCGCATCTTGAACCGCCCGAGGCACCGGAATCCTGGGTGGCTCGGCTGAAGGCGCTGGCGCGGCGGCCGCCCCGCCCGGGGAAGCGGCGACGGGCGGCTCCGGGCGCGCCGCCGCCTTGGGCGCCGGGCGGATGCTCGAGGGAGCGGGCTTACCCTCCAACTTCGAAGGACCGATCTTGCCCGTCTCCGACAGCGACGGACCTGGGATGGCGCTGGCTCCCCCCGCGCCAGCGGCGCCGCCGGACGCGCCCCCCGCGCCGGCTGCCCACGACCGGATCGTGCCGAGAGCCGCGGCGACCGCGATGATGACCGTCATCGTCAGGCGCTTCCCAGCCCGGTGCTGCGCGTCCCTAGGCATGCTGCATAACGTGCGCACGACGAGCTCGGATGGCAAGGCGAGCGCTCGTCTCGCCGGCGCTCCGATCCCCGTAGCTGTCCGACCCCGGGCGGGCGCTGTAGCCTCCGGGCGTGGATCCGCTCTACGGGCGCGCGGCGTTCCTGGACCAGGCAAAGGTCGCGGTCGGGCGCGCGCTGGCCGGCGACGGGCGCGCGCTGCTTTTCACGGGCGAGCCCGGCATCGGCAAATCGGCCCTGGCGGAGCACGTCGCCGCCGCGGCGGCCGCCCGGCATGCAGATGTGGCCTGGGGGCGCTGCTGGGAGGCGGGCGGCGCGCCGCCCTACTGGCCGTGGATCCAGATCTTTCGCGGGCTGGGCATGGACGAGGATCCGTTCGCCGGCGGCGTGGCCGTGGTCGGCACGCGCGCGGACGACGCCCGCTTCGCGGCCTTCGATCGAGCGGTGCGCGCGCTGCAGACGAGGGCGGCGCAGACGCCGCTCGTCTTGATCCTCGACGATCTGCACGCCGCCGACGCGCCGTCGCTGCTGTTGCTGCTGCTGCTCGCGCGCCAGCTACGCGGCTCGCGCATCCTGGTGGTGGGCGCTTACCGCGAAGCCGAGGCCCGCCTGTTCCCGGAGGTGCCGCCGCTGCTGGCCAAGATCGCGCGCGAGGCGGACGTGTTGCCGCTGGCGCGCCTCGGCCCCGGGGACGTGGCCGCCTGGGTCCAGGCCTCGGGGCGCGGGGCGGAGGCGGCCACGGAGCTGTTCCGCCTGACCGAAGGGCACCCGCTGTTCGTGGTGGAGGCCCTCCGGCTCGGACAGCGAGGGCCGGCGCAGGACCGGCTGCCGGCAGGTCTCGGCGCCGTGCTCGACGAGCACCTCGGCCGCCTGTCGGCGCCAGCGCGGGCGGTGCTGGCGATCGCGGCGGTGCTGGGGCGCGACTTCGCCGGCGCCGACGTGGCCGCCACCGGGGCGACGAGCCTCGACCTCGTCCACGAGGCCCTGGCCGAGGCGGCCGCCACCAGCATCGTCCAACCGACCGGCGAGGTCGGGCGGTTTCGCTTCGCGCACGTCCTGCTGCGCGACCGCATCTACGGCGAGATCGTCCCCTCGGAGCGCGCGCGCCTTCACCTGAGCGCGGCGACCGTGTCGCTGGCTCACGGACCGTCGGCGGCGGCCGCCGCCGTCCATCACCTGTTCGAGGGGCAGAGCGCCGGCAGCCCCCGGCGGGTGGCCGAGGTGGCGCTCGCCGCGGCCGAAGGCTCCCTCTCGCGGCTGGCCTTCGAGGACGCCGCGCGGGTCGCGCGGCGGGCGCTGAGCCTGCGCGGCGAGAGCGAGGGTGACGGCCTGCCCGTTCCGCTGGAAGGGCGCCTGCGCCTGACCCTGGCCGAGGCGTCGATCAGGCTCGGAGAGGCCGCGGAGGGAAAGGCCCTGTGCGTGCAGGCGGCCGCGTCTGCCGAGGCCGCGGCCGATCCCGACCTGCTGGCGCGGGCCGCGCTGGTGTACAGCACCGAGCTGGCGAGCGGGATCATCGACCCTCGGATGAACGCGCTCTTGCGGCGCGCGCTGGCGGCCCTCGACGAGGGGGACTCGCCGGTGCGCGCGCGCCTCCTGGCCCGGCTCGCCGCCGGCCTCACGCCGCCCGACGATCCGGCGAGCGGGTCCGAGATCCTCTCCCTCATGCGCTCCGCGACAGGGATGGCGCGCCGGCTGGGCGACCGGAACACGCTTCTTTACGTCCTGCAGTTCGCGGCGACGGTGGGCCTGCTCGTCCCGGAGGAGGAGCGGTTCTCCTTCATGCAGGAGACCATTCACCTGGCGACGGCCCTCGATCAAGGCCTCGTCTTGCTGCACACGCTGCCCGCCTACATGACCGCGCTCGTCGCGCGGGGCCAGGCGGCCGAGGCGGAGGCCGTGTTCCCGCGCTACGACGAGCTCCTCGCCGACTCCCGGCAGCCGCTCTACCGCGTGCATCGGGCGGTGGTTCGCGCGCTGCTGTGCACGCTTCGCGGTGACTTCGACGAAGCGGAACGACTCGGCGCCGAAGCCCGCGCGATCGCCGAGCGCGCCGGCTCCGACGCCGGGCTGCGCACGTGGGTGACCCACCGTCTGTCCGTCGCGTTCCTGCGGGGCCAGCCGGAGCTGCTGGCGGAGGACGCCGCCCCGCTGGTCTTCCAGCACGAGTCCATGTGGGGCGGCGGCTCGTTCGTCGCGTGGATGCTGATGGGACTCGGGCGGAACGACGAGGCGGCCGAGCGGGTGCGCAAGGTCGACCTCTCGGCGCGCAGCATCCCCTCGGCCAACCTCATGAACCTGGTGGGCGCGGCGGAGGTGTGCGTGCGGCTCGGCGAGGTCGAGCTCGGTCGAACGGTCTACCCGTCTCTCCTGCGCGCGGCCGATCGGATGTTCTGGAACATGGGTCCTGGGTCCGTCCTGGGCCCCACCGCGCGGACGCTGGGCGACCTCGCCTTGCTGATCGGCCTTCCGCGCGAGGCGGTGGGCCACTACGACGAGGCGCTCGCGTTCTGCGAACGCCTGGGCGCGGCGCCGCTCGTCGAGCGGTGCCGGCGCGCGCGCGAGGTGGTCGTCTCGCGCGGCCCGGAGCCGGCCAGCCCGAGCGCGCCGCCTTCGCCCGTGGCCGCGAGCGTGATCCTGCGGCGCGAAGGAGACGTCTGGGCCATCACCGGCGCCGCCGGTTCCACACTGCGCCTCAAGAACGCCAAGGGCCTTGGCTACCTTCACTATCTGCTCGAACAGCCGGGCCGGCCGGTGCACGTGCTGGAGCTGGTGGGGGTCGATCACCCGGTCGGCGACGCGGGCCCCGTGCTGGACGCGCAGGCCAAGCAGGAGTACCGCCGGCGCCTGGACGATCTGCGCGACCAGATGGCGGAGGCGGAGTCTTTCGGCGACGCCACGCGCGCGGCGCGACTCGAGGCGGAGATCGGCGCCATCGCGGAGCAGCTCGCCGGCGCGGTCGGCCTGGGCGGTCGCGACCGGCGCGCCGCCTCGGCCGTCGAGCGCACGCGCATCAACGTCCAGAGGTGCCTGAAGGACGCCATCCAGCGCATCGCCGCGCTTGATCCCGCCCTCGGGCGCTACCTGTCGGCCACCGTGAAGTCCGGCACGTACTGCTCGTACGACCCGCTCTGAGCCCGGGCGTCCCGAGGGGCGCAGCCGAGGAGCCGAACCCGGGGAACGAACGATGTTCGGTGCGATCGAACGGATACCTCGCTGGAGGTAGACGACGATGAGCCGAACCCTGACCGACCGAGCCGCCCGGTGCCTGGCGCGCGTGGTGGCGTTCGCCGCCCTGTCCGCGTGCGCCGGCGACGCACTCTCGAAGAGGGGGCCCGACGACCCACCCGACACCGAAGGCGTGGAAGCCGCAAGGGGGGCGGCGGCGGCGGCGTCCCTGTCCTCGACGGGCAGCCCGGCCGACCGGCGCGCGTTCGAGCGTACGTTCGAGCGCGCTTTCCCGCACACCAACGGGCGAGCGTGCGCGACCTGCCATGTCCTCGAAGAGGACACGACCCTGCGACCGGCCAGCGTCGAGGCGCGCCTGCGGGCGAACCCGCGCGACCCGCTGTTCAACCGCCTCGACGCCGACGACCCCACAGCCGCCGTGCCGACCTTCGAGGCGCTGAAGAAGGGCCTGGTGCGGGTGGTCCTGCCTCTGCCCGCGAACATGGACGTCATCGATCTGGAAGGGAGGGTCATCACTCCCGCCGACCGCCGGATCTTCGTCTGGCGGGGCGTCCCCACCGTCGCGAACACGGCGCTCACGGCGCCCTACCAGTTCGACGGTCGCGCGGCGACGCTGCAAGAGCAGGCGCAGGCCGCGATCCTCAGCCACAGCGAGGGACGCCCGGTCGCGCGCCGCGAGCTCGACCGCATCGCCGCCTTCCAGAAGGCGACCTTCACGTCGCCGCGCGCGGGCCTGGTGGCCGCGCTGCTGGCGGCCGGCTTCCCGGTCGAACGGATCCCGGCGCCCGAGCAGTTCATGCCGCTCGCCCCCGACGAGCAGCGCGGCCGCACCGTCTACCAGGCGGCGTGCGAGCCCTGCCATGGCGGCGCCACCACGAACCGGATCGTCAACCGCGAGGTGCACGACTTCTTCTTTCCGGCGCTCAAGCCCGACGGCAACGTGCGCTTCCAGGTGGTCCCCGGCGTGGGCCCGGTGCCGGTGCGGATCTCGCGCCCGAACGTCGAGATCCAGAACAACGGCTACACCCTCTCGACCTACTTCCCCCAGGTCGGCCTCGGCACGGCCTTCAACGCCTCCATACATTTCCCGCAGTATCGATTCCGCTTCTACGAGGACGGCACGCGCCGCCGGCCGGTCGTCGATCTGCCGCCCGTGCCCGTGACCGCCAGCGGCGACCTGCACGACCCGAGGCCGAAGCTGGACGCCGACGGCGCGCCGATCGTCGGCCCCAACCTGGTCCCGCAGCTCTTCAGCGTCGATCCGGGCCGCGCCGCCATCACCGGTGATCCCGCCGACTTCGAGGCCTTCGACGTCCCGCAGCTCCGCGGCATCGCCGGGACCGCGCCCTATTTCCACGACAACAGCCACGAGACCCTGAGGGACGTCGTCGACACCTACAGCCGCATCGTCCTGCCGTCCGTGCCCCCGCTGAAGCTGCCCGCGGTGAATCCGCCCGAGAAGCCCGGCGGCAGCAAGGAGTCCTTGAGCGTCCAGCAGAAGGAGGACCTGCTCGCGTTCCTCCGTCGTCTTTGATCGTCGACAGAAAGGTGAAAGTCATGAACGAGCACATTCGCAAGGTTTTGGTCCACGGCGCCAACGGCGTGCAGGGAGGTGCCATCGCGCGCGGCCTGCGCGAGGAGGGCTTCACGGTTCGCGGCAGCGTCCGCGATCCCGGGAGGTCGGCGGCGCTGCAGAAGATGGGCATCGAGATCGTCGCCGCGGATCTGGAGAGCGCCGCCGCGCTCCGCAGCGCCAGCCAGGGCATGGACGCCGTGGTGCTGACGCTGCCGCTGGAATGGAATGCGGAGACGGTCCTGCGCTGGACCCGCCACGCCGCGGGCGCCGCGCGCGAGGGCGGCGTGCGGCTGCTGGTGATGAACAGCAGCACGCGCCTGCCCGCCGAGACGACCGACGTGCCCACGTTCGAGCTGCGGCGGGCGACGGAGGCGCTGGTACACGAGGTGGGCCCGCCGACCATCACGCTGCGGCCCCCGTTCTACATGGACAACCTGGCGAGCCCATGGGTCGTGGCCGGCCTGATGCGTGATCGAACCCTGGCCTATCCGCTGGCGAGCCGCCTGCGAACGTCGTGGCTGGCGGCCGCCGACCTGGGGACTTACGTGGCCGCCGCCCTGCGCCGGCCCGACCTCGCCGGCCGCACGCTGGACATCGGCGGCCCCCAGGCCCTCGACGGCCCCGAGCTGGCGCGCGAGCTCTCGCGCGTCCTCGGCCACGAGCTGCGCTACTTCGCGCTTCCGCCGCAGGTGTTCGAGGAAGGCTTGATCCCCTCCTTCGGGCCGGCCGTGGCCCGCGGCATCGCGCGCAGCTACCACTGGCTCGCCGACCACGCCGACACCGTCCTGCTCACCGGCACGGACCCCGACCTCGAGCAAGGCCTCGCGCGGCCGCTCACCACGCTGGCGGCCTGGGTACGCGCGCAGACCTGGTCGGCGGCGGCGGCATAGGGTGCCGGAGAGTGGCAGCAACCAGCGAAGGTCCCCGTCTGACCGGCCGCCCGTGGGGCGCCGGGGCCCCTGAGCTCCCGCAATCTTCCTTCAAAGAATCGACCACGGCTCCGGTCTCCCCTCATTGAATCTCATTTATGCTCCCACCCAATGTTCGTGGTGGAGACGTCGGTGGTGGTGGCTTCCTGATGAGTTGGGCGTGGGCTGGACCTCGTTCGGCGATGAGCGCGGTTCGTTGCGGCGCCTTGGTCATCGCGGCGGTGATCGGCTGCGACTCGAACCCTTCGGGCGTCCGGACCTGGTGCGAGGGGGTCTGCGCCGCGGTTGCACGGTGCGGGCGGGCCGACAGTGGGTGCGCTTCGAGGTGCGTTCAGGGGGAGCCGGGGCTGGTCCATCTCAGCGCCAGTGGCGGAACGTCGCTGAGGCCGTGCCTCGAGGAGCTGAGCTGCCAGGCGACGAGCGGAGACGAAGCGGCGTGGAAGAGCGAGCAGACGGCCTGCTGGGACCGGGCCCAGATGTCGGTGGCCGTCGGGGATCACGCGCGTCGCCTCTGTTCCAGCTTGGCGCTGGCGTGGTTCGAGTGCGGCTACACGCTGTCGATCGATGATTGCGGGCGGCTCTACTCGATGTGGGACGACACGGTCCTCGATCGACTGGCCGTGTGCGGGACGAAGCAGACATGCGAGGAGCTCCAGTCATGCGAGCAGGCCGCCTACCGGGATCTGTAGCCGCGGCGGCCCTGGCCGTGGCGGTCTCGGCCGTCGCGGGCGGGTGCGGGGACGAGGGCGCGCGCGCGATGCCGATGTGGCAGCCGGTGCCGGGGTGCGAGGCCATCGATCACACGCCGTGCGACGTGCGCGTGACGTCCTGTCAGACGCGGCTGTTTGCCCTGGCCGGTTGCCTGCGCGGGGAGGCGCCCGGGGACTTGCCGCCGGTCACGGTCATCTCCGAGGCCGACTATGCCGCCGAGCTGACGGCGGAGGCCGCCATGGAGACGCCTTCGGCCTACCTCGCCACGTGGGACTGGGCGTGGAGCACGCTGAAGCTGGCGCAGCCGGGGGGCCTGTCGACGCAGACGATGATCTCCGAATGGGTGAAGTTCGTCTGGGGCGTCTATCGCAGCGGAGGCAGCAAGGACATCCTGATCATCGACCACGGTGCGGCCTTCGACGCGCAGTCCGCGAGCCCGGTGCTGGTCCACGAGATGATCCACGCGCTGGAGGACCGGGAGGTCGACCTCGACCAGCTCGACGCTGCCTTCGCGACGAACACCGATTCGCGGCTGGCGGTCCGGTCGATCTACGAGGGAGAGGCGCGCCTTCACGAGACCCGCTACCGCGCCTCCGCGCTGGGATTGGATCCCGCCAAGGTCGACTGGACGCGCCGGTTCGACAACGCGGTGGCCCTCGACGAGCAGTACCTGATCAAAGATCCGTCGCCCCTGACGGCCGCGTCGCGGGCCTTCCCCTACGAGTGGGGCGCCCACTACGTCTACAACCGCTGGCTGGCGGGGGCCATGAGCAGCGTCCACGGCCTGTACGTGTCGCCGCCGGTCACCACCCGGGTCTTGATGGCCAGCGCCGGCATGGACGTCGACCTCGATCCGGAGCCTGCGCCCGAGCGCCCCGCCCTGCCGAGCCCACCGGCCGGGTGGACGACGGTCGGCTCCGACGTGCTCGGTGCGTGGGCGGTGTTCCTCACGCTGGCGAAGAGCGCGCCCGCCACGGCCACCTCGACCCTGGAGACGCTCGCGCTCGCGTGGCGGACCGACCAGATCGGAATCTTCGAGGGACCATCGAGCGCGCGGGCCCTCGTGTGGCGCATGGATCTCGGTGATGCCGCCAGCGCCTCGCAGATCGCGGCGCTGTTGCAGGGGGGCTTGCAGGTCCGGGTGGTCCTGACGGGGACCGAGGTCACCCTGGCCGCGTCCGGCGACGGGGCGTCGCTGGACTGGGCGTTCCTGCCCTCACCGTGACGCCGCCGGGCCTGGCGGCGCGGAGCGCGACCCTGCGCAGCGTGTGGGTCGGTGCCGACGGCACAGCCGTTGTCGGCGGCGACGGTGGCGGCTTGCTTCGCCGCGCACCTTAGCGAAGACGCAACCGCGGGCGGCGGTGACCGATGTGGGCGTGTCCCATCGACTGCACTCCTCGCGAAAGGATCCACGATGCCCACGTCGAACCATCCATGCCCCACGTCGTTCAGCGCCACGACAGCCATCACGGCCACCGTGATCGGTCTCCTCCTCGGCGGCGTTCCGTCGCGCCCCGCGATGGCCGCGGAAAAGCGAAAGCTCACGTCGATCGACGACTTCAACCAATGTGTGGACGGCTACCAGGCGCCGCCCGAAGTCTGCCTGGAGCTCTTGCGTGTCTACGTCAAGGGCAAGCCGGGGGAAACGTTCGCCGCCGGCAAGGCGGTGCGTGCCAGGATGAATCACGCCGCCGCCGTTCCCTTCTTCGCGAAGGTCTTCACGAAACAGGCAGACAAGAACCGTTGCGCCGACCCCGATGTGGCGATGGCCGTCGCAGCAGGACTGGACGGCTCGCCCTCGACGACGGTGACCGAGGCCCTCGCCATCACCTTCGACGAGTGCTGGGCCGAGCTCGAGAAGCCCGTCCTCAAGGCCCTCAGTGCGTCCGGCTCCAGCGGCTACCTGGCCCAGAACCTGTGTCCGAGGTTGGCCGAAAGGAAGGTCGCGAGCTCCGCTTGTGAAAAGAAGCCGGTCGCCGCGGCGCCGCCCGAACCGAAGTGGAAGGACGCCGATTCGAAGGCCCTGGCCGCCGACGGTCCAGCCAAGGTTTTCAAGGGAGACGAGGGCAAGTCGCTGACGATGGTCAAGTTGAAGGGCCCCGACGAGTACCTGATCCGATTCGATGGCTTCCGCGGTGAATGGAACGGGCGAA
>Ga0068853_100001881_pt1 | contig 15458 bp, 7 predicted proteins | sample KBSCornC32_FD_65655 | JGI IMG/M metagenome (GOLD analysis project Ga0068853, IMG submission 65655) | Corn rhizosphere microbial communities from Kellogg Biological Station, Michigan, USA - KBS Corn C3-2 | ecosystem: Host-associated > Plants > Roots > Rhizosphere > Soil ...
CGAGCGAGCGAGCGCGCTCGCCGCACGCCTGGCCGCGGCCGACGTCGATGCGCTGTACGGATCGGGCATCGACGCCAAGCGGCTCGCGCAGGCGCTCGCGGGCGACCTCGACATCATCGTGGCGACGGCGCTGCAACGCGATCCCGCGCGACGCTACCCGACCGCGGCGGCGTTCGCCGACGACCTGCGCCGCTGGCTCGCGCGGCGGCCGATCACCGCGCGCGCGGACTCGGCGTCGTATCGCATCGCGCGCTTCGTGCGGCGGCATCGCGCGGGTGTCGTCGCTTCGGTCGTCGTCGCCGCCGCGCTGCTCGCAGGCCTCGGCATCGCGTTGTGGCAGGCGCAGGTCGCGCGCGGCGAGGCGCGTCGTGCGGATGCGGAACGCACGCACGCCGAACGCCAGCTCGCGCGCGCCGAACGCGTCAAGGACTTCATGCTGACCCTGTTTCGCGAACAGGACCCGGTCAGTCGCGCGAAGGCACAGGCACGTACCGCCTCGCAACTGATCGGCGACGGCATCGTGCAGATCGACGCGACGCTCGGCGAAGAGCCCGACCTGCAGGCGGAACTGCTGCGCGACCTCGGCGAGATCCAGATCAACCTCGACGACGGCAAGGCCGGCGTCGCGACGCTCGCGCGGGCGTGGGAAATGCAGCGGCGCCTCGGCGGCCCGGACAGTCTGGCCGCGACCGAAGCGCAGGTCGCGTATGCCGACGGCCTGTACGCCTCCGGCGACGTCAAGGCCGCGGCGCCGCTCGTCGACGCGGCGATCGCGCGCCTGCGCGACCTCGGCGCGGCACGCGGCGCGCGCATGGCCCAGGCGGAATCGATCGCGTCGAAGATCCAGCTGATCCAGGGCAACATCGACGAGGCCGAGCGCCTCGCGCGCGACGCGATCGACATCACGCGCGCGCTGCACGGGCCGCGCAGCATGGAGCTCGTGGGCAATCTCGCGCTGCTCGGCAAGGTGCTGCATGAAGGCGCGCGTTTCCCGGACGCACTCGCGGTGCTGCGCGACGCGATCGGCATCGTCGAGGCGGCGGGCGGAGCCGACAACGCGCGCGCCGCGGTCCTGCACATGTCGGTCGGCGACACCCTGCGCGTGCAGCGCAAGTACGACGAGGCGTTGCCCGAGTACGAGGCGGCATTGCGCATCGAGCGCGTGCAGCTGCCGCACGACCACGTGATCCTCGGCGGCACGCTGATTCGCCTCGGCGACCTGCAGCGGCGCATGGGTCGCCTCGACGCCGCCGACGCATCGCTGGCGGAAGCGATCGGCATCCTCTCGAAATCGCCGGGCGGGCAGTACGCGCAGGCACTCCAGTTCCACGGCAACCTCGCGCGCGCGCAAGGCCGCCTCGAAGTCGCCGCGCAGCGCTACCGCGCCTCGTTCGAGGCGTTTCGCACGGTCACCGGCGACAGCGTGTACACGTGGCTGACCGCGCTCGAAGTCGTGAGCGTGCTCGGTGAACTCGGCCGCTTCGACGAAGCCGACGCACTCGCAGCGCAGGCGGTCGCGGCGATGGCGAAGCTGTCGAAGGACGATTCGTACGAGGCGGCCTACGTCAACAGCGTGATCGGCGGCTTGCGCCAGGCGCAGCATCGGCTGCCCGACGCGATCGTGGCGCAACGCCGCGCGGTCGTGCTGATCGAGAAGGCGTACGGGCCGGACCACGCGGAAGTGGCGCAAGCGCGCGCCGAACTCGCGGCGAGCCTCGTCGCGACCGACGACCCGGCGCTGCGCCGCGAGGCCGGCGAACTCGTCGAGCAGGCGCGCGTCACGCTCGAACGCAGCGGCGGCGAGACGGCCGAGCCGATGCTCGGCCTGGTCTACCTCGTGCGCAGCCGCGTGCGCCGCGAAGACGGCGACCTCGGCGGCGCGCGCACGGACGTCGCGCAAGCGATCGGTCGCCTGCAGGCGCCGGAACATGCGCGGCGCCTGCGCGAGGCGCGCGTGCTCGCGCAGCAGCTCGGCGCAGGCTGAGCGGGCCGCGCGCTGCGAGCGGCGGTGGCCCGCGCCCGTGCGTCCTTCCGTGGAGCAAGGGGTCCACGGAGATCGCCATGTCCGCCCTGCATCGCCCGCTCGCCTTCGGCCTGCTGCTCGCCTCGCTGCCCGCTGCGGCGGCGACCTACACCGTCACGCGCGGCGACGACCCCGAGCCGGATGGTTGCGTCGCGGGCGATTGCTCGCTGCGCGAAGCGCTCGAGGCCGCGGTCGCGACGCCCGCCGGCGACGCGATCGTGCTCGGCGCCGGGCAGTACACGGTCACGCGCGCGGCGCTCGACGTCGTCGGCGACGTCTCGATCGGCGGAACGGGCGCGGACGCGACGCGCGTCGTCGGCACCGGTGACTTCGACCTCGTGCACGTCACACCGCTCGCCGCGCTCGTGCTCGACGGCGTCACGCTGACGTCGCAGCGCGCTGCGGTCGAGGTCGACAGCGGCAGCGCGACCTTGCGCCGCGTGCGCGTTCCCGCGGGCGGCGGCGAAGTGTCCGCCGGTTCGGCGAGCGGCGCCGCGCAACTGCGCGTCGAGCACTCCGAACTCCGTGATCTGGCGGGTTGCAGCTGCGGCGCCGGTTCGCTGCGCGCATCCGACAGCACGCTCGCCGGCGTGCTCATGTTCGACGGCAGCGGCGATCTCGCACTCGATCGCGTCGACGTCGTCGGCCCGGCGCAGTACGGCATCGCGTTCACCACGTCGGGTTCGGCGACGATCCGCGACAGCACGATCCACGGCCATGGCGCACCACTCGTGCTCGACGGTGCCGGCGGCGACGTGCGCGTCTACCGCACGCGCTTCCTCGGCAACACGGGCCCGATGCTCGGGTACCGCGACGGCACCGTGTGGATGGACGAGGTCGAATTCAGCGACAACGCGGTCGATGCCGACCACGCCGATCTTCCGGCGGTGCTGCTCGCGACCGACGACGGCGCCTGGCGCATCATGCGTGCGCTGTTCAGCGGCAATCGCGGCGGCGGCGGCTCCGGCCCCAACCTCATCGGCTCGACCGTGCGCGTGCTCGCCGGTGCGAACGTCGTCATGGGCGACGTCACGTTCAACGACAACACGTTCCGCGCAGGCGTCAGCAACGGCGTCGGCCATGCGATCGGCGTCGACGTCGCCGACGCGACCACGACGATCTTCTGGCTGTTCCACGCGACCTTGCGCACCGGGCCGTCGGTGCCCGCCGGTGCGGTCGCCTCGCTGCTTGCCGTGCGCGGCGCCGCGGCGAACGTGCGCGTGTACGACAGCCTGCTTCAGGGCAGCTGCGCGTTCGCGAGCGGCGGCGCGGTGTTCCAGGCGGTCGGCAACGTCGAATCGCCCGCGCACACGTGCCAGCTGCCGGCGGCCGACAACGACGTCGACGTGTCCGGGAACCAGCTGCTGCTCGGCTCGCTCGTCGACAACGGTGGCTTCACGCGCACGTTCCTGCCGTCCCGCGCGAGCCCGCTCGTCGACCGCGCCGACCCGGTCTGGTGCGGTGTCGCCAACGCGGTCTTCGGCGCGACCGACCAGCGTGGCTACCTGCGTCCCGCCGACGGCGTCGATTGCGATGTCGGCGCAGCCGAGGCCGATGCGGTGTCGGACGCGATCTTCGCCGACGGCGTCGACTAGGCCGTCACGACGACGCGCGCGCGGTGCATACTCGCGCCGTCCGGCAACCTGGGGAGGCGGCATGGCACGTACGGCCTTGGTGGACCTGCTGCGGCGCGGCGCCGCGATCGCCGCGTACTGCGCGCGCACCGGCGAGCCGCTCGACGAAGCGATCGCGCGCGAGCGCGAATCACGCATCGACCACGCGCGCCGCCGCTTCCTGCGCGATTCGCTCGCCGCCTCGGCGGCGCTCGCGCTCGCCGGGTGCGCGCCGGCGATGCTGCGCCCGCGCGGCGATGGCGTCGACGAGGTGATCGTCGTCGGTGCCGGCATCGCCGGCCTCACCTGTGCGTGGCGCCTGCGCCAGGCCGGCGTGCGCGTCGCGTTGTACGAGGCGCAGGAGCGCGTCGGCGGGCGCATGTTGAGCTTGCGCGGCCATTTTGCCGACGGCCAGGTGTGCGAACTAGGCGGCGAGCTCGTCGACAGCGGCCACGCGCGCATGCGCGCGCTCGCGGCTGAACTCGGCCTCGTGCTCGACGACCTCGCCGAGGATCCGACCGCGGCGTACGGCGACGTCTGGTTCCACGGCGGGCGCCGCTATTCCGAAGCGGAGATCCTGCGCGCGTTCGCGCCGCTCGCGCACGCGATCGAGCGCGACGCGGCGAAATTGCCGGACGAGCAGATCACCTATGCCGCACCCGGCGGCGCCGAGGCGCTCGATCGCCAGACGCTCACGCAGTGGCTCGACCGCAACGGTGCCGACGGCTGGCTGCGCGCGCTCATCGAAGTCGCCTACACGACCGAGATGGGGCTCGAGTGCGAGGAGCAGTCGGCGCTCAACTTCCTCACCTTCATCGATCCCGGTACGGACGCATTCCGCATCTTCGGCGCGAGCGACGAGCGCTTCCACGTGCGCGGCGGCAACGACCTCGTGCCGCACGCACTGGCGACGCGGCTCGGCGATGCGATCACGAGCGGCGCGGTGCTCGAAGCATTGCGGCGCGACGCCGGCGGGCGCTACGTGCTGTCGTTCCGGCGCGGCGCGGGCACGTTCGAGCGGAGCGCGCGTCGCGTCGTGCTCGCGCTGCCGTTCACGACCCTGCGCGACGTGCGGCTCGACGTCGAGCTGCCGCCGGCCAAGCGCCGCGCGATCGCCGACCTGCGCTACGGCACCAACGCCAAGCTCATGATCGGCTTCGGCGAACGCGTCTGGCGCACGCGCCACGCGAGCGGCGGCGCGAGCTACAGCGACCTGCCGCTGCAGACGACCTGGGAAACGAGCCGCATGCAGGCGGGCAGTGCGGGCATCCTCACCAATTTCGTCGGCGGCCGCCACGGCGTCGAGATCGGCGGCGGCACGCCGAAGCAGCAGGCCGACGCGGCCGCGGCGCAGCTCGAGGCGATCTGGCCCGGCATCGCCGGCGCGCGCGTCGGCGCGCGCGAGGCGCGCTTCCACTGGCCGACGCACGCGTGGACGAAGGGCAGCTACGCGTGCCTCACGCCGGGGCAGTGGACGACCTTGCGCGGCGCGATCGGCGAACGCGTCGACGGCCTGCATTTCGCCGGCGAGCACTGCGCGTTCGACAACCAGGGCTTCATGGAAGGCGGCGTCGAGACGGGCGAATGGGTCGCGCAGGCGCTCACCGCGCGCGCGACCGCGTGATCGCGCTTCACTCCGCGGTGGTCGGGTCGATGATCGTGACCACCTCGGACACGCGGTTGGCCGGGAAGCCGCCCTGGCGCGCGTGTTCGCGCACGAGCGCTTCCGACGGCGCGATGTAGACGCAGTAGATCCTGTCGCCGGTGACGTAGCTCTGCAGCCACTGGATGCTCGGCCCGAGCGAGCCGAGCACGCTGCAGGATTTGTGCGAGATGGCCTGGAGCTCTTGCGCCGACAGGCGGCCGGCGCCGGGGATGTCGCGTTCGATCACGTACTTGGGCATGGCGGTTCTCCTAGGGGTGATGCCGGCGCGGGTGCGCCGGCGTGCCTTGCTTGGCGCCGTCCGGTCGCCTCCGACATCGAGCGCTCGCGCATCGGCGCACTCAATCGTCGAAACCGTCGACGAAGATCGGATCGACGATCGCGTCGGCCTCGTAACAACCGAAGTCGTACGGCGTCGAGGCCGAGTTGTGCTGGTACGGGCGGAGCGCGCCGTCGAGATCGAGCGTCGGCGGCACGTCGTTCGGGTCGCCGCTCGCTCCCCAGCGGTCGACCGCCGAGGAGGTGTCGCGGATGTGGTAGTCGCCGTTGCCGCCGTTCACGAACGGGTCGGACAGGAACTGCACGTTGGTGCCGGTGATGCCGACGTTCATCGCGCCGATGTCGCGCACGGTGACGCCGACGCCGGCGCCGGCGTCGTAGCCGGTAACGGCGGCGGTGGACGGCTGCACGAGCAGGCTGTGCATGATCGACAGCGATGCGGGCGGGATCGCCACGACGAACAACTCGCCGCCGCCGACCAGGTTGTTCGCGATCGTGCTGTTGGTGACGAGCAGGTCGCCCGAGACGTCGTACATGAGGCTGCCGCCGCCGTCGATCGTGTTGTCGGCGACGAGGCTGCTGTCGATGTCGAGGTAGGCGTTGCCGCCGACGAGCGCACCGCCGCGGTTGCCGCGCATGCGCCCGCGATAGAAGATGAAACTCGAGTGGCCGGAATCGCCCGCCGAGCTCATCTGCACGACCGAGCCGCCGATCGCGTGGTTGTCGTCGATGGTGTTGCATTCGATGCCGTGGCTGCATGCGGGAATCGAATCGCCCGGCATCGACTGCGCCATCTGCACGAGCGTGCCGACCGACGCCGACGCGCCGCTCGAGAACGCGTAGAACGCCGCTCCCTCGTACGATTCGTTGTTCGTCATCTGCACGTTCTCGAGGCCGGCGAACGAGAAGATCTGCTGGCCGCTCGCGATCGACGACAGGTAGAACGCACCGCCCTGGTTCTGCGCGGCGTTGTGGTCGACGACGAGCGGTGCATTCGCGAGGTCGTTCCACAGCAGGATCTCGTACGAACCCGCGCGCGTCGTCGAGAAGTACACGCCGCCGCCGTTGCGTTGCGCGTAGTTGCTACCGATCGTCGGTATCGACGCGACGCTGTGGTCGTTGAACAGGATGTTCGAGTCGATCGCGTAGATGCCGCCGCCGTCGCTCGTGCCCGCGCCGCCCTGCGCGGTGTTGCCGAGGATGTTGCTGCCGCCGGTGATCGAGACGTCGACGCGATTGAGGTAGAGGCCGCCGCCGTTGACGGTCGCGCTGTTGCTGTTGATGCTGCTGCCGATGAGGTTGAGCTTCGGGCGGAAGATGTCGTTGCCGCTGACGAACAGGCCGCCGCCGTAGTCGGCGTGGTTGGAATAGACGATCACGTCGGCGAGCGTGAGCGGTCCGGCGACGACCGACTGGATGCCGCCGGCGGCGTTCTGCAGGATCAGGTGGCGCAGCGTGAGCGGCCCGTTGCCGCTGTGCACGAACAACGGTCCCGCCGGCGCCGCGCCCGAACCGTCGATCGTCGTGCGCCCACTCGACAACCCTGCGCTGCAGTTGGCGAAGCCGCCCTCGATCGTGAGGCCGTCCGGATCATGGTCGACGATCGATACCTGTGAGGCCCAGGGGCCGCCGGACACCGCGATGAGGTCGAAGCCGGGCGATTGCGCCGCGGCCTGGACCGCCAAGCCGAGATCGTGGAACTGGCAGGCGGTGTCGGATGGCGGGCCGACGGTCAGCATCGCGAGCGCCGCGGGGCTGCCGAAGGCCGCCATCGCGGCGATCGCCGCCAACGCGATTCGCGGCACGCCGAAGCGGATCCTCGCGCCGAGCGCAACGTTCATGTCGTTCTCCCGCGTCGCCGTCGCCGGCCCTGACCAAGCAACAACGCCGTTCGGCACGGATCGAAGACGTCCGCGGACACCGCGAGCACCCGGATGCCGAGCAACCACCGGCATCCCGGCACGCGCGCGGCGAGCCGTCAGGGGCGTGCGCGGGTCGCGTCCGGCGCGGGCAGGCGCGCGACGAGGTCGCGCGCGTACGCAGCGGTCGACGCCTGCAGCATCGGCAGGAGTGCGGCGCGCACCGCGCTCGCCTCGGCCATCCGCGACTGCATCGCTAGCGAAGCCGCGAGCGTCGCCTGGACCTCGAGCACGCGCAGGTCGTCGGCTGGATACGACGGGCTGCGAACCGCAAGTGCTTCGCGCGCCAGTGCCTCGGCATCGCCCGCCTGGCCGAGCGCGAGGTCGGCGCGCGCCAGCGCGAACAGCGAAGCCCCGAGCTGCGGGTGGCCCGGCGGAAACGCGCGTCGCGCGTAGGCGAGCGCATCGCGCGCGGTCGCCTGCGCGCGCGCGGCGTCGCCGGCGTCGAGCTGTGTTTCGGCGAGCGCAGCGAGTACCGCCGGGCGTTGCGGATTGTTCGGATGGACGCTCGCCGTGAACACCGCCGCCGCCTGCCGCAACTCCACCGATGCCTCGCTGAGCCGGTGCTGCAGGCGCAGGATCGAGCCGAGCTCGGCCCGGTAGAAGCCGATGCTCGGCGACGCGCCGGTTTCGCTCTCGCCCATGATCGACAAGGCTTCGCGGAAGCTCGCTTCCGCGTCGGCGTAGCGGCCCATGAGCGCGAGCGTACGGCCGAGCTGGCCGAGCGTGCTGATGCGCCAGGGACTGCGTGGTCCCTGCGAGCGCTCGCCGATGTCGAGCGCCTTGCGGGCCGCGCCTTCGGCTTCGGCGAGCCGGCCGAGCTCGCGGTAGTCGCGACAGATCGAGTTGTAGGTCGACACCAGGTCGCGCTCGTGCAGCGCGCCCGTTCTCGCCGCGCGCTCGAGCAGGGCGAGCCGTTGCGGCAGCGCCTCGGCATAGCGGCCTTCGAGTTCGAGCACCGCGAGGAGATTGTTGCTGACGGTCAGCGTGTCGTGATGGTCGGGGCCGACCGTTTCCGTGCGGATCGCGAGGGCGCGGCGCAAAGCGGCCTCGGAGCCGGCGAGATCGCCCTTGTCGTCGAGCATGTTGCTGAACTCGTTGAGCGCGTGCGCGACGCGATTGCTGTTCTCGCCGAAAACGGAGCGGTAGCTCTCGATCGCTCCGCGGAACGCAGCCTCCGACTCGTCGTAGCGGCCGAGGTCGCCGAGGCGCTGCGCGAGCTGCAGCCATTCGTCGGCGACGTACTCGTTGTGTTCGCCGAGGGCACGCCGGTCCTCGTCCAGGTGCCTGGCCAGCAGCGCGTCGACTTCGGCCTGCTCGCCCTTGCCGATCAGGCTCTGGGTGATCAGTTGATGCGCGTTGGCGATCGACTCCGGGCTCGCCAGGCGCTCGCGCGCGATGATCGCCAACGCGTCGCGCGCGTGGGCGATCGCGGCGTCGTAGGCATCCGTTTCGCTCTCGACCCACGCCATGCCGAGCAGCACGCGCACGCGCACGTCGGCGGGAAAGCCGTCCGCCTCGCTGGCCGAGCCGGCGCGCGCGAGCAAGCGGCCGGCGCGTTCGAAGTCGCCGAGTTCGATGTAGAGCTGGCCGAGCAGGGCGAGTACGTCGGCCTGCAGGATCGGCCGTTCGTGCAGGCCGGCGTCGACCTGCCGCTCGCCCTTCTCGAGCAGTTCGTGCGCGCTGATCGGCTTGCCGCCGCTCTCGTCGGGGCTCGCGTTCTCGAACACGCCTACCATGAACTGCCGCGCGGCTTCGGCGCGCTGCGCCTGCGCCTGCGCGACGCCGGTCTGGATGTGCGCGATGCGCGCCTGCCACAGCGCGATCGCGAGTGCGGCGATCAGCGCGAGCGTGAAGGCGAACGCGGTCGCCACGCCGCCCCGATGGCGGCCGACGAACTTGCGCGCGCGATACCACGCGGAAGGTGGATGGGCGAGCACCGGTTGCGAAGCGAGGTATCGCTCGATGTCGTCGGCGAACGCCGCGGCGGAGGCGTAGCGGCGCTCCGGTTCCTCCGCGGTCGCCTTCAGCAGCATGTTGTCGACGTCGCCGCGCAGTTGCCGGCGGGTCTGCGCGGGGCTGGCCGGCAGCGCGCCCGCAGGCGCGCTCGCGTCGATGCGTGAAGAAGGCGTGTGCTGCTCGCCCTGCGCGCGACGCCGGCCCGTCGTCAGCTCGCCGAGCAGGATGCCGAGCGCGTACACGTCGGTCGCGGTCGTGATCGTGCCGCCGGTGAACTGCTCCGGCGCGGCGTAGCCGGGCGTCATCGCGCGATGTTCGGTGTGGGTGGCGTCGACGTCCGCATCGAGCAGCTTGGCGATGCCGAAGTCGAGCAGCTTGACGGTGCCGTCGGGCGTGACCAGTACGTTCGACGGCTTGAGGTCCCGATGCACGATCAGCGCGCGATGCGCCGCCTCCACCGCGCGGCAGGCGGCGACGAACAGGCGCAGGCGCTGGCGCAGGTCGAGCGCGTGCTCGCGCGCATGATCGGTGATCGGCTTGCCGTCGACGAGTTCGAGCGCGATGTAGGGAGTCCCCGCTTCGCCGATACCGCCTTCGATCAGCTGCGCGATGCCGGGATGGCGCAACTGCGCCAGCGCGCTGCGTTCGTCGCGGAAGCGGCGGCGTTCGGCCGGCGTGTACAGCCCCCGGCGCAGCAGCTTGAGCGCGACCTGCTGGCGCACGCCGTCCTGCTCGCGTTCGGCCCGGTACACGATCGAGGAGCCGCCCTCGCCGAGCCGGTCGACCAGCGTGAACGGGCCGATGCGCGTGCCGGCCGGCGGCGGCGCCGGTTCGTCGCCCGTTTCGGCGATGCGGCCGAGCAGGTCGTCGAACGGCCGGTCGAGCAAGTGCGCGTCGGCGTCGGCGTCGAGCGCGAGCATGCGCTCCACCGCCGTGCGCAGCGCCGGATCGCTGCAGTGCCGGGTGAGCCAGGCGGCGCGTTCGTGCGCTTCCAGCTCGACCAGCTGTTCGAACAGTGCACGCACGCTCGGCGTCTCGTCCATCGGGCTCGCTCGCTGGGGCATCCGTGGTGTGCATGATGGCGAAACCCCGGCCTCGCGACATCACGCCCGCGCACGACGGGGCGACGCGCGCCAGCTGACAACGCCCATGCGCGCGCGATTGCGACACGCAGGTGCCGCGCCGATCAGCGACCGGCGGTGGCGGCCAACCCGAGGTCGAGCGCGTCGTCGAGCAGCGGCTCGAGTTCGCCGCGCAACTGCAGGCGTGCGAGCGCGTCGAGGCCGGCGGCTTCGTCGGGATCGTCGGGATCGAAATCCTGCGAGCGCGCGAGCGTCGCGAGCACGTCGAACCAGGCGCCATCGTGGATGTCCGCGGCCTGCAGCAGCAGGCCGGGCAGCATCCACGCGCGCGCGTCGAGCCGGCGAGCGTGCGCGTCGGCGCTGTCGTAGAGCAGCCACGGCACCGGCTGCTGCTTCGCCTCGCGGCCGTCGTCGAAGCCGAGTTCGGCGTAGGTCGGACCGAGGTCGGGCAGGTGGTCGCCGTAGAACAGCAGCAACGTGCGCCGCTTGCGCTGCGCGAGCGCATCGGCGAGGCGCGCGAGTTCGTGGTCGGCGTCGTCGAGCAGGTAGAGATAGTGAGCGAGCCACGGCCGCGCGCCGGCGTCGAGCTGCTCGGGCAGCGGCAGCGCGGCGAGACGCTGCGGGTCGAGGCCGGGGCGCCAGTCGAACGGGCCGTGGTTCTCCATGCTGATCGCGAACACGAATTGCGGCGGGCCGTCGTCTGCGAGTTCGTCGAGCACGCGATCGGTGAGCGCAGCGTCGGACGTGAACAGGCCGACGACGCGATCGGCGGGGAACGACGCCGCGTCGACGAAGCGGTCGAAGCCGAGCGCCGGATACGCCTGCGCGCGGTTCCAGAACGCGGCCGCGTTCGGGTGGACGGCGACGCTGCGGTAGCCGTGTGCGTCGAGCACGCGAGCGAGGCCGGGGTAGGTGTCGCGGTCGAGTTCGAGCCATGGATACTGCACGCCGCCGAGGCTCGCGAGTGGCGCGCCGGTGAGCACTTCGAACTCGGTGCGGATCGTGCCGCCGCCGAACGTCGGCACGCCGAGGTCGCCCGCGGTCGCGCGCCGGGCGAGCGCGTGGTAGCCGCGCAGGAAGCGCCCGCTCAGCACGTTGCGCAGGCGTGCAGGATCGAACAGCGATTCGCTCTGCACGACGACGATGTCGGGCAGCGTTTCGGTCGACGTCGCATGCGCGAGGCCCGCGCGCAGCTCCGGCGCGTGTGCCGCGAGCAAGGCGATCGCGGCCGCGCGATCCGCCGGCGGCACGTCGCCGCCGCCGATTTCCCAGTGGTAGACGAGCAGCCCGCCGATGAGGCCGGTGCTCGCCGCGCTGCGATCGAGTGCCCACGGCTGGAACCCGTGCGCAGCGTCGCCGTAGACGGAACGCCATGGTGCCGCGCCTGCCATCAAGCTCGCGCCGATCGCGATCGCGGCGCCGCCGGTCGCCGCCCGGCGCCAGCCCGCGAGCACGCCGAGGCGTCGCTCGCGGCACAGCGCGAGCGTCGTCGCGACGGCCACCGCGCCGAGCAAGGCGTGCCACGCGTCGACGTGCAGGTACTGCACGAACAGGCGCGCCGCGGGACCCGGTTCGGCGAGGAAGCGCAGGTCGGCCGGCAGCAGCGGCATCTGCAGGGCGCCGAGCTTCGCCGCATTCGCGCCGTACAGCGCGACCAGCGCGAGCAGGGTGAGCCAGGTCGACAGCAGCAACCGGCGTGACAGCGCGAGCAGCAGCGCGAACGCGGCCAGCGCCGGCAGCGCGTTGAGCAGCAGCAGGCGCACCGTCGGCAGCGGCGCGGCCGCGCGGGCGAGGTCGATGCCGGGATCGAGGTGCGCGACGAGCAGCACGAGCAGCAGCGCGCAGCCGCCGAGCGCGATGCCTTCGCGCTCGACCGCGGGGCGCCAGCGCGCGATGGACGGAAAAGGCGTGGACATGGAGGCGGAACAATGCCATGCGCGCGCCGGCGTGGGATTAATTCGCGGTTAGATGTTGCAAAGGTCGCGTCAGCGCCGCCGCACGCACCGCTGGCCGCGCGCGCGAGGCTGCTGCCACAATGGGCGCATGCTCGAGCCGACCCGCTGGCCGCGTCCGACCGCGGCTTTCCTCAACGAACGCCTGTCACGGCTCGAGGCGGCGTGCCGCGAGGCGAACGTGCCGTTCCACGACGACGCCGGCGTCGACGACCACCTGTCGAGCGTGCTGCTCGCGAGCGACTTCGCCTACCAGAGCCTGCTGCGCGATCCGCAACTGCTCGGCCCGGACTTCCTGCAGCTGATGAGCGACCCGCGCCATGCGGACGCGCGCGCGGGCGTGTTCAACGACGTGCACGACGCGAACGAAATGCGCCGCGTGCTGCGGCGCTTCCGCCTGCGCGAAGCGTTGCGCCTGATCTGGCGCGACGTCACCGGTGCCGACGCGGTCGAGACGACGCTCGCCGGCGCGTCGGTGCTCGCCGAGAGCTGCCTCGAGGCGGCGCTGCGCGGTGCCGAGCGCGCGGTCGCCGAACGCCACGGCGTGATCCGCGACGCGCGCGGACAGGCGCAGCGCATGGTCGTGCTTGGTCTCGGCAAGCTCGGCGGCGGCGAACTCAATTTCTCGTCCGACATCGACCTCGTGTTCGCGTTCGCCGAGCACGGCGACAGCGACGGCGCGCGCGCACTCGACGCGACCGCGTACTACACGCGCATCGGCCAGACCCTGGTCGGCCTGCTCGCCGACCACAGCGTCGACGGCTACGTGTACCGCGTCGACCTGCGCCTGCGCCCGTTCGGCAGCGCAGGCCGGCTCGCACTGTCGTTCACCGCGATGGAGCAGTACTTCCAGCGCGAGGGCCGCGACTGGGAGCGCTATGCATGGATCAAGGCGCGCCCGGTCGCGGGCGACCGCGTCGGCGGCGCGCGCCTGCTCGAGACGCTGCGGCCGTTCGTGTTCCGCCGCTACCTCGACTACACCGCGTTCGCGGGCCTGCGCGAGATGAAGTCGCTCATCGACGCCGAAGTCGCGCGCAAGGATCTCGCCGATCATCTCAAGCTCGGCCCGGGCGGCATCCGCGAGATCGAGTTCATCGTGCAGCTCGTGCAGCTGATCCGCGGCGGGCGCGAGCCGACCCTGCGCGCGCGCGGCCTGCTGCCCGCGCTCGCCGCGTGCGAGCAACTCGGCTTCATCCCGTCCGCGCGCGCGCAGAGGCTGCGCGAGGCGTACCGCTTCCTGCGCCGGCTCGAGAACCGCGTGCAGATGTTCGCCGACCAGCAGACGCACGAGATTCCCGCCGACGGCGAGCTGCGCGAACGCCTTGCGCTCGCACTCGGTCGCACCGGCTGGAGCGCGCTCGAGGCGGAGCTGCGCGTGCATCGCACGGCGGTCGCCGAGGAGTTCGCCGCGCTGATGGCAGTCGACGCACGCAACGATGCGCAGCAGGCGCAGGCGCGCTGGCCCGAGTTCTGGCGCGCGCTGCTCGCCGACGGCGTCGACGCGGCGGCGGTCGCCGCAGCCGGCTTCGATCCGCCGACCGAGGCGACGGCCGAGCTCGAAGCGCTGCTCGGCGGCGCCGCGCTGCGCACGATGTCCGCGCGCGCACGCGAACGCCTCGACGCGGTGATGCCCGCGGTGTTCGCCGCCGCGTTCGCGCAGGAACAGCCGGCGCGCTGCCTCGCGCGCCTGTTGCGCCTCGTGCAGGCGACCCTGCGGCGCTCGGTCTACCTCGCACTGCTCGAGGAGCAGCCGGCCGCGTTGCGCCGCCTCAGCGCGGTGTTCGCGGCGAGCGCGTTCCTCGCCGAGCGCGTGATCGCGCACCCGCTGCTGCTGGACGACCTGTTCGACGACCGCGTCGACGGCGATGCGCCCGATGCGGCCGCGATCCGCGACGAACTCGCGCGCCGCCTCGGCATGATCGCCGAGGCCGATCCCGAAGCGGAGATCGAGGCGATCCAGGAGCAGCGGCAGTCGGCGCTGTTCCGCATCGGTCTCGCGTTCCTCGGCGGCCGCCTCGACGCGCGCAGCACGGCCGCCGCGCTCGCCGACGTCGCCGAGGCGATCGTCGGCGCGGTGCTGCACGTCGCCGAACGCGACATGGTCGCCGCGCACGGCCGCATCGACGGTGCCGGCGCCGGGGGCGACGGCAGCGGCCTCATCGTCGTCGCCTACGGCAGCTTCGGCGGCCGCGAACTCGGTTTCGGTTCCGACCTCGACCTCGTGTTCCTCTACGACGGCGCGCGTGCGCCGCGCGAGTCCGACGGTGCCAAGCCGCTCGACGGCGCGCGCTACTACGCGCGCTTCGCGCAGCGCGTGGTGCACCTGCTCGGCACGCTCACGCGCGCCGGGAGGCTCTACGAAGTCGACGTGCGCCTGCGCCCCGACGGCAGCAAGGGCATGCTCGTGCAGAGCCTCGACGGCTACGCGGCTTATCAGCGCGAGCGCGCGTGGACCTGGGAACTGCAGGCGCTCGTGCGCGCACGCGCGGTCGCCGGCGACGCCGCGCTCGCGCGGCGCTACGCGGAGGTGCGCGCGGAACTGCTCGCGCAGCCACGCGACGCGGCCGCGCTGCACGCGGACGTCGTCTCGATGCGCGCGCGCTGGCGCGCCGAGCGCGATCGCTCGAGCGCGGCCGAGTTCGATCTCAAGCAGGGTCACGGCGGCCTCGTCGACCTCGAATTCCTTCTGCAGGGACTCGTGCTGCAGCACGCGGCGCGGCATCCGGCGCTGCTCGCGAACGGCGGCAATGCCCCGCTCATCGATGCCCTGCGCGCCGCGCGGTGGCTCGACGACGCCAGCGCGCATGCGCTCGCGCTCGCGCATGCGGGCCTGCTCGCGCGCGCGATCCGCTGCACGCTCGATGCGCGGCCGCGCGTGGTCGCACGCGACGACGCGATCGAGCGCGACGCGGCCTCAGTCGCTGCGGCGTGCGCCGGCGCGGGCTTCGATTTCACCTGAGCGATGCGA
>Ga0068853_100001882_pt1 | contig 15458 bp, 18 predicted proteins | sample KBSCornC32_FD_65655 | JGI IMG/M metagenome (GOLD analysis project Ga0068853, IMG submission 65655) | Corn rhizosphere microbial communities from Kellogg Biological Station, Michigan, USA - KBS Corn C3-2 | ecosystem: Host-associated > Plants > Roots > Rhizosphere > Soil ...
TCACTCACGCTCCCGATCTGAGCTGGCAGCAAAGCAGAAGATCGATTTCAACAGCGAAGCTCAGCGATTCGAGATGAAGCGTTCGAGAGAATTTATGATCTCGAAGCCGACGTAGCTGTGTTTGTTCAAGTGGGGATAGTAGCAAGCTCTGTAACTGACCACACGCTGTTTCGTCAGCTGGAAGAATTGCGGATTAGAAAGCAGAAAAGAGCGGTACAGTTCCTGGTCGATTTGCCCCAAGCCATCTCGTATCACAAACAGAATCTCGATTACGTATTCTCCAACCAATTGGAGGACGAATGGTGGAATCCACCTGTGATTTCGAGCAACAATCTTCCTTAGGTTCTCTTCACGAACGTAACCGTCGTAGTGGCGAGTCAAGAGGCAGTCAAGAAATTCGGCCTGCACGTTGCTAAGCGAGGCTCGGTCGATGAGGTTCACGTCGTGATAAATGCGACGTGGGATTCGTACCACGTCCTCGTCTACAAATACTGAAAAACTGTCTGACGTTAGGTCCGGTTGCGGAAGGGCGACGGCCAGTCTGGCAACTTCATCTCGACAGTAGCCTGGGAAAGCGAACGCAAGTTCAGAATTGGCCTGGGGCATCAGGTCCATACTATCGCTGCCATGAAATGCAGGGTTTCGAGCGGTTCTGACTGTGCAGTCTTCGACTGTAAACTTGGCAAGAAAATAGTCTCAACTTCCAGGTGGCCGGTGATACAGCCGTACATGCTCCCATCGTTGTGATTATCTATTAACGGCAATTAAATTCATTCGCTTAAGAAGGTTTCTTTGTGCTTGTCGGAGCCACAGCAAATATGTCAGGGTTCCAACGAAGAAGGGGATCGCGACGAGTCCGAGGCCAATAAAAGTCACGAATGCCACGGCGGTATTTTGGGCGTGATAGATTCGGATCGCTCGCTGAATGAACGGCACAAGAACTAGCACAAATACAAGGATTGGCCCGGGGCTTGTGCCAATCCCGAGATAGAGCCAGAAGCGCCAGCCAGAAACGTTGTTGATCCTGAGAATCAATGGAATCGAAACGATCCATCCTGTAATGGCAGCTCCAAATATCACAAGTGTTCCACCGACCCCTGCAGAGCTTCCGGACGAGATACAGAGTAAAGTAGCGAACGCTACGGTACCTACAATGACGCTCCCCAAGGAATATGCCAGCTTCTTCCAACGTGGTACCACGGCAACACCTCCGGAAATCTAAACGCCATATTGCCGGAAAAGGAATTGTACGCTCAGGAAAGTACTCGCGGATGTATCGTCGGCCATGGGGAAACTGGCAATCTTTTGCCCTCAAGGTCACCATCGCCGGTGACTCGCTTAGAATACGAAAACATTCAGTCAGAATCGCGATTCCCCATTGATCGAGCCGGGCCAGTCCGTGTCTTCTGGCGACGGCCGAGGCGTGCGCAGAGGATTTAGGACTGAAGATCATCCTTACGAAACAAACGGATGACCACGTACCCACCAAGGGCCAGCGCGATTAGTCCGCCCTCAAAGACTGGGACGAACAAATAGTCCAATCCTTCGAGTTCCCCCGGGACGATATCCCGGCAGAAATCTACGTATGGGGAGGAAGATGCTGATGATAAAGACCAAAATGAATGACGTCAGAATCATGTATCTTCCAACCGACGGGTTTTGGGGTATGCGTATCATTAACGGCGCAACAAATGGGAGTGAGTAGCAAAACAGAAGAGCGCCGGTGAAGACCCAGAAGTCTGGATGTCGTTGATCACCTGCCAAGAACATCAGGTGGTTTGCACCCAATAACACCGAGCATATCCAGATCAGAATTGTGGCCCGCCTCATACATGACTCCATCGATTTCCACATGATTAGGGTTTACAGCATCCGAACCACTCATCTCCCAATCATCTCATCGCCGTTCCGAGTGTGTCGTCGGCAATGCGGACACAGAGGTCAAGAATTGTCCCCAAAGTACGAGAAGCCGGTGCGCCGCCCAGAACGCTCTAGATCGAGAAATCTTTATGCAAAGACGTGGAGAGCAGACCGAACCCTCACGCCTTCGACTGTTCTTGTTGCGTCTTCTGCCATCGAAGTTCGTCTACAGTTCCCGTATTCAGATAGGAATTACTGCCGGGTCGTTTGCGATAACGTATTCAACCACCTCAAAGAAGTCGGCTCGTAACGGCGACGCGAGCGCAGCCTCCCTATCAAGCGGTTTTCCGAGTGCAGCGTAGTTGCAGTGACGTGACAGTTTGGGGTCTTTCAAGCCCATGCGATATTCGTCTGCTTCCGGCCAAATGGAGAGATAGACCCAACAGCGTTCGTCGACAGCCTCATCGTCCCACCACTTGCCCAGGCTCAGAGTCAGGCCAACGTGGGGCTTTGTATGCCCCTACGAAAAGACTGGCGAAGTACACGCCATAAGCATCTTCGTTCTTACAGATAAATCCGTATGCACTCTTGTGATTGCCCCCACATTCGTCGCATCCGATAGTAGATAGTTCTTCGCCGAGTTCAATGCTCAACTCGCTCATTCGGGGATTGTAACCTCAGGAGTGAGCGCCATTGATCGGCTTTACTTCCTGAGTTGTCGGCAATGGAGACACTGAGATCAAGGAATTGTCCTCAAAGTACCAGTCGCCGGTAACTCGGGAGTTTCCAAATCTATGGTGCGAAACGTCATTCGTTGCCATCCGCTACCTTGGGGGCTGCTAGCCACTCAGCCTCGAAGCGATCCCGCCAATTCTGAAGAATTTCGTAGAAATCATCGCTGGGGAGGAAAACTTCCCGCAACGTTGCTGGATCGTACAAGAAATCAGGAGTGCTTACATATGCGATCAGTCTCACTTTTTTCAGGTCCTCGATCTGCAGCACGTAGCTGCCATCATCGAAGGCTTCATCGCCATCTGGTGCCCATTCCAGACGCTTCTGGTTAATCGTATCGTCGAACTGGGAGGCAGCCATTCCAAAGAACCGTTCGTGCTCCCCACAATCCCCGTAACCAGCACGCCTAAATGCATGGGCGATTTCCCAGGCGCTTGCATCAATCGGGAATGCAGGACTGTGACTACCTCGCTCCGCTAACCTTCTGCCGACCTCATCAAACGAACAGGCCAGCATCGTAGCTTCGGGCTCTTTCACTCCGTAGCTTCGGCCCGCGACGTGGATAACGAAATAACCTAGCGCCCGTAAGCTGAGCCGTTCATAGGCTTCGGTGATCACGGATTCGATAGCAAATATCTCTGGATCGCCAATGATCATGAGCAGGGATGTTAATGAGCAAGAGTGTTAATGGCCTCGAACCATGTTAATGCGTTCCGGTCGGATAGTCGGCAATACGGAAGTTGGCAAGATTTTGACCTCAGGTTCCGGTTTGCCGGTCATCCTCCCAGAAAAACTATCGAGGCTGAGTTTGCGCTGTTCCAACATCCGAATCGGGCGCGAAGAATAGCGACTGGATTGTGAACTCTTTGGAAAAGGATGAACCAATTTCCTGAGAGTCTAATACCCTGCGTCCGTCTCGATTCCTGAAGAGCTCGTAATCTTCAATAGCCCCGGCCTTGAAGCTGAGGGTGCTCTTTTCGGCTTCAGAGATATGCGGGAACCAGACGTTGGCCAGCACCCGGATGTGGTGGCCCCGTGGCAGGTTAATCAAAGAAAGTTCGGTGTTCGACTTGCCGTATAAATCTGCTCTCCCCCTCAGGACTTTGGTCCTGTTCGCCTCTGCAATGAACAAGCCGAGATGCGTCACCGTGTAGTCAGTATTCGGATTGGTTGGCTCCAGATCGGCGGGTTGCGGTGACACTGGAATTCTTAAATCATTTTCTCCGGCGTTTGTGAGGACAAACTCGATCTTCGCTTTTCCAGTCGTGTCGGGAGCTCCGATTGCAGTGACCGTGACCAATAAGGGAATCCTTTGACCAACACTTCCGCCACTACCTCCCTCTGTACTCCAACGAAGATTCTTTACAGGGACGGTGGCATCCACCGCCTGTTGGCTGTATGCCTCAATAGAAAGCCATCCGGCGATAGAGCTTAATGCGACGATAAGCGTCAGTTTTCCCTGCATTTCAACCCTAATTATGGATGAGGACCACATCTCTTTGGACGGATTTCTTGGTTGTGGTTGGATTGTCGGGAACTCGGAACTATGCGAAATTTTCGCCCGGGGTTGTGGGAGATCTCGCTTAGCTTTTTAATGGCCGGCCGAAGCAGATTACGTAGCCGTTGTTGTCCACTACTTCGAACGACCGCAGGCCATCGGAGGTATCGGCGAGTTCCTGGTGGAACGGCACGTTTCTGCCTGAAAACTCCGCATAGAGAGCGTCGGGATCGTCGACGTTGATGTAGGCGTCCCACCGGGCCCACTCGTGGCGCGAACTGTTCGGCTGCGGATGCACATCCGGCGCGATCACTTTGAACATGATCATTACCCGGTCGCGTCCGACGAAAACCCAGTAGTCGCTGACCTCGCTGTCGCCACCGCCTTTATACAGAACTTCGAAACCGAGCTGGGCGGTGTAGAAGGCAATCGTGGCGTCAAGATCATCGACGATGAAAAAGGGAGTAATCGAATTCAACATAGAAGGGTTCGGAGCCTCGGAGCCATTGGATCATGGAACGGAGGGTCGCAAGCTCATTCCGTGACGAACGAACACAGGACTGCCCGAGCGCCGCTTCGATGGAAGCAGGAGGGTGCTACAGCAGATTGGGACCCGCTCGCAGAGGTCAGAGGCTTGCGTGTCGCAGCGGCCCGAAGAAATGAGCCGAGGCGAAGACACACTCTGACCGCACACGGCTGCTCCCGATCTGCCGTCAGCAATCTTTTAGATTTTTGAGTTGACCCCGGGAAGTACTTACTACCTAAGGCAAATCAGCAAAACAACAACGTGGCCCACGTCCCCGGCCCCGAAAACTTGCTACCCGACCACCCGGCTGACGTTGGCTGCGCTCAGTCCTTTGGGACCCTGCTGGCACTCAAACTCGACTGCTTCGCCTTCGTTCAGCGTTTTGTAGCCGTTCTCATTGATGGCCGAGAAATGCACGAACACGTCTTCACCGCTCGAACGTTGAATGAATCCGTATCCCTTTGCCCCGTTGAACCACTTAACGACACCCTGCTCCTTCATTCACCTTCTCCTTCTTGATTGAGGTCAGCACACTTGGGGAAACCTCGCATTCGCGTTCCCATCTAGTCCTGCCGTGGGATCCGCTAGCGCAAGGTGAACCCAGCCCAGAAACGCCGCGAGCCGCCGTTGCGCCCTGGGAAAAGCGCTGAGGCAGCTCGATTGATCGCTGGATTGGGGTTGTGCTTTCCAAACACCAAAACTTCCACTGCAATTGGCCTTCCTGAAACCAGTAAAGAACGGCGCGTCTCCCGCACGCCGTGCTCATGTTATGGCAGGTATGTACCTCAAAATCAAGGAAAAATTTCCTCTCGATCTTCGGTAACAACCCGGTTTCCGCAGCTTATGAAAAAATGACAGCAGATTCTATCCCCCAAACAGGGAAGTGACCGGCAGATCCACCAGTCTGACGTGCGAACCGATTGCGAGGTTCCGCACTGGATTAAGAAATCCGGATCGAATGTAAAGCCCCGTGAGATGGCGCACAGGCCGGGGAGCCCTCGATTCCGTAACCTGTTGGCTTGGAGACAGCTTGGAAACCGCCTCACATTCCGGATCGGCCGTCGCGGAACCGCCGGTGCCGACCGCACGCGGCTTCGATCAGAGCCAGCCGGCCCAGGAGTCGAAGTGGTTCCGCTGGCGTAAGCGCTGCGCATCCATCATCGAGTATCTTCTCGACGCTGAAGTGCACACTTACGCCTTCAGCGTAGCCGCCAACGCCATCATCTCTTTCATCCCGCTGGTCATACTTCTCTACACGATGGCAATCTCGGTCTTTCACTCGCGCGAAATGGTCAGCGTAGTCAATAAGATCGTGGAGCAGTTCCTTCCCACCACGGCCGTGCAGGCGACGAAAGCCGGCAACGAGGACTTTCTGGCCTACTGGCTGAGAACGGTGGCAGCGATGTCGGCGGGTCATGGCGTGCAGGCCATGTCGGTGGTGATGATCCTTATCTCGTGCACGGGGATCTTTTTGCCGCTTGAAGTGGCGCTGAACCAGGCGTGGGGAGTTACGAAGAGCCGCAACTACCTGCTCAACCAGACGGTCGCGTTTGGGCTCGCCATTCTTATGGTTTTTCTCGCCATGGGCAGTGTCTTCTTGAGTACGTGGCAGCGCCAGCTTCTGGGGTTCGTGTTCTTTCACCACACGGAGAACATCGTGTTCGAAGGAATCAGCTATCTGTGGCTGGCGATCACTACCGGGCTGGCTTCGATTCTGTTCTTCTTTTCGATTTACTGGCTGCTGCCCAATCGGCGAATTCCGGCGCGGCAGGTGATCCGCACCTCGATTGTCACAGGCATCGTCTGGCTGGCGGCAAAAGAAGCGTATGTGGCGATTCTCCCGCATATGGACTTGAAGGCGCTCTACGGGCCGTTTTTTGTTTCGGTGGGTTTATTGTTCTGGGCGTATATTTCCGGGCTGATTCTCTTCGCCGGAGCGCAGTTCAGCGCTGTGCCGCGGTCAAACCAGCCCGGAGCCTAGCTTTCCGTTCAATTCAGGTATTCTCGACCGCATCCTGCGTGTAATATTCTGGCGCTCCCAAATTACAACTCCACGGAGGTCGCCGTGAAACAGCTCGCGCTCGTCGGTTCAATTTCGATCGCAGCCCTTTGCGCAGCAATCGCCGGCTCTGCCAAGCAAAGGCCTGCTTACCTCATGGAGGGCCTCAGCAATCTGCATCACCCCGTGTCCACGGAGAACGCTGAAGCGCAGCAATTTTTCGATCAGGGTCTTCGGCTTGTGTATGCCTTTAACCACGAGGAGGCCGCCCGATCTTTTGGCCGCGCGGCAGAACTCGATCCGAAGCTTGCGATGGCCTGGTGGGGAGTGGCTTTAGCTGTCGGTCCCAATTACAACCTTCCCGTCGATCCCGAACGCGAAAAGCTTGCCGCGGAAGCCATCGGCAAGGCTCGCGCGCTGGGCGGCAGCGCCACGCCGATCGAGCAGGCATATATCGAGGCGATGGCGAAGCGCTTCTCTGCGGAGGCCAAGCCCGACTTCCACCAGCTCGACATCAACTACTCAAAGGCGATGGCCGATCTCAGCCATCGCTACCCCGATGATCTGGATGCCGCCACGCTCTACGCCGACAGCCTCATGAATCTTCGCCCGTGGCAGCTCTGGAACGCTGATGGCACGGCGGCCGAAGGCACGAACGAGATCGTCTCGACGCTTGAGAGCGTGCTGCGCCGGGATCCCAACCACATCGGCGCCATGCATCTCTACATCCACACCGTCGAGGCATCGCCCAATCCCGAGCGGGCGCTGCCCTATGCCGATCGCATACCCAAACTCGCTCCGGCTGCGGGACACCTTGTGCACATGCCTGCCCACATTTACGAGCGCACCGGCAATTTTGATGGAGCCCGGGCGCAGAACATTGCCGGGGCGAAAGCCGACGAGGCCTACGCTGCGGCCTCCGGTTCGCAGGGCATTTACATGATGATGTACTACTCGCATAACCTGCACTTTGGCGCCATCTCAGCCAGCATGCAGGGGCGATGTGCCGACGCCAAATCGCAGGCCGATCGCCTGGCCGACAATCTTCGTCCGATGGCGGGCGACAAGGAAATGGGGGCGATGATCGAGCCTTTTCTCGGCATTCAATATGCAATGGCAGTGCGATGTGGCCGCTGGGACGACATGCTCGCCATCCGTGATCCGCAGGCTCACACGCGTGCGCTGAAGGCTTTCTGGCTCTACGGCCATGGCCTCGCGCTCGCTGCTCGCGGAAAAATTGATGAGGCAGAAGGCGTTCAAAAGCAGCTTGCGGCGATCGAGGCTGCAACCCCGAAAGATGAGCTCTTTATGCCTCCGGTCAAGAACCATGCCGCGCAGATTTTTCACATCGCGAATGACGTTCTCGGCGCGCGCATCGCTGCGGCAAAAGGGGATCGAAAGAACGCAATCAGCCTGCTTCGCGATGCCGTGGCTAACCAGGATCAGCTTCTCTACGACGAGCCCGCCGACTGGTACTACCCGGTCCGCGAATCGCTGGGCGGCATGTTGCTTGAGTCGGGCGACGCCAAAGCTGCAGAGCAGGTCTTCCGCGAAGACCTCGAACGCAACCCGCGCAATCCGCGCTCGCTGTACGGACTCGCCGAGGCTCTTACGCGCCAGAACCGCACCTACGAAGCCGGATGGGTGAAGCAGCAGTTCGATAGCGCCTGGCAGGGGGCGGACGTCAGTTTGAAAGTGGAGGACCTATAACGCAAATTGGTGTCCGATGAACCATGCTGATTCCACCCGAACAGAGCATGGATGGGCACCTGCTTTAGTATTGCGAGGGGCTGAGCAATTTCAGAGGGCAGATTGATCCTGAATTGAATCCCGGTCCGAACAGGCGGACGACCGCACCCAAGCTGTTCGATCTTCTACGAAATCTTGAACGCCTTCACTGCGATCGCGTTTGGAGTTCGGCCCGCAGGCAGCATGGTGAACATCGCTGGAGTCTTGCTCTGCGTTCGCACGACTGCGACATCCCCGGAGCGCGAATCCACCACGAACAGCAGATGGCCCGCACTCGAGAACGCCAGCGCCGATGGTCCGTCACCTACGTGAATCGCCGCAAGCCGCTTGCCATCGTCGATTGCATAGACCGCCACTTCCTGGGAACGCTGATTGCCAACATAGAGCAGGGAATTGTCTGAAGAGACCAGGCCGCGAACCGGGCCCGCCCCCATCAGGTACGCGCCGCCGACATCACCCGTGCTCGTCACCACTTCCGAAATCGAATTCGACAGCGAATTCGATACGAACATTTCACCGCCATCCGGCTTCAACGCAAGATGGATCGGCGCGCGGCCCACATCGAGCAGCGATTCCAGCCGATCTGTTGTCGCCGGCCTTCCATCCGCGCGCGCCTCGTGCGCGAGCTGCATCGACATCACCTGGTGACCGCCGCCGCATGCGGCAAAAGCCTTCGAAGAATCCGGTAGAATGGCGATGTCCGTTGCACCGGGACATCCTTCAAATACGGCACGCACCTTGCGCGTGCCCGCATCCACCACGGTCACGGAATTGCCGCCGCGATTCGCCACTACCAGCGTCTTGCCATCAGGTGCTACCCGCGCAGCCGCGGGATCTTCGCCCACACCTATTTGAGTCACCTCGCGGTGTGCCTTGAGGTCAAGCACCGAGACTGTGTTCGATCCCGAATTCACCACGTATCCGGTGTTCCCATCCGGATCGAGCGCGATTGCCACCGGCAGCTTGTGCACGGGAATCGTTCCAGCGACGGAGTTGTTCTCCGCGTTAATGACAGAAACCGATCCCTGCCCGTTCGGCGTGCCCGAATTCACCACGTACACTTCATTGCGCGCCGGGTTCGCGGCCACTGCAGTGGGATTCTGACCGACCTGAATTTCGCGATCGACGCGCACATTCACCACGTCGTACACCGAGACGGTTCCGCTACCGGAGTTCGTCACATAGGCATATTCGCGGTAGTTCGCGTCATATTGCGGAAAGTCGTGAGGCCGGCAGCCAGTAGTTGAAATCACACTGACACATGCAGCGATCACAACTCCGCTTCTCACCAAAACAGGGAGCCCCATAGACCCCGTAGCTGGGGATGTGAGATACGAGGACGCCGGGCGGCGCCGGTGGCTCGCTTTCGGGGACCCAGGATCAAACTGTTCCCTTGCTCCACGCATTCGGGACATCTATTTCGCCGCGGTCTCGACGCGAATTCCGCGAAGGAGTTTGCGATTGACGATAGGCGCAATCTGCTCGATCTCGTTCACCATCTGCGCAAACTGTTCGGGATAGATCGACTGCGGTCCGTCCGACAGAGCCTTCTCGGGCTGGTGATGCACTTCGACCAGAACGCCGTCCGCACCCGCGGCGACGGCCGCCCGCGCCATCGGCAGCACCTTGTCGCGCTTGCCGGTGCCATGGCTGGGGTCGACGAGGATGGGCAAGTGGCTCAGCTTCTGCACTGCTGGAACGATGCTCAGGTCCAGCGTATTCCGAGTGTGATCCGCAAATGTCCTCACGCCGCGCTCGCACAGGATCACTTCGTAGTTGCCCTCGCTCATGATGTACTCGGCCGCCATGAGGAACTCGTCCAGGGTCGCGCTCATCCCGCGCTTGAGCAGCACGGGCATCCGCAGACGTCCCGCATGTTTCAGCAGGGAAAAATTCTGCATGTTGCGCGCGCCGATCTGGACAACATCAGCCCATTCGGCGACGAGGTCCAGCGTTTCGTTGTCGATGGCTTCCGTGATGATGCGCAGTCCGAAGCGGTCGCGTATCTCGGCCATGATCTTGAGGGCATCGACACCCAATCCCTGAAAGGCATACGGGGAAGTGCGCGGCTTGTACGCCCCGCCACGGAAGAACTGCGCACCCGCAGCGGCTACCTGCTCTGCAATCGCAAACGCCTGTTCGCGGCTTTCGATCGAGCAAGGCCCGGCTACAACTGCCAGGCTCCCGCCGCCGATCGTCGCATCCGTTCCCGGGAAACGGATCACGGTGTCTTCTTCCTTCACGTCGCGGCTGGCCAGCTTGTAGGGCTTGGAGACCTTGATGACCTCGGAAACCCCGGGCATCTCTTCCAGATTGCCGCGGTTCGCCTCACCCTGATTTCCGGTGATTCCGATCGCTGTACGCTGCGCGCCCGGCATCGGATGCGGGCGATATCCCAGAAATTCAATATGGTCGCAGACGGCCTTGATCTGCTCTTCCGTGGCCTGGGCCTTCATGACGACTAGCATTGCTGGATCCTCACTCAAAGTTTACGGCAAACGTCGATAACTCTTGTCACTTGGGTGCTTCATGCTTGCGGTTGTTTGGCTGCCAAGCGCGGAACAGCGTTCGCGCTTTTAGCGCGTCTCCCGCGATCTCCGCTCCGCATTCCGTTTCTCATTACGCCACTTCCATCCCAGCCACGCCAGGTATCCAAGCTGAATCGTCCAGGTCACGATGTAAGCCGCGGTGACAAATTGATGATCGAGAATATCGCGCTGATCCATAGCCCTCTCCTATATATGCCTCTGCTAGTCCGCGCTGCCCAGTGCTTCTTCTGCTTCCAAGGCCGCGTACTGCTGGTGACGACGTTCCACTTTGTAGCGCAGCAGCAGCACCATGATTCCCCAGCAAAACCAAGCGAGCAGGTTCCACAAGAATGCGTGGACCATCGTCGGATCTTTCATGCCGGACCCCTCGCCGCCTCCAAACACCGGCGCAGGGTGTTGCGTGCGCCACCATCGGTTGGCCATGTACACGATAGGAACGTCCAGTGCGCCGAAGATGCCCATTACTGCGGCCAGCGTCTGCATCTGCGGCCCCGCAGTGAATCTCCGCAGCAGCAAATAGCTCACGTAAATCAGCCACAGCACGAGGGTCGTTGTCAGCCTCGCATCCCAAGTCCACCAGATGCCCCATGCTCGGCGTCCCCAGAGCGGACCGGTCGTCAGCCCCACGCTACAAAACACCACGCCAACTTCGGCTCCTGCCAGCGCCCAAGCGTCCGCCCGCTGAGCCCACTGCGGCCGGCTACGTCGATAGGCGAGAAATCCGATCGATCCGAGGAAGCTGATCGCGAAGAAGGTGAACGCGGCCGCAAATGACGGCACGTGGTAGTAGATGATGCGAAACACATAACCCTGCAGCGCATCGTCCGGCGCCACATAGATGGCCTGGTAGTACCCCCAGATCATCAGCAGAATTGTGATGAGCGGGAACAGTGTTAATGCAGCTTTTTTCATACCAATTCCTGTGCGGATTCGTTCAGTTTACGCCTCTGACAATTGACCAGTCTCCACCCTCGGATGGAGATGGGGTCCGGCCGCTGCATGCAATGCAGTTCACTCTGCATGAAACACCACATCAAAGAGCAGCAAGCTCACTGTCGTGAAAATAATGTCGTACCCTGTCAGCATCTTGATCCAGAGCCACGGATCGTTGTCGCCGGTCAGCACCGCCGTGGTTGCCTGCACCATTCCCAGCAGAGCCGGGATGAAGATCGGAAACAGAATCAGGGACAGGAGCAACTCGCGATTCCTGCTCCTGATCGAGAGCGCCGCAAAGAAAACGCCGTTGCACACCAGCGCCCACGTGCCGAGCGGCAGGATCAGTGCCAGCACCCAGGCCGGGCCCGCAATGTGCAGGTTGTACATCACGAAGAAGAACGGAGCCAGCGCAATCTGAACGATTGTGACGAAAATGAAGTTTACGAGGACCTTGGCGAAGTAGAGCTGCGCGCCCGAACTCGGTGTCATGCGCTGCGCATCCATCACCTGGTGCCGAATCTCGCGCGCCCACGCCTGGTTCAACGCTGAAACCGAAGCAAACATCGTCGCCACGCACAGCACGCCGCCCGCTATGCCCTGTGAAACCGCACCCCGCGGATCGAAGGCCAGCGAGAACAGCACCACCACGAGGCCCGCGAAGAACAGCATCGAGACAATGGCGTCGAGGGAGCGCCACTCGATGCGCAGGTCTTTGACGAGATGAGTCCAGAAGACGGAGTTCATCGATGCTCTTCCTCCGTCAACCGCACGCCATCTTTCGTCAGATCAGCGGTCGTCACGGGAACATCGAGGGCCTCGGCTGCCCTGATGTAGTCCTCCGGTTTCAGGATCAGTTGCGTGCCGCGCGTTCCAGCCGAGACGCTGATCTGGTCGAAAAGGATGACTGTCTCGTCGATGTACACGGGATGCGCCTTTTTTGCGCCGAAGACAGTGACGCCGCCGCGAATGTACCCGGTCAGCGGCTGAACGTCTCTGAGAGAAACCATCTCGGCTTTGCGCAACCCTGCGGCGCGCGCCAGCTTTTTGAAGTCCAACTCGGCGTTGCCCGGGATCACTGCAAAGACGAAGGCGTCTGTTCCCCCCGTGGTCAAGAGTGTTTTGAACACCTGTTCAGGCGGCATGCCGACCTTTTTCGCGACCGAGATTGCCGAGAGATCGTCGGGATCGACGTCGTACTCGCGCAGTTCGAACGGAATTTTCAGTGACTGCAGGAAGCGTGCGCCGTTCGTCTTCATAAGGAGGGGCTCCCCGGCACGCATTCGGCCACCCGTCCGCCCTTCAGGCGAAGCACCCAGTCGGCGATCGGTGCTGCATGTTCGCGCTGGTGGGTTGTAATCACGATTGTGCGGCTCGAATGCCGGAAGCCGGCGAGCAGCTCCACCATCTGCCGCGTCGACTCGATATCCATATTCGAGAACGGCTCATCGAGCAGCAGCAGCTCCGGGACTGGCATCAGCACTCGGGCAAGGGAGGTTCTCTGACGCATACCCTGCGAGTATTGGCCGAGCGGACGGGTCAGATTCGGATCAAGCCCGACCTGCCGCAGAGCCTCCGCGGGGTCGAGGCATTTCTGCCCCGGATAGAGACTGGCGAAATAACGCAGGTTTTCCTGCCCGGTGAACTCGTCGTAGAGCATCGGCGCGTGGCTCATGTATCCGATGCGGTCTCGCACGTCGTGCGGCTCACCCTCGCCGAAGATCGTGACCTTACCGCCGGTCGGCCTTAGCAGTCCTGCCAGAACCCGCAACAAAGTGGATTTGCCCGCACCGTTTTCGCCGATCAGGACGTAGCACTTCCCACGCAGGAGATCGACAGACACCTGCCGCAGCGCGGCGAACGAACCGAATAGTTTGGAAACATTTTCGACCCGGGCGCAAATGGTCGAACTGGCGGCCTCCCGGTCGGTCATGAGATCAGTTGCTGGCGATTCCAGCCGTCTCCTTGCCAGCCTCGGCGGGCGTCGCATTCGCGCGGGAACTGCTAGCCGGAGCCGCCTGCTTCTGCGGTGTCATCCCGGGCTTTTGTCCCGGTGATCCGGGCTGAGCCGGCGCATACTTGCTGGCGCACTTCGCCTGCAGGGCTGTCGCGTGGAATACTCCATCGCGTCCGATCGTTCCCATTGCCAGGGCCTGCGCGTCATCCTTGAAGGTGTCCGGCGGCGGTTCCTGACCTTTATAGACCACAGTCAGTTTTCGCCCCTTTGGCGCGCTCGCGTTATGGCTTTCAAATTCGTTGAGAACGAACGTGACGTGTGGCCCTTCTGTCTGAATCGAGCCGGGTTCCACAAAGCCTTCCACCCGCAGATTGCTCACATACGCTTTGTCGCCCATCTTTACGAGCTCGGGCACTGTGACGTAATAGCTTTTGTTGGCGCCGTATGAGGTAAACGCCAGCCACCCGATCGTTCCGAGGATGATCGCCACCGCAATCCCGATCCGCACCGAATTGGAAGACTTCTTCATATCTCTAGCTTTAACGATACGAGTGCACCTGGGACAAATCAATGGCCGTGACAATCTGCTGACCAACTTGCGTGATCTGAATCACAATTCCGGGTCCACGCCAGGGCCCCAAGTCTGAGACTCATTACATATGGGTTCAGTGAGTAGATTCAAGAGCTTGCGGGGCAGATTCAAGGGTTCGAGCCGCACGATCCAGGCACTCTGTCAGCACTCCAAGCTGGGCCGAAGCCGTCGTGGCGTCTTTCGCCTCGATCGCCTCATTCACTCCCGGAATCACAACAGCCGAATAGCCCGTATATTCCCCGGGGGCGTAAATGGTGTGTTTGTACCACGGCCGGTTTGGCAGGCCCTGCTGCGATACCAGAGCCGTTTCCGTTGCTCTTAGAGTGGCGTTTAACTGCGCCAGGTCCCCGGACGGGTTCAGCTGCAGCTTGTGCGCGTGCTCGGCTGCCGCGGCGAACTTCGTCGCCGCTGCCAGCGCCGGAGCGAAATCCAGCCCCGGCAGCTTTGCGTCCTCGGCTTTCCTTTTCGCCGATTCGATATACGACTTCACCTCGTGCGCATACGACTCGTAGTCATAGGGCAGGACGTCGGTATCGGCCATGCGAAGCGCCTCCAGCCCCAGCACCCGTGCCATCTGCTGCAGATATACAAAGTGCGGATCGGCATTCATCGTGAACCACGCGTAATTGTCGAAGACCGAGTGGTACACGCCATACGGACCGCCGGAACCGATGTCCGTCGACGGCACTCCTGCGTGCTGCAGAAACGGCGTGAAGTCCGACCCGGACCCGAGGTCGCTCACGTGAACCTCGTCGCCCGGCTGCGGTGGGGCATTGCTCGCCCGGTGCTCGTTGGAGCCATGCCGGTTGGCGCGCCACTCCTGGTAGACCGTGTCTCCCATCGGGCTGGGCACCGCTTTGGCGATCTCACGCATGAAGTTCTTGAGCGAGGGTACCGCCGATGCCGAAAAGTCCGGCCCACCTACCGCCACATCCGTATTGAAGTAGGCCACTGCGTTCTTCAGTTGATCGGCGTGCTGCTCCACCCATTCCGTCGATCCGATCAGCCCTTCCTCCTCCGCATCCCAGCTGCAGAAGATGATCGTCCTCCTGGGCTTCCACCC
>Ga0068853_100001885_pt1 | contig 15441 bp, 11 predicted proteins | sample KBSCornC32_FD_65655 | JGI IMG/M metagenome (GOLD analysis project Ga0068853, IMG submission 65655) | Corn rhizosphere microbial communities from Kellogg Biological Station, Michigan, USA - KBS Corn C3-2 | ecosystem: Host-associated > Plants > Roots > Rhizosphere > Soil ...
TCGGCGAACTGGAACTCGCCGGGGGTGCCGCCGATCAGGCGCGAAGCGGGGCCGCGGCCGAGACCGCTCACGGTCCAGCCGGTGAGCGCTCGGGCGAATTCGGTCACGTCGGCCTGGGTGTAGCCGGTGCGGACGCCGAGCGTGTGCAGCTCCATGATCTCGCGCGCGAGATTCTCATTGAGACCGCGCTGCTTGCCGCCGCGCATCGCGATCCGCTCGCCGGCCATCGAGTCGGGGCCGATCGATTGCGCCTGGTCGAGATAGAGCAGCATTGCCGGGTGCTGCTCCACGGCGAGCAGCATATCGGAGAAGCGGCCGAGCACGTGCGGGCGGATCGCTTCGAACTCGAGCAGCCCGGCCAACCCGATCACCGGAAGCTTGTCGACCGAGACAGCGAAATGGTTCGCCCAGAAATTGACGAGCCGCTCGACGAAGGGGGTGTCGGTCGTCAGCGCGGAATCAAGCCGCGCAGCGTTCATCGTCAGATAGTCGTCGCGAATGCTCTGGCGGAAATAGCGCTTGGTCGCATCCGCCTGTGGATCGGCCTGCTGAGGCTGCGCAGAGCCCGTCGGCATCGAAGCAGTCTGCAGCTGGCGTTTGGCCCGAGCCGCCATTTGTTGCGCGGCTAGATAATCGGCGAGCTGCGCTACGACCTGGCTTCGGCTCGGCACTTGGGCAAGCGCCGGCGGACGCGGCTCGAAGCGATCGAGCTGTTGACCCAACCAGCGCTTGGGATCGCCTGGCAACTGGTCTCCGGGGCGAGCACCGAGGCCGAAGCGATTGAGGGCGATTGTGGTCGAAAGCATGCCCGTCTCCTGCAGGCAGAATTTCCATTCGCTCAGCTGAACCGCCTGTGAAGCGGAATTTTACAGTTTTGTAACCTTAGAAGCGGTTCGCCGGCAGGTTGACCGGACCGACCAGCTCCTCGTGACGCGCGATTGCAAATCGATCGGTCATTCCGGCGATAAAGTCGCCGATCGTGCGCAGTTGCTCCGTCTGGTCTCCGCTGTGCTGCCAGTTCTCGGGAAGCAGGTTCGGATCGGACTGGTAAGCGCCGGCAAGGTTCGCGACCACCCGTTCGGCCTCCTTCCGGATCGGCTGAAGCTCGGCGAGATTGTAGAGACGCGCATAGAGAAATCGCTTCAGCTCGCGCTCCTCCGCCGCGAGATTTTCGGAGAAGCCGGCGAGCGGTCGACCCGCTCCGCGGACATCTTGCGCCGTCTCCACTCCCGCGTCGCCGGCGCGCCGTTTGGTTTCGGCAAGGACGTCGCCGACCATATGACCGATCATGTCGCGGACTAATGCGCGCTGCCGCTTTTCGAGCGAGAGTCCGGGATGCCGCTCGGCAATCGCCTCCCACAAGCGCTTCACCAGGGGCAACTCGACGAGCTCGTCGATGTCGAGAAGCCCCGCGCGAAGTCCATCGTCGATATCGTGATTGTCGTATGCGATGTCGTCCGAAATCGCGGCGACCTGCGCTTCGAGGCCTGCCCAGCTGCCGAGTTCCAGGTCCCATTCCTCATTCGCTTCGGCCATCGCCCAGGTCGGGGAGGTCACCGGGCCGTTGTGCTTGGCGAGACCCTCGAGCGCTTCCCAGCTGAGGTTGAGGCCGTCGAAGTCGGGATAGGGGGTCTCTAGCCGGGTGACGATGCGGATCGCATGCGCATTGTGGTCGAATCCCCCGGCGTCGGCGAGCGCCGCGCTCAGCGCATCCTCCCCGGCATGGCCGAAGGGCGGGTGCCCAAGATCATGCGAAAGACAGAGTGCCTCGGTCAGATCTTCGTTGAGGCCGAGCGCCCGAGCGATCGTTCGCCCGATCTGCGCGACTTCGAGGCTATGGGTCAGGCGCACCCGATAATGGTCGCCGTCCGGTGCGATGAACACCTGCGTCTTGTGCCGGAGCCGCCGAAAGGCGACCGAATGGATCAGCCGGTCGCGGTCGCGCTGGTAGATGTCCCGCGGGCCTCGCGGGCCGCTATTGGTTTCGTGGTGAAGCCGCCCGCGCGACGTTGAGGCGCTCGCAGCCAGCCCTGGCGGAAGAGTCATTCCGTAGCGAGTGGCGCAATCCGGTCCGTCTGGGAATTGATATATTTCGAGCTGTGCACGCCTAGCGTCTCGAGGTCCTCGGCGAAGAAGTCGGCGTCAGACGGGCCGCGGAACGGGCCAATGAGGAGCAGCGCGTCGTCGCCTGTCCGCGCGACATAGGGCTTGATGCCGGTGAAGAGGTCCCGGTCCTGAGCGATCAGGCGGCGATACTTTGCCGAAAGGCCATCGACATTGCCCTCGGCGAGCTGGAGCCAGATCTTCGATTCGGAGACGGGTGCCGTGCGCTGAATGGTCGCTGGCCGCGCTGGCGCCACATAAGCAACCTGCACCGCTTGTGGCGGAGCAACCTGCGCCGGAGCCGTAGGAGCCGGACTCGAACGAAGCATCGCATCTATGTCCGCCAGCCGGTCGCCTGTGCTGCCGCTCGCGGCGGTCACCGCCGGACGGCTCACAGGCGGTGAATATGCGACTGCCGTTCCATTATTCGGAAAGATCCCGAGGTTGACCGCAGCCGCTTTCTGCGCCGCGCCGAGGGCCGGAAGACGTTGCAGGAAAGGAGCTACGCGATCCGAGCTTCCGGGCATCGCCGCATTGATCGCGATCAGCGCGCCGTTCGAATCGCCGCTCAGCGCAAGCACGAAGGCGCGCGCGCGCCCCGCGGCCGGATCGCGTTTCGCAATCAACGGCGAGAGCGTTTGGAGCGCGGCCGTCCGATTGCCGCTGATCGCCAGGCTTAGCGCCAGCCGCCGCCGAGCCTCGTCCCGATCGGGCCCGTTCAATGCCGCGCGATAGTCGGCCTGCGCCTTCGCCTGATCTCCGAGCAGGTCATAGGCGAGCCCCCGGTCGCAGCCGATGGTGGCAATGGTCGCGCCAAGCTGCTCGGCGCGGGCGAAATAGGGCAGCGATCCCTGCGGGTCGCCGTTCATGACCGACACCGCTCCCATGCCGGCCTGCGGAAGCGGGCTGTGCGCGTTGACGTCGTCGGCGCGCGCGAAGAAGCCAGCTGCGGCCTCGGTGTCGCCGAGCGCAAGCGCAGCTCGGCCGGCACTGATCAGCGTCGTGAAGTCCTTGGGGTCAGCGGCAAGGTCGCGCACATAGCGCGCAAGGGCCGCAGTCGCGCTCTCGTCATATGGCGAATAGCTGCCCTCAGCCGTCGCTGGCACCGCGGTAATCGCGAGCGCCGCTCCGGCGCACGCGAGAATCATCCTTACAAGATGCATTTGTCCCCGCATCGTCCCTCCCGTTGGGGGAGAGAATCTTGATCGGAGGTTTCTGCCTAGTGGCTTTACGATGAGCCGTGCTGCCGAGCCGGTGAGGCGGTAGATTACCCGTGCGGTTAATGAAAAAAGGGCGCCCTCGAGGGACGCCCCTTCTTCTTTGAACCAGTCGAGTTACTGGTTGTTCTGGCGATTGAGGAAGCGCGGGATGTCGATCGGCTCGCGCTTGAAGCCGGGCCTTGCCTCTTCCTCACCTTCGTCAAGCTGCGCCTTCGGAGCGCCGCGAGCGATATTGGACATGCGCTCGAACAGCGTTCCACCGCCGCCGGCCGCCGGAGCCTCGGACTCGTCCTCATCCTCTGGCGGATCGATCGGCGGAGCGCCGACGGGAGCGGTGAGGATGTCGTCAGCTCCGAGCAGGAGCTCCTCATCGCTCTCGGCGACCTCAACCTTGGGAGCTTCTTCGGCAGCCGCCGGCTGCGTCGCCGCGGTTTGACGCGCCGGGAAGCTGAAGACCTTGCCCGGCTGAGGCGCCGCCACCGCGTCGGCTTCGATGCCGGTGGCGACCACGGAGACTCGGATCTTCCCGCCGATGTCGTTGTTGAACGCCGAACCCCAGATGATGTTGGCGTCGGGATCGACCAGTTCCTTGATGTGGCTGGCGGCCTCGTCGACCTCCATCAGGCGCATGTCCTCGCCGCCGGTGATCGAGATGATCACGCCCTTGGCGCCCTTCATGCTGACGCCGTCGAGCAGCGGATTGGAAATCGCCTTCTCGGCGGCTTCGATGGCGCGGTTGTCGCCCTCGGCCTCGCCGGTACCCATCATCGCCTTGCCCATCTCGCTCATCACAGAACGCACGTCCGCGAAATCGAGGTTGATGAGTCCGGGCATGACCATGAGATCGGTGATTCCGCGGACGCCCTGCTGGAGCACCTCGTCGGCCATCTCGAACGCCTGCTTGAAGGTGGTCTCGCTGTTGGCGAGGCGGAACAGGTTCTGATTCGGAATGACGATCAAGGTGTCGACGTGCTGCTGGAGCTCGGCGATGCCGGAATCAGCAGAGCGCGAGCGGCGAGCGCCCTCGAACGCAAACGGCTTCGTCACGACGCCGACGGTCAGGATACCTTTGTCGCGCGCGGCCTTGGCGATCACCGGCGCAGCGCCCGTGCCGGTGCCGCCGCCCATGCCCGCAGCGATGAAGCACATGTGCGCGCCTTCGAGCGACTGAATGATCTCGTCGATCGTCTCCTCGGCGGCGGCCCGGCCGATTTCGGGACGCGAGCCCGCGCCGAGGCCTTGGGTGATCTTCAGGCCGAGCTGGATCCGGCGGTCAGCGGTCGAATGATTGAGCGCCTGAGCATCGGTGTTGGCGACGATGAAATCGACGCCCTGCACGTCGGCACGCATCATGTTAGCAATGGCGTTCCCGCCCGCTCCGCCAACGCCGATCACGCTGATCCGCGGGCGAAGCTCGTCGACCTCAGGCCGCACGAAATCGATGCTCATGTCCCTAAACCTCCCCCAAACACTGCAACGCGTTGAGCCTTCGGGAAGAATCTTTGAATCATTGCGAGTCGCAAGCCAAGCAGAAAAGTTAACGGCCCCAAAAAAAATGGGGGAAAGTGTCGCCCGAAAGACTCACTTATCCACAGGCCTGCCGCTGCGGTGCGCAACATGGATGCAAAATGAAATCGAACCGCGTGCGTTCCAAGTTCATCTCGCCGACAGTTTTCTTTCGTTAGCCACGTCGTCGCTCGCCTACTCCCCTCCCCAGACCTCCTGGAGGCGAGCCTGTACCAGCGAGTGGCCCGGCGTGACATGAAGCGCCGGGCCGCTCCTTCCTCCGCTGAGATTCGTCAGTCGAGCCGGATTTGGTCGATCTTCGGCACGCCGACGGCCCACCAGATCGAACCCACTGCGGCGATTGCTGCGGTAACGACGAAGGCCGCGTCGTAACCGGCGCGCTGGACGATGAACCCGGTGAGGATCGGGCCGAATATTCCGGAGGAATTCCCGAGCGCATTCTGGAATCCCATCCAAGTGCCGGCGGCCCTCGGGCCCGTGAACATCTGCGCAATCGCGTAGAGGTTCATCGACAGCGCCGCCGACGCTGCCCCAGCGAGGCAAAGCAGCAGCGCGATCTGAACGGCGCCGTGCGCGAACGACAGGCCGAGAATTGCGATCGCCGCCGCAGCTTGGCTCGCCACCATCATCCATCGCCGGCACACGGCTTCCGAGCGCCCCGAACTGGTCCACCAGTCGGAGAAGCGGCCGTAGCTCAGCGCACAGACCGCCTGCACCGCGTAGCCGATCGTCGCTAACAGGGTCATCTCGGTGATCGAGAACCCGCGCGACTTGACCAGGAACGAGGGAAGCCAGGCGAGCAGGAAATAGAAGCAGTAATTGCCGAGGCAATGGACGATCGCCATCGACCATAACGACCAGCGGCCGATCAGGGCGCGGAGCGGCACCGCCTGTCCCGATTCAGCGAGTTCGTCGGCCGTAAGCGCGCCCACGGCCGAGCGCCACGGCGCGAGCCAAAGCAAGGTTACCAGCCCGAACACGATGAACATGGTTCGCCAACCCCATGAAGCAAGCATCAATCCACCGGCGAGCGTGCCGATTGCGGGTCCAAGCGCGATCCCCGCCGCAACCATTGCATTGGCGATGCCTCGGCGCTCCGCAGGCACATGGCGAGCGATGATCTTGGTGCTTCCGGGAAAGGAAATGCTCTCGCCGATGCCGAGCATGACGCGAAGCACCATCAGCGATGCAAAGCCGCCGACAACGCCAGTCAGCAGCGTGCTCCCGGCCCACAGCAGGATCCCGGCTGCCATCAGCTTGTAGACCGAGAAGCGGTCGCACAACCAACCCGAGAAGAGCTGCACGGGCGCATAGACCCAGAAGAATGCGGAAAAAACGAGGCCGTAGGCTTCGGGGCTGAGCCTGAGCTCGCGCGTCATGATCGGCGCCGCGATCCCGATCGCGCCGCGATCGATGTAGTTGAGAAGCACTGCCACGCCGAGCAGAAGCACGATGAGGTTGACCGAGGATCGCGCGCCGCGACCGGCTGTAACCGTTGCCATGGCCTCCCCCTCCAGCTCTCGCGGTTCTAGTAGCCGCCCTTCATCGCGTCGATGAGCCGCCCCATCATGCCCTTCTTCGACGATCTCGCAACGGGCACGGCAATGTCGCGAACATCGCCCCGACCAGACGCCGCGAGCATCGCGAGGCCGACCAGCGTCGAGAAGGCGGGGCCGCTGTGTGCGTCCGGAAGGCCGGTGAGCTGCCTAGGCCGACCGACACGAACGGCGCGGCCGAGGACGCCCTGCATGTAATCGGCGATGTTCTTGAGGTCGGCGCCACCCCCGGTGAGCACGACCTGGCGGCCGACCGGGCCGGTGAAGCCGAGTGCCTTGAGCGCGGCCTCGATCTCCCCGACGAGCTCCTCGACCCGCTGGCGGATGACCATCATCAGTTGCGCCCGGGTCAGCTTGGTCGGCTCGGCGCCGGCTTCCGCTCCGATCTGCGTCGCTTCGATCATCTCATGATTGTCGCGCGGGCTCGTCATCGCCGAGCCGTAGAAGCATTTGAGCCGCTCGGCGTCTCGCCGCTGCACGGCAAAGGCGCCTGCGATATCGTTGGTGATATCCCTCGCTCCAAGCGGAATCGAGCGGAGGCCGACGAGCATGCCGCCGAGGTGAACGGAGACGTTGGTCACCTCCGCGCCCATTTCGACCAAGGCCACCCCGAGCTCGCGCTCTTCCTCGCTGAGGCAGGCGAGCGCCGCCGCGATGGGCGAAGCGACGATGGCTTTGACGCCGAGGTGCGCCTGGCGGATCACCGTGTCGATATTCCGCAATGGCGACGGGTCGGCGGCGATGACATGGATGTCGACTCCGAGGCGGCTGGCATGGAGGCCGATTGGCTGCTGAACGCCCTGCGCCCGGTCGATCGTGTAGAGCGCTGGGTGCGCGTGAAGCACGACCTGGCCATTGCGGTTGATCGCGTCCTTGCCGTGCCTCAGCAGCTCGTCGACGTCGGCCTGCTCGACGGCATGTCCGCCAAGCTCCACCTCGACGTTGGCGACATCGCTGACCAGCTCGCCAGCGCCATAGCTTGCCCAGACGTCCTCGACCGTCACACCCGACATGCGTTCAGCCAGTTCGACCGCCTCGCGCACAGCGAACTCGCTCGCCGCCATGTCGGTGATGTAACCGCGCTTGACCCCGCGGCTCTCGCGCTGGCCAGTGCCGAGGACGGTCAGGCCGCGTTCCGCATCCGGTCGCGCGATCATCGCGCTCACCTTGGATGAGCCGATGTCCAGCGCGGCGATCAGCGGCTGATCGTTCACTTGGGCCATCTGGGTCAGTCTGCCTGAGAAGTTGCCGGCGGCGGAACGATCGGCTCGCCGGGCGCGCGCGGCAAGCGAACGGTCATTTGCCCCGGCACACGCAGGTCGAAGCGGACGATGCCGCGGCCGAGCAGTCCCGACTGCTTGTCGGCATGCGCGAACTTGACCAGCGCCGCCGTGGCCGCTTGCTCGCCCTCGGGCAAAGCGACCGTCTCGCCCGACTGGAAGTTGAGATCCCAGCGGCGGCCGCCGACCCAGGTCGCCGACGCCAGCTGCGGCTTCAGGGTCGGCACAGACGCCATCAGGCGGGTTAATTGCTGCTCTTGGCCGTTCGCACCGGGCCCAATGAGGAGCGGAAGGTCGGGCATCCGATCGACGGGCACGCGGTCGAGGACCACGCCTTCTCCGTCGATGAGCGCCAGCTGCCCCTGGTTCTGCCACAGCGCTGCCGGCTTGCGCTCGACGACATCGATTACGAGCGTGTCCGGCAGGCGGCGGGACACGCGCGCGTCCTTGACCCAGCCGTAAGCGAGCAGCCGGCGCCGGATCCCGTCGACATCGACCAGCGCCTCCGGGGCCTTGTCGGCATCCGCCTCGGCCGCGGCGCGGTGCAGCTCATCGGTGACGACGGCATCGACCAGCGCCCGATTCATGTGGTTGATCCCGACGATCTGGTAGCCACTGACGGTGAAGCCCGCGCGCCCGACAGCCGCGGCGGCGACGCGCTCGGCCTTGGCCGGAATGTCGAGCGCGATCAGGACCACCAAGGCGATCGCAAGCATGAAGGCGCCGAACACGAGTGCCGCGATCTTGTTCACACGCGCCTGGTCGACCGGCAGCCGCTTGGCGATCTTCTTCGGAACGGCAACCTTCGATGGCTTCCTGGGCCGGGCGCGAGCGGCGCCTCCGCGACGGACGTGAGCGGCAGTCACTGCCCTGATCCTTTGGCAAGTGCCTCCGCGATCAGCCGCTCGACCAGCTCGCCATAGGCGATGCCCTTCAGCTTCGCCTGCTCGGGCACCAGGCTCAACGGGGTCATGCCCGGCTGGGTGTTGACTTCGAGCAGGTAGATGCCGGCTTCTCCCTGCTCGTCATCCCAGCGGAAGTCGGACCGCGAAGCGCCCTTGCAGCCGAGCAGCTGATGCGCCCTAGCCGCCATGTCCATCATCGCCGATGCTATCTCGTACGGGATTTCCGCAGGGCAGATGTGCTGCGTCAGGCCGTCCGTATACTTGGCAGCATAGTCGTAGAAGCCGGCCTTGGGCTTCAATTCGGTGACGGCGAGCGGTTCGCTTCCGAGCACTGCGACGGTCAGCTCACGGCCGCGGATGAACGGCTCGGTCAGGAGGTCGTTGAACTCGTTCCATGGACCGGGGACGTCGCGGCCGATCGGGTTGCCGTAATTGCCGTCCTCGGTGACGATCGCCACGCCGACCGACGATCCCTCGTTGATCGGCTTCACCACATAAGGCCGTGGCAGCGGGTCTTCCTGATGCAGGCTCTCGCTCGAGACTACCCGTCCCGCCGGCATGCGGATGCCATGGGGCACGAGCACCATCTTGGTGAGCTCCTTGTCGATCGCAATGACCGACGTCTCGAGCCCGCTGTGGGTATATTTGAGGCCCATCAGGTCCATCATGCCTTGGACGGTTCCGTCCTCGCCCGGCGTGCCGTGAAGCGCGTTGAACACGATGTCCGGCTTGATCTCGGAGAGGCGGCTCGCAACGTCGCGGTCCATGTCGAGCTCCGTGACGTTCGACCAGCCGCGCTCGCGCAAGGCGCCAGCGACGCCCTTGCCGCTGGTGAGCGAGACCTCCCGCTCGGAAGACCAGCCGCCCATCAGGACGACGACGTGAAGATCCTTGTTCATGGCTGGCCGACCCGCTGGATTTCCCATTCGAGGCTAATGTGGGTTTTCGCCTCAACCTGGCGGCGGACTTCCTCGCCCAGCGCCTCGATCTCGGCGCTTGTCGCGCTACCGAGATTGAGAAGGAAATTGCAATGCTTTTCCGAAACTTGGGCATCGCCCATGCGGAAACCGCGGCAGCCTGCCGCGTCGATGAGGGCCCATGCCTTGTGGCCGGGCGGGTTCTTGAAGGTCGAGCCGCCGGTGCGGCTTCTCAGGGGCTGCGATTCCTCGCGGGCGCGGGCGATTGCGTCCATCTCGGCTCCGATGGCTGCGGGATCGCCCGGGAGGCCGCGGAAGACGGCTTCGATGACCACCGCGGCCGCCGGAACTTCGCTGTGGCGGTAAGTGTAGCCAAGTTTGTCGAGCGGCCACTCGACGACTTCGCCAGAGCGCAAAACTAGCCTCGCCGATATGAGGATGTCCCTGACCTCGCGGCCATAGGCGCCGCCATTCATCCGGACGAAGCCACCGACCGTGCCTGGAATGCCTCGAAGGAACTCCAGGCCGGCAATGCCGGAGTCGCGGGCCGTCGAGCTGACCAGAATGCCACTGGCGCCGCCGCCGCAGCGCAGCGTCGTTTCGTCAACGCGCTCGATCTTGGCGAACGGCTTGCCGAGGCGAACGACGACGCCGCCAACGCCTCCGTCACGGACGATCAGGTTTGAGCCGAGGCCGAGCGCCATTACCGGTACATCGGAATCGAGCTCGCGCAGGAACTGGACGAGGTCATCCTCATCCGCCGGTTCGAACAGCCATTCGGCACTTCCGCCGCTCTTGAACCAGACGAGCGGCGCGAGAGGCGCATTGGGAGTCAGCTCGCCCCGTACGCCCGGCATGGTCGCGACGGCGCTCATTTCCTGGCCCTCGCCTCGCAAATGCCATTTGCGAGCGCGCTCGCCCATTTGGTGATGTCGCCCGCGCCGAGGCAGATGATCATGTCGCCGTCAGCGGCGAGGTCGCGGAGCTCTCTGCACAGCTCGTCGAGATTTTCGACGGCCCGGACCATGCGATGACCATGGGCACGAAGCCCTTCGACCAGCGCATTGGAATCGACGCCGTCGATCGGCTCCTCGCCGGCGGCATAGACGGGCGCCACGAACACCACGTCGGCGTCGTTGAAGGCGTTCTGGAACTCATCCATCAAAGATTGAAGCCGCGTGTAGCGATGCGGCTGCATGATCGCGATGACCCGCTCCTCGGCGCCCTCGCGCGCGGCCGCGAGCACTGCCCGAATCTCGGTCGGATGGTGCGCATAGTCATCGATGATCACGGCGCCATCGGCTTCCCCCACCTTGGTGAAGCGGCGTTTCACGCCTTCGAAACGTTCGAACGCTGCAATGATTGCGTCTGATGAGATTCCCATCTCCAGGGCCACCGCGATCGCCGCAAGCGCATTCTGCACATTGTGGCGGCCGGGAATCGGCACATGGACGCGCTCGATCGCCCGGCGCTCGCCGTCCCGCTCGAGGATCACCGCATCGAAGCGGCTGCCGCCTGGAACCGCAGTCACATTGTCGGCACGAACATCGGCAAGGGCCGAAAAGCCGTAGGTGACGATGCGCCGGTCGCGAATCCGGCCGATGATGTTCTGCACCTCAGGATGGTCGACGCACAGGACTGCGAGACCATAGAAAGGCACGTTCTCGACGAACTCGACGAACGCGTCCTTGACCGCGTCGAAGCTGCCGTAATGCTCGAGATGCTCAGGATCGATGTTGGTGACGACCGCGATCGTGCCATCGAGCCGCAGGAAGCTGCCGTCGCTCTCATCGGCCTCGATTACCCACCAGTCGCTCTTGCCGAGGCGCGCGTTGGAACCGTAGCGATTGATGATCCCGCCGTTGATCACGGTCGGGTCGAGCCCACCGCCGTCGAGCAGCGCAGCGATCATCGAGGTCGTCGTGGTCTTTCCGTGCGTTCCCGCGACCGCGATCGTCTTTTGCATCCGCATCAGCTCGGCGAGCATCTCGGCTCGGCGGACCCGCGGCAGGCGCCGCTCGGCGGCGGCCTGGATCTCGGGATTGTTCTCCTTGATCGCGGTCGAGCAGACCACGACCGCCGCATCGCCGAGATTGTCGGCCGAATGGCCGATCGTGACTGGAATTCCCTCTTTGCGCAGCTTCTCGACGACATAGCCGTCCGCCGCATCCGAGCCCTGCACCTTGTAGCCGAGCTGATGCATCACCTCGGCGATGCCGGACATGCCGATGCCGCCGATCCCAACGAAATGGATCGTGCCGATATCCGTACCCAAAGCTTTCATCATGCAGGCATGCCCCCGACGGGAGCAGCCGCTGTCACCCGCGGGCTGAGCGCTGGACCGACCGCGACCGGAGCCACCCCATTGCCAATCCGCTCGACTAGGTCCGCGAGATCGCGCGCGGCGTGGGGGCGTCCGACGGACAGCGCGCGTCCGGCGGCATTGTTGAGTGCGACCGGGTCCATCGCCAGCGCCTCGATCTGCCGCGCAAGCACCTCAGGCGTGAAGTTCGACTGCGCGATCGCGCGGGCACCTCCCGCCTTGACCATCTCCCGCGCATTCGCGGTTTGGTGATCGTCCGTCGCGGCGGCGAAAGGCACGAGGATCGCCGGTCGCCCTGCGGCCGTGAGCTCGGCGATGGTCGAGGCGCCGGCGCGGCCGATCACCAGGTGAGCGTCGCCGAGTTTCGCATCCATGTCCTCGATGTAGGTCGTCAGCTCTGCGGGAATGCCGAGCTCCGCATACTGCTTGCGGACGCGCTCGATATCGTCGGGCCGGCATTGCTGGACGACCTGCAGGCGGCGCCTGAGCGACGGCTCGAGCATGCCGAGACCTTGGGGCACGACCTCGCTCAGAACGCTCGCGCCCTGGCTCCCTCCGGTGACGAGAATCTTGAGCGGCGCGAATTCGTCGAACGCCGGGAAGGGCAGCTCGCCCAGCCGCGCGATCTCCTCGCGCACCGGATTGCCGACGAGCACCGTCTTGGGCTGATAGCGGGGCTTGAGGCGGTCGATCTCATCGTAAGCAACCCCGATCGCTTCAGCATCGCCCGCCAGCAAGCGGTTTACCCGGCCGATCACCGCATTCTGTTCGTGAAGCACGGTCGGGATTCGCATCGCGCTCGCGGCGAGCAGCGAGGGGAATGCCGGATAGCCGCCGAAACCGACGACGGCGTCGGGCCTATGCTCACGGTACAGCCGCTTGGCCTGGCCCCGGCCCTTCACCACCGAGCCCAAGGCCTTCAGCCAGCCAATCGGGCCGCCGCCCAGACGGCCCGCGGGAAGGATATGCACCGGCACATGCTCGAAGAGGCCAGGGAAGCGCGCGCCGCGCTCGTCGGTGATGAGCAGGACACCATGGCTGCGGCTCTTCAGCTCCGCCGCCAGCGCATGTGCCGGAATCATGTGTCCGCCGGTTCCTCCAGCGGCAAGCACGAAATTCATGCCGTCAGGCTCTCCCCGCTCCACTTCACCACATAGGGCGAACGTGTGAGATACGGGTTCCGGCGCGTGAAGGCGAGAAGCAAGCCCATGCCGATCGACAGCGCCAGCATCGACGAACCACCGTAGCTAATGAACGGAAGCGTCATGCCCTTGGAAGGAGCGAGCTGGACATTGACCATCATGTTGATCAGCGCCTGCAGCCCGAACTCGACCGCCAAACCCGCCGCCGCGAGGATCGAGAAGCTGTTGTCCTCGTCCAAGAGCTTGATCAGCACCCGGGCGACGATCCCGAGATAAAGGCAGGCGATGGCGAGACAGGCGATCAGCCCGAACTCCTCGCCGATCACCGAGAAGATGTAATCAGTATGAGGCTCGGGCAGGCCGAACTTCCGCGTCCCGCCGCCCGGGCCCATTCCGAACAGCCCACCAGCGGTCAGCGTCCGCATCGCATTCTCGACCTGGAAATTGTCGCCGGTCTTGAACAGGAACTCGTCAATGCGCTGCGTCGCGACCGGATAGAAGAAGTAAGCGAGGACCACGCCGACGACGGCACCAGCCGCGAGGATTCCGAGCGTCCTCAGGCTGACGCCGGCGAGTGCCAGCATCGCGACCCACACCGCGCAGAAGATGATCGTCGATCCGAAGTCCGGCTGCTTCATAAGCAGGAAGGCGATGGCGCCGGTAAGGACGGCCGAGATCGGATAGACCGGCAGCGACTTATCGCTCTCCTTTAGGCTCAGGAGCCACGCCATCGAGACGACGAAGAAGGGCTTCAAAAACTCCGACGGCTGCACCTGTCCGAGGCCGAATTCGACCCACCGCTTGGCGCCATTATGCTCGGGGCCGATCAGTGGAACGAAGATCAGAAGCACGAAAAAGAAGGCCGCGCCGAACAGGCTGAGGCGCCGCGCCCGCTCCTTCGGCATCATCGAAATGCCGATCATCACCGGAATCCCGAACGCGATCCAGGCGAGCTGGCGCCAGAAATAATAGAGCTCATTGAAGCGCACGTTGCCGCCCGAATAGCGCTGCGCGGCGGCGGGCGACGCTGCAGCGACTGCGATCAGGCCGATCGAGATCAGCACCGTGATCAGCAGCAGAAGGACCTTGTCGATCTCCCAGAACCAGCGGCCCATCGCGCTGGTGTCGGAGCGGCCGTAGCGCTCCGCGTCCAGCAGCGCGGCCTTGGCCTTGATCTGGCCCGAGATGCTCTTGATCATAGTCCCTCCACCAGCTTGCGGAACTGGTCCCCCCGGTCCTCGAAGTCACGGAACTGGTCGAAACTCGCGCAGGCCGGCGACAGCAATATTGTGTCGCCAGCCTCGGCTTCCGCCGCAGCTTCTCCCACCGCTCTTTCGAGCGTTTCGCACTCTGCCACAGCCATGTGCGGGGACAAGAGCCTAGCGAACAATTCGCTCGCTTCGCCAATGGTATAGGCCTTGCGGACGTGCCCGAATTCAGGCGCGCATTCGTCGAGACTGTCGGTCTTGGGCCGGCCTCCGCAGATCCAGCGGATCTTGTCGAACGCGGCGAGCGCCGGAGCGGTGGCGGTCGGGTTGGTCGCCTTGCTGTCATTGACGAACAGGATGCGGTCCTTCTCGCGGATGCGCTCCATGCGGTGGGGCAGGCCGGGATAGGTTTCTAGTCCGCGCTTCAGATCATCAAGAGAGAGACCGAGAGACCAACAAACCGAAGCCGCACAGAGAGCATTCTGGAGATTGTGCGGCCCTTGCAATGCCGACCACCGGCTTTGGTGCGTCCATTCATGCAAGCCTTCTTCCAATCTCTCGTCACTCACGCCGTTTGACGTCACGAGGATTGTGACGCCGTGAGGGCTCTCCCACCGGTTCTTGTAGGCTTCAAACCCGAGCTGATCTTCACCAGTGAACACTGCGAGGTTCGAATTCGACTGCATTTCGAACAGGCGCATTTTGGATGCCGCATAGGCCTCGAAGCTCTCGTACCGATCGAGGTGGTCGGGCGTGATGTTGAGCAGCACCGCGACGTCGCAGTCGAGGCTCTGCGTCAGGTCGATCTGGTAGCTCGACAGCTCGAGCACATAGACGCCGCCTTCGGGAAGCGGCTCCTGCGCAAGGATCGGCAGCCCGATGTTGCCCCCCATCGCCGTCGGCACGCCCGTGGTCTTGAGGATGTGGTGAATGAGCGCAGTCGTGGTCGACTTGCCGTTCGTGCCGGTGATCCCGACCACTTCGTGCGGCGGAAGCTCGGGCCGGGCGCGGGCGAACAGCTCGATGTCGCCGATGATCTCGACGCCGGCCTCGCGGGCTCGCGCAGCAATGGGGTGCCGGTTCAGGGGCACTCCGGGCGAAACAACAATCGAGTCAAAATCAGTCAAGACCTTCGCCGGCACCCAGTTCTTCAGCTGAAGCCTTGGTATCCCGGCCCCGGTTTTTTGCCGATCTTCCTTGATCTGCGTCGTCAAGGCATTGCGAGCACCGGCGTTGTCATCCCATGCTGTGACACGCGCC
>Ga0068853_100001887_pt1 | contig 15432 bp, 13 predicted proteins | sample KBSCornC32_FD_65655 | JGI IMG/M metagenome (GOLD analysis project Ga0068853, IMG submission 65655) | Corn rhizosphere microbial communities from Kellogg Biological Station, Michigan, USA - KBS Corn C3-2 | ecosystem: Host-associated > Plants > Roots > Rhizosphere > Soil ...
CGACAGACCTTCAACCGATGCCAGCAATTGCCGCGGCTGATCGCGCACGCGCAACTCACGCAACCCGGAGCAAGAGTCGTGGTAACAGGCGCGCGCCTCGCATTTCGCAGCCACGGATTTCATGCCGCGAACGTTTACGAGGAACGATGTCAACTCATATGTTTTTGCCGCGAGCGCCATCGCGCGGGGATCGTTGTTCAAGACCTCGGGATAATGCCGCTTGATCATCCCGGCGCAGGAGCCGGAAGGCGCGACGACATAGTCGAAACCGCTGAACGCCGCGATGACCTGTTCCGTGATTGCGCGTGCGTCTTTGTCGGCGCCCGCGTTCCACGCTGGTTGCCCGCAACAGGTCTGCGCTTGCGGCACGACCACATCGCATCCGGATTGCTCAAGCAGTTTGACGGCAGCGAATCCGATCTGCGGCCGGACCAGATCGACAAGGCAGGTGACGAACAACCCGACGCGCGGCCGTGGCGTCACAGGCTGACCTGCTCACGCGGCGCTTTGCGGGGGCGCTTGATCCGATCCTTTGGCGCCCGCGGCAGGTTATCGCCGAGCGCGTAGGTGAGGTCCTTCAGATGGTCCATGAAGGAATTGCGGTCGTTAAAGGTTGCGAGGCGCTCGTACGGAATCAAATCGCCGACGCGGATTTGGACAACGGTGCCGATGCGATCGTGCACTTCCTTGAACAGCAACGACAGGCGCAACGTCATGCTGACATGGCTGGCGATCTGGAACAGGCGGCTGTTCTGGCCGCCGAAGAACACCGGCGCGACCGGCGCCTTTGCCTGGCTGATCATGCGCGCGGTGAAATTCTTCCATTCGGCGTCGATCGCTCGTTTGTGCCAGATGGTCGGTGTCGTCGACACGCCACCGGCCGGGAATACGATGAGGCATCCGCCTTTCATCAAATGGTTCTTGGCCTCGGCGCGAGTCCTCAAGTTTGTCTTCAGCGCTTCTTCGGTCTCGGCGAAATCGACGGGCAGAAGGAATGTCTTTACTTCTTCGGCGCGCAGAAGCACGGCGTTGGTCAATACGCGGAAATCGGTGCGCACCTCTGACACGATCTGGCAGATGATGAGGCCGTCGAGTACGCCGAACGGATGGTTGGCGACGACGACGAGCGGGCCTTCCTTGGGCCATGCGGCGAGCGCGTCCTTATTGTAATCGAGCTTGAGCTCGAGACGGCGCACGGCCGCGGACCAGAAGCTTTCCCCCGGGACCGGGTGCGCACGGTTGTCCTCATAAACCCATTTCAGATAGGGCTGGCCGGTGATGCGTTCGATCAGCCGAATGACGAATTTCTTGAGCCGCGGATCGTCCGGCGCGGCATAGGAAAAGGTGTCGATCTCGTCCGCAGATTCGGCCATGCACGGATATTTGCAGGAAGAGGCGACGGAATGAAGGCCCTAAGCGGGGTCGAGCAGGAACCCGCCGCGGCGCAACACAAGCCTCAGCACAAGATAAAGTGCGAGGCCAATGGGTCCGGCCATCAGTGTAACGATCAGGCAAGGCACGACGACCCAGTGTGACACACCGCGCTTGACCGCATCGCGCGCTTCCCAAGCGCCGACGAACAGGTCGAAGACCAGATAGTGGATCCAGCCCATGACCGCGCCGGTCGGCGAGTCGAACAGCGCCATCACGCCGGGCAGGGTTGTGTAGTTCGTGCCTGGCGCGCCTTCGCCGCCGAGCCAGACACGCGTGAACAGCCAGAGATAGGCGAGGCCGAGGATCAGCGGGACCGCAATCGAATGGACCGCGAGTTCGGTGCCGCGCCAGCGCGGCGCCACGATCAGAAGAAGCCAGAAAACCAAAATACCATTGTTGGCGATAGTGAAGATCAGTTCTGGCGACATCGTGCTCTCCGCTATTTGAACCGCTTCTTCAGCCAGTCGATCATCGCGCGGCTGGTTTCTTCGGGCTTCTCCTGCTGGGTCCAATGGCCGCTGCCTTGGATCAGCACGCGTTCCAGATCGGGCACATAGAGCTCCATACCGTCGGTCAGCGACGGCGGAAGGACAACGTCGTCTTCCGCCATGATCATCAAGCCGGGTACGTGCACGCGCTGCTCCATCGTGCCGCTCTGTTCCCAGTTGCGGGTCAGATTGCGGTACCAGTTGATGCCGCCGGTGAACGTGCTCTTCGTGAAGGCATCGACGAAGAACTTCATCTCTTCGGGGTTCAGCAGAACTTCGCCACGCCAGGTGGACTCGTCTTCCTGAATGGCGTGGACGAGTTCGAAGTTCTTCATCTCCTGCGGTAGCGAGGCGAACTCTTTCGCCGTCACCATGCCCTTGCGCATGAAGAAGCGGAATGTCTTGCCGACGTCACGCGCGAGAATCTCGTCGGCCACGCCGGGCTTCTGGAAGAAGACGACGTAGTTGTTCTCGCCACGCAGCATCGTCAGTCCCATGATCGGGTCGATCGGCGGCCGCGCCATGAACGGCGTGTTGACGCCGATGACACCCTTCACGCGGTCGCGCTGATAGATCGGCATCTGCCACACGACGAGGCCGCCCCAATCGTGGCCGACAAAGATCGCGTCCTTGATCCCGAACACATCCAGCATCCCGGCGAGATCGCCGGTCAGATGCGCCATGTCGTAATCCTCGACCTTCGGCGGGCGGCTGGTGAGGCCATAACCGCGCTGATCGGGCGCCAGCACATGAAAACCAGCCGCCGCGAGCGCGGGAATCTGATGACGCCAGGAATAAGCGAGTTCCGGAAATCCATGGCACAGCACGACCGGCAATCCGTCCTTTGGGCCGACTTCGTACACGGCCATGTCGATGCCGTTGGTCTTGATCATCTTAGGTGCAGGAAAATCGGTCATAGAAATCTCCGGTCAGGCGGCAAGGTTGAGTTTGGATAGCATCTGGGCGCGTTCGGGCCCGAATTTCGGCGGATAGAATCCGCGCGCGCGTTTGGTCTTCTCCGGCATTGCCCAGAAGCGCATGATACCGGCCAGCGTTGCGGGCTTCTTCAACCACGCCGTCGGATCGTCGATCATATGGAACGCGCGGGACATCGCGCGCAGGATCTCGACATCGCCGCGCGTCGCGGGGCCAATGGCATCTTCGATAAAGCTCTTCATCATCTTGGCGCGGAACGACGGCACATAGTTCGGATCGCGCTCATGCTCCGCCCGGCGGATCGCCTGTTGGTCCTGGCGTACCATAGAGTCGTAGAACGGACGCAGCGTCTTGCGCGTATCGGCGTCGAACAGAAGAGCGCGGGTACGTGGATTGTCGCTTGTGTCGAGCGTTTGGCGCAGCAGATGCGCATGCACGACGCCGGACGAACAGCCGCGGCCATAGAGCGGATTGGTGCGGACGGTGGCATCGCCAACGGCAAAGAAATTCAGCACCTGCGGCTGGCCCGCGTTCACATAACTTCGCCAAGTGCTTTTGAGATTGCCCATGGAGAAGACTTGGCTGGCCGCTTCCGAGCGCGCCGCATCGACCCAGCGCGCACAGCCTGGAATCTCCATGCAGATCGCGTCGAACACATCCGGCTTTACGATCGCCATGCGCAGCGCGGTCTCGATCTCGGGCACTGCGAGGGTGACGGAGAAATGCCGGTTGTCCGCCGGGAACACGCCGAACTTGATATAACCAAGATCGCCGGCGCCCGGCGTACCGTCGCGCGTCGGCTCTTCGGCACCGTCGTGCAGCTTGTAGTGGCGCGTGAAGTAGAGAATGCCGGCAGGGCTTTCTTCTTCGGTGACGGTCGCGCCTTCTGCGCGTAGCCAGTCGGGGAAGGGCGTATTACGGCCGCTGGCATCGACCACGATATCGGCGCGCATGTCCTCGACCGCGCCGTTGCGTTCGACCTTCAGGCCCTCCAGGGCAAGCGTGCCTTCTGCGTTGCGGTTGGCGATAACACCACGCACGCCGGCATCATTGATGAAAGTGACATTCGGCAACCGGCTGGCATAGCGGCGCATCACGAGTTCAAGCGTTGTGCGGCGGCTGAACAGAATTGCGAGGTCGTCATCCTCCGGCTTCGGGCGGTAGCTGTCCTGCAACGACGGCGGCAATCCATCCGCGAAGCCGAAGATGCGTGTGCCTGAGTCGAGCAGTTCTTTCATCAATTCCGGATATCGCGTGCGCAGAAGCGTAGTCAGGCGACCTAGGAAAACATGGCTATGACGCAGCTGTGTCGCGCCACGGCGTTCCCAACTCTGGAACGCTTCTTCCGGGCTTCCTTCCGGCGTCGGCGGATCGCGGTCGACGATCGTCACGCGATAGTCGCTGTTGCCGAATGCCAAAGCGACGCCGAGGCCTGCGATGCCGGTTCCGGCGACAAGGATGCTCTGTCCGTTCATGCTTTACTCCGCCACGCGGCCAGGGCGAGCAGCACCCAGCCGGCGAGAAACGCTACGCCACCAACCGGTGTCACGAATGCAAAGGTGCGCTCGCCGGTCATCGCGAAAGCGTAAAGCGATCCTGAAAACAGAACGATGCCAACGAGGAACAATGCTGCCGACCATGTCGCGACGCGTGCCGCGTTGCCCTGCATCGCAAGGGCTGCCAGCCCCATCGCGAGCGCGTGATACATGTGATAGCGCGCCCCGGTCTCGAAGATGCTGAGCGCATGTGCGTCGAGAGTTTGCGACAGCCCATGAACGGCGAACGCGCCAGCGAGAACCGCCAGCGCGCCGTTCAGCGCCGCGATGACAAGCCAGATCCTCACGCGGCGCAACCGCATCCGCCATGGGCGTGGCCATGATTGTGTCCGTGCCCTTGGCCATCCGCAACCATGCGCTTTGATGCTTCTATGGCTGCTTTCGACAATTCCGCCGTCGCCGCATAATCGGCCTTTGCGCGCGATTGCATGTCGGCATCGAGCATGAAATCCAGCGTCGTCATCGCCATGGACTTTGCGCCATCGATCACGGCCTGATCACCTGCTGCGGACACCGCGTGACGCGCGAATTCGGCATTGTGGATGATGACGTTCAGTGGCGCGACGCCAAGACAGGGATGGATAGACGGTACGCGATGGCTGACATTGCCCATATCGGTCGAGCCCGCGTATCCGGACGGCAGTTCCTTCATCGGGAAGAATTCAAGCCCGATGGCCTTACCGTTGCGCTCGAACGCTTCCGCCATCGGCCAGTTGGTCTTGAGATCGAGATAGAGCGTCTCGCCCCATTTGATCTCAGCACGGCAGCCAGTCGCGAGTGCGCCAGCTTCGAAACAGTTGTGTACGCGCAGTTTTAGTTCTGCGAGCTCATAGGCATCGATGGCGCGCACATTGAACCGGCACGCGGCGCGCTCCGGCACGATGTTCGAGGCAAGACCACCTTCGGTGATGATGCCATGGATGCGATCGGTATTCTTGATGTGCTGACGCAGCTGCGCGATCGACTGATACGCGGTGACAACGGCGTCGAGGGCATTCAATCCGCGATGCGGCACGGCAGAGGCATGCGCCGCGCGGCCGTGATAGATCACCGTCACGTCGACAATCGCGATGCACGGCATGGTGATGAGGTTCAGGTTCGATGGATGGATCATCATCGCCGCGTCGACGCGCTCGAACGCACCCTCGCGCGCCATCATCTCTTTGCCGCCGAAACGTTCTTCCGCCGGCGTGCCGAGATAGCGCACGCGTCCGGGCAGGCGTCCGTTCAATTTCGATAGAGCCATCGCCGCGCCAAAGCCTGCGGTCGCGATGATGTTGTGGCCGCACGCGTGGCCGACGCCGGGCAAAGCATCGTATTCGGAGAGGATCGCGACGGTCGGCCCGTTGTCCGCACCGAACTCGGCGGCGTAAGCGGTCTTGAGGCCAAAGGCTTCGCGCTGTGCGGCGATGCCGTGACGCTCTATGCCCTCGGTGAGGCGCGCCGCAGCCTTGAATTCTTCCAGTGCCAACTCCGGTTCGCCATGGATCGCATGGCTCATGCCAAGCAATTCCTCGCGCATCGCATCGATAGCGGAGCACACGTCTTTCTTCAGCGTTTCCAGCGTCATGGCGATACCCGGCTATGGAACCCGCGGATCATAGACAGTCCGCGCGGCCTTTGCGAAGGTCCGCCGACGGAGAGAAATGCATGACGAAGTTTGCCCTGCGGAATGATGGTATTCGCATTGCCTATGAAATTTCGGGCGAGGGCGAACCGGTTGTGCTTGTGCACGGCTTCGCGTCTGACCGCGTGCAGAACTGGCGCGCGCCGGGCTGGTATCAGACGCTGAATAGTGCGGGTTATCGGGTGATCGCACTCGATTGCCGGGGCCACGGCGAAAGCGACAAGCCGCACGATCCCAACATGTATGGCCACGCCACGATGGCGGAAGATGTGATCGCGGTGATGCAGGATGCTGGTATCGGCCAAGCATTGCTGATGGGCTATTCGATGGGCGGCTATATTTCGATGTCGCTGCTGATCAAACATCCCGAACTGTTCCGGAAAGTCGTGATCGCGGGTGTGGGCGCGAGCTATCTCGATCTCAATGCGGCAGAAGCCGCCGTCGCCGATCCGCAGCGCCGTTCTGCAATTGCTGATGCATTGCTGGTGGACGATGTCTCCACAATAAAGAATGAGACCGCGCGCAACTTCCGCCTGTTCGCAGAGCAGCCCGGCAAAGACCGTCTCGCGCTCGCCGCCTGCATGCGCGGCATCCGCGACGTGTTCACGCGGGACCAACTCGGCCAATCCCAGCGGCCGGTTCTTGTCGTCTGCGGTGAAAAGGATGTTCTGACCGGCTCGCCGGATCCGCTGGCCGCGGCGTTTGCCGATGGCCGCGCGGTCACGGTTCCCAAACGGGATCATATGACCGCTGTCGGCGATAAGGTTTACAAGCAAGCGGTGCTGGATTTTTTTGCGGCTTGAAGGTAACACCTGGCCGGTTTGCAACGGTCGAAGCGAAAATCCTCGTGCTTCATCATAAGGTTGTTGCATACTGACGGCGACAACGGTCGGGGGACCACCATGCTTATGATTTCGCGCGCGCTGTGCGCCGGTATTTTCATGTCTGCGATTTGCGGTGCTGCCGAAGCTGCGCCTCCGCCAGTCGAAGCGTTTGGCAGTTTGCCGGCTTTCGAAGCTGCAAGACTGTCTCCCGATGGCAAACACCTCGCTGTTGTCCAGCCGCACAACAAGGAGTCCGCGATCGCGATTTACGACGTCTCGGACCTATCGAAGCCTCCACACATGGTCGCGGTGCCTGATGCCATTGCCGCAGGCGTCGATTGGCCGAACAACGATCGCGTGATCTGCACGTTCCGGCTGAACCAGAAGGAAGTTTACTACAAGTATATAAATGAGTGGGCTCGTTCTGTGAGCGTAGATGTCAACGGCCGCAACGAGGCTGTGCTGCTGAACAATTGGAAGAAGCTCAAATACAATACAGGATCGTCCATCATAGATCAGCCGCCTGAAGACCCCAACCACGTGTATATGGTTGCGTACGATACGCCTGACACCCACGACGAACAGGATCTCTGGAATTGGCACTTGGGTGTATTCAAGGTCGATGTCACCACTGGCGAAGGCGAGTCTGTGATGCTGGCGCCCAAAGGCGCCTATCAGATTCTCATGGATGGTCACGGCCACTCAATGGGCTTCGTCAAGCACAATGCCGATCTTTTCAGCGAGGTCGTGATGGGTGGGCGCGTTGCGGGCACCTTCAATTCGAAGGGCGGTGGGGGACCGGAGTTCGTGGGTCTTTCCGGCGATGCGGCGCCATCTTTGCTCGTTGAAGCGCCAGGGCCGACTGGAATCACGGGTGTCTATCGTTGGACGGCGCCAGCCGGAGCCTCCACGCCGCTGTTTGCCGATCAGAATTACGATGTCGATCGCGAGATCAGGGATGAACGCACCGGCCGGATCATCGGCGTGCGTTACGCCGATGATCGTATGGAGGCGCGGTATTTCGATCCTGCTATGCAGGCGATTCAGACGAAGCTGGAAAAGGCACTGCCGAACCAGTCCGTGCTCATCGTCTCGAAAGATGCCGCGGGGGATTCCTACCTTGTCGTCGGTGAAGCACCGCGGGTCCCATCCACCCTGTATCTCTACAAGCCGGCGGCGCATCAGTTGGAGCTGCTGCTCCAAGCGTATCCGGGTTTGCAGCAATCCGATCTCGGTGAAATGAAGCCTTATTCCTACAAAGCGCGTGATGGTCTGGACATCCATGCCTATCTGACACTGCCGCCGGGCAAGGACCCGCATAATCTGCCGACGATTGTTATGCCGCACGGCGGCCCCGAAGCGCGCGATATGCTCGGGTTCGACTGGATGGCGCAGTTCCTCGCGTCGCGCGGCTATGCCGTGCTGCAGCCCAACTTCAGGGGTTCGTCCGGATATGGCCGGCACTTTGTTACGGCGGGTGATGGCGAATGGGCCAACAAGGTTCAGTTCGACGTTCAGGACGGCGTGACGAAGCTGATCGCAGATGGCATCGCCGATCCAAAACGGATCGGCATATTTGGCGGAAGCTATGGCGGATACATGGCGCTTGCGGGAGCTACATTCTCCCCCGATCTCTATGCTTGTGCGGTCGGGTATGCGGGCGTCTACGATCTCGATCGCCAGAACTATTCGGGGACCAAATTTGAGTCCATGAGCACCTCTGTCTGGGAACGGCGCATGGGTGTTTCGAGCGGCGACAGCGCGGCGATGGAGGCGCAGTCTCCCTCCGAGCACGCGGATCAGGTGAAGATTCCGATTCTTCTCATGCACAGCGACAAGGATGTCACCGTCCCAATCGAGCAGAGCGAAATCGAGGAACGGGCTCTGAAAAGGTATAACAAGCCGGTTCAGTTCATCAGAATAAACGGCGACGACCATTATCTCTCTTATGCCCCGACACGCATTCAGATGCTGACGGAGCTTGAGAAGTTCATGGCTACGAATATCGGCCATTAGAACGCCGGTTTGCGCCTTTCTGTCGGCGGGGCTATATCCCGGCCGACCGCGAGGAACCCCATGAGCGCCGCCGAGAAAACGCACAAATCCCACGCCATCGAGAACAACCCGTTCGACTGGTCCGATCCGCTGTTGTTGGCGGAGGAATTGACCGCGGATGAGCGGCTGGTGTCGGACAGCGCTCGCGCTTATTGCCAGGAACGTCTGCTGCCGCGCGTGCGCGACGGATTCCGCAATGAGACCTTCGACCGCGCCATCATGACTGAGATGGGCGAGATGGGATTTCTCGGGCCGACGATTCCTGAGGAATATGGCGGCGCGGGTCTGAACTATGTGTCGTACGGTGTGGTGGCGCGCGAGATTGAGCGCGTCGATAGCGGCTATCGTTCGGCGGCGAGCGTGCAGTCCTCGCTCGTGATGCATCCGATCTACGCGTATGGCAGCGAGGAGCAGAAGCGCAAATATCTGCCCAAGCTCGCGAGCGGCGAGTTCGTCGGCTGCTTCGGTCTCACAGAGCCCGATCACGGCTCCGATCCCGGATCTATGGTGACGAAGGCCGTGAAGGACGGCGCGGGTTATCGTCTCAACGGCGCCAAGATGTGGATCACCAATTCGCCGATCGCCGATGTCGCGGTCGTTTGGGCGAAGCTCGACGGCGCGATCCGCGGCTTCGTGGTCGAGCGCGGCATGAAGGGTTTCTCGACGCCGAAGATCGAGGGCAAGTTCTCGCTGCGCGCGTCGGTCACCGGCGAGATCGTGCTCGACGACTGCTTCGTGCCGGAAGCGAACCTGTTCCCGCATGTGCGCGGCCTTTCGGGGCCGTTCGGATGTCTCAACCGCGCGCGCTACGGTATCGCGTGGGGCGCGATGGGCGCGGCCGAGTTCTGTTGGCACGCGGCGCGCACCTACACGATGGAGCGCAAGCAGTTCGGCCGTCCGTTGGCCGCCAACCAGCTCATCCAGAAGAAGCTCGCCGACATGCAGACCGAGATCACGCTCGGCCTCCAGGGCTGTCTGCGTCTCGGCCGCTTGCTGGACGAGGGCAAGGTCGCGCCGCCGGCGATTTCGCTGATGAAGCGCAACAATTGCGGCAAGGCGCTCGCCATTGCGCGCGAGTCCCGCGACATGCATGGCGGCAACGGCGTCAGCGACGAGTACGGTGTCATCCGCCATGTCCTCAATCTGGAAGCCGTGAACACCTATGAAGGCACACACGACGTCCACGCGCTGATCATGGGCCGCGCGATCACGGGGATCCCGGCGTTCAGCTAGAGTCTGCGCCGGATTTCCAGTCGAAACTCTCTACGATCAAATCCACCTCAGCGGCCGGGTTGAGGTGATAGAACTCTGTCGCGATCTTCACACCGAGGCCGGCAATATCGCCATCCTCGACGCGGAGATAGCGCACATTGTTCTCTTCGCGCATGTTGGCGGCAAAGCCATGGTCTTTGATGTAGGCCGCGATTTCATTCTGATCCGTCACGTTCTGCGGTGCGAGCAGCACCCAATCGAGTCCGACGTGACCGCCTTCGATAGAGTATTGCAGATTCACCTTTTCCTCGTCGTCGTGCGCGCGCTTCCCTTCCGGCATGAACAGGAACACCGCGAAGGAAGAATCCTGACCGGTCGCTTTCAGTTGCGACACGACATCCGGTATCTGATCGATGCGAACCGTGACTTCTTCCGCCGCTCGCGCACGAAGAACGATGAACACCACAGCGGCGGCCACGACCAGGCCGATGATAACGGCAACACTCATGCCCGAACCTCAAATTCTTTGCGCAAGCGCCATCCAGTCCCACGGGCGGTTCTTGGCGCGCGCCGCGGTTTCGCGCACGCCTTCGATGCTCCAGGGATAGGTGGCGCGGTCGACGCGGCGGACGGTGAAGCCGTAGTCGGTGAAGATGCGATCCAACTCCGCGCGTTCGTAGTGCTTCTGCCAGGCATCGTCGCGTTTGACCAACCCACCTTTGCGCACAGGTTCGAGTTTTTCTTTCGTCGTCGCGCGCACCAGCCATTCGGATTCCAGCGACGGGATCACGACCAGCGCATGGCCGCCCTTGCGCGTCACATGCACGAGGCTCGACCAGAGCGCAGCGCGCTTGGCGGCACTGGCCGAGGTGATCACGTTCATGCACACGGTAAGGTCGGCGACCGTGCCGATCTCTTTCGCGGCGCGGGGAATATCCATCGTCTTCCACGTCACGTTCGGCATTTTGGCGCAGCGCGTGACGGCTTGCGCGATGATGCGCGATGCGAACTCGACGCCGATCACGGACTCAAAGCGCCGCCCATAGCGATGAATGAACGTGCCGACGCCGCAACCGAGATCGACCAGCACCGGATCTTTCCGCTTGGCCTTAGCCAGCGCGACATGGCGCTTCACCAGATCGGCGCTCTCCTCGCGGGTGATGTCGCAGACCTCGTTCTCGAAATCGAGCGCCGCGCTGTTCCAGTAAGCCTGCTTCATTGCAGTTTGCCCCGTGACAGAGTGAAATCGGCGCCTGCAACGTGCTCACGATTCCCGATTCGCGGCAAGAAACCATGAAGCTCAGCGGCATCCGCGTCCTCGATCTCTCGCAATATCTCCCCGGTCCACACCTCACCATGACCATGGCCGATCACGGCGCCGATGTGATCATGGTCGAGCCCGCAAACGGCACCGGCGAGCCTACGCGAACGATGGGTACGCGCGCGAAGGACGGCACGAGCGTCTGGTTCCGCAACATCGCGCGCGGCAAACGCGCCATCGCGCTCGATCTCAAAGATGCCGCGCAGAAAGACACGTTCCTCAAACTCGCAGACGAGGCCGACGTGATCGTGGAGGCGTTCCGCCCCGGCGTCGCGAAGCGCCTCGGTATCGATTACGACACCATCGCGGCGCGCAATCCACGCATCGTCTATTGCTCCATCTCCGCCTTCGGTCAGGACGGGCCGCTCAAGGACAAGCCCGCTCATGATCTCGGCGTCCAGGCATTGGTCGGCACCGCGGATCTTTCGCGCGGAAACGATGACAAGCCCGCGATGCCCAATCTCGTCGCCGCCGACATGGCCTCGTCGCTGACCGCGCTCAGCGCGATCCTGATGGCGCTGCTCGCGCGCGAGAAATCGGGCAAGGGCGATTTCATCGACATCGCGATGTTCGACTCGCTGATCGCGTGGACGCCGAACATCATTGGCTCCGTCTTCGGCGAAGATCGCGCGCCGGTTCCGAAACAGATGCGCAATTACGGCGGTCAGGCGATGAACCGCATCTATGAAACGAAGGATGGCGGCCATATCGCGCTGGCGGGGAACGAGAAGAAATTCTGCGAGAATTTCTTCGGCGCCCTCGGCCGTCCTGATCTGGCAAAGCTTGCTGCGGGCGAGCCCGGCCCCACACAGGCGCCGCTGATTGCATTCCTGAGGGAGATTTTCGCGACCAAGACGCGCGCGGAATGGGAAACCTTCCTCGCACCGGTCGATCTCTGCTGGGCGCCGTTGCATACGCTGAAAGACGGGTTCGACGATCCGAACACGAAAGCGCGGGGGATGGTTCTGACCGACGCCTCCGGGAATCGGCACGTCGGCCCCGCGGTGAAGTTTCGCGCGGAGCCGGCGCGTCCGGATTTTTCGCTGCCGGACTACGCCCCTTCTTCAACCCTCCATTGGCGACCGCGATAAACAGCGCTTCGTGCGCGGTGGGGTGTGTGCCCACAGCGACCATCACATCGATGAGGTTCGCGGTATCGCGCACGCGGTCGCAGAGGTCGCGCACATAAGCGTGCCGCGCGCGCTGCTCGGCGGCATAACGCCCATGCTTGCGCGCGTTGCGATTGCCCTTCGGTGCGCCGGCACCCTTGGCGTTCCCGGAATTCGGACCGCGCGGCGCAACATAATTGTTCCGCAAAAGGCGGGAGGGGGTACCCCCGCGATGTGTTTTGGCACTGTGCGTCTCAACCTTCATGCGCGCAGTGTACGGCCGTTTCGGAGGTGTTCGATAAGGAGCGGGGGAGGGCGCGAAAAATTGCGGTTCAACCTCCGTTTTCCGCCGGTCTGCGCGCACATACAGAACTTCTGTACAGAACGCAGTGTTTTCTTTTCGATTTCGCAATTCGAATACTAGCGCGTTCCCGCAACGCGTTGTTGCGCCAAGATAAAGCGCTTCCTTCGTGCGCGAAGCAGACGCGCTAGTCCCAACTTGTCGATACAGAACTTCTGTACGCTCTCTTCCCACCGACATCCTCCTTCCGTCCAACATCCGGAAATGGGAAGCGCCAACGTGGGTTCAAGACAAGCGGATTGCATAGCGTTATGCGAAGCGGTGTTATTGAACAACGAACGCGAACAGCAACCTTTGCCGACTTTATCTCAGTAAGAACAAACTTTAATATCAGCCGAAGTGCCATTCGTTTTGGCGGGGGATGAATGAAACGCGTTTCAAAAATCTGGCTTGCAGGTATTCTGGCTTCGGCTGTCCTGCAGCACGCTCCATCGGCATATGCCGGGGCAGAAAAAGTCTTGCATTCGTTTGACGTCACGGATGGAGCGGTCCCAAAGGGCAACCTAATCGAATTGGGTGGCAAACTATGGGGCACTACATTCTTGGGTGGCGGGGGTTGCGACGGCGCTGATGGGTGTGGCGCTGTCTTTTCCATCGATCCGGTGACCGGCTCCGAAAGCACTGTCCACGCCTTCTCTTACAACGACGGGATGTGGCCGAATGGTGGTCTTCTCAATGTGAATGGCACGTTGTACGGCATAACACACGGCGGCGGCGCGCACGGTGTCGGCACAGTCTTCGCTATAAATCCGACAACTGGTGCCGTGTCCGTCGTGCACTCATTTGGCGATTCACAGCCTGATGGCGGAACGCCGAATGGCACGCTGATTCGCGTGAAGGGCAATCTGTACGGCACCACATCAGGAGGCGGGAATTATTCTTCCGGCGTTCTGTTTGCGGTGAACTTGGCAACCGGTGCTGAAAAGGTCGTCTATTCCTTCGGTGGACATAGCGACATGTATCCAGTGGGCGGTGTGCTCAATGTGGATGGGGTTTTTTATGGCTTGGCCCGAAACAAACAAGGCATCGTGTATAAGTTCAATCCAAAGACTGGTGTTCAACAAACGCTTCTTACTTTTGGTATCGGAGGGCCAGGCGGTTATGCGCCGGTCGGCGATCTGATCTATGTGAACCGTATGCTTTATGGTGCGACACAGTATGGCGGCGCTCACAACGATGGAGTGGTATATTCGCTCAATCCGCGCACAGGCGTCGAGACTGTCCTGCACGCTTTCTGCAGTGAAGAGAATTGCGCGGATGGTGTAGTTCCATATGCCGGTCTGATTGAGTCGAAAGGCATGCTGTACGGAACGACTGGTAATGGCGGCAACAGCAATTGTTTCAGGGGGTTGGGCTGCGGAACGGTGTTCTCGATCGACCCGACCCGTGGCAATTTCAAGCTATTGTATTCCTTCAAAGATACTGGCGGAGATGCGTCGGGCATGAACGCGTCACTGTTTCGTATGAAAGGCGGACTTTTCGGCGCAGCCACCTCCGGCGGCACCAGTTTGAATTGCAAATATGGCTGCGGCGCTGTGTTCGTGGTCAAACCATAATCTGTCGTAAAAGGATTTGAGTCGAAGTTGAATTGGAGCTCAGTTCGTAAAAGCCAAGCGCGAACCATTCTCCTTCAGGAGAAGGGTGATAGCGGTGACGGACCCCTCCCTGAAATTTGCTTCTCGCTTTGCTCGAAACAAATTGTCGACCCTCCCTCAAGGGGGAGGGTAAGAAAGTCAGGCGCGTTTCTCGATCTTCTTCTCCAGTGATGCGACCAACTTCGCGCGGTCTTTTCTGTCCAGCTTTTGCTATCGCTTAATCGCGGACGCGCCCATGCGGATCGAAAGCAGCTGTTTCAGATTCGCCTTCTTCCTTGAGTCACACTTCGGCTTTCTTGTCTCATTATTGGGCACTATTATTTGTTCCAAGTGCAATTTATTGACACGAAATTCCAAACGTGCTCTAAGTTCCTTGCTACCGCGGGTAGCAAGGGGTGGGCATTTATGGAGTTCATAATGTCCACAAAGAGAATGCTTAGCAGATTGGCCGCCATCTCGGCGTTGCTGATCGTTGTTGCGCCGATGTCTGCCCAGGCGGCACAGGGGCATTTCAATTGCCGCGCCAGCGCGGTGCGGCTCAACCTGCCACTCGGTCAAGTGGTTGAGCCACTGGTGGCGAACCCTCCCGACAATCCGTGCGCAACGGATTCCCAGTCGACGGAGTCCTATCAGGACCCATTGGGTTTGGGCATCAGCGCGGGCACAATGATCGTCAAGACCAATGCCGATGCGCTCCCGTTATACGCTCAGACCAAAGTCGACCGCGTCGCGATTGCGAGCTTGCTGGGCCTCGTCAGTCTGAATGCCAAGTCGATACGCTCCGGCGCCAAAATCGCTGCTGGCTCCAACGGCAAATGCAAACTTGGCAGCGGCTCCTCGCTGACAGGGCTTACCGTGCTGGGCCAGAGTTTCAGTTCGTTGAACACCCCGCTTGATCTCGATGTAAAATCCTC
>Ga0068853_100001888_pt1 | contig 15431 bp, 14 predicted proteins | sample KBSCornC32_FD_65655 | JGI IMG/M metagenome (GOLD analysis project Ga0068853, IMG submission 65655) | Corn rhizosphere microbial communities from Kellogg Biological Station, Michigan, USA - KBS Corn C3-2 | ecosystem: Host-associated > Plants > Roots > Rhizosphere > Soil ...
ATATTCCGGAAATGTGCGGAACCTGTTTCGTCCTACCTGAGTTCGACGATATTGACCATAGTTTCTGTAGCCGTAATACCAACGTCCGTTCCGCCGCCATCGTCTTCGGCGCGGCTGCCCGAACGTGATGCTTATCTGCGGTTTGCTTCCGGCGACCATCGATCTTTCAATATTTGTCGAAGCACTGCCAATGATCGGTAACTCGCTGACTATGGCTAGCATTAATAATATTAAGCCTGCAAATCTTTTCATTTTTAGCCTCCTCAGCTATAAATTTATGTACCAAAAGGCACATACCATATGGTTTTCGCAACTACCGTGCCGAGGCCGCGTTCAGAAATGTAAAGAAATGCAAAAAACGCGGATTTTAACCGCGTTTTCAGATCAACAAACAAATTGTTACTAATAATAAACTCGAACCCAACGAGTCAGTCTCACACCGCGACGCCAGTACGGACGTCGTACAAGCCTGAAACGCCGGTTTCCGACCTGTGTTCTGCGATACTGTCCGTAGTTTTTGTATCCGTATGTGTAGCGGTTACGGCCCTGGTAACGCCTGCGGCCACGCCACTGCCAATCGCTGCGGTTGTGCGGGTTATGCCAGCCACCGCCGTTGCCGTGACCACGCCCCTGCGCATTGCTTGCCGCGGGCAGAAAAATCAAGAATGCAGCTGCCGTCAAAATAAAATATTTCAACACTTTTTTCATTGAAATCTCCTTTTGTTCGTAAAAAAATTGTAAATCATTTAGACTTCGAAATAGGCGATATGCAACTAATGTTCCCTAAATGCGGTCTTCAATACATTAGCAGGAATTCCCGAGATAGGGAATAAGCTGCCGCCGCCTAAATCCTCGGAGATAATAGAATGAACCGAATTCTGATCGTTTTTAGTACACTCTTTCTCTCGCTTAGTGTTTTTGGTCAGGCCGAGACTAAAACATTGACAGTACAGGGTTTGCACGAACCCGTAACAGTCCGTCGCGACGGGCGGTCGATACCATACATTGAGGCAAAATCCGACGCCGATCTTTATTTTGCGCAAGGATATGTTACTGCAAGCGACAGGTTGTGGCAGATGGACATACTTCGCCGCGTCGCACGGGGACAGACCGCGGAGATCTTCGGAAAGGCAACGCTCGAAGAGGACAAACGCTGGCGAACGCTTGGGTTTTCAAAGATCGCCGAGGAAAGTTTGCAATACATACTGCCCGAATCTCGCGCCGCGCTCGAAAATTATGCCCGCGGCGTTAACGCCTACATCGCGTCACTCGACGATAAAACCTTACCGATCGAATTTCGCATCCTGCAATACAGGCCGACGGAATGGAAAACGACTGATCCGCTGGTGATCGGAAAAATTCTGGCAGACGGGCTCAGCAACACATGGCGCCAGGACTTGCTGCGAGCGGCCCTGCAAAATCTGCCAAAAGAAAAATTTGACGATCTGACCGACCAGGTGACGCCGTACGACGTTGTCCTGTATGGCAAAGACAGCGCGGAGAAGAAAAAGGCGGTGGCGAAGACTCCGGGGCAACTTTCCACCGCCGATGCTGCCGACGATTGGGTCGCAACCGCAAAAGACGACGATCTTCGAAGAACGTCGCTCGAACGCGTCGGTTTTTATGTCGAGGAACTTGCGGCAAGCAACAACTGGGTCATATCCGGCTCGCGCACGGCGGATGGCAAACCGCTGCTCGCAAACGACCCGCACTTGCCGCCGAGCGCTCCGGGCGTCTGGTATTTGAGCAGCCTTTCGGCTCCGGGCTTGCGTGTGTCGGGTGTTACGGTGCCGGGCATCCCGGGGATAATTCTCGGACACAATCAGTCAATAGCATGGGGAGCGACAAACGTTGGGCCTGATGTGCAGGACGTTTATCTCGAAACGTTTAACACGGAAGGGAAGTACAAAACGCCGGCCGGTTGGGAAACGCCGGTGATCAGAAAAGAAGAAATTCGCGTTCGGACGAACCCGTTAAAAACAGATACGGAACCTGTTACCGTTGATGTAGTCGAAACCCGCAACGGACCGATCATCACTGAGGACAACGGCCGAAGATACTCGTTGAAATGGACCGCGCGCGATCCAAAAAACTCCGAGATCGACGCTTTTATACTTTTCGACAAAGCTGCGAACTGGGACGATTTCAAGAACGCCGGGCGCTCGTTCGGCGGCTCGACCCAGAATTTTATTTACGCGGACGTAAAAGGGAACATCGGCTGGTACGCGATGGGCCGCATTCCGCTCAGAAAAACCGGCGACGGGGCTATGCCATACGATGGCTCGACAAACGACGGTGAATGGACGGGTTACATTCCGTTTGAGGAGTTGCCGCACCTTTATAACCCAAAAGATGGCCTTATAGTCACCGCGAACCAGCGGACCGTCAGCAACACATACAAGTACACCGCTTATATTCGCGACGCGGCAATGCCGTGGCGGGCGCGACGGATCTATGACCTGCTCAAGGACAAGGCAAAAGTCACGATGGATGACGTTCGCGATGTTCAGTACGACATAACAAATATCCCGCTTTTGTCGCTGGCACAGGAGATCGTCAAACGTAACGCCGCGTCGCCCGAGACATTAAACGTTTTGAAAAACTGGGACGGACAGATGAAAGCTGACTCCGAAGCGCCGCTGCTCGTGAATGAGATTCGCGGATGTCTCGCAAACCGGATGGCGGATGACAACAGACCCGTCCCCGCGGCTGTGATCCGGGAGCGGATTCTTTATTGGGCAGTTCCCGAACAGTCGCCGCGATGGCTGCCGAAAGGTTTTGCAAATTACACGGAATTTTTAAGATCTTGCGACACGTCGTCGCGGCAGAGCCTCGCCGATCCGAAACGATTTGGCCCGGACGAATCGAAATGGAAATGGGGAAGCGTCACGGCCGCAAATTTTCCGCATCCGCTTGCCGCCGTGCCGTTTATCGGGCTGCAATTTGCGACGCCGAAAACGCCGCTCGATGGCAGCGGCCAGACGCCTGATGTCGGGTCCAACGTTTCAATGCGGCATATTTCTTCACCGGCAAATTGGGACATAACGCGATTTGTGATTCCGCTCGGGGAAAGTGGTGATCCGAAGTCGCCTTATTACAAGGATGAATTCGAACCGTGGCGAACCGGAACGCCACAGATATTTCCGTTTTCGGCCGACGCCGTCGAAAAGGCGACAAGGAGCGTATTAGTTCTGAAACCTCTGTAAATCCGCCCATGCATTGCAAACAAGGTTCCGCCGGCGCATTATTGTTGCAAAATAGCTGATAGCTGATAGCTAACAGCTATTAGCTGGTTTTCCAAAATTGACGGCGGGCCTTTTTTATTAAATTGGCTACCGGCAGTCTCATAAATAAAATTATGTCCTGTGACTGAAAATCATGATAAAATACTGGCGTCCGACAAATTCAAGTTTGTCGGTGTTTAACGCCTGGGGAGTGATGATATTTGAAAATTTTAACTGGTCGCAAAAAAATCGTGGGACAGTGGGACACTTGGGACACACCTAAACCCTTTGTTTTCAACAAAGACGTTGTCCCAATTTGGTCTTTATCCGGTCAAGAAAATCCTCAAGGATGATCGCCGCAGCTTCGGTATCTTTTTCTCGCTCGGCTTCCTTTTCGGACAGGCCTCGCTGCCATAGCCTCGAGTTAGCCTCATACGAGGTAACGCGTTCGTCCTGGAGAAAAATCGGAATATCGAGCGACAACGCAAAATTTCTGGCTAAACGCCTTGCTTCTGCGGACATTTCGCTTTCCGAGCCGTCAAAGTTATATGGCAAACCCAGAACGAGTGCGGCGGCATCATATTCCGCGACGATCTTTTTGATTTGAGAAAGAAGCTTTTTCCAGCTTTTCCGTTCGATGGTTGTGACCGGGCGGACCGTGACGCGAAACTCATCGCAAACGGCGACGCCGACGCGTTTTGTGCCGATGTCGAGTGCGACGATACGACCGGTCCCCGGGACGGAATAAGTATCTGTAAAATTGTGGGTATTAATAGTTTCTTTTTCTTGCACGTCAGGCCTTGATAATAGATAATTTTACCGCGACGTTAAACATTTACGGCGTCCCGCGCGTAAAAAGCTTTAGTTAGTCAGATTTACCATACGAGGAATTATATGTCATTTCGCGGAAAACTTTGGATCATGCTGGTTTCGGGTTCGATAGCGTTATATACGCTCGTCGGTGGCATGCCGTTCGTCGGCGATGCCTTAAATGCACAGGCCCAACAGCCGATCAACGACGCCGGAGCGCAGATCCGGATATTCGAATCTGTTCTGCAACACATTCAGAACGATTATGTTGATGAGCCGAACCTTGAAAAAGTACGCTTGGGAGCTTTACGCGGCCTCGCCGGCGGGCTCGACCCGTACTCATCGTTTTTGACGGCCGATCAGGTCAAGGAATATCAGGCTGGTAAATCGAATCCGAAAGTCGGCATCGGCGCCGAGTTTTCTCAGGTTTCCGCATATCTTTATGTGATCTCCGTGACAAAGGATGGCCCGGCAGCAAAGGCTGGCCTTAAATCCGGCGATGTCATTGAATATATCGACAACAAGGCAAGCCGCGACATTTCGCTTTACGACGCCCGTCAGTTGATACAAGGGGACGCGGGAACGACCGTAAAACTGCGGGTTCTTCGTTCCGGTGAAAAGCCGCAGGTTCTTACGGTAACGCGCGGAACTTACAAGGTTCCTGTTGCCGAATCGACCGTCGAAGCCAACAAAACCGGCGTTATCAAGATCAACAGCCTCGAGGACGGCGAAGCAAACGACATTCGCACGCAGGTTCAGAATTTGACGAAACAGGGCGTCCAGAAGATCGTGCTTGACCTCCGCGGTGTTGCGGGCGGCAGTTTGCCGGAGGCCGTGACGGTCGCGAACCTTTTCATTAAGGACGGCGATCTTGCAAAAGTGATCGGTCGCGACAACAAAGTTATAAAGACTTACGCCGCCGACCCGTCCAAGGCGATCTTTGACGGCAAAGCCGCAGTTCTGATCGATCTCGGTACCGCGGGTGCGGGTGAAGTCGTTGCCTCGGCGTTTTTGGATAGGAAACGCGGCGACGTCGTCGGCGAACGCAGCTTCGGCTCAGGAACTGAGCAGCAGTTGTATCCGCTTCGCGGCGGCGACGGGTTGCTATTGACCGTTGCAAAATGGGCGTCACCAAACGGCCAGCCATTCCTGGGCGACGACCGGGCAACGACAGGAGTTAAGCCGTCGGTCGAGGTCAAGCGTCCCGACACGCCCGAGCCGATCGAGGTTGACGAACTTATCGATCAAAACAACGATCAAAACGCCGAGCCGCAGCCAAACGCTACTCCGGCACCAAAGGCCGAGCCTAAGCGCATCGCACCCGAAGATATTCAGCTTAAAAAGGCTATCGAGATATTGCAGGACAAAGCCGCAGCGGCTGCGCAGTAAGCTGAATTTCACTCTTTGTTTGAAGCAGAAACCGGGGCAAGTCTCCGGTTTTTTGCTTGTATTGTTGCCCGCCGTGCGCGTTCACTGTTAAAATGCGAAAGGTTTATAAATGATCAATGAGGGACGCGAAAATCGGCATTTCGGGATAGGACTGACGGCTTTGTTCTGCCTGTTCGTTCTCGCGTTGTCCGCTTTGGCCCAATCTACCACCCAGGATTTTCCGACACCGGTTACTACTAACGAGATCGATGGCACGATCAACGCCCGTGACATCGGCGACTCGCGGCTAACGACCTATTTCTATACGTTCAACGGTACGCAGGGGGACCTGTTCATCAATGTAAATTCGCAAAATTTTAACGGCGATATTGACGTGTTCACGTCGGACGGTCTTGATCCGGTCACAAAGATCGTAATGTACGCCGACTCATCTGTTAACGAAACAGGCCGGGTCGTTTACTTGCGAAAGCCCGAGAAACTGATCCTCCGCGTTCAGGGACGCACGCCGGGTGACGATCCGGCGACGTTTCGTATCAAATTTGCCGGCAGCTTTTTGGCCTCTACGGACACCGAGCGCGAACAACCCGCTTTGCCGAAAGTTACCGCCGGAAATGATACCGGCATCAAGGTAAACTCGGTCGGTACAATTGTCGAACCGGCGAAAAAGCCGGAGGTTGCCAAAGCAAGCGAGGAACCTGCAGCCGAAGAAAAGAAGGCTGAAGTGGAAAAGCCCGCAGAAACCAGGGAAGAGTCAGTCGAGACTGAACGGAAAAAGATGGAGGTCGTTGTAACGGATAACACAAAGCCTGAAACGACACCGAAAAAAGCTCCGCCACGTCGGACGACTCGGGCGCGGCGAACTCCGCCAAAGCGAACCGTAACTGCAAAAGCCGCTCCACCGGAAAAGGCCCCGCCAAAAGAGAAGGCTGCGGACCCGCTCGAAAACGTGCATCTGATAATCGAATTTAAGGACGGAAAACGGATCGAGCGAAAGATGAGCGACGTGTTTAGATTTTCTGTCGATAAAGGTATTTTAACGGTTATATCAAAGGACGGCACGATCGGGCGTTACAATATACTTGATATAGTGCGAACCACTATTGAATAGGAACCGTGCAGAAGCCCGCACGCAGTAAGGGCATAATTGCAAAAGCCCGCGAATGAGCAAGGGCGAAACTTTCAACGTTCACACTTTGGCTTTGTTCGGACGCGGGTTTTTTCAAAGATACGCCCTTACTGCGTGCGGGCTTCTGCATGAATCTTTACTGCTTCGAAATCCCTTCTTTTAACTTTGCAATAAGCGGACTTGCGGAATTAGCAGATTCAAGCTGTGCGAGTGTCTTTCTAGCGCTGTCGATATCACCTTTTCTGATAAAAGCAATACCGAGCATGTAAAGCGTGGGTTCGTGTTTCGGGTCTATTTGCAAGGATTGCTGATATTCGGCGATGCCTTTGTCGATGTCGTGGTTCGGGCCTTCGATATATGTTGAGCCGAGATCTGTCCGTGCGTTGACATCCTTCGGATTTAATTCAAGAGCTTTTTGGTAATATTTACCGGCCGCTTCGTACTGTTTGATGTCAAAATATGCGGCTGCGATCCGCACGTTTCCGTCAAAATCGTTTGGCACGAGTGCAACGCCTTTGTCGTAGTATTCTTTCGCTTTTTCGAGGCTCCCGATCTGCGCGTACATATCGCCGGCGCTCATCTGCGCGTCAAAATTGTTCGGCTCGTTTTTGGCTTTATCCAAAGCCTCGGCAACAACCGGCTGCATACCGCCCTGCGTCGCCGCGGCGTTTGGCATCGCACCACTAACAGGCAAGGAAATATTTCCCGGCATAACCGCAGTCGATTTTACCGCATTGCGATTTATACTGTTCGCGCCAAAAAAACCGACCGCCAAACCGACGATCAGACCGATAACCCCGAAAACAATAGCTTTTTGCATCTAAACAAAGCATCGCTGTCAGATAATAATTAAACAGCGGAAAAACACATAGCCTCATCGATTCCTATGCGTAGCTGTGCAGTCCCGGCAGCAGGTAGCTAACGCCCAGATACGTAAAAATAACCAGCAGGAAGCCGATAACGGCAAAGTACGCCGAGCTGCGGCCCTTCCAACCGCGGGAGATTCGCGTATGCAGGAAAGCTGCGTATGTCAGCCATGCGATCAGTGCGCCGGTTTCCTTTGAGTCAAATCCCCAAGGCCGTCCCCACGACTCATTTGCCCAGATCGCACCGGTGATCAACAGCATCGCGAGGCCCGCAAATGCCAGGCACGCCGTTTTGTACATCAGGCTGTCGAGCGATTCGAGTGACGGCAGCCGTTCGCGAAGCTGCTCGGTCTTATATCCAAAGATCAGTATAAACAGCGTTCCGATCAAAGCGGTAATAAGCGCCGAGATCTCAACCGGGTTCGCATTCAGGCTTAGGAACATCTTGTCGCCCGCCGATTGCAAATACTGCTTCGCCATTTGCTCAAACTGCATCGGCGTTATCGCGGCGTATTCCTTTGCGTTTAACTGCTGTCTGTCGGCGATCGCCATTCCTGCGGTGATGTATTGATCGGGATGAGCGGCAAGCTGCTGCTGCAGCGTCGGGTAAATATTCTGCGTCGTTTTGATACCGCCGATCACGATGGCGAGCGAGATGATCTGCGCCAGGAACGCGACCTTCAGCAATCCCCGGCCAAACTTTCCCGCAGTTTCATTGTTTTTGTAAATATAAATGCAAAATGCAATAACGACGCCCAATAACAACACGCCCGTTATCGCTAACGCAACACCCGCGTACGGAATATCAAGCCGAAACGGAGCGCTGAACGGTTTTTTACCCTCACCGCTGGGAACGAAAAGCCCGGCACGGTAAACAAACTCGGTAAACACCGAAAACTTGCTGATCGTCGCGATCACAGCAAAGCTGAAAATGCTTGACCATATCGCCATAGCCTCAACCTTGGCTTTGTCTTTGAGCAAATAAATGACCGCGACAGCAAAACAAACCAGCGCGATCCCGTAGCTCAGCGAAGCGACACCGACATGTATTGGCCGCCAGTATGAGTCGAGAACGGGCGGCAGATCGATAAACTCGTCCCCGATAAAACGCGCGAGCGTTAATATCAACGCAGCAAGCGGCAGAGTAAAAGCGGCAAGTACCTGAAAATTCTTTCTGTGAGCAAACAGCAGCGTCGCAATACCGGCACCGAACGCAAACGCGAGACTCAGATCGTATAGGTTTGCGAATGGTATGTAGCGAAATATCCACGGCGAAGCCATGTTGCCGCTTGCGCGCATTTTCACGATCTCGAGGTCGTACGCTCCAACCCATCGGACGAGCCAGCTTGAAAGGTTAAAGAAAACACCGAGCGCGGCGCTCCACAGTCCGATCTTTTGCGCCATCTCGGACGGAGCATAAAGATTTGTTAATTGGAAAAGCGCTCCTAGGATATAGCACGCAAGCGCCAACATCATGAACGCTCCGTCTGAGATAAATCCCGCACCGATCTGCAGCCGCAGTCCCAACATCAGGAACGCACCGGCGAAAACCAGAATTGCCGGCAAATACGAGCGAAACGTCGCCCGCCGCTGAATTCTATCAACCTCTTTCATAATTTGTTACCGCCGTTACTATCGCTTTGAACTTGTCCTCAAAACCGATGTGGTTCCGGTTCGCCTCGCCCGCAAGCGTTACGTCAAATGTGTTTTCCGACGTTTTTTCGATCAATGCCCAAGCCCGTTTGTGCGATATAAAGAATACGAACATCAACGCTGCGACCAGGCCAAATCCGCCGACATACCAAGCAATGAACCCTGCGTTGTACGGGTCGTATTTGATCGACAGAACATGAGCAAGCGGTGCCTTCTCAAACGATGACAAGCGCCATTTGTAACCCGCTTTTGGAGCTCCGACAGGTATTTTGTCCGAGATGTTCGCGGCAAACGCGAACACCCGCGTTTTCTCGCCATTCGGCGGTGTGACGCTCAGCACAGCCGCAGGATTGTTATAATCGCCCGATTTCGTATCCGGGCTGCCCTGGGCATTGAATGTAAAATCTGAAAGGAACTGGTCAAATTTAACTGCGGTTCCGTCTGCCAACGTCGCCGAACCGTTGCGTGGGATCTCAACCTTTATCGGGGCGCCGCCATTCTCCGGCGTCAGATCGAGCGTGATCGTCCTGGCGCTGCCCACCGGTATAGTCTGCGCCTGAAAGAACCTGTAACCCCGATAGGTGAACGGGTTGTTCAGGCTGACATCCGCCTCGGTAACGCCGTACTGCGGATCGTTGATTTTAATATGCGTTCGCCAGTCGAGCGTGTTCGCGACATCGATGCCGCCTTTCTCATCGATCAACTTTTGTTGGATATCCGTGCAGTCGATCGAGAACGGAAGCTGGACGTTGAACTCCAATTTTTTGTCGAGGTCAAAATCGAGCTTCTCGATCGTGTTTGTCGTCTCACCCGGGATCATCCGCACCGACGCGTCAAAGCCTGTCTGCAAAGCGACAAAATATCCGAGAAACAGCGTCAGCAGTGCAACGTGCACAATATATGCACCGATGCGGTTCCATTTACCGCTCTCGCCAAAAACGTACAGGTTGGAACGCGTCAGGATCTTGCTAAAATCCTTCTTGCCGTCCGCATCGGATTCGTAATACGTATAGCTGTGTTCGTTGATCTGCGACTTCAGGCCGTTATCTGCAAATGAGGCTTTTATTTTTTCGGCGGCTTCCTGTTCGTTCGCGGCATAGACGCTGACGACGGTATGCTGTTTTCGGCCTTGCAGCCAATCCTTTGTGGCGCTTATTTTCGGTCTTGCCAGATACTCCCAGGCAGAAGGAAAATGATCGATGGACGCAAGAACGATGTTCAGCGAAAGTACAAGCAGCATCGCGTTGAAGTACCAGCTGTGGTAAATGTCGAAAAAACCGAGGTAGCCAAAGACAAGCTTTTCCGCGGGCGTAAGACCGGCGTAATACGATTCGAAACCGACCACATTCTGCTGCATAATGAGCATTCCGATCATTGCCAGAACGACCAAGAGGCATAACAAAACGACGCCGACGCGCACCGAACTCAGAAAGTCCAACACACGGTTCAAAACCGGAACGGACCTGGGTTTTGCAACTTCGCTTGCCTTTAATGTTTCTTCGGCTGCAGACATCGCTAAAAGATTAAATAAAAATGATAACTTAGCGGCGCTTTTTTGTCATCCACCGATAAATTAGTTGGGCTTTTGACGAAAAGAAGTTTGGTTGCCGATTTCGGGTTTTGAAAAACGAAATTCAAGCGGTATTCTTTAAGTTAATTTAATGTTCGCCATTTATATCCTTTTATTCAAATGATGGAAGTCGCAACGGCAGAGATACAGGAACCACGCGTCATAGGTCTGCGCGAAAAGCTGTTTGCCTATTTCGAACTGACCAAGCCACGTATTGCGTTCCTGCTCGTGCTCACTTCGGCGGCGGGTTTCTATCTCGGAGCCAAGGGGCCTCTTGATATTGGTTTGTTTGTTCACACACTGATCGGCATCACGCTGCTGGCCTTCGGTGTTGCAACCTTAAATCAATACATCGAACGGGACATTGATCCGTTGATGGAGCGAACCGCAAGGCGTCCGCTGCCCACACAAAGAGTCACGCCGACCGAGGCACTCGTTTTCGGCATCGCACAATGCGTGGCAGCCGAGGTTTATTTATATTTTCTCGTTAACGGTCTGACAGCGTTTCTCGGGCTGACGGTTATCGTCGGCTACGTATTGCTTTATACACCCCTGAAAACGCGAACGTCGGCCTCAACGGCGATAGGTGCGATTCCGGGCGCGATGCCTCCGCTGATGGGCTGGACCGCTGCGGCGAACGATATCACGCTTGGCGCGTGGGTGCTGTTCGTTACGCAGTTTCTGTGGCAGTTTCCGCACTTTCTTTCGATCGCGTGGATGTACCGCGAACAATACGCCAAGGCAAAAATTCTCATGCTGCCGGTCGTCGAACCGGAAGGGAAACTGACGATGCGGCAGATCGTTCTGTTTACGATAATGCTGGTTCCGGTCAGTATGGCGCCCTATTTTCTTGGAATCGGAAACGCTATATATCTCGCCGGCGCAACGGTGCTTGGCGTGTGGCTGCTGTTCGCAAGCATTGCGGCGGCTCGTGCAAAAACGAACCAGGCCGCGCGACGGCTGTTGATGGTGACTATAGTTTACCTGCCACTGCTGTTTATTCTTCTCGTTCTAACGCATTAGTTTTATGGAAATCGGAACGATCGAGACAATTGAGCCTCCGAAAAAACGCCGCAAGCGTCGGTCTGGCTTCACGAGCGGTCCGGGCGGTGGCAACAGAAATAACGGCGGAAATGGCGGCGGCGGCGGTGATGATAATAACGGCGGCCCGCCGGATCTGCCCGATGAGCAAACACGGCCCGGAACCAATATCCCTCGGATTTTAACGGCGTTTCTGCTGCTGGTGGTTATGATGACCTTCGGCGGTTTGATCAGCGCCTATATCGTCATCGCGACAAACGGAGTTCCCGAGTGGCGCCCGTTCTCGCTGCCGATCCAGGTCTGGATAAGCACCGCGATCATACTCGCGAGCAGCGCTGTTTATCACGTTGCAAAAAAAGCGTTTGACGACAACGATCAGGAAAAGGCAAAGAAATATCTGTTAGCGACGACCGGGCTTGGTGCGGCGTTCATATCATCGCAGATAATTGTATGGCTCGAACTGGTTCGACTTGGCGTCTATGTGTACGGCAATCCTTATGCGGGATTTTTCTACGTTCTGACGGCGATACACGCTCTGCACGTGCTCGGAGGGGTTATCGCGCTTGGCTCAATTGTGCTCAGGTCGTGGAATGAGACGATCTTCGAACCCGAGATAGAACGGCGTCAGCAGCTTGCACAGGTCGTCGGCTGGTACTGGCACTTTATGGACGCGTTGTGGATCGTACTGTTTGTTCTGCTGGGATTTTGGAAATAACCGTACGACAGGCTGTCAGCCTACCCTGGATCGAATATGGAGCTGCTCCGCATTTTCCCTCATCTTAACGCCAGCCTGAACGCTCTAAGCAGCGTTTTTTTGTTGTTTGGGTTCTACTTTATTATGACGACGCAGGTCAAAAAGCATCGATTTTGCATGCTGACCGCGAGCACGGTTTCAGCTTTGTTTCTGATCTGTTACGTAACCTATCACGCCATCAGGACGTCGTATTTCGGTCTCGGCCCGACACGATTTACCGGCGAAGGTATCGCCCGGCCGATCTATTTCACGATCCTGACCTCGCACACTATACTCGCGGCCGGCGTCGCGCCGTTCGTTATCGTCACACTTTATCGAGCCTTGAAAGGGAATTTTGAAAAGCACAAAAGAATCGCGCGATATGTCTATCCGGTTTGGCTGTACGTTTCGATAACCGGGGTCGTGGTGTACTGGATGCTGTACCAGATGTACCCGGCTAAATGAAAGGGATAAGGGATGGATAAAAAATCCCGCAAGATTTCCGATTTCCCTTGAAAACGCTGATTTTCTGTGCTAAATTATCTATGTTGAAAAGTTGATCACCGAAGCCGTCTCAAATAGAGGCGACGCGGGGGACCCAAACGTTTCATGCAGTTTATGAAACAGGGGCGAAGCGGTTTGTTGAAAGGCCGCGGGGATAATCTTTCGTTCCTAGCCCGTCAGCTAACCTCGTAGGTGTGGCAAAGAAGTTACTGCAAGAGTTAATGCCCAAAAAGGCGCGATTTTGTGTGTGCTTCGCGCTCTGCTTTCTCAACAAAATCAAGCAGACATCCGGTCTTCTCAAAGAGAAAAGTTCCGCGTTTTCGGACGCGGAACTTTTTTTGCGCGGACAATTTTCCCAGATTTTGCGCGGACAAATTTCTGTGGATTCAAGACAAAAGTTCGTGTGCCGCCCGATCAACGCCTGATATCTGAAAAATCATAAAAGTCAGAAAAATCGCCCGGCTTTTAATAAATTGATAAAATCGTAAAAACCGTTGCTTCATGTGTTATAAGAAGAATCTGTTATGAGGAAACTAACGACCCTTGCAATTTTTGTGACCCTGACGGCGACGACGGCGTGCGTTCCCAACAACTCGATACTCCAAAGCAATATCGACAACACTGCGCCGACGCCCTCTCCGACCGAAACGATCCCGCCGATCAAAAAGATAACGGTTGGCGAACTTATGAACCGCACTGCGAACGCGCCGGAAGGGTCATTTACCTTTCCGTGCGATCTGCAAACCTACAAGCCTGAGGACCGCGATAAACTGCGAAAGCTCCGCGATGTATGGCTCTCAAAGGAAAAAGACGAGAATTACGTTCTGCGGCCGTCGGGCGACTGTGTTTGCCCAAGTATCTGTGTGTTAAAGGTCGAGGACACGACAAGACCTGCCCCGAATAGTTTCGGGCTTATAGCGATCAAAGATCTTGAATCGGGCGGTTACCAGTGGATCGCGAAGGAGATCGATCTCACTAACGCGAAATTGACGTGGACCAGCTCGGTTCCTGACGTGATTTTCAATAGCTCAGACGGGAAAGTTTTGAAGACTTGTTCGATCGATCTAAAGGCTGGAAAATATCAGATGAATTGTTCCGCCGCGAAATGAAGATAGGAATTGAGGGCGACCTAAGCCGCCCTCAGTAAAAGCCGCAGAAACTGTTTACTTAAACACAATACCAACACCTAACCGCACGTTGTTGTCCGTGTGGTCGAAGTGGATCGGATTGTAATCGACCTGAATTGCCCGGAGATCGATCTTGTCATTCAGCTTGATGTCAACACCGCCGCCGACCACACCGGCAAGACCTGATTGCGATTCGCTGCCGGTCAAACCGGAGCAATCAGCCGTCCCCGTGCAACTGGCATTCTTTATCTTCGTGTGGCCCACCGCGACCCCGACCAAGGCATGAGCGAACGGCTTGAACCGCGCGTCTGTTCCGTTATTCTTGACCTGTATGCCACCCAGAAAATTGTAAAGCGAGTTGTTCGTCTTGAACGAAACGTTTCCGTCCGGCGTTGCGAACGCGAACGTTTTGTTGTTGTAGGTGCCGGAAACGTCGCCCTTTAGACCAAAGTAACGATGAAAATTGTAAACGCCGGCTGCTTCCCAGCCGTGGAATGTCGTGTGGTCGTCGAGAAAATCCTGAAACGAGCTTCCGGTATCGACGCCGTTATCGATCTGTCCGTTCGAATATCCGACGTAAAACTCGCTCTTTTTATAATCGCTCGAGCTTTGCGCCATTGCCGCAGTACAAAGGCCTGCTGCGAGACAGGCCGCTAAAATGATCTTTTTCATTATTCCCTAAACTCCTTGTAAATGAATGTAGTGCCTTTTCAGGCAACAAAAAAAGCCCGACAAATTCGGTACTGCTAAATCTGCCGGACAGTTTTTGACACTTTCAAAGTGTTAAGAGTTTTGACGGAGCGAGTTTTGATTAGGTTGCTTTGGCGGAAGATTTTTTACCGTGCCACAAAATTGAAAATAGCGCGCCGCGCGGTAGCAGCGTTCCCGCCGAATATCGGGGTGCGGACAGTGGCCGTCCGAAAGACCGATAATTGAATTATTGCGCGAGATGTTCCGGCGGAGGACTTACGGGCAGGTTGTTTACAAAAATGCCCGATCGACCCACAACGACACGATCGTCAAGGATTCCGTTCAGTGCAGACTTTAACAGCACGCTGTATTCTTCATGCGTTTTCGTTACGAGTTTTTTGTTCCACTCATCTTCGTGAACGACGAGCTTTTCCAAAATGATCACCGCGGCCTGCCTGGCTTCTTTATTAGATAGATCGCTCATATACCCCTAGATATTTTTTAAAATTTATCGGTCGATTTTTTGAAGATTAAAAGCGGCGAGCCGATGTGTCAAGCGCGTTTTGGGGTCTTGTAACATCAAACAGGGCGATTTTAGCGGCCGGAAAAATCGCAACTCCAAACAGAGGTTAAATTAAACGGGATAGGTTAACAATCGTCTGTAGCATTTAACAGATTTGTAACATTCGAAATGCCAT
>Ga0068853_100001889_pt1 | contig 15430 bp, 19 predicted proteins | sample KBSCornC32_FD_65655 | JGI IMG/M metagenome (GOLD analysis project Ga0068853, IMG submission 65655) | Corn rhizosphere microbial communities from Kellogg Biological Station, Michigan, USA - KBS Corn C3-2 | ecosystem: Host-associated > Plants > Roots > Rhizosphere > Soil ...
GTCGGGCATCACGATCATGTGGTTCTTCGCGCCGCCGAAACACTGCACGCGTTTTCCATGCGCCGTGCCGCGCGTATAAACGTATTCCGCGATCGGCGTCGAGCCGACAAATCCGACAGCCTTGATGTCGGGATCGTCAAGGATCGCGTCGACCGCTTCCTTGTCGCCGTTGACGACGTTCAAAATTCCGGCGGGCAATCCTGCTTCGACCATCAGTTCTGCGAGCCGCATTGGCACGCCGGGGTCGCGCTCGGACGGCTTCAGGATGAAAGCGTTGCCGCAGGCAATCGCCGGACCGAACTTCCACATCGGGATCATCGCCGGGAAATTGAACGGCGTAATCCCGGCGACGACGCCCAAAGGCTGCCGCATGGAGTAAAGGTCGATATTGGTGCCGGCGCTCTCGGTGAACTCGCCTTTCATCAAATGCGGAATGCCGCAGGAGAATTCGATCACCTCGACGCCGCGCTGCACGTCGCCCTTCGCGTCGGGGATGGTCTTGCCGTGCTCGCGCGCAAGTAACTCCGCAAGTGAGTCGGTTTCCTTCGCGATCAATTCGAGAAACCTGAACATCACGCGCGCGCGGCGCTGCGGATTGGTCGCGGCCCAGCCGGGCTGCGCGGCTTTCGCGTTTTCGACTGCTTCGCGCACTTCCTGTTTGGATGCGAGGGCGACCTTGGCGATCACTTCGCCGGTCATCGGCTGGTACACGTCGGCGGTGCGGCCCGACGTACCCTTCACATTCTTGCCGCCGATAAAATGACCGATCTCACGCATTTGTCTCGCTCCCCGATTTTTTTGAAAGCCACCCGAAAGCCAGGGGCGTTGGCGGCACTATATTCGTTGCAGCGGCGCGCGGGATAGGCCGAAAGTTGGATTTGATCACGAATTGCAAGCGCGGGCGCCATTCGGCAAGTGCCTGAATTCGCTTCTCAAATACAAGCGGCAAACCCAGCCGTCAGCGCCGCGCTTCGGTCATCATCCGGATCGCAAGTCCCGCCAGCACCGTACCCATCATCCAGCGCTGCACCGCCGCCCAGCCCGGCCGGGTTGCGAGAAAGAGCGCGATCGATCCAGCGGACATCACGAACACCGAGTTCATCACGACGCTGATGACGATCTGCTCGCCGCCGAGCGCGAGCGCCTGCTTGAGCGTGCTGCCCGCCGCGGGATCGATGAACTGCGGCAGCAGCGAGAGATACAGCATCGCGATCTTCGGGTTCAGCAGATTGGTCAGAAAACCCATCATGAAGAGTTTGCGTGGCGGATCGGCGCGCAATTTTTTCACTTGCAACGGCGAATGCCCGCCGGGTTTCAAGGTCTGCCACGCGAGCCAAAGGAGATAAGCCGCGCCCGCAAAGCGCAGCGCGTCATAGGCATAAGGCACCGCGAAAAGGAGCGCGGTGATGCCGAAGGCGGCAGAGAGCACATAGACGACGAAGCCGAGCATCACGCCGGCAAGCGAAATCATTCCCGCGATTGAGCCCTGCGTGATCGAGCGCGAAATCACGTAGATCATGTTCGGGCCGGGCGTCAGCACCATGCCGAAGGCGACGAGGCCGAAAGCGAAAAAGCTTGTAGCGGAAGGCATGCGGTCCTCTTGCGTTGCAGCCGGGCTTAAAGAGCGGTGGTGGAGCTGTCCATGCGGCGGCACGCGGCGCAGACGCGCGCAATGCGCGGAGCTCTAACCATCTGGACGATATCGATTATTTCCACGGAGCCGGTTGTGGCGCTCCGCTTTGGGACGCCCAAGTCTTAACGCTCTTTTAGCCGCGAGCCGTTTAAATCCAACGGTTCTGTACCCGCCAGGAAGGCGGGATGAGTAACGGAGAACCGTTATGGATCTAACTACGGCGCTAGGCCTCGTAGCCGGCGCGGCTGTCGTCCTTGGCCTCATCATGATGGGCGGCGACCTCCGCAGCTTCGTCGACCTGCACGCCGTCATCGTTATTTTCGGCGGCTCGTTCGCGGCGACGCTCATTCGTTTCCCGTTGAGCTCGATCCTGCACGGCGTGCCGATGGGCATGAAATATGTGTTCACGATGCGGCGCATGACGCAGCGCCAGCTCGTCGACGAGATCGCGCGCCTCGCCGAGATCGCCCGCAAGACCGGCCCGCTCGGCCTCGAAAAGGAAGAAGTGCCCGACGAATTTCTCGCGATCGGCGTGCGCTACGTCGCCGACGGCTACGACGCCGACTTCATCCGCGAGACGATGGAGCGCGACCGTGAAACGTTTCTCACGCATTTGGACGAAGGCCAGAAGATTTATCGCGCGATCGGCGATTGCGCGCCCGCATTCGGCATGGTCGGCACGCTGATCGGCATGGTGCAGATGTTCGCCAACATGACCGATCCCTCGAAGCTCGGTCCGTTCATGGCCGTCGCGCTGCTTGCGACGCTTTACGGCGCGCTCGTCGCCAATATTCTTTGCTTGCCGATCGCGGATAAGCTGCACTTGAAGCTCGCCGACGAAGAAGTGAATCGCACGCTCATTATCGACGGCGTGATGATGCTGCGCGAATCCAAGAACCCGCAGATCGTCCGCGAGATGTTGCAGGCCTACGTGCCCGAGCAGCATCGCGTCGAGGATCCCGAACTCGCCACGGCCTGACGCGCAGAGTCGAATAGAGAGTAGAGTAGATGTCGAAGAAACGCGGCGCAGCCCATGGTGGCGGTCACGGCTGGTTCGTGACCTTCGCCGACCTGATGGGCCTTCTGGTCAGCTTCTTCGTCATGCTCGTCGCGTTTTCTAGCCAGGACTCCGAGAAGATGAAAGCGGTCGCGGGCTCGATGCGCGAGGCCTTCGGCGTGCAGCGCACGCCGACGCTCGCGGGTCTCGTCGAGGTCGACGGCCTCCCGACGCGGCCGCGCCTCAAGAATACCGAGATGATCCCGCCTGAGCGCGCGGTCGACGAGCCGACGCCCGAGCAGAAGGACGATCAGAAAGAACAAGGCCTGCGCGCGACGCGCGACCGCCAGTTCGCGCTCGCCGCCGCGTCGCTCCGCCAGGCGCTGCAGGATCTGCCGGAAATCAGCGAAATCTCCAAGCACATCATCGTCACGGAATCGGTCGAAGGGCTCAACATCGACATCGTCGATCAGGAAGGCCGCTCGATGTTTCCGGAAGGCGCGAAGGAACCTTACGAGCGCACGCGGGTGATCGTCGCGAAGCTCGCCGAAAAAATCCGCCAGATGCCGTATCGCATCATGATCAGCGGCCACACCTCCGCGAGCCGCATGCCCCCGCGGCCGGGCTACGGTCCGTTCGATCTCTCCGCCGACCGCGCCAATGCCATCCGGCAAATCCTGCAGGAAGAGGGCGTGCGCCCGAGCCAGTTCTTCGGCGTGACCGGAAAAGGCGACACCCAGCCGTTGTTTCCGGAAGATCCGTCGCTGCCGGTGAACCGGCGCGTGTCGATTACGCTCATGAAGGAAGCGCCGCCCGCGCCGTTCGGGATCAGGCCGTAATATCTCTTGTCATTCCGGGGCGCGAGCGCAGCTCGCGAACCCGGAATCCAGAAACATACGAGTGCGTCTCTGGATTCCGGATCGCCGCTGACGCGGCGTCCGGAATGACGATTCAAAGTTCCGCACTCGGATACCATGCCGGCCGGTAGCCGGCGGTAAGTACCGCGACGACTGCCGGTGGAGTCAGCACGCTGACGGTGATGCCGCGCGGACGCGGCTCGCGCGCGTCGTATCCATTCGGCGTCCAGTACAGCAATGAATTTCCGCGCACGGCGAAAGACTCGCCTTTGATCGCGATCATCGCGCCGTCGGGAAGATCGTCGAGCCGCGCCTCGTGCAAACGCTTCTCGCACCCGTGCAATCGCTCGGTGTGGAGCACTTTATCCATCTCCGGTGCATAGGGCGGCGCGTCTAACCTGAAGGCTTGCTGCCAGCGCGTGGCAAATTCATTGGCGTCCTTGCGGCGGCACTCGAAGCAGGGGCGGTGGCCCGCGCTGAGCGCCGTCACTTCGTCAAGAAAGAACATCTCGGTGTAATAGCGGCCCCAGACCTTGCGCCGGCGGCCTTTGAATTCGAGCACGCAGCAGATCCATTGCTTCGATGCCCAGCGCCGCCGCGTGAGCCGCTTCTTGCCGGTGTGAATCCGTCCGCCGCGATTGCCCAGGAAAAGACCGCGCGCCGGCGTCGCGAACAGCTCGCCAAAGGGATCGACACGGTTCTGCAAGGGCATGATGCCGCTCTAGCACGGCTTGACCTCCGTCGCGTCCCGTTTACATCTCTCCCGGCAAGGAGACGGGCATGGCGGAACATCCGGCGGTCAAGAATTTAACGGTGGAAGAAGTGAAAGCCGGCATGGAAGCGGGCAAGATCGTGCTTGTCGACGTGCGCGAGCCGGACGAGCTCGCGGCCGAGAGCATTCCCGGCGCGCTCGATATGCCGCTCAAGAGCTTCGATCCAAAGGCGCTGCCCGATCCCGGCGATAAGCAGCTCGTCTTCTCCTGCCGCTCCGGCAACCGCTCGGTGAAGGCATCGCTCCTGGCGCAGGAAGCGGGGCTTCCCTACAACGCCCATATGGCGGGCGGCATCAAGGCGTGGAAGGAAGCGGGCTTTCCGACAAAGCAGGGCTGAGTGATTCGGTTCGCGCGCGCGCCGGAGACCGATTCGCCTTGTGTGTAACCGCTATGTGCGGCGCTTGACTTAACGCGATCCTGCGCTGATTTTCAGAACATTCTTTGGAAAGGAGTCGCTCATGGCCGACAGCAAGAAGAGTCGCGGTAAAGCCGATCGCGCGAAGGTTTCCGCAAGCGAGCCGTACGAAGTGAAATACTTCGCCAAGAAGAATAAAATCACGACGGCGATGACGAAAAAATTGATTCGTAAATATAAGGGCAGCCGCAAGCGGATGACGGCGGCCGTGAAGGCGATGAAGAAGGGCAAAAAGAGAAAGACGACGCGCCGCAGACGGCGCCGTTAGTTCAGGCCCTGGCCGCGCGCCCCTCCGTTAGAAGCGCGCGAAATCTAGTCGCCGCGCCAGCGGCGATGCAGCCAGAGCCATTGCTCCGGATGCTCTCTGATCCAGCCCTCGATGACGGACATGATGGTCTGCATCGAGGGCTGAATGCTGTAGCGGCCCTTTGCGTCGCGCGGCAATTCCAGCGCGTCGGTCAGCTCCACGCGAAAACGATTTTTCGGCAGCCGGATGATGCGCACGCCGTGCACCGGGCAGTCATATTGCCGCGCGAGCCGCATGATCGTGGAGTTGGCGTAGGTCTTCCGCCCGAAGAAGGTCACCGGCACGCCGCCGCGGTGCGCGCTGCGATACTGATCGACCAGCATGCCGACATGCCCGCCGCGCTCGAGCGTGTTGCCCATCGCGAAGGTGCCTTGCAAGCCAGCGGGCAGTAGATGCCCCATGGTCTTCGTGCGCGTCTCGTGGATGATCTCGGCAGTGAAGCGGTTGTTCGGCACGCGAAATAAAATCGCAGCATCGAGACCGTGCGCTGCTGCGCTCACCGCTGCCAGCTCCCAGTTCGCAAGATGCGCGGTGAAGATAATCGCCGCCTTGCCGCTGTCGCGGAGCTTGCCGAATTTTTCGGCGTCGAAGGTTTCGATCCGGCCTTGATTGGCGCGGGCGTGGTCATAATCCCATAGCGCCTCGAGATGGACGAATTCGCCCGCGACCCGGCCGAGATTTTCCCACACGCCGCCGACAATCTCTTCGATCTCGGCTTGGGATTTTTCGGGGTAGGCGAGGCGGAGATTCTTGCGCGCGGTCTGGGTGTTGGTGATATACGGCCCGAAGTTTCGCGCGAGCTTGCCGAACATGTCGGAGCTTTTGTCGGGGTCGACGCGCTTCATCATCCGCACAATCCCGCGCACGGCGAGCGCCAGCGAATATTGGCCCGCGAGCGATATCGGACGCCAAACAGGTTTCCAGAAAGGCCGCGTGCGCTTTCGCAGATTTTCGAGGCGGCGGCGGATGGCCGGTTTCAAGAGACTGACCCTCTAAAAACGAACGACGACCTTGCCGAACACGTTGCGGCCTTCGAGCTTTTCGAGGCCCTTTTGGAATTCATCGAGCTTCACTTCGGAATCGATCACCGGCTTCACGCCGCCCGCGATCTTTTCGAGCGCTTCCGCGACGTTGCGGATCGCGAAGCCGAACGAGCCGAAGATTTTATACTGCTGCTGAAAAAGCTGCATGAGGTTGATTTTGCCCGACGGGCCGGAGGTCGCGCCGCAGGTGACAAGCCTGCCGCCGCGCCGCATCGAAAGAAGCGATCCTTCCCAGGTATCGGCGCCGGTATGCTCGAACACGACATCGACGCCTTTTTTCTTGGTGAGCTTCCTGACTTCGTGCTCGAAGCGGTGCGTCTTGTAATTGATCGCGTAATCGGCGCCGATCGCTTTCGCCTTTTCCACCTTCTCGTCGCTGCCGACGGTTGTGATGACGGTGCAGTTGATCGCTTTCGCGAGCTTGATCGCGGCGGTGCCGATGCCGGAGCCGCCCGCATGCACAAGCACAATCTCATTCGGCTGGAGCTTCGCATTGTCGAACAGCATATGCACCGACGTCGCGAAGGTGAGGGGCGCGCAGGCCATGTCGTTCCACGGCAGCTTCGGCGACTTCACCGTGAGCCGCGCCTTGTGATTATAAAGATCCTGCGCGAAGCCATCGATGTGAAAGCCGTTCACGCCGCCGGGGTTTTCGCAAAGATTGTCGCGGCCTTCCTGGCAGGCCTTGCAGTGCCCGCAGGTGAGCGCGCCATAGGGCGTCACCGGGTCGCCGACTTTCAGATTGGTGACACCGGCACCGACCGCCGCCACTTCGCCGGCGGCTTCCGCGCCGACGACGAGCGGCATCTTGCGTTTCGCGAAAGCCATGCCGCGCCAGCCCCACACGTCGATGTGGTTGAGCGCAATCGCATGCGTCTTGATCTGCACTTCGCCTTCGCCGGGCGCGGGCGGCGGCGGAACGTCGGAAATCTCTAGCTTTCGATCGGAGACAAGGCGAAGCGCGCGCATACGAGCATACCGGCCAAATGGTTGGAACGAGTGCTGGAAATGAATGACGGGCGAAGGGCTAAAGGGCGGGGCGGCTCGCGTCAACCGTTAACGGTAGCTCCGTTCCCCGGAAGGCCGCGAAGCGGACGAGCCGGGGTTCGGTTTGCTTAAATTCTGGGCCCCGGGTCCGCGCTATGCGCTCGCCGGGGAACGATCCAGCGCGGCTTAGTTCACGTCGCCCGCGATCACGAGGCACGCATTCTGTCCGCCGAAACCGAACGAATTCGAGATCGCCGTCCTGATCTTGGCGTCGCGCGCGACATTCGGCACGACATCAAGCGAAATGCCGGGATCGGGGACCTTGTGGTTGATCGTCGGCGGGATGCGCTGGTGCTGAATCGTCATCGTCGTGATGACCGCTTCGACCGCACCCGCGCCGGTGAGCGTGTGTCCGATCATCGACTTGTTGGACGAGATCGGAATCTTCGGCGCGCGCTCGCCAAACACGGCGGCGAGGCCCGTATTTTCCATCTTGTCGTTTTCCGGCGTCGAGGTGCCGTGCGCGTTGATGTAATCGACATCTTCGGGGGTGATGCCGGCATCCTTGAAGGCGTTCAGCATGCAGCCGATGATCGGCTTGCCGTTCGGCGACGAGCGCGTGCGGTGGAAATTGTCGGATTTCTCGCCGCTGCCGGGGATAATGCCGAGGATCTTCGCGCCGCGCGCCTTGGCGTGATCGAGATTTTCCAGCACGAGGGCGGCCGCGCCTTCCGCGAGCACGAAGCCGTCGCGGTTCTTCGAAAACGGCTTCGAGGCTTCAGCGGGGTTCGCATTTTGCGTCGAAAGCGCGGAGAGGAGCGAGAAGCGCACGACGGATTCGGGCGTCACGGACGTATCCGCGCCAATGGCCAGCGCCGCCTGGCATTCGCCGCGGCGGATCGCCTCGACGCCGAGCTGGATCGCGGTCGCGCCCGATGCGCATGCGGTCGTGAGCGAAATCGGCGAGCCCTGCGTGCCGAAGTGATCGGCGAGGTTCTCGCCGACGATGCCGTATTTCGCCATTTCATAATAGGACGCGAAACGCTCCTGCGAGGAGACGCGCACGAGATCGGCATAGGTGACATTGTCATTCGCGCCGGTCGCTTCCGCGAGATCGAAGCGGTGTGGCCATTCCAGCTCGATCGGCGCCATCGCGAGGAACATCGGGCCCGGGAAACTGCCGATCCCACCGATGCCCGATTCCGCGATGGCTTCCTCGCCGACCTTTTTTGCGATTCGCTCGGTGTGCATCGACGGCGCGATATCCGGCTCATAGCCTTCGTCGACGGTGCCGGCGATTGTGGTGCGCAGGCTCTCGATCGGAAAGCGAGAAATCGTGCGGATGCCGGATTCGCCGGCGGCGAGCTTCTTCCAGTTGTCTTCCTTGCCGGTGCCGAGCGAAGTGATGATGCCCATGCCGGTGATGGCAACGACGGGACGGCCCGCTTTGTCTTTATATGTGCCCGCCATCTTCGCCTCCTACATCTTCTCGATCAGGGCGAGCCCTTCGCCGCGCCAGTTGCCGACGCTCGTGATCGCGACCTGCGCGATTTCCTTCGGCGCCTCGCCCGTATCGCCCGAGCCGCAGGCGGGGAAGAGTTTTCCCTGCCGCAAAGTCTCGCACGCAATCGCGATATTCGCCAGAAACTGCGTGTCGAAACCGTGACCGATATGGGAGCCGGTGGCGCGAACCGGAAGGCCGATCTTCGCAAGCGCCGATTTTTCGGCGGAAGTCGGCGGCTCGAGGCCGGAGGCGCCCGAGATCACAACCGCTTTATCTTTCTTCACTTTCGGCTCGATCGCGGCCCATTCGGTCGCGAGGGTCGCTTCGATTTCGCCCGGTTGCCGCCGGTTGCGGTCGGACTGAATGGCGACGAGGCGCGCAAGCGGCTTCGCGCCGCGCTTTTCGGCGTGCTCCTTGCTCTCGACGACGAGCGAAGCGCCCATGTCGGCCATCGCAAGGCCGCCGCGCTCGCCGCGATCCCATACCGGCTTGAACGGCGTTTTCAAGAGATTGCGGCCAAGCTCGGTGACCAGCAGCAAATCCCAGCGCGTGCCGTGGAAGGAGCTCGCGACCAGCGAAATATTGCTTTGCCCCGCCGCGACACGCTCGAAGGTGACGCGCAGCGCATCGACGCCCGCCGCCTCTTCGCCCATGAAGGTACGCGACGATCCGACGATGCCGTGCACGATGCCGATATTGCCGGCGAGCAAATTCGGGAGTTGCGCGAGGAATAGAGTAGGGCGCAGGTCCGACAAAAGACGCTCGTTCAAGAACGCGCCGGGATTCGCCGCGGCCTTAATCCCGCTCATGATGCCGCTGTCGACATTGATGTCGCGCTCGCCGCCGCCGGCGGCGATGATCATGTCCATGGTGTCTAGAATTTCGGCGTTGCCCGTTACCCCAGCATTCGCGAGCGCGAGGCCCGCGGCATAGACACCCGTGCGCTGCCAGAGCTCCATCTGGCGCTGGTCGCCTTTTTTCGGAATTTGCGTGTCGAAATTGATCGGCGCCAAAGGATGCGTGACGTAAGGCGCGAACGTGGTCTCGTCATGCGCGGCGGGCGGACTCTCGTCGGCGAGCTTCTGCCAGTTCGCCTCGAGCCCTTCGCCGAGGCAAGACACCAAACCCGCGCCGGTGATCCAGACTTCGCGGCGCGCGCTCACTTCGCGGGCTCCGGCACTTTGATGCCGACCTTCTTGCCCATTTCGACCATGGCGGTGCGGAATTCGGGACCGGGATAGGGCGCGAGGCGGAACGCGAGATCGGCGTCGCAGATCGGGCCGTCCTGCGACATGCCTTTGCACTTCGCCATGGCGTAGCCGGAGCCTTCGTGGATGATTTCGCCTTCGAAGGTAAGCTCCGTGCCGGGCAGCACGATGTTCCTGATCTTTGCGTTCTTCACGCCGACGAGGAGCGGGAGCCCGGTGAAGCCGGTGAGCACGCTCACCATCCAGCCGGTCGTCTGCGCCATGCACTCAATGAGGAGGACGCCGGGCATCAGCGCAAAGCCGGGGAAATGGCCCTCGAAGATGGGGCTTTCCGTCGGCACCTTGCAGATGGCTTTGATTTTCCGTTCGCCGGTGTTGATCTCGACGAACCGGTCGATCATCTGAAAATATTCGAGACGCATCGCGTCACGCTTTAAGCCGTCTTGGCGGCGACCAATCCGTCGATGCGCGCGCAAAGGTTCTTGAGGACGAAATATTCCTCGGTCGTCGCCTTGCCCTCGTTCACTTCCTGCGTCCACTGTTCGAGCGGCAGCTTGATGCCGAACGCCTTGTCGATCGCGAAGGCGATGTCGAGGAAGTCGAGACTGTCGATGCCGAGATCGTCGATCGCGTGGCTATCCGGCGTGATGGTGTCGCGCGGGATATCGCAGGTCTCGGCGATGATGTTCGCGACCGTATCGAAGGTCGAAGCCATTGATTAATTCTCCTGTCGATCGGCGGGGATCCGCCGCGACATGAACGGCCGAAATACCGGGCGGTATGGCCGTTTCACAAGCCCCTGGGTTCGGCGGTTCCTATAGCGGAGGCCGCGCGGCCTTTCAATGCCGGATACCGTGCGGAACGCGGCCGAAAGCCTGTGGAAAGTCAGGAACTTGCCTATTTCCCCACCTTTCCCTAGCAACGAGAACAGCGGGAGTAGGCGGGAACGTAAAAGGCCATGCAATCGGGCGTCGTCAGGAAGCGCGGGTTTCTCTGCATCGGGGGCTATGAGCCGATCGATGCAGAGTGGTGGTACCGCCGTTTCGAGCGCGAGCTGAAGCGTTTCGAGGCGACCTGGAACGCGCAGGCGACGATGTCGCCGCCGGTGATTTCCGAGGACAGCGCGCTCGCCGGTTGGAAGATAGACACCAAGGGCGAAAATTGGCGGACGGAAACCGAGTACCGGCTTCTCCGCTGGGACGATTTCGTCACCGCCGATTTTGCGCGCTCCGATCTCGAGCGCGTGCCGAAGGGGATCGCGGCGCTTCTCGATTTCGTGTTTTCGGGCGCCGCCATTCGCTATTTCATCGTGAGCGTGCGTTACGGCTTTTTCTTTCTCTATCCGTTCGTGATTCTCGCCGGCATCGTCGCAGCGGCGATCTTCGCGCCGAAACTGTTGGCGCTCCTCGGTCTGCCGATTCCGGGTCTTGTCGCTTTCGTGCTGTCCATCGCCGTATTCGTCGGCCTGATGTATGTGCTCGGGCGTGTCTTGCTGCTGAACTACATGTTCGACGACTGGATTTTCGCCGCCCAGTTCGTCCATCGCTCGCGCCCGGGTCTCGATGAGCGGCTCGACCGTTTCGCGCGCGAGATCGTTACTTGTGCAAAAGATACGAGCTGTGACGAAGTGATCGTTTCGGCGCACAGCCTCGGCGGCGCGCTGATCATGGATGTGCTCGACCGCGCGCTGAAGCTCGACCCCCAACTCGGCCAGCACGGCCCGAAGCTGTGGCTGATGGCGACGGGCTCGTCGCTGCTCAAGGTCGCGCTGCATCCGAAAGGGAAATGGCTGCGCGAGGCGGTGGCGCGCGTCGCCGACGCGAAGGGCATCGACTGGATCGAATATCAGGCGATCGTCGACGTCATCAGCTTCTATAAAGTGAACCCGGTGGTCGCGATGGGCCTCTCGGAGCGCCGCAATCCGATCGTGCAGAAAGTAAAAATTCGCGACATGCTCGCGCCCGAAACCTACAAGCGTTTCTGGGGAAATTTCTTCCGGCTGCACCGCCAGTGGAGCATGGGGAACGAGCGCCGCTACTTCTACGACTACTATCAGGTCATTTGCGGGCCCGCGCCGCTCGCGCGCCGGGTCGCAAACAACAAGCTCGTCGATTGCTTCGCCTCCGATGGAAGTTACGACGCGGAGGCGGCAGCGCGCCCGCAAAAGCGAGCCAGCGCATGACCCGCACGATCGCATTCATCGTTTTTCTCGTCGCGACGGTGATCTGGTTCATTATCCGCCATCCGGCGCGGCGCGGCGCGAAAAAAGCCGCGGTGAAGGAATCGGGACGCTCCCTGCGCGAAAAACTCCTGATGGCGATTTCGCTCACCGGTCTCGGGCTCATTCCGCTCGCCTATGTGATCGCGAATCTCGCGCGCCCGCGCCTGCACTTTCTCGCCTTCGCGGAATATCCGTTCCAGCCTCGGGCGGCGTGGCTCGGCACGCTCGTCTTCGCGTTTTCGCTCTGGCTCTTTCGCCGCACGCACAAGGATCTCGGGCGCAACTGGTCGGTGAGCCTCGATATTCGCGAGACGCATAAACTCATCACCGAAGGCGTTTACGCCAAGGTGCGGCATCCGATGTATTCGGCGTTCTGGCTGTGGGCGATCGCGCAAGCGCTTCTCTTGCCGAACTGGATTGCGGGATTCTCCGGCATCGTCGGTTTCGGAACGCTGTTTTTCGGCCGGGTGTTCGAGGAGGAACGGATGATGGAGCGGGCCTTCGGCGACGAATATCGCGACTATATGCGCAGAACATGGCGAATTCTGCCGGGGGTCTTTTGAAAGGGCTTGACCGCGTGGCACTCTTGCAACATCTACGCGGAATTACGCGCTGCGGCATTTGCCGTCTGGCGAAACCGGGCCGCGTTATTCTACATTCACCCGTCATCCCAACCGAGGGGCTTCGTTTCAGCATGTCGAAGATGTATCGGAACGCGATCCTGGCTTGCACGGTCGCGATCGCACTGAGTTTTGCCGGCGCCGGCGCCGCATTCAGTCAGGCTGCCGCGCCGAAACCGGTGCAGGTCGCGAAGACGGATAAGAAATCGAAATCTGCTTCCACTTCAGCGTCGCCTGAAAAACGCATCAGCCACGGCAAGGTCTATCTCTTGCGCGGGCTTCTGAACATTTTCTCCCTCGGCATGGACGATCTCGCCGCCAAGCTGGAACGCCGCGGCATCAACGCCGGGGTGTACGAATACGGCGGCTGGGAATCGATCTGCCAGGAAGCGGCGGCGCGCTATCGTGCGGGCGGCGGCCCAATCATTCTCGTCGGCCATTCGCTCGGCGCCGATGCCGTCGTCGACATGGCCAACAAGCTCGGCCAGATGGGCGTGCCGGTGGCGCTCGTCGTCGCCTTCGACCCCACCGTTCATAACGTCCTGACCGGCAGAACGACCTCGACCTTCATCAACTACTATCAGTCGGACAACGGCTTCGGCCGCCCGGTCGCGCGCGGCGGCGGCTTCCACGGCAATCTTTCCAACATCGATCTTCGCAAGCACACGGAGTTCGGTCACGGCTCGATCGACAAATCGGGCATGCTGCATTCGGCTGTGATCGGCCGCGTGATGGCGCTTGTCGGCCGCGGTTCGAAGCCGAAGCCCGCGAATGCGTCGGCGGCTCCCGCTGCCCCCGCAGCGGCCCCGCTTTCCACGCCGCACGCGGAAGCTGCGCCCGCGCCGCGCGCGCAATAAATCTTTCACGCTCAAGAAAAAGCCCGCCGTCCGGCGGGCTTTTTTTTGTTTCAGAACATCCACTTCAGAACATCGTGTTCTTGTTCAGCGATTTCTTCGGGATCGGCTGCAAAACGTCCCAGTGCTCGGCGATCTTGCCCTCGTCGTCGAACCGGAAAATGTCGATGCCGGCGTAATTTTTGCCGCCCGGCCACTGCTGATAGCAATGCAGGACGACGAAATTGCCTTCCGCGATCACGCGCCGGATCTGCACGCTTTTGCCCGGATAGTCTTTCGCCATCTTGCTGAAATAGCGGATGAAACCGTCCTTGCCGTCCTCGACCCCCGGATTGTGCTGGATGTAATCCTTGCCGACATAGTGCCGGACCGCGTCCATCGGCTTCGAATCGTTGAACATCATCTCATAAAAGGCGATCGCGTTTTTCTTGTTCTGCTCGGGGCTGGCCATGACACGCTCCGTCTGCAAAGCGAAACCTGCTTCAACTAATCCCTCGCCGGAAAAGCCGCAATGCGCTAGGAAACGCGCGAACCATGACGATTCATCGCTTCATCAAATCGTTCGTCTCGCTCGCCGCGGCCTATAGCGTCGTTTGCACGCTGTTTCTCGGCTCGATCGCCGCCGGACGCGCGGCGGCAACGCCCGCGCCGATCTGCAGCGCGTCAAAGACCGCCGCCGATCGCGACAGCGCGCCGGCACCCTTCTCGCGCGATCTTGCTTGCCTGGTTTCGGGCTGCTGCTGCGCGCCCGCCGGCTTTGCGCCCGTCGCTTTCACTCCGCTGCCGCTCCGCGCGCCGTCGCGCATTTCCTGGCAAAATTCCTTCCATGCGCAATCCGCGCCCGAATTCTCCGGACCCGCCGCGGCCCGCGCGCCGCCCGCGCTCGCCTGATCGAGCTTTTCTTTTCCGGTCAATCGCGAGCGCTGCCATCGGCGCGCTTCGCATGGAGAAATAAAATGCGTTTCACTGCAATCTTCGCCGCGCTTTGCCTGAGCCTTTCCATACTCGGCACGGCACAGGCCCATGACTACACCGCCGGTTCGATCCATATCGCCCATCCCTGGTCGCGCGAAATTCCGAAAGGCGCGTCGGTGGCTGGCGGCTATTTCACCATCGAGAACAAGGGCACGACGCCCGATCGCCTGATTGGCGGCTCCGCCGAAATCGCCGGCCGCTTTCAGATCCACCAGATGAAAACGGAAGGCGGCGTGATGAAGATGCGCGAACTCGACAAGGGCATCGAAATCGCGCCGGGCAAAAGCGTGACGTTCGCGCCGAGCGGCTATCACGTCATGCTGCTCGATTTGAAAAGCGCGCCGAAGGCGGGAGAATCCTTCATGGGCACGCTGGTCTTCGAGAAGGCGGGCAAGGTCGACGTGAAGTTCGTGGTGGCGCCGATCGGCTCAACCGACGGCAAGACCAAGGGCGGGGCGGCCTCCGGCCACGAGCACATGGATCACATGAAGCACTAGCTCGCTTCGGCCATTTCCGCGGAGTTTGGCGCGGCGGCGAGCAGCTCGTCGCGCCCGATCCGCCGGAAGCGGTCGGGAACGAACCCGAAGGCCGCGAACGGCTTCGCCTCGGTCGCGCGCCCCGCCGCCTGCCTGGTCGAGCTCATAGAGGGCGACGCCTTCGCATTCTGGCTCGTCCGCCTGCGCCATTTCGAGTGCGAGATCGCGCTCGAAGCAGATCGTTGGCGGCAGCGCGCCGAGCAGGGTGCCGCTGCGAAAAGCGCGGATCACATAGATGCGAAGGCTGAAGGCTCATGAGTCGCTCCCGTGGCAGCCCTTTCTCTACGGGGTAGCAATCAATTATGGATATACAACTAATGCGTTTCTTTTTAATATAGACAACCATTAGTAACAAATGTACGCCGGTTTTCCAAAAAGTAAGGAATTCTCCCTACGGTAAGGAATCAGCGGGGATTCCTTACCATGCGCCTGAAAACGCAATCGACTCTGACCAGCAAAGGCCAAATCACCCTCCCGATCGAGCTCCGCCGCCGCTGGGA
>Ga0068853_100001898_pt1 | contig 15410 bp, 13 predicted proteins | sample KBSCornC32_FD_65655 | JGI IMG/M metagenome (GOLD analysis project Ga0068853, IMG submission 65655) | Corn rhizosphere microbial communities from Kellogg Biological Station, Michigan, USA - KBS Corn C3-2 | ecosystem: Host-associated > Plants > Roots > Rhizosphere > Soil ...
CAACAACAAAGCACTGGCCGCGGGATCGCGGCACGTGTCCACGGAAAGTTAAGAAAACATGTGCTTCGCACGTTGCCGGTAACCGGCACGCGGCGTTGCATTAATTGCGCGATCGAAAAACCGGGTCGCGATTCGTCAAGCCGACTGGCGCAGCAGCGGCGCGTCCTGTTGGCGCCGCAGCGCTCCGGCCGTCATGCCGAAGCGCTGGCGAAACAGGCGCGAGAATGCGCAGCGATTCTCGAAGCCGCTGGCCAGCGCGATTTCCGCGATCGCGAGCGGACTGGTGCGCAGCAGGCGGCGCGCGCGTTGCAGGCGCTGGTCGACCAGGAACGCGTGCGGCGTCTGCTGGTACGCGGCGCGAAACGCGCGGATGAAGTGCCACGGGGAATAGCTGGCCATGCGCGCAAGCGCGTCGTTGTCGAGCTCCAGGTGGCAGTTCGCCGCGAGGTAGTTGCGCACGCGCTGCAGGCGCAGGAAGACCTGGCGGCGTTGCGCATAGGTCCGACCCGGGCAGCGATCGATCGCGGCGGCGAGATCCTTCTGCAGCGTGAACACACTCTCGATCACCGATTGCAGGGCCTCTTCCGCCCCGCCGTTCGCCGCCGCGCGCGCCAGTGCGACCAGGCGCATGCGCAGCGTCCGATCCGCGCTGTGCCAGGTCGGCAGCAGCAGCGGCTCGGCGATCGGCAGGTCGCTGAGCCCCTCGAGAGCCTCGCGCCAGGCCGCGCGACCGCCAAGCAGCGCAATCCAGACGGCGTTGCCGCGCCCGACCGCATGCAGGCGCGGCTCGGCTTCGGTAACGCGCATCTCGCCGGCGACCAGTACGCCGTCGCCGCTGCCGCCGCCAATCTGCAGGCGGCCGCGCAACGGCACCCACAGACCCGCGAACGGTTCATCGACCTTGAGCGTGCATCCTCGTCCGCCGCCGACGATGAGGAACAGCGAGTCGGCCGAACCGGGGCCCGCCTTGGACAGGACCAGGCTGGAACCGGAGGCAAGCTGATGCGCAAGAATCATGGTGCGTACTCCATCCGTTGGGTGCGCCGCCATTCCCACGCAAGTTGCGTGGCCAGTCAGGAAGTTTTTCCGAAATTGCGCTGAATTGTTGCCGAAAGATTCCTGCGCGCGGCGCTCCGGCGCGCTCCGGTGTCGGTTTGGCGAGGCGGCCGGGGGACCGGTCCCATCGCGCCTGCAACGGAATGCCGGCCGCACAGGATTGGCAACGCCGCGCCGCCGGGTTTACGGTACTTGTTTCCCCGGCCTCCGACCTGCCGGCTTCCCACGAGGATTTGATGCGCCGCTTTCTTGCTATTGCCCTGGTCCTGCTCTCGGCGCCGCCGGTCGTCCTGGCGGACTGCAGGGTGCAAAGCGCTTCCCCGCGCCCGCACCTGGTCGAGTTGTACACGAGTTCGGGCTGCGATTCCTGCCCGCCAGCCGAGCACTGGATGAGCACTCTGCGCAAGCACGCCGACCTGATCGGCCTGGAGTTCCACGTCGACTACTGGGACACCGCCGAATGGCATGACCCGTTCTCGGACCACGCCTACACGTCGCGCCAGCAAGCCATCGCCAAGCGCCGCAACCGCGACCAGATCTATACGCCGCAGATCTGGCTTGACGGCCGGGTCTGGGTCAACTGGCCCCAGGGCGCTCCGCCGGAACCGGCCGGCGCCGAGGCGCCTTCGGTCGTACTTGCGCTCGACGGCGGCAATCCGGTGCACGTCGCCATCGATGTCGGCAGTGCCGGCAGCAAGCCCGATTATCGTGTGTATGCGGCTTTGGCCGAGACCGGCTTGTCCGAATACGTGCGTGCCGGCGAGAACCGCGGCAAGCAATTGAGCCACGATGAAGTCGTGCGCGCATTCGCCGGACCGTTCGATTTGCCGCATGCGGAATTCGAACTCAAGCCGCCGCCGCGGGCCAACCGCGAGCACACGTCCGTCGTGGCGTTCGTCCAGGACGAGGCCAGTGGCGATATCGTCCAGGCCGTGCGCGCGCCGTTGCAGGGATGCGCGAAATGAGCGCCGTCGTCCCCGATGCCCAGACCGCTTCGAATATCGCCGCCGACGCCGGTTTGACCGGTGGCGGCGATCGTGCCGAGGCGTTGCGCGCGATCCTGCTCGCCGGCGCCGCCGCCGCGACGCTCGATCTGGCATTTGCTTTCTCGTTCTACGGAGCGACCGTCGGCGCGAGTCCGTTGCGCATCCTGCATTCGATTGCCAGCGGCGCATTCGGGATGGCGGCGTTCGACGGAGGCATCGCGACGGCGGCGTTCGGATTGCTTGCGCACTACTTCATCCTGATCGTCGCTGCCTCGCTGTACTACGCAGCGAGCGCGCGCGTGGCCGCGTTCAGGCAACGCGCCGCGCTGTGCGGACCGCTGTTCGGCGTCGCGATCTACTGCGTCATGCACTACGTCGTCCTGCCGCTTTCGGCCGCGCCGAAATTCAGGACTTCAACCCTGAGCATCAGCAGCGAATTTGTCATGCACCTTCTGATCGGATTGACGATCGCGCTGGTCCTGCGCGTCAAGGCGACGCGATACGCCTGGATCCGATAAGCGACGACGTTTATCGCCGCATCGCAGCGACGCATTTTTCCTGGCACCCTGCTGCGCCACGCGTTGCGTATCGCGAACCGTCACCGAGGTGTTGCGCAGGCAACGCGAAAAGGCGGCCACCGGGGTCCCGGTCCCGGTGGTCGCCGCTTACTTCCTGCCCGTTGGAGAGGGCGATGCAAGTCTCGCGCACGCCAGCACGCGAGTGGTTGCCGGAATGCAGGAACGGCGTGACCGAAATTGCGCAAAGCCCTCGCACGACGGGCTGTTGGCTGCGCTGGCCCGGTTCAGCGCGCGGCGGCGCTCAGGCGAAACGATCCGATGTCGGTGTCTTCGGTGCCGAGCGGCGTGATCAGGATGCGGTCGCGGTTCGGAGAAACGCTGAACCCGACGTCGTGCAATTCGGTGTCCATGTGCAGGACGACGCGCTGTGCGTCGGTTGCCGGGTCGTACTCGAGGATGTCGGTCGGCTTCCATGCGACTTTCGACACGTACCAGATGCGCCCGTCGACGATACGCCAGCCATCGATCAGCGTCGACTCGATCAGCGGCGTGACGAGCTTCTCGTCGCCACCGGCCAGGTCGCGCGAATACAGCGCGCTCTGCGCGTTCTTCGTGTAGTAGAGCCGGTGCGCGGCGGGATCGAGTTCCATGTGCTCGACGCCGATTGCCAGCGGGACGAGGCGCTCATTGCCCTGGCCCGCGTGTTCGAGCAAGGCCAACTGGTTCTGCCGGCTCGAACCGCCGATGACGAGCAGATAACTGTCGGCGTCGGGGCCGTAGTTGGCCGAAAGAACATCCTGCCCGGGCCGGCTGATCGAGCGCTGGCGGCGGCTGGCGAGGTCGATCTCGATCAGTCCGGGATTGCCCTTGCCGCGCGCCGTGACGAGCAGGCGCTTGCCGTCGGCGCTCCAGGCCGGATTGACCAGCAGCGCGTCGTGGAAGTCGGTCAGCGCGTTGAGTTCGAGCGTGGAGAAGTCGTACAGCCAGACCTGCTGCGCGCCGCTGCGATCGGAAACGAAGGCGATGCGGCTGCCGTCGGGCGAGAACGCCGGCGAATTGTCGCTGCCGGTCGATTTCGCCAGCAGTTCCGGAACAGCCTTGTCGCCGGCGAGCGCGACCCAGGCAAGCCGGCTGGTCGTGCGCGGGATTTCGTAGGCGACGATATCCGCGCCGCGCGCGGCGGCCGGATACTCGGCCGGACCGACGCCGAGCGCGCGCACTTCGCCGCTGTCGAGGGCGACGGTGTACAACGTGAAATGGCCGTCCTGGTTCGACGCGAAGATCAGGCCGCGGCTGTCCCGCGTCCAGGCCAGCCCACGGATGCGCGAATGCAGCTGGGTCAGCTGACGCACGGCGCCGCCTTGCGCCGACATCACGCACAGGTCGCTGTAGGGCGCGAGGCCGCGGCGGAACGCAATGAGCTTGCCGTCCGGCGAATAGTGCGCTTCCAGGTCCTGCGCGTCGGGCAGGCGTTCGTACTGCAACGGCTGCTTCGTTCCGGTTGCCAGGTCCCAGCGCATCAGCACCATGTCGTCCGGGGTGCCGCCTGAGCCCTCCGCGCTGATCAGGGCTTTGCCATCCGGCGCCCAGTCGAAATAGTGGACCATGTAATTCTTGCACGGCCCGACGTCGCGCTCGCTGCCGCCCAGGCTCGACACGATGTGCATCGTGCAGTCTTCCTTGGCAAGGCGTTCGAACGCGATCTGGCTGCCGTCCGGCGACCAGGTCGGCACTTCTTCGAAACTGTCGGATTTCCTGCTGGTCACGCGGACGGATTTGGACTCGCCGATTGCGCGCATGACGATGCGGTCGATGCCGCTCGCCCCGCCCGCCTGGTCGGCCTGCGCGTAAATGACCCGCGTTCCATCGGGAGAAACCGCCGGCCGGCGTTCGGAGCCCGGATCCGACGTCAGTTGACGGATATCGCTGACGGTCCAGGTGCCGGGCGCGACCGCCGCTTCGCGGCTGCCTCCGCGCCATGCCAGCAGAGCCAGCCCCGCGGCCGCGGCCAACGCAAGCGCGATCCAGCCCCAGCGCAGGCGCGCGCGCGCCGAGGGTGGGAGCGCCGCCGGCGCGTCGACCACATCGACGACGTCCGGATCGTTGCCGGCCGCCGCGCTTCCGACGCTGATCAACTCGCCATCGAGCAGGCTGACGGCAGCGAGCAGGCGATAACCGACTTTCGGGATCGTTTCGATGTAGCGCGAAGGCTTGGCGTCGTCGTTGAACGCACGGCGCAGCTCCTTGACCGCCTGGGTCAGCACATCCGGCGTGGTCACACGGTCGGCCCATACCCGATCGAGCAGCTGGTCGCGCATGACCGTGTCGCCGGCATGACGCACCAGTTCGATCAGCACTGCTGCCGCCTTGCTGGTCAGGCGCGGATGATCGGGGCGCGTGACGATGCGCAGCGCGCCGATGTCGACCACGTGCTCGCCCACGCGCAGCCGCAGGTTCGGCTGCAGCAGCAGCTCGTCGAACAGCAGGCGGCTGGCGGTCGGCAAACTACTGGCGTTCATGTCTGCGATTGTATCCGGTTCGGGCCGGAAAAATTTCGCGAACGTCGGTCGAGTTTCGGCCTTGTCGATTCGCGTTGAAAGGTTTGGCGAGAGCGCACGCAAGATATACGTCAGCGCCGCTCCCGTGGCAAGTGCCAGCAGCGGCAAGCGCCAGGCGGCCGCATGCTTGCCGCATTGTGGAAATTACTACAGCGCGCCGGGCAACCGTTCGGGCGTTTACACCCGAATCGATAGTTTAGCTATCCTTTACGCTGGCGGCCCGATGCTGCCGAGTTGCATGGCAGCGCGATTCTGCACGAGCGGATTCGGACAGGCCAGCGGGTCGGGCCGATCCGGATCGGACTTGTCCGGATCGGCTGATCCCGCCGCAACCTACCCGACACGACGACAACGACCGCCTTGCATCTGCGCTTGCTCGACCTCGACGATTCACTGAACGCACAGTCGACATTGCGCGATTCGGCGGCGTGGACATCCGTCGAAACGGTGCCGATGCGCGATCTCGCCGAGCCGCTGCGGCTGTGGAGCCGGCCGGCAACAATGCAGCGCGCACGCGCGCGACTGGCCGCGACCGCGAACGGCATGCCCGCGGTGACGATGATCGGGTCGGGCGATTTTCACCACCTTGCCGTTTTGCTGATCGAACGCGCGAGCGAGCCGGTCACGGTCCTCCATTTCGACAACCATCCGGACTGGGTGCGCTGGGCGCCACGCTGGCACTGCGGCTCGTGGGTGAACGAGGCGCTGCGGCTGCAACAGGTCAAAAAGATCATCACGCTGGGGCCATGCAGCGCCGATCTGGTCCGGCCACAACTCAAGGGCGGCAATCTCGGCGCGCTCGCCAGCGGCAGGCTGGTATTGCTGCCATGGCAGCACGCGCCATCGCGCGTCTGGGGCGCGGTCACTGCCGGCGTCGCGCATCGCGTGGAACGCGGCCACCTGCTCTGGCGCAATCTGGCGCAGTCCAGCACCGCCGACAATGTCGCGTTCATCCTGGACCAGATCGACACCGAGGCCATCTGGCTCACGATCGACAAGGACGTCCTGCCGGAATCCGAAGCGCTGACCAACTGGGACCAGGGCCAGATGCCGTTGCGCGCGCTGCTCGACCTGATCGCCGGGATCGGCGCGCGCAGGCGCATCGTCGGCGCGGACATCTGCGGTGAATTTTCGCGTCCGGTGCTGCGCAACCCATTCAAGCGGATCGAATCGCGCATCGATCGGCCGCAGCGAAGCGCCGACGCGGCGCGGCTCGCGCGCAACGAGGCGGTCAACCGCGACTTGCTCCATGCGATCTGGCAGGCAACCGCATGATGATGTTCGCGCTGCTGCTGGCCTCGGTGATCTGCGATGTCGCCGGACAGATCTGCTTCAAGCTCGGCGTCGGCCATCACGACGACGATTCAACGGATGGTGTCATCGGCGGCGCGATGCGCGCGCTGCGATCGCCGTGGATCGTCGCGGGCCTGCTGATCTACGTGCTCGAGTTCGTCGTCTGGTTCGCCGCATTGAGCCTGGCTCCGCTAAGCCTGGCATTTCCGTTCGCCGCCCTTTCCTATTGCGGCGTGGTCATCGCCAGCCGCTATGTCCTGCATGAACGCGTATCCGCGCGGCGCTGGTTCGGCACGGTGGTGATTGCCGCCGGGGTCGCCTTGATCTGTTGGCCCTGAGACCCACGTCACATACCATGCAAAACGGCGGTTAACACTTTAGCAACACGTAACATGCCCCGGGAATAATGCGCCACCTGCGCTGGAGACCTCTCGCCGATGATCAAACCTACCGATTTTCGCCTGCCCGGCGGGCGCTCCGGAGTGCTGCTGATCCACGGTCTTACCGGCACGCCGACCGAAATGCGTTTCGTCGCCAAAGGGCTCAACCGCAACGGCTTTACCGTACACGGCATGCAACTGGCCGGCCATTGCGGCGATGAAGAGGACCTGTTGAGAACCGGCTGGCGCGACTGGTACCAGAGCGTCTGCGACGCCGCCGACCGCCTGCGCGGCGAAGTGGACCACATGTTCGTCGCCGGACTGTCGATGGGCGCCCTGCTTGCGCTCAAGCTGGCCGCGGATCGTCCGGACCAGGTAGATGGACTCGGACTGTACGGAACGACGTTCTTCTACGACGGCTGGACGATCCCGTGGATCGGCCGCCTGTCGTTCATGCTGCCACTGGTCTGCGGCCTTGGCCTGGGCTGGAACCAGCGCTTTCACGAATGCTTTCCGTACGGCATCAAGGACGAACGCATTCGCCAGCGCATCGCCAGCAGCATGCTCAGCGGCGACAGCGCCGCTGCCGGCCTGCCCGGGAACCCGTGGCCTTCGCTGGCCGAGTTCTACCGGCTGTCGTTTCTCGTGCGCCGCCAGCTGCGCAGCATCCAGACGCCATGCCTGGTCGTGCACGCCGTCGACGACGACGTCGCCAGTTTGAAGAACGTGCGCATGATCGTGCGCGGTGTGCGCGGTCCGGTGGAAACCGTGCTGCTCGAAAACAGCTACCACATGGTTACCGTCGATCAGGAACGCAACACGGTGATCGAGCGCTCGACGCGTTTCTTCAACCATGTCGCCAGCACGCAGTTCGTGCGCATGCCCGAGCCTGCGCAGGTCGCCGTCACCGAATAATGCAGGCGATCGTCGCGCACTCGATCGGGGATTTTGCCCGCGATGAATGGGACCGGCTGTTTCCCGGCGAACTCGAGGACTGGTCGTATTACCGCGCAATCGAGCGCTCGCGCCTGGCCGGATTCGAATGGCTGTACTTTGCCGTGCGCGACGACGGCAAACTGCTCGCGGCGGTGCCGGCCTTCGTGACCGATTATCGCCTCGACACGACCCTGACCGGCCCGCTGCGCCGCGTGACCGGCGCGATCTCGCGCATCTTCCCGCGACTGCTGCGCCAGCGGCTGCTGTCGCTCGGCTCGCCGGTCGGGGAATTCTGCCACCTGGGTTTTGCCGCCGGCGTCGATCGCGCCGGGCAGGCGCGGCTGCTGGATATACTTTTTGCAGAAGTGGAAAAGTACGCCGGGCGCAACGGCATCTCGATGCTGGCGGCGAAAGACGCCGCGATGGCGCAGGATGATCTGTGGGCCGCCGCCGCCGCAGCGCACCGCCTGCGCCGCCAGCCCAGCCTGCCGACGGCCTTGCTCGATATCCGATTCGACTCGCTCGAAGGCTACCTCGCCACGCTGAGCCATGCCACGCGCAAGGACATGCGGCGCAAGCTCAAGGCATCGGCGTCGATCCGCGTCGAGTGGCGCGACAATATCGACGACATCATCGACGACGTGATGCGCCTGTACCGGGCGACGCTGGCGCACGCGGCGCTGACGTTCGAAGAACTGACGCCCGATTTCTTCACCGGCGTGTTGCGCGATCTCGCTCCACGCAGCACATGCGCGACCTACTGGGTCGGCGAGCGGCTGGTCGCGTTCAACCTCGTGCTGCACGACGGCGAAGTCCTGCTCGACAAGTTTCTCGGCATGGACTATGCGTTTGCCCGCCGCTACAACCTGTACTACCTGACCTGGCTCAACAACGTCGCCTGGTGCATCGAGCACGGACTGAAGCGTTACCAGAGCGGCCAGGGCCTGCATCGCGAAAAACTGCGCCTCGGCAGCCGCCTGACCGCGAACTGGTTGTGGTACCGGCATCGCAACCGCGTGTTCGATGCGATCTTCGCGGCGTTCGAGCGCCTGTTCCGCCTCGATCGCCACGACGCCGAACTGGCCGCGCTGCTGCCGCAGCCGGCGCCGTCGGCCGCCGCGTCCGCGGGTGGCGCGTCGTGGCTCGCCTGGACCGGCATGATCGCGTTTGCCGGTCTGTCACAGATATCGCTCAAGTATGCCGGGCTCGATACCGGCGCCTTCGACTTTTCCGCGCGCGCGTTCGCGCTGGCGCTCGGTTCGGCGTGGCTGTGGGTTTCGATTGCCAGCCACGTCGGCGAATTCCTCGTCTGGATCGCGATCCTGCGCAAATCGCGTCTGTCGAGCGCGTTTCCGACACTCGCCATCCTGTTTGTCGGCATGATCCTCGCCGGACGCCTGCTGTTCGCCGAACCGATCGGCTGGGTCAAGCTGGCCGGCTGCGCGATGATCCTCGCCGGCATCCTGCTGCTCGGCCCGGACGACGAAGCGTCGCCACCGGAACCGGCGCGGATGCCGTGAATGGCGCATCGTTTCACTTACTTGAAATACAATCCCCGCGAGCAAGACCTCCACTGGAGACAGCAACATGAGCAGCGTGCAGGAAACGATCTTCGCCATCATCTCGAAGGAAGCCGGCATCGATCCTGGCAAGATCAGCCTGGACTCGACGCTCAAGGATCTGGAAATCCAGTCGCTCGATGCAGTGCAGATCATTTTCGAGATCGAGGACCGCTTCAAGATCACATTGCCCGATCGCGATCCGAACTTCGACACCGAGTCGGTCAAGGGACTCGTCGAGGCGGTCGAAAGACTCGTCGCCGAAAAGTCGGACGCCGCCGCGGCGCCGTCGGCGCAAGGCTGACTCCTTCATCTCGTTCTGACCATGCGGCGCGTAGCCATTACCGGGATGGGCGCGATCTGCGCGCTCGGACACGACGCTTCGGCGACGTGGACGGCAATGCGCGAAGGCCGTTCGGCGATCGGGCCGATCAGCAACATCCCGACCGACTTGCTCAACATCAAGATTGCCGCGGAAGTGCGCGGCTTCGATCCGCTCGCGCATTTCGATTCCAAACGCCTGATACTGCTGGACCGCGTGTCGCAGTTCGCGCTGGTCGCGGCACGCGAAGCGGTCGCTCAATCGGGCCTGGATTTCGGCACTGATGCGCGCGGCGAGCGCACGGCCTGCATCATCGGCACCGGCATCGGCGGGGAGAACTCGCACAACGAACAGTCGTCGCGATTCTATGGCGACAGGAATCCGCGCGTGCATCCGCTCGCGATCGTGCGCGTAATGGCGAACGCACCGGCTTGCCATGTCGGCATGGAGTTCGGCCTCACCGGGCCCTCGTTCGCCGTAGTCAGCGCCTGCGCATCGGCCAACCATGCAATGGCTCAGGCTTTCGACATGGTGCGTAGTGGAAAAGTGGATTTTGCCGTGACCGGCGGCACCGAGGCCTGCGTGACGGTACCGACCGTAAAGGCCTGGGAAGCCATGCGCGTGACCGCGGATGACACCTGCCGGCCGTTCTGCAGGCAGCGCCGCGGCATGGTGCTCGGCGAGGGAGCGGGCATTTTCGTGCTCGAGGAATACGAACATGCGCGAGCACGCGGCGCGACGATTCTCGCCGAATTTGCCGGCGCCGGCATGTCGGCCGACGCGGGCGACATCGTGCTGCCGTCGGAAACGGGCGCGGCCAGGGCGCTTGCCGGCGCGCTCGCCGATGCGCGGCTCGGCGCCGGAGATGTCGGCTACATCAACGCGCACGGCACCGGCACTCCGGCCAACGATCCGACCGAGTCGAAGGCGATCCGGCGCGTGTTCGGCGCGCACGCCGACGCGCTGTGCGTGTCGTCGACCAAGTCGATGCATGGCCATGCGCTCGGCGCTGCCGGCGCGATCGAGCTGGTTGCCGCAATCGGCGCGCTGCGCGATGGAATCATTCCGCCGACGGCCAATTTCATCGATGCCGATCCCGAGTGCGACCTCGACTACGTGCCGAACGTCGCACGTGAAAAGGCCGTGCGCGCGGTGCTGTCGAACTCGTTCGCGTTCGGCGGACTCAATGCCGTCGTCGCGGTCTTGCGCGCACCCTGAAACGATTTCGCGGCAGCGCACAGGTTTTCCGCGGTTCAGCGACAGCCGCTATGATTGACGTTTTCGTGTTGTACCCACCGACTCCTTGACGGCGCCGCAAAAAAATGAATTCCAGGAACGATCTCGATTCCACGCTGAGCAAGGTGCCGGCCGTCACGCTCGGTTTCTGGATCATCAAGATCGCCGCGACGACGCTGGGTGAAACCGGTGGCGACACGGTCACGATGACGATGGACCTTGGCTATCTGACCGGGACGGCGATATTTCTCGCGATCCTGATCGCGCTGGTCGCCATGCAGATTGCCGCCCGGAAATTCCATCCGTTCCTGTACTGGGCGACGATCATTGCGTCGACCACGCTCGGCACGACGCTGGCCGACTTCGCCGACCGCTCGCTCGGCATCGGTTATGCGGGCGGCTCGGCCCTGCTGCTGGCGTGTGTGTTCGCGATGCTGGCGCTCTGGTACAGGTCGGAAGGAACCGTCTCGGTCGACACGGTCAGCACGCCGAAGGTCGAAGCGTTCTACTGGGCGACGATCACATTCTCGCAGACACTGGGCACGGCGCTCGGCGACTGGATGGCCGACGACTCGGGACTCGGCTACATCGGCGCCGCGCTGGTTTTCCTTGCCGCCCTGGCAATTGTCGTCGCGCTCTACTACTGGACCGGCGTTTCGCGCGTACTGCTGTTCTGGGCCGCGTTCATCCTGACCCGCCCGCTTGGCGCCACGGTCGGAGACTTCCTGGACAAGCCGCACGACGAAGGCGGACTGGATTTCAGCCGTCCGCTGGCCTCGGCAATCCTCGCTGTCTTCATCGTCGCCTGCATCCTGCTCATTCCGCAACGGCCTGGCACGCACCCGGGCGCACAGCGGCAGGCCGTATAGCGCTTTTTTTCCTGCGGCCAGCCGGCATGAGCCGGCGGACACCCGCGTATGATCCATCCGAGGCATCCACGGCCGGCATATGTCGAAATTCCACTACCTGCAACTTGACGTGTTTGCCGCCAGCCGCGGCGGTGGCAATCCGCTGGGCGTCGTCGTCGACGCGCGCGAGTGGACCGATGCGGACATGCAGGGATTCGCCGCCTGGACGAATCTCGTCGAGACGACGTTCCTGCTGCCGCCCACGGATCCCGCGGCCAGTTACCGGCTGCGCATCTTCACGCCAACGAACGAGATTCCGTTTGCCGGACATCCGACGATCGGCAGCGCGCACGCCGCGCTGCACAGCGGTTTTGCCCAACCACGCGACGGTCTGCTCGTGCAGGAGTGCGGCGCCGGCCTGTTGCCGATCCGCCTGCACGCTGCCAATGGCGAGCAGGAACTGTTCGTGAAGTCGCCGGCCGCACGCGTGGTCGAGGCAGCCTCGAATGCGGCAGCTTCCGTCCATGGCGTACTCGCCGCGCAGGGACTCGGAACGTTGCCGCCGACGCTCATCGAAGGAGGACGGCGCTGGTGGGTCGTCGAATTCGCCGACGAAGCCGGCGTGCGCGCATGGCAACCGGACCACGCCGCGATCAAGGCACTGGCGACTGGCGACAATTGCCTCGGCGTCTGCATTTTCGCGCGCTGCGCGAATGCTCCGTACGATCTCGTCGTGCGCGCGTTTCCCGCAGGCGTCGGCATCGCGGAGGATCCGGCTTCGGGCGCTGCCAATGGACTCATCGCCGCATGGATCGCGCAACGCGAACCCGCCGGCGCGCTGGCGCACGGCTATCGCGTCAGCCAGGGTCGCGAGATGGGCCACGATGCGTCGATCACGGTGCGCATCGACGATGACCGCACGGTGTGGGTCGGCGGAACATCCGACATCGTCGTCGACGGGACGTTGCGCTGGCCGCTGGCGTAGGGTGGGCCTTGGCCCACCGTTCTTTTTTTCTTCTTTTACGCCAAACAAAAAAGATTGTGGGCCAAGGCCCACCCTACGTTACCGCAGAGTCGCTGCGAGCACGCCGACCAATTCGCCGCGCGGATCCTGGCTCTGTTCCCAGTACATCATGCCGCCGAGTCCTCTGGCTTTGACGAACTCGGCCTTGAGCTTCAGCGACTGCGGATCATCGTAGCTGACGAAAACGCGCGTCTGCGCGTTCCACAGATACGGAACCTGCGCCGCGGCATCCCAGTGGCGCGCATAGCCGTTGCGATCGATGAAGTCGGCGACGAGCTGCGGCCACGGATGATCGCCTTCGTAGTGGCCGTAAGGCTGGTCCAGTCCTTTGCGTCCGGCCTTCACGTCAGCAAACGCGCGGCCGTAGAACGGCACGCCGACGACGAGCTTGCGCGCGGGCACACCGGCGGAAAGATATTGCGTCACGGCGCGGTCGATGCTGCGCTCGCTCGCCGCGGAAGTTTGCGAACGGCGCAGCGCGGCGTGATGACCGGTGGTCGGCGTCAGGCTGTTGTGGAAGTCGTAGGTCATCAGATCGATCCAGTCGAGATAAGGATGGATTCGATCGAGTTCGATGAACTTCGTGAATTCACCGTCAGCCAGCGCAGCCGTCAGCAGGTAAGGGCTGTCCGCGCGGCGCGAGCGCTTCGCGCCGAGAGCGTCGAGGTGTTCGCGCAAAGTCCGCAGCAGCAACGTGAAATTCGGCCGGTCCTCGTCGCGATGGCGGATGCCGGGTCCGGGCAGACCGGGATATTCCCAATCCAGGTCTATGCCGTCGAGTCCGTGCTTGACGATGAGTTCGTCCACGCTCTGCGCAAACGTCGCGCGCGTGGCATCGGTCGAAGCGGCATCGGAGAAACCGTCGGCGCCCCAGCCGCCGATCGAAACGAGGATCTTCAATCGCGGATTGCGCATTCGCAGCGCGTGCAGGCGTGACAGCGCCTCTGACGAGCCGGCCTGGTCGAGCCCGGCACGGCCGTCGCTGCCGATGTGGGCGAATGCGAAGTTGATCGCCGTGAGCTTCTCCGCGGCAATCGGCACCGGCTTCTCCCAGCCTGCAACATAGCCGACGAGGCGATAGGGCAGCTCGTCCTTGCCTGACGTCGAGGCCGCCGAGGCGCTCGACGCCGCCAGCAATATGCATGCGACGCACGCAAACGCGAGTCTTCGCAAAGCAGCGGATGCAGCCACCATGGCATTCCCTTGCGGTACGCCTCGCTCACCCAGGCGGCATCTTCGAAGCAGTAGGCAACGCGCGCCTCGAGCTGGCCGCCGGCCCGCTCGCAGATCAGTCATGAACCGGGAATACGCTGCATGCCGCGGTCGTTCTCGCATCGTCGGCATCTCCCTGAAGCCTGCAGTAAAAATAACAGGTCTGAGGAAACGCGGGTAAATGCATCGCGAAAACCACAGCCCGGCACGACTGCCCTTCGCCATATGACGAAACGATTGCCGGTCAAGGAACCGCGCCAGGCGCAATGCGCACCGCGCGTTTCCAGGCACTACCTCCGCCGATGCAGCCGACAGTTCAGACGGTATGCGCGATTTCCGCCGCCACCTGCCTTGCCGCGCTGAGCGTCGCCGCCACGTCGGCGCGTGTGTGCGCCGTGGAGACGAACAGATTTTCGTAGGCGCCGGGATGAAACAGCACGCCGCGCGCGAGCATGCCTTCCCACCAGCGCCTGAAGATCTGCTGATCGGCATGGCGCTCGGCGTCCCGGTAGTTGTGAATTTCCTTGCGGGCGAACCAAACCTGCATGAGCGGCCCCAAGCCGACCACGTAGGCGGGCAGGCCGGCATCGCGCATGACCTGGCCGAGCCCGATGCGCAATTCGTCGGACACGGCATCCAGCTGCTGGTACAGGCCGGGAGTCGCCAGTTCGTCGAGCGCCGCGTTCGCTGCGGCCACGGCGATGCCGTTGGCGGTGTATGTGCCCGCCATCGACACCGTACCGTTGGCGACCAACGCCATGATATCGGCACTGCCGCCGGCGGCGGCGACGGGAAATCCGCCACCGAGCCCTTTGGCAAACACCGAAAGATCCGGACGTATCCCCAGGCGCGCCTGCGCGCCGCCCAGGCCCAGGCGAAACCCGGTTATCACCTCATCGAAGATCAGCACGATGCCGCGACGCTGGGTCAGTTCACGCATCGCCTGCAGAAAGCCCGGCTGCGGCAGGATGCAGCCGGTATTGCACATGACCGGCTCGGTCAGCACGGCGGCGATGTTGTCGCCTTCACGCTCGATCGCGTCGGCCAGCATCTGCGCGTCGTTCCACGGCAGGATGATCAGGTTCTCCTCGACGCCTTTCGGCATGCCCGGACCCTGCGCCACCGCCACGGGACGATCGTCCGGTCCGGCCTTGTCGATAGCCGGATGCTTGCTCCAGTACACGCCGTCGGAGAAGCCATGGTACATGCCCTCGAAGCGGATGATCTTGCGGCGGCCGGTGTAGGCTCGTGCCAGACGCGTCGCATAGAGCACCGCTTCGGTGCCGGTGTTGCAAAGACGCACCTGCTCGACGCTCGGCACGGCGGCGATGATCTTTTCGGCCAGACGCGCCTCGTCAGCCGTCGGCAGCGCAAACACGGTGCCGCGCTGCTGGATGAAATCGACCACGGCCTGCGTCACGCGCGCGGGCCGATGTCCGAAGATCATCGGCCCCAGGCCGAGCAGATAGTCGATGTACTCGT
>Ga0068853_100001900_pt1 | contig 15384 bp, 10 predicted proteins | sample KBSCornC32_FD_65655 | JGI IMG/M metagenome (GOLD analysis project Ga0068853, IMG submission 65655) | Corn rhizosphere microbial communities from Kellogg Biological Station, Michigan, USA - KBS Corn C3-2 | ecosystem: Host-associated > Plants > Roots > Rhizosphere > Soil ...
CGCGGCGCGGGACCTTCGGCGAGCCTCGTCGACACCTGGACGATGGCGCAGCCGTTCAACGTCGTCGACATGGTCGCCGGCGATTTCGATGGATCGACCGACCAGCAGCAGGAACTCGCGGTGCTCGTGCGCACGAGCACGTTCGGCCTGCGCCTGTTCGTGCTCACCGGTGCTGCGGGCGGCGGCATCGCCCAGGCCGACGGCAGCGCCGCGGGCGAGTGGGTGCGCAGCGACGCGGTCGGCCAGGTCAGCCTCGCCGCCGGCGACCTGCTGCTCGACGGCCGCGCGCAGATCGTCGTCGTCGACGAGAAGAGCTTCGGCGCGTCGCGCACGCTCGACTACAACCTGCTCGAGTACCAGCCGGGCACGACGCAGTTGCCCGTCGCCGCCGGCGACAGCGCGATCGGCAGCAAGGTGTTCACGAGCGCGATCGGCATGACCTACCAGGCCGAGAACGGCTCGCCCGGCATCGACAACGTGCTCAAGCTCGAGGCGGACGCGGGCGACGTCGTCGACAGCGCCGCGGCCGAGCTCGTCGTGCACATGCAATTCGAGCAGTCGGGATACAACTACATCGGCGCGCGCCTGCACCACTTCACGACCACGCGCGACGGCGCCAACGTGATCACCGGCATCGGCTTCGCGAGCCGCGGCGCCGGCCAGGAATACGACTCGAGCCGCATCGTGCAGGGGCAGAACGAGGACGGCGTCGCGAGTTTCGAGGCGACCGTCGCCGACGTCGATCGCGTGTCGCCCGGCGAGATCGTGCTCGCGCGCGCGGACCCGAACTCGCGCCTGCAGGTGGACGTGTACAAGGCCGAGGTCGACCTCGCCGCCGGCTACACCTGGGTCGAGAGCGGCATGGCGGTGCAGTTCACCAACACTTCGACCGGTGCGATCGTGCAGCGCGACTGGAACTTCGGCGACGGCACCGGCCTCATCCACGACATGCACCCGACGCACCTCTATACGAGCGCGGGCAGCTACAACGTGAGCCTCAAGGTCACCGACGGCGGCGGCGGCACGCGCACCTACGCGCAGACGATCGCGGTGAGCGCGGGCGGCAGCGGCTCGGGCGGCAACGCGCCGGGCTACATGTACCACCTGCGCAGCTCGCCGAGCTACGCGGCCGGTTATGCCGTCGACAGCCTGCAGGCGCTGTCGTTCGTCAATGTCGCGGTCGGCGACATGGACAAGGACGGCATTCCCGAAGTCATGACGATCGCGCGCAACACGACCGACACCCTGCTGCGCTCGGTCTGGCGCCTCGCCGACACGTCGGTGCCGGCGAGTTTCGCCGGCCGGCATTCCAGCGAGAGTTCGACCGCGTTCCCGTCGATGACCGCGCTCGACCTCGTCGCGAGCGACTTCGACGGCGATTCGGTGCAGGCGACGCTCGGCACCGACTGCCGCCAGGTCGAGGAACCGCAGTTGCGCCAGGTGGTGTGGCTGCCGCCGTACTTCCAGCGCCTGCAGGCGTCCGCCGGCAAGCTCTCGACGTTCGGCGAATCGACCAGCGGCGGCTCGAGCTACGAGAAGCAGTCGGGCAGCTTCACGTCGCACGACGTGTCCGCGTACATCGGTGTCGGCGTCGGTTCCGACCTCGCCGGCGTGAACGCGTCGGTGCATGCGACCGCGGGCTACAACTACCAGTCGAGTTACGGCGCCATCCACGGCAGCGAGAACACCTTCACCGTCGACCAGGGCTACGCGCAGGACCACGGCGAGGCACTCGCGGTGATCGAGGAGAACAGCTTCAACTGCTACTCGTACCAGGTCGAGAGCGAGGCCGGCGGCGTCGACGGGGGCAGCGCGGTGCGCATGTGCGAGGTCATCGACGGCAGCCGCTTCATGTCGGCGAGCGACGCGCAGGCGTGGGACAAGGAGATCCCGGCCGCATCGCCCGGCCATCCGCCCGCGCAGTGGATGCCGCTGCAGCGCGACTGGAACAGCATCGCGCTGTTCCGCCCGGTCGCGAGCAACGCCGCGTTCGCCGGCGGCAACGGCGCCGACAAGGCGACCGACGGCCTGTTCTCGACCGCGACCGAATCGAATGCGAGCTCGCAGCCGTACCTGCAGGTCGATCTCGGCGACGTGCGCGACGTGTCCAACATCCGCGTGTTCCCCGCGCACGGCGAGGAAGCGTCGCTGAAGGGCTTCCGCGTCTACGCCTCGGCGAGCCCGATGAACGGCGCCGGCGTGCCGTCCGGCGGTGGCGTGCGCATGTTCGCGCCGGAGACCGCGGACGACGTCGGCTTCGACCGCTGGAACATCTGGACGCGCGACGCCGCGAATCCGTCGACGATGCTGCGCGCGCGCTACATCCGTCTGCAGAATCCGGGCGCGGCGAGCCTGCACGTCGCGGAGATCCAGGTGTTCGGCGACGTGCACGCCGAGCCGCCCGCGTATCCGGACGCGGTCTGCGACCCGGTTGCCGGCGACGGCCTGTTCAACGCGTACGTGTGGGACGCGGCGCAGGCGACGTTCCGCAGCATCGAGGTGCGCGGCGACCTGCTCTGGAGCGGCGCCGGTTCGATGCCCGGCTGCACGAACTATTCGGGCCTGCTGCAGGCGTCGATCTGGCCGAACACCGTGGTCGGCGCGAGCGGCACGGTGACGTGGAACCTGAGCCAGGACGCGAGCACGCTCGTCGGCAGCAACACCAGCTTCGAGAGTTCGACGCGCGTCGGCGCCGAGTTCGACCTCGAGGCGGGCTTCATCGCGACCGTGCAGGCCGGCGGCGCGTACGAGTACACGCAGGGCATCACCGAAGAAGTGCAGACGACGAGCTTCTGGGGCAGCGGTCTGGAGATCGGCGGCGAGATCAGCGGCTTCGATCCCGCCTACGCCTCACTCATCACGAGTTGCCGCTACAACCCGCGGCCGTACGCGTTCCATCTCGTCGACCTGTCGAACACGGGTTACCGGCACGACGTCTACGCGGTCGACTACACCGTGCACCAGGGGGCCGGCCTGTGGCAGCGCGGCGGCGTCCCCGTCCTGTGCCTGCACGACGACGCGATCTACGCGAACGGCTTCGACTGAGAAAAAAAAATCGGAGCCGCGCGCCGCGCGGCTCCGATCTTCCCCTGTTCCACCGGTTGCGCGCGGCGCGATGCCGCGCGCGTGTGTTCTGTCAGGCCGGAAGCCTGCTCAGCGCTTCGTTGATCTTCGCGAAACGCGTTTCGAGCTGGTCGAGCGACGTGTTGGACGGCGCTTCGGACCGCGCGCCTTCGATCGCCATTTCGAGGCGACCCAGTTCGATCATCAGGTCGTGACGCAGAAAGAGCGGATTGATACTCATGGTGGCGATGTTGCTCATGGCGCGTGCTCCCGGATTCCCTGTGTCCAGTGCACAGCAAGGCCTGTGCCAACAGCGGAAACCACGTATTGCGCGTTGCGATCACGATTTCGCACGCGCATGATGGCGACGGCAGCGACGCGTTGCGTCGAAACCTGACGCGGTAAATCCCTCGCAGGCGATGACGGGCAAGAGTTCGCGACGATCGTCACAGTCTGCCAGTGGCGGTTGCAGCTAAGGTCAGAGCATCGGTGTCGCACGCAGCCACGCGGCGGCACCTCGACTGGGGAGGTTCCAGGCGGAACGCGCCGTGAGGCGATTCCGAACGACAAACCGGGGGGCACAGGGGCCGCCCGGCACTTCGCAAGCGCACGCTGGCGCGGTTTCCCCGCAGATTTCCGGCACGCCGCATCGATGCGGCATCGCCACCGCTCACTGGCGCCCGGCACACGGTCCTCTTGGATTCCCCCTGTTCCTACGACCGCCGGGCGCCAGCCTCTCCCCATACCCACGGCGTCGCGACCGCCGCGATACCCGCGCAGGCGTGCCATGCGTGTGTTTTCGGGAGAATCCGAAACCGGATCGTCGAAACCGTGCTTCTCTTGAGAAGTGCGGCCATGGATGGCCGCTGGTGCACGACCCCGAAGCCGGGACATCACGAGCAGCAGCTCGGTTCATCCAGATGGCAGCGATCCAGGACGGATCGCAAGAATGAAGGTGCTCCCACCGACGCAGGCCGGCCCCTGAATTCCGGCCATCGGCGTGCTCGCATACGCCGTGCGTCGGTGGGAGTGTACGTCCAATGCAGCATGTTCCGTGCCAGCATCGGACCGGCGGCTTGCTAGAATGCGCGCGCGGCCGGCGTTCCGGCCGGCACCGGTCGGCACTGCACCATGTATACGTATGACGTCATCGTCGTCGGCGGCGGCCACGCCGGCACCGAGGCTGCGCTCGCCAGCGCGCGCTGCGGCGCGCGCACGCTGCTGCTGACCCACAATATCGAGACGATCGGCCAGATGAGCTGCAATCCTGCGATCGGCGGGATCGGCAAGGGCCATCTCGTGCGCGAAATCGACGCGCTCGGCGGCGCGATGGCGCTCGCGGCCGACCGCGCAGGCATCCAGTGGCGCACGCTCAACGCCTCGAAGGGACCGGCGGTACGCGCGACGCGCTGCCAGGCCGACCGCGTTTTGTACAAAGCGGCCATCCGGCGTCGGGTCGAGACGCAACTGGGCCTGACCCTGTTCCAGCAGGGCGTCGACGCGCTGCGCGTCGAGGGCGGCCGGGTGACCGGTGTCGTGACCCAGTCCGGTCTCGAGTTCCGCGCCGCGGCCGTCGTGCTGACCGCCGGCACGTTCCTCGCGGGCAAGATCCACGTCGGCCTGACCCAGCACGCGGGCGGCCGCGCCGGCGACCCTCCGGCGCAACGGCTGGCCGAAACGCTGCGCGAGCTCGCGCTGCCGGTCGGCCGCCTCAAGACCGGTACGCCGCCGCGCATCGACGGCCGCACGATCGCCTGGTCCCAGCTCGAGGAGCAGCCCGGCGACGATCCCGCGCCGGTGTTCTCGTTCCTCGGTTCGACCGCCGACCATCCACGCCAGGTCAGCTGCTGGATCACCCATACGAGCGAGCGCACGCACGCGATCATCCGCGGCGCGCTCGACCGTTCGCCGCTCTACGGCGGCGTCATCGAAGGCACCGGCCCGCGCTACTGCCCGTCGATCGAAGACAAGGTCGTGCGCTTCGCCGACAAGGCCTCGCACCAGATCTTCATCGAGCCGGAAGGGCTCGACACGTTCGAGATCTATCCGAACGGCATCTCCACCTCGCTGCCGTTCGACGTGCAGGTGGAGCTCGTGCGCTCGATCCGCGGCCTCGAACAGGCGCACATCACGCGGCCCGGCTACGCGATCGAGTACGACTATTTCGACCCGCGCGGCCTCAAGGCGTCGCTCGAGACCAAGGCGATCGACGCGCTCTACTTCGCCGGCCAGATCAACGGCACCACCGGCTACGAGGAAGCGGCAGCGCAGGGCCTGGTCGCCGGCCTCAACGCCGCACGGGCGACGCGCGGCCTCGAGCCGTGGACGCCGCGCCGCGACGAGGCCTACATCGGCGTGCTCGTCGACGACCTCGTCACCAACGGCACGAGCGAGCCGTACCGCATGTTCACTTCGCGCGCCGAGTACCGCCTGCAGCTGCGCGAGGACAACGCCGACCTGCGCCTCACCGCGCAAGGCCGCGAACTCGGCTGCGTACCGCAGGAGCGCTACGACGCGACCTGCCGCAAGCGCGACGCGATCGAACGCGAGAGCGAGCGCCTGCGCGGCCTGTGGGCGTCGCCCGCGAATGCGCTCGGGCGCGCGATCGACGCGACGCTCGGCATCACGCTCGCGCGCGAGACGAGCGCGCACGATCTGTTGCGCCGGCCCGAAGTCGGCTATCGCGACCTCGTGCGCGTCGACGGTGTCGGCCCGGGCGTCGACGACGCCGCGGTCGCCGAGCAGGTCGAAGTCGCGGTCAAGTACGCGGGTTACCTCGAGCGCCAGCGCGAGGAGATCGAGCGCAGTCGCCGCCACGACGACACGGCGATCCCGCCCGCGTTCGACTTCGACGCGGTGCGCGGCCTGTCGGCCGAAGTGCTCGGCAAGCTCAAGCTGGTGCGACCGCTCACGGTCGGCGAGGCGCGCCGCATCTCGGGCGTGACGCCGGCCGCGGTGTCGCTGCTGCTGGTCCACCTCAAGCGCGGCCACGGCCGCCGCGTCGCCTGACGCCGTGCGCATCCTCGTCGTGGAAGACGATGCGCTGGTCGCCGACGCGATCCGGCGCGGCCTCGGCGAGGCGGGCTACGCGGTCGACCACGTCGATTCGGCCGAACGCGCGGGCACCGCGCTCGGCGCCGAGTCGTTCGATCTCGCGGTCGTCGACATCGGCCTGCCCGGTGCGGACGGACTCGCCCTGTTGCAGCGCATGCGCCGCGGCGGCAGCGCCGTCCCGGTGCTCATCCTGACCGCGCGCGACGCGCTCGCCGACCGCGTCAGCGCGCTCGACCTCGGCGCCGACGACTACCTCGTCAAGCCGTTCGCGCTGCCCGAACTCGTCGCGCGCAGCCGCGCGCTGATCCGGCGCAGCCGCTCGGCGGCGAGCGCGGAACTCGTGATCGGCGCGTTGCGCCTCGATCTCGCCGCGCGCCGCGCCGAGGTCGACGGCACCGCGGTCAGCCTGACCCGGCGCGAATGGGCCGTGCTCGAATGCCTCGCGCTCAACATCGGCCGCGTCGTCGCCAAGGACCGCCTGCTGCAGGCGATCGCCAACTGGGACGAGGACATCGGCGCCAACGCGATCGAGGTGTACGTGTCGCGCCTGCGCACCAAGCTCGGCGGCGCGGCGCCGATCCGCACCGTGCGCGGGCTCGGCTACCGCCTCGATGACGCGCCCGGCTGAGTCTTCGGTCAGCCGGCGCCTGCTGCGCCTGCTGCTGCTGCCGCTCGCGCTGCTGCTCGGCATCGGCGTGTTCTTCGACTACGTGAGCGGTTCGGCGACGATCCGCGCCGCGTACGACCGCGCGCTGCACGAGATGGCGCTCGCCGTCGCCGCGCACCTGCGCGACGCCGATGCCGACGGTCGCATCGACGCCGACCTGCCGCCGCAGGCGGTCGCCGTGTTGCGTGCCGACAGCGTCGACTCGATCTATTTCGCGGTGCGCGCGGGCGACGGCCACCTCGTCAGCGGCGATGCCGACCTGCAGGCACTCGCGGCGGGCAACGGCTCCGAGTTCGGCGACGGCCACCTGCACGGCGAGGCGATCCGCTTGGTCACGCACCCGACGATGATCGGCAGTACGCCGGTCACGATCACGATCGCCGAGACGACGCGCAAGCGCACGACGGCGATCCGCAGCATCCTCGCCAGCGTCGTGCTCACCGACATCGTGCAGCTCGCCGGCACGCTGCTGCTGGTCTGGCTCGGCGTGCGCTACGGCGTACGCCCGCTGCGCGCGCTCGGTGAACAGATCGAGCAGCGTTCCGCGCGCGACCTCGCGCCGCTCGACCGCGCGCAGGTGCCGGTCGAAGTACGTCCGCTCGTGCACACGCTCAACGCGCTGTTCGAAACCGTGCGCGACAGCGCGCGCGCGCAGCAGCAGTTCCTCGCCGATGCCGCGCACCAGCTGCGCACGCCGCTGACCGGCATCATCGCGCAGCTCGACCTGCTCGCGCGCGAAGCGAGCGGCAACGGCTTCGCGCCGCGCGTGCTCGCGCTGCACGAGGGCACGCGCCGCCTCGCCCACACCGCGAACCAGCTGCTCGCGCTCGCGCGCTCGGAACGCTCGGCGACGACGCACGACGACTTCGCGCCGGTCGACCTCGAGGCACTCGCCACCGACGCGGTCGCGCAGTACCTCGACCGTTCGCTGCACGCACGCATCGATCTCGGCGCGGAAACCGAGCCGGCGCGCACGCTCGGCAGTCTCTGGCTGCTGCGCGAGCTGCTCGGCAACCTCGTCGACAACGCGCTCGCGTACACGCCCGCGGGCGGCCGTGTCACCGTGCGCAGCGGCGTCGCCGGTGCCGTCGCGTTCCTCGAAGTCGAGGACGACGGTCCCGGCATTCCCGCGGATCAGCGCGCGCACGTGCGCGAGCGTTTCCGCCGCCTGCCCGGTTCGCCCGGCAACGGCTGCGGACTCGGCCTCGCGATCGTCGACGAGATCGCGCACGCGCACGACGCGAACTTCGTGATCACGGATGGCAACGACGGGCGCGGCACGCGCGCACGCATCGAATTCCGCGTCGCCTGAGCTGCGCCCGTCGCCGGCTCCGGGGCCTACGCCGCAGGAATGCGCCGTTGCGCGCGTGGGAGCGCCGGAAGGGCGCGATGCCCTTCGCTTCGAAGGACGACGGCCGCTTGTCAGCTTGGCGAAAGCGAGTCGGCGCTATCGTCGCGGCGCGATGGGCGCCGGGACCTTCCACCCCAGGGAAGCACCGGCCGATTCGCACTCAAGGCGGCCCATATCCCCCAGGATGGGCCGCCTTCTTTTTTGCGCTCATCCATGAGCGCCGCTCCGATGATCCACGACACCTGCTTTTCAGGTTCGGGCCATCGAAGCTGGAGCGGCCATCCATGGCCGCACTTTCCATCAGGAGCTCGAGGCCAAGCTCGCTCTTCGAGGTTTCTCGGTTATTTCTTGCGGGCGGCGTCGAGTTTCTCCTGCGCCATCTGCAGCGCCTTCATCGCGGCGTCGTGCATCGAGGTGATTTCCGCAGGCGCGACCTGGCCGCCGCCGTGCTTCTCGTTGACGAGCACGGAGCCGTCGTCGCCCCAGCCGACCAGCGCTCCGCCCTTCTGCTGCACGGCCATCAGCTTGCCGTCCTTGAAACCGTAATAGACGGCCGAACGGCCACCGGCGTCGAGTTCGGTGTTGACGCGCACGTAGCGCACGACACCGCCTTCGCCGAACGCGTCCCACGCGACCGACGTGGTATCCGTCGTGTAGGTCCCATTGACCGTCTTCATGCCGCCGATGCGGCCTTGCAGCTTGGTGAACTCGGCCTTGAGGCTCTCGGCGGGCGTCGCTTCGGCGGTGAGCACGATCTGCACGTTCGTGCCCGCGCCGTGCGTGAGCACCGGCGCGGCGAGGCCGGCCTGGAAGCGACGGTCGCCGTCGACGAGCGTCGTGTTGACCACGTAGGTGCGGCCCGCGACGATCTTCGAGCGATCGAAGTCGAGCGAGAAGTTGAACGGCGCTGCGCCGCTCACGTCGAGCGTCTTCTCCGCGATCGCCGGCTGCGGCTGCGCGACGTCGACGAGATGTACCTCGAGCTTGCCCGCGCCGATCGTCATCGGGTCATGCAGGGTCACGCTACCGGTGATCGCCGCGCCCGGCGCGATCGCCGGCGCCGCGGCCTTGTCGGTGGTCGCCGTGTCGGTCGAGGAATTGCAACCGCCGAGCAGCGAGAGGGCGGCGATCGCCGCGAGCCAGTAGGTGCGCATGACTGTCATCTCCAACGAGAACGAAAATTATCGTACAAAAGCGGGCTTGGCGCGGAAAACGGACGGGAACAACGGGCGTTCACCGCGACCGGGGTCGTGCTGCGACGCGGCGACGCAGCCGCGGCACGCCGATGGCTCACCATAGTCCGCGCCCGCGTCACGCGCAATCGCACTGGCCGACTGCGACGTGAACGGTGCGCAGGATCGGCAACACCGGCGTGTCGGGCTGCGCGGCGGCGGCCGGAAATCCCCGTGCGGCACCGATGCGGCATCGGAACCGCCGCGGCGGCCTCACCATGCATTCGTGCCGCGTTCATGCGGGCGGGCTAGGCGGCCGGCAACTGCGAGATATCGGCGACGGCAAGGAACGAACCGGCGACCGCGCTGAGCAGCGACAGGCGGTTCGCGCGCACGCGCTCGTCGTCGACCATGACCATCACGTCCTCGAAGTAGCGGTCGATCGGTTCGCGCAAGGTCGCCAGACGCTTGAGCAGGCCGACGTAGTCGCGCCGTTCGATCAGCGATCTCTTGTCGGCGAGCGCCGCGCGATGCGCTTCGCGCAGCGCGCGCTCGGCGCCGTCTTCGAGCAACGCGTCGTTCACCGGACCGAGGTTGATGCCGGCGGTCTGGCGCAGCAGGTTGTGGATGCGCTTGTTCGCCGCCGCGAGCGAGCGCGCCTCGGGCATTGCGGCGAACTCGACCACCGCGCGCACGCGCCGATCGAAGTCGGCGAGGTCGGGCGGCGCGAGTTCGCGCACGGCCTCGAACGCTTCCGCGGGAACGCCGCGATCGACGTAGTAGCCACGCAGGCGGTCGATGATGAAATCGTACAGTTCGGTCGCGAGCGCCGCTCGACGCTCGGCAGGATCGGACGCGACGGCGCGACCGTCCTTGCCCTTCGGCACGCCCGCAGCGAGCGCGCTGTCGGGCAGCTGCGCGAGTGCTTCGTCGAACTGCGCGCGCAGGTCGAGCGCGAGGCCGCCCTCGATCAAGGTGCGCGCGAGGCCGAGCGCGGCGCGGCGCAGCGCGAACGGATCCTTGTTGCCGGACGGCTTCATGCCGACCGCGAAGATGCCCGCGAGCGTGTCGATGCGCTCGGCGACCGCGAGCACCTGGCCGACCCGGCCCTGCGCGATGCCGTCGCCGGCGAAACGCGGCCGGTAGAACTCGTCGAGCGCGAGCGCGACGTCGGCGTGCTCGCCGCTCGCGGTCGCGTAGTAGCGACCCATCGTGCCCTGCAGCTCGGGAAACTCGCCGACCATGCGCGTCATGAGGTCGCACTTGGACAGCGCCGCCGCGCGCGTCGCGAGTGCCGCGTCGACGTCGATGCCGGCGTCGCGCAGGCGGTTGGCGATCACGCGCGCGAGTTCGGCCACGCGCACGGTCTTGTCCCACACCGAGCCGAGCGACTGCTGGTAGGTGACGCTCTTCAACGCCTCCTGCTGCGCCGCGAGCGGCGATTCGAGGTCCTCGTCGAAGAAGAACTTCGCATCGGCGAAACGCGGCCGGATCACGCGTTCGTAACCCTTGCGGATCTCGGCCGGATCCTTCGAATCGATATTGGCGACGCCGACGAAGTGCTCGGTGAGGCGACCGTCGGCGTCGAATGCGGGTACGAACTTCTGGTTCGTCTCCATCGTCGTGACGAGCGCTTCCTGCGGCACGGCGAGGAAGTCGCGCTCGAACGCACAGGCGATGCCGACCGGCCATTCGGTGAGGTTCGCGATCTCGTCGAGCAGCGCGTCGGACAGGCGCGGCACGGCGCCCGCGGGCGCGACGCGCGCGACTTCGGCGCGAACGCGCGCACGTCGTTCGGCCGGATCGGCGAGCACCTTGGCCGCACGCAACGCGTCGAGCCACGACTCGGCGTCGACGACGTGCACCGGTTGCGGATGATGGAACCGGTGGCCGCGCGAGCTGCGCCCGGACCTGAGGCCGAGGACCTGCGCATCGACCACGGCGTCGCCGTGCAGGATCACGAGCCAGTGCGCCGGGCGCACGAACGAATAGTCGTGGTCGCCCCAGCGCATCGGCTTGGGGATCGGCAGCGCCTTGAGCGCATCGCCGACGATCTCCGGCAACAGGGCCGCGGTCGGCTGGCCCGGCTTCTCGCTGCGCGCGACGAAACGCTCGCCCTTCGCGTCGGTCGTGCGTTGCAGCTGGTCGACGGCAAGGCCGTTCTTCGCGGCGAAACCGAGCAGCGCGGGCGTCGGTTGCCCGTTCGCGTCGAGGCCGATGTTCGCATACGGGCCAAGCGCTTCGGACTTCTGCGGCGGCTGCTGCGCGGCGACGTCCGGCACCAGCACGGCGAGCCGGCGCGGCGAGCAGTAGCGCCTCGCGGCGGCGACGTCCGCGGCGATGCCGCGCTTCACGAGGCCGTCGCAGATGCCGCTCGCGAACGCGGTCGCGAGTTCGTCGAGCGCCTTCGGCGGCAGCTCTTCGGTGCCGAGTTCGATCAGGAGGGGGGCGGTGGCTGGGCTCATGGCGGCAATCTTGGTTTGCCGTCATTCCCGCGCGGACGGGAATGCGGCGATGACGTCGTGGTGGTCGGGGATCGTCTCAGGCGGCGGCGGGCGTCTTGCGCAGCGCCGGGAAGCCGAGCTTCTCGCGCTGCGCGTAGTACGCCTCGGCGACCGCGCGCGACAGCGTGCGCACGCGCAGGATGTAGCGCTGGCGCTCGGTCACGCTGATCGCGCGCCGCGCGTCGAGCAGGTTGAACGTGTGGCTCGCCTTCATGACCTGCTCGTACGCGGGCAGCGGCAGACCCGCTTCGACGAGCCGCTTGGCCTCCGCCTCGCAGGTGTCGAACCAGTCGAACAGCTTGGCGACGTTGGCGTGCTCGAAGTTGTACGTGCTCTGCTCGACTTCGTTCTGGTGGAACACGTCGCCGTAGGTCACGACGCCGTGCGGCGCGCGCGTCCAGACGAGGTCGTACACGTTGTCGACGTTCTGCAGGTACATCGCGAGGCGCTCGAGCCCGTAGGTGATCTCGCCCGTGACCGGGCGGCATTCGAGGCCGCCCGCCTGCTGGAAATAGGTGAACTGGGTGACTTCCATGCCGTTGAGCCAGACTTCCCAGCCGAGGCCCCAGGCGCCGAGGGTCGGCGATTCCCAGTTGTCCTCGACGAAGCGCAGGTCGTGCACGAGCGGATCCACGCCGAGTGCCTTCAGCGAACCGATGTAGAGGTCGAGGATGTCGTCCGGGTTCGGCTTCAGCACCACCTGGTACTGGTAGTAGTGCTGCAGGCGGTTGGGGTTCTCGCCGTAGCGGCCGTCCGTCGGTCGACGCGACGGCTGCACGTACGCGGCCGCCCACGGCTCCGGGCCGATCGCGCGCAGGAACGTGGCCGGATGGAACGTGCCGGCGCCGACCTCGGTGTCGAGCGGCTGGATCAGCACGCAGCCTTGCTCGGCCCAGTAGCGGTTGAGGGTCTGGATGACTTCCTGGAAGGTCGGTCCGGGCATGCGCCAACTCACAAAGTTGCGTGCGAAAAGCGCGCTAGTATAGCGACGATACCCCTGCCGGACTCGCACCATGGCCAGCGTGACCCAGCTCCCGGGTGCCCCGAAACCGCACGCGCTCGGCCTGCACCGCCGCCTCGACCTCGACGAGACGCTCACCGCGCTGATCGGCGACGGGCTGCTGACCGAGGCCGACGCCAAGCGCGTCCGCGCCGACATCCGCACCACGCGCGGGCGCAGCGAGCTGCACCCGCTGGTGCTGGTGTCGAACCTCAAGCTCGTCGATCACCGCCAGCCGGACAAGCCGCTCAGCCTCGAAGTGCTGACGCAATGGCTCGCCGCGAAGGCCGGCCTGCCCTACCTCAAGATCGATCCGATGAAGATCGACGTCGCCAGCGTGACGCAGGTGGTCAGCCACGCCTATGCGCAGCGCTATCGCATCCTGCCGGTCGCGGTCAGCGAGATGCAGGTCGTGTTCGCGACATCGGAGCCGTTCGACGCACGCTGGATGGCCGATCTCGGCCACATCCTGCGGCGCGACATCCAGCGCGTCGTCGCGAGCCCGCTCGACGTCAACCGCTACCTCGCCGAGTGGTGGAGCGTGCAGCGCTCGATCCAGCGCGCGAAGGACGCGAAGAACGACGTCCACGACGGCCGCGCGATCCTCAATTTCGAGCAGCTCGTCGAACTCGGCAAGACCGGCGAGGTCGGCGCGGACGATCGCCACGTCGTGCACATCGTCGACTGGCTGCTGCAGTACGCGTTCGAGCAGCGCGCGTCCGACATCCATCTCGAGCCGCGCCGCGACATGAGCAACATGCGCTTCCGCATCGACGGCGTCATGCACAAGGTGTTCGAGTTGCCGACGCCGGTGATGACCGCGGTCACGTCGCGCATCAAGATCCTCGGTCGCATGGACGTCGCCGAGAAGCGCCGCCCGCAGGATGGCCGCATCAAGACGCGCTCGCAGGGCGGCCGCGAGGTCGAGCTGCGCCTGTCGACGATGCCGACCGCGTTCGGCGAGAAGGTCGTCATGCGCATCTTCGACCCGGACATCGTCGTCAAGGAGTTCCGCCAGCTCGGCTTTTCGCCGTCGGAGGAGACGGTCTGGCGCGAGATGGTCGAGCGCCCGCACGGCATCGTGCTGGTGACCGGCCCGACCGGCTCGGGCAAGACGACGACGCTGTACTCGACGCTCAAGCACCTCGCCACGCCCGACCTCAACGTCTGCACGGTCGAAGACCCGATCGAGATGGTCTCGCCCGAATTCAACCAGATGCAGGTGCACGCGGCGATCGACCTCGATTTCGCCGCGGGCGTGCGCACGCTTCTGCGCCAGGACCCCGACATCATCATGGTCGGCGAAATCCGCGACCTCGAGACCGCTCAGATGGCGGTGCAGGCGTCGCTGACCGGCCATCTCGTGTTGTCCACCCTGCACACCAACGACGCGCCGAGCGCGCTCACCCGCCTGCTCGACCTCGGCGTGCCGAACTACCTGATCCAGTCGACCCTGACCGGCATCGTCGCGCAGCGCCTCGTGCGCACGCTCTGCCCGCACTGCAAGGCCGAAGCGCCGCTCGACGTGCAGGCCTGGGCCGCGCTCACGCATCGCTGGCATCTCGCGCCACCGGCGAAGAACTACGGGCCGAAGGGCTGCCTCGAATGCCGCAAGACCGGCTTCCTCGGCCGCACCGGCATCTACGAGATGCTGCGCATCACGCCGGCGGTCCGCGCGCTGATCCAGCCCGACATGAATCTCGCGAAGCTGACCGAGACCGCCTACGCCGAAGGCATGCAGCCGCTGCGCGCGTCCGCCGCGGCGCAGGTCGCGCGTGGCGTCACCACGATTCCCGAAGTCATCAATGTCCTGCCGCCGACCGACTGACCGCCGACCTGCCGCGCGATTCCTGATCGTCCAGACCGGCAGCACGCTGCCCGCGGTGCGCGCGCGCCACGGTGATTTCCCCGACTGGTTCCGTTCCGGCGTCGGCCTGCACCGGCGCGACGTCGACGTCGTGCGCGCGCACGCGGGCGAACGGGTGCCCGATCCGCGCGCGTATGCGGCCGCGATCGTGACCGGATCGCCGGCGATGGTCAGCGAACGCCTGGCGTGGAGCGAAGCGACGGCCGCGTGGCTGCGCGATGCGATCGCGCACGGATTGCCGATCCTCGGTGTCTGCTACGGCCACCAGCTGCTCGCGCACGCACTCGGCGGTCGCGTCGACTACCACGCGAGCGGGCGCGAGATCGGCACGGTCGACATCGAACGCCTGGCGGCCTCCGACGATGACGCCCTGCTCGCCGCGGCGCCGGCGCGCTTCGTCGCGCACGCTTCGCACCAGCAGAGCGTGCTCGAGTTGCCGGACGGTGCGGTCGTCCTCGCGCGCTCGGCGCACGACCCGCACCACGCGGTGCGCTACGCGCCGCGCGTCTGGGGGCTGCAGTTCCACCCCGAATTCAGCGTCGAGATCATGCGCGGCTACCTGCGCGGCCGACCGCGTGCGGCCAACGGCGACTGCCCCGCCGGCTGCTGCCCGGCGCGCGAACACGCCCCTGCGCCGGCAGCGCGCCGGCTGTTGCGCCGCTTCCGCTCGATCGCGCTGGCGAACGCCTGAAGCGCCGCCCGGCGC
>Ga0068853_100001902_pt1 | contig 15375 bp, 12 predicted proteins | sample KBSCornC32_FD_65655 | JGI IMG/M metagenome (GOLD analysis project Ga0068853, IMG submission 65655) | Corn rhizosphere microbial communities from Kellogg Biological Station, Michigan, USA - KBS Corn C3-2 | ecosystem: Host-associated > Plants > Roots > Rhizosphere > Soil ...
GGTGGAGCCGCCGTCTCTTACAGCGGCTGCAACTTCATCGGCGGGGTCGACCGGATCTCCGTCGCCAAGCGCGACCCTGCGCGGAGTCTCTGCGCCGTGATCGTCTTCGCCGACGGCACGTCCGCGAACCCTTCGGGGGTGACCCTTCCCCAGAACTGGAAAGTCGAGTTCGCCTTCACCACGACGTCGGTCGGCGCGTGCGAGCTCCGAGCCCCCCCGACCGGAGCCGCAAGGTCAACCAGCCAGACGGGGACGGCCAGCTGGAAGACAGGCACTGCGGCCCCCTTCACCACCGCGGACGTGGACGTCGTCCTGCACTTCACCGGAGACGGGGGCGCGATCCCGGACGAGGCAATACGCGCGACGGGCGTCGACGTCTCACACGCCTGCCAGTAGCTCACGCGCCGCCGTCACGGCGCGCGCGCCGCGATCATCCAGCAGGCGGCCGTGAATCGAACCTCGCGACCATAGACGTAGGAATCGAGGGCGTCGCGGACCAGCTCCGTGATCCGGGCGCGCGTGCGCTCGTCGGCGGCCGCCAGGGCCTGACCGACGGGGCCCATCCGGGTGACGTAGGCGGTGAGGTGGGCCTCCGAGAAGGTGCAAGGGACGTCGATGGGCGACACGTCGACCTCGGCCCAGCCGCTGTCGCCCAGGATCTCGCGGACGCGGTGCGAGTCGGCGAACGCGAACTGGCCCGGAGCGCCGGGGCGGCGCGGGGGCAAGTCGGGCAGCATCGGCGCGACGGCGCGCTCGGCCGCGGTCATGAAGGGATTTTCCTGCGGCCGCCGCCAGGCAGCCAACCGGAGGGCCGCCCCGGGCCGAGCGGCCCGGCGCAGGTTCGCGAACGCGCGGACGGGATCTTCGAAGAACATGACGCCGAAGCGCGAGACGATCATGTCGAAGCTGGCGGGCTCGAACGGGTAGTCCTGCGCGTCGGCGCGGATGAAGTCGGCCGCGATGCCGGCGCGCTCCGCGCGCTCCCGCGCCAGCGCGAGCATCGGCTCCGAGATGTCGATGCCGGTGCAACCGCCGCCCGGAGCGAGCTGCCGCGCCACGGCCAGGGTCGTCGCGCCGGTGCCGCAGCCCACGTCGAGCACGCCCCGGGCCGCCTCGGCGACGACCGCGTCGACCAGCAGCTTCTCGAAGGCGTGGAACATCCGGTCGAGGGGCTCCTGCGCCTCGACCCAGGCTCGACCCGACGGCCCGTTCCAGCGCGCGGCCTGATCCTCTTCGTTCGGGTTCGACATGGCCTGGTTCTACTTCACCGCGTGCAGCGCCGCCTTCCCTGCGTTGGCGTTGCCGTTGCCGTTGCCGTTGCCGGCCGTGCGATTGATCTCGGAGAAGCACACCGTGCGGTTGCGGCCGCCGTGCTTGGCGCTGTAAAGGGCCAGGTCGGCGCGCGCGATGATGTCGGCCTTGACGGTCGCGTCCTCGGGGTAGCTGGCCACCCCGATCGACAGCGTGGCCTTGAACGAGCCCTTGCTCGACTGGAAGGTCTGCTGCTCGATCTCGCCGCGGATGCGCTCGGCCAGGTTGCGCGCGCCCACCTTGTCGGTGGCCTCCAGCACGATGGCAAACTCCTCGCCGCCGTAGCGCGCGCCGATGTCGATCTTGCGGACGCTGCCGCCCAGGATGGCCGCCACCCGGCGGAGCACGTCGTCGCCGGTCGGGTGACCGTAGCTGTCGTTGATCTTCTTGAAGTGATCGATGTCGGTCAGCAGCAGCGACACCGGGAACTGGTGGCGCTCGGCGCGGACCAGCATGGCCTGGAACCGCTCCTGGAAGGTCCGGTGGTTGACGAGCCCGGTGAGCCCGTCGGTGGTGGCCTGCTCCTCGACCAGCTGGTACATGCGCGCGTTCTGCATCGAGATGGCGACCTGGTTCGCGATCACGCCCAGCATCTCGCGCCGATCGCCGGGGAAGGCGCCCGGGCGCTTGGCGGCGACGCTGAAGGTGCCGATGACCTCGTCCTTCACCAGGAGCGGCAGCACCAGCAGCGAGTCCCCCTTGATGCGCATGGGGGCCGAGAAGACCGGCACGTCGCGCTCGCGCCACTCGCCGCCGGCCGGCAGGGCGAGCTTGTTCTTGACGACCATCGAGACGATGGCGGACGGGTCGCGGTGGACCGTGTTCTCGAGGCCCTCCGACCACTCGCCCACCGCGCGGTGGATGGTGTGCGACCGGCGGCGCGGGTCGTAGGTGGCGATGGCGGCGAAGTCGAAGTCGCACACGCCGCGCGCGCCGGCGATGGCGGCGTCGTAGACCTGCTCCAGCGTCAGCGCGCGGTTCAGCTCGGCGGACGCCCGGTAGAAGCGCTCGTGCTCGTGTTTGCTGCGCTCGACGGCGTGAAAGACCCGCTCGGACTGGATCACGCGCACCGCCTGACGGGCGGCGCGCGACAGGATGTCGGCGTCGGCCGGCGTGAAGGGGCGGTCGCCCTTGCGATCGGCCAGCAGCACCCCGCGCGGGTTCAGGCCCTCGAGCACCGGCACACCCAGGAAGCTCGCGATGTCCACCGGCTCGGCGTAGTACGGCAGCAGGGCCGGCCGCGGGGCTTCCAGCAGGACCGGCCGTCCGTCCTTCAAGATCGCGCCCAGCGCGCCGGTGCGCGCCGCGATGGGCGCCTCGGTGATGGCGGGCGCCTCGGTGCAGAGCTCTTTCACCTTCAGGCGCTCCCCGGTCTCGTCGAGCCACAGGAGCGCCACGGTGTGGAGCTCCATCACCTTCTTCAGCAGGTCGAGGGTGTCGAAGAGCTGCTCGTGGATCGTCTCGACCGAGCCTTGCGCGATCTTGGCGACCTCCTCCTCGCGCGAGCGCACGCTCTTGTCGGGCGACAGCGCGGTCGCGATCAGGCGGAACTCGCGCGCCTCCTCGTGCATCGAGGAGACCTCCTCCTCCAGGCGTCGCCGCCGCTCGCGGCGCTGGCGCGCCACCTCGGCGTGCAGGAACACGACGTTGAGCAGGGCGAAGATGGCGATGAAGCCGGCGTGCTCCGGGAAGGTGGCGGCCGCCGACGCCGGCACCTTCGGCGAGAACGACAGGACCGCCTCGAGGGCGATGGCGGCGCCGGCCAGCGGGAGCCCGACCGCCAGGCGATGGAACGTGACCAGGAAGCTGACGATGGCGTAGACCAGCGGGTAGACCGGCGACGCCGACCCGCCCGAGATCGCCAGCAACACATAGACCACGGTCAGGAGCAGGAGGCCCACCTCGACGTCCGAGACCGCCTCGCGGCCCGGCGTCCGACGCCGCTCGCTGGTGCGGACCCGCGCCGCGATCTTGATGCCGAGGACCGCGGTCAGGACCGCCGCGGCCGCGGCGTGGGCCAGGTTCGACCCCGGCGCGCGGATGTCGGGGAACCAGCCCCGCCACAGCAAGACCACGGACGCGCCCGACACGACGAAGGCCAGGCTGCTTCGGATGGCCCGCCGCAGATGAAATGCCACGCGCGCGCGGCGGCGCGCCGTCCGTTTCATCGGGCCCCCCGCCGGACGGCCGGGCCGTGTCCGCCCGCGCGCGGCGGCGGCGACGGAGCGGGCGCGGCGATGGCTGCGGCGGGCGTGGCCGCGGCCGGGTGCGACAGATCGACGATGATCTCGCCGGGGCGCACCCAGCCCAGCTCGGCGCGGGCGACGCCCTCGATGGCGTCGGTGTCGTCGCGCAGCGCCTCGGCCTGCCGCCCGAGGCGCAAGGTCTCTTCACGAAGCTGCTCGTTGCGCGCCTTCAAAGCCGCCAGCTCGCGGCGGAGCTGCAGCGTCCTCGCCAGGCCGGATCGCGCGTAGACGTGATAAGGCACGTACGTGAGCGCGCCGGCGATCAGCCCCGCGGCCACGACTCGACCCAGCCATTTCTTGGTTCCGCGGCGCATCGAACCGACCCGACTGGAACAAGTATCGAGGCGCCCTCCGACCCCGGCAAATTTTGCGATTTCTCGGGGGTCGAGCCCGGCCGGTGGGAGGCTGGGAGGTGTGGGGAACGGAAGCCCGGCAGTCGGGGGCCTCGTGGGCGCGTCCGTGCTCGTGTTCGTGTCGGTGCGGGGTCCGCGAGAGCGTCAGGTGGGAAGCGGAACGCGGGGCCGGCAGGTCCGACACGGTGACCGCATCACGGATCCCGCTTCCCCCCCACCGCCAGCCGGACACGAACACGACCTCGGACTCGAACACGAGCACGAGAGCCTCCCGGCTCCCGGAGCCCCAGCTCCGCCTACGGCGTGACGCAGCCTGGCTCGGGGCAGGTGCAGGCGGCCGGGCCGGGCGCGGGATCGGCGCAGGTGATCGGCGCCGACCGGTCGAGGGCGATGTTCAGGGTGTTGCCCCCGGGGACGATGGTGACCTCCTGGATGAACAGCTGGTACCCGGCGGCGGCGGCCGTCACCGTGAGGCGGCCGAGGGGGATGTTCGAGAAGAAGTACGAACCTTTCCCGGACGCCGCGCAGGCGTGGTGGCCCGCGATCCCGACCTTCGCGTTCACCGGCGTGTGAAGGCACGCGTCGTAGACGGCGCCGCTGATCATGCCGGTCCCCTGGCGTGGCAGGCACGCGCCGGTGATGTCGTCGCAGAACTGGTCCGACGGACAGGAGGTCGGGGTGCACGCGAGCGGCGGAGCGTCCGCCTCATCGGGTGGAGCGTCGGGAGGCGAGAGCGCGTCGGGAGCCGTGTCGTCGACGGCGTCTCGCTCGCCCGGCCCCGCGTCGACCTCCGCGTCGGCGCCCATTGCATCGGTGCTGGATCCGCCGTCGGGTGCGTCGGGCGAAACCGCGTCGGGCTCACCGAGGTCAAAGCCCGTGTCCTCCGGGCTCAGATCGGCGTCGCTCCCGGGCTCCCCGGGCCGCTCGATCGCAGCGTCCGCCGAGCCGTAGAGCTGATCGTGCGCGAGCCCCTTCAAGCTGCACCCACCGGTGGCGGCGAGCGACACCGCGCCCCACGAGGCCAGGAACCGCCACGCCCGCATGTAACGCTCTCCCATCACGAACGCTCCTATGCCGCCGAGCGCGGCGGCGGACAGGGACCGCGCCCGGGGGGGCCAGCCGACCGCGCTGCGAAGAAGGCGCGCCGCTCCCGGACCGGCGAGCGCCGCGGCGCCTTCCCGTCGATGCTCAGAACGCGAAGGCTGCACCCAGCTCTCCCCGTGGCTCGCTCGATGCGCGTCGCGCGCCATCGACGGCAATCCACTGGACCAGGTACCGAGCGCCGGCGCGCAACGACCAGCCTCCGCTCAACCCCAGCGACGCGTCGAGCCCCGCCGCCACGCACGGCGCGAACCAGTCGCCGGTGACGTCACCGGCGCGGCGCAGGACGGGACCGCCGCCGCCCAGGACGAGCGCCGCCAGCTCCACGCGCGGCGTGACCCAGGCCCGCGCCCCGCCGCCGACGAGCGCGGTCCCGCGCTCGAGCGTGTATGGCTCGATCGCCGCCTGTGATGACCGCGCGAAATGCAGAGAGACGGCCGCGAACCAGCGCGGCCCCAGGCTCCGGCGGTAGCCGAGCCACACCTCCGGCTCGGCGCCGCGCAGATCCAGGGGCGCCGACCCGAGCGCCAGTCCCACCTCGACGGTGTTCCGGGCGTGTCCGACGGCGGCAGGCGGCTCGCGGCCCGCGTCGTAGCCAGCCGTCAGCGTCGAGACGACGTCGGGGGTGAAGGCCGCCGAGAAGATCGGCACCTCGGGACCGCCTGCGCGCGCGCCGGCGTCGGCGCCCAGGTCGGCGCCGCGCTGCCCGTACCCCGCACCGTCGGCGCCGGCCTCGGCCCAGGCCGCTCGCGCCAGATCCGCGGGCGCGCCCGCCACCAAGGTCACCTCCGCGCGGCTGGCCCGGGTCGCCGAGTCGCTGGCCCCGCCATGCAGGACGCGGTAGCGCCCCGGCGGCAGGGACAGGCGCAGGGGACGGCGATCTCCTTTCCAGGCCTCGGCGAAAACGGGCCGGCCCGGCGCCGCCTCGATCAAGTAGCGCCCCGCCGCTGCCGCCGACAGGTCGAGTCGGGTGCGCCGGCCCCGGTGATCCATGGCGGGGGCGCGCAGATCGCCGCCGGGAGGCGAGAACCACGGCCGCTGGCCCGTCAGCCGCTCGGTGTTGAAGGCCACGAACGCGGCCAGCTCGCCGAACGACACGACGTCGTCCCCGTCGGCGTCGGCGGCGCCCGCCAGCCCCGACGCCAGCACGTGCGAGAAGTACCCGGCGCCGAGCTCGGAGACCTCGCCGGCCGGCTTGCCGGACGAGGCGGCGGTGAGGACGCCGATGCTCACGGCGTTGGCGCGGGCCTCGAGCGCGTCGGCCGCGGCTGCGAGATCGGGTCCGAGCTCGGGCGCGCCGTCGCCGCCGCGCTCGGTGAACAGACTCTGCGAACGGCACGCGTCGAAGAACAGGTAGGAGCGCAGCGCGGGCGCGACGCGCGCCAGCTCGGCCACCGCCGCGCGCAGCTCGCGCCCGGTGACGGCGGCCTCGGGCGCCTCCTCGGGCTTCATGAGGATGCGCCCCTTCAGGCCGTGACCCGCATAGACCACGTAGAGCGCCACCGGGGCTTCGGGGCGGGCCCGCGCGGCCAGCGCTCGCCCCACCTCGTCGAAGACGCCGAAGAGCCCGGCCCGTGTGGGCGAGCGGCGCGGCGGCACGGTCAGCCCGGCGCGCGCGAGCCCCGAGGTGGTCTCGGCGTCGAGATCGCTCAGCAGCCAGACACGGCTCGACCGATCGGGGGCGTCGAGGCCCGCGAAGAAGAGCGCGAAGCGGACCGCGTCGTCGTCGGCGAAGCGCAGCGTCGGCAGGCTGGTGCCGCCCCCGTTGTAACCGACGATCACCGCGTAGATCTCGGGCGCGGCGGTCCCCTGCGAGGCGGCCCTCGTCGGCGCGCTCCCCGACGTGGCGAGCACGGCGAGCAGCGCCGCGAGGGTAGACGACCGGCGTGTCCTCGTTTTCGCCCGCATCCCCTTGGTGGCCGTGTGGCGGCCTTCTCGGCTGGCGTTCCTGGCGTCTCCTCGTGGCTCGTCGGAGGTCGGCTCGGTCGTCACCTTCTCGACCATTTTCATGGTCAGGGTCCGATCGTCAATACGCCCGCCACCTGCGGGATGGGCAAATCCAGCGGTGGGGCGCCCGCCCGTGTCAGATCCACCTTCCGCGCGGCGGCGCGGAGCCGCGCGGGCTCGAGCGGCGCGGCCGGCAGCAGCGCGTAGAGGCGCAGCCGCCCCGTCCGGTGGCCGGTGGAAAGATCGACGCTGGCGCCGAGAGAGATGGACGACGACGACGGCTCGTGGCTCGTCACCTCGGCGCCGGCGGGCGGGACATAGGTGTGGACCTCGCCCTCGTCGTCGATCCCGATGACGGTCACGAACGCCTTCACCTGCAGCCCTCGAAGCACGAACTGCACGAAGTCTCCCTGCGACACCCTCCCCTCCCCCGACGCCGGAAGGTCCGCGACCAGCCGGACGTGCGGAGTCGGCGCCACCCCGTCCATCCCCTTCGCCTTCGCGCTGGGCTTCGCGCGCGAGCGCGCGCCTCCGCCGCGATCGTCGTCGCGCGAGCCGTCGCCCCCCTTGCGGCTGGCGAAGACCAGCAACGCCGCCGGCGGCGCGGCCTCCTCTCCGATCGCAGACGACGAGGACCCCGGGGCGCCCCGCCACGTGATCTGACCCGCGCCTCCGTCGGGCAGCCCGGGCCGCTGCGAAGGGGGCGTCGGCGCGGGTCGGACCACGAGCCACAGCGCGGCCGCGGCCGGGACCAGCAACGACACCGCCCAGACGGGCCGGCGCGCACGCGATGTCGGGGACAGGCGCGCACGGGCGTCCTCGGCTCCTGCTGCACCCTCCCCGGAGCCGAGCGCCGCGACGAGGCGCTCGCGCTCCCGCGCCGCCGACGACAGCCGCGGGGCCGGAGCCGCCAGCGCCTCGGCGACGCGCGCTAGCTCGTCGTAGCGCGCGCGGCAGGCCTCGCAGGCCCGCAGGTGCGCGCGCAGGCGGCGCTCGGCGGGCTCGGACAGCTCCCCCGCCACCGCGCGTCGGATCGCGCGCCCGTGAACGAGCACGCTCATGATCCCGTCACCTCCGCCAGCGCGCGGCGCAGCTCGCCGTCGGCGGCCGCCCGCAGCAGCAGCTTCATTCGCAGGTACTTGCAGCGACGCACGGTGATGCCGACCGCGCGCGCGACCTCGTCGTGAGCGCGCTCCTCGACCAGGGACAGCCGGAAGACGCGCGCCTCCTCGGCGCCGAGCGCGCGCTCGAAACGAGCCACCGCGGCCCGTGCCCGCGCCGCCCGCGCGATCTGCTCGGGGTCCGACGGCTCGGCGAGCGCCTCCAGATCGAGATCGACGTCGGGCGCCGGCCGCCGACCCTGGGCGCGCAGCAGCTCCTTGCAGCGGTTCGCGCCCAGCGCGCGCAGCCATGGCAGGATCTCGCCGCGCTGCGGATCGTAGGCGGCGGCCATCCGGTGCGCGAGCAACCAGATCTCCTGCACGGCCTCCTCTCGCTCGAACGGCCGCGAGAAGAAGCGCGCCACGAGGGACCTCATGTGCGACGCGTGCGCGTCGTAGACGCTCAGGAACGCCTCCCGGTCTCCTCGTCGGAAGCGGGCCAGGATCGCCTCGTCGAAGAGGCGGGGCCTCTCGGAGACGGCTGGGTCGGCGTTGGGAGCGCGGTCGTTCGACAAGGAGGCTCGCACCTCGCTTCCACGACGGAAGCAACCTGCCAGAGAGTATCAAGGTTGCGGTCGGCTCGCGGACTCCTCTGTGGATCGCGGACCAGATTCAGCCGCTTGAGCAGGAAGGGCGAGACCAGGCGTCCGGTGTCGCCGCGCCGGCGCCACATCCAGTCGTGCACCAGCACGGCGCAGCCGGGCCGCGCGCGGTAGAAGTGGTCGCGGGCCCCCCGCAGCGCCAGGGGCACGACGAGCAGATCGAAGCGCCCCGCCTGGCCGCCCGCCTCGCCCGGCAGGGTCGATCCGTCGCCCTCGCAGATGCCGGCGACGAACGACACGGGACGATCCCAGGCGAGCTCGCCGAACAGCACGCGTCGGGCCGCCTGGATGTGGCCGGGATCGCCGTCGACAATCACCAGCTCGGCCTCGGGGAGAATCCGCGACAGCAGCATCGCCGTGCGCGGGAACAGGCCTCCGCCCACGATGCACACCCGCCGGGGCGGCGGCGATCCGATCTCGCGCACCAGCGCGTCCAGCGCCGGCCCGTGCGTTCGCAGCAGCAGCCCGCGCACGAGGCGCGACGAGAGCGTCGCACTCTCGAGGCGATCGAGGAGGGTGGGGATCAGCGCGGAGGCGAGCGACGACGAAGCAAGCGCCCCCGGCGGCGCCGATTCCGCCGGGGGCAGCGGCGCCGACCGGGGCGCGGCGCTTTTCTTCCGGTCGAGCCAGCGAAGAAGCGGCGGCCACGCGCTCGGGGGTGAGGGATCCGGGCCGTCCCCTCGCGCCGTGGGAGCCCCGACGTGCGGGACGGCGGTCCAGTGCGTGCCGGGCGCCAGGTGATGAGCGACGTGGTAACCGTCGTTGAACCAGAGGCGGTTGTAGAGGCGTCCGTGGTGGTCGATGCCTTCCTCGCGCCCGCCCGCGTGCTCGTAGTGTCCCTGCACCGCGCACAGCCCCAGGCCCAGCAGCCAGGCCGGCACGATCGTCGCGAGGAATGGCGCGGGCAGCGCGCGCGCGCAGGCGCCCCACGCGACCGCGAGCATCGCCAGCTCGACCCCGTCGGTCGCCAGGCGCCAGCGGCGATCGGCGCCGGCCAGGCCGTGGTGACGGAGATGTCGTCGCTTCCACAGAGTCTGCGGGATCCCGAGGAGGACGGTCAGCACGATCGAGAACGCCCGGTTCGCGAGGCGGGCCCGGAAGATCGGCGTGTGCAGATGGATGTGGGAGATCGTGTTCGACATCCAGACCGCCCCGACCGCCAGCCCCGCCACCGCTCCGAGGTGGCGGACCCACGCCCCACCATCGCGCGACGCGAGCGCGAGCGCGGCAGCGACCGCGCCCGCGTAGACCGTCGTGCCCAGCACCAGCCACCCGTCCCGCGCGCCGAACGCGAAGACCGGTCGGGCCCGGGAGTGGCTCCGCCGCCCCACCTCGGCAGCCGCGAGGCCGGTGCCGACGGCGCCAACGCCACCGGCGGCGCCCGCGGCGGCGCTCATCGTCCTCGGCCCTGGCGACGAGGACGCTCGCCCCGTTCCGGGCGGCGGCGGGCGCGTGACAGCGCGACCGCGAGCGCCCCGGTGGAGAGGACGAGCAGACCGGCCGCCCCTCCCGTCTCGCCGGTCAGGCTGCAGCCGCCCCCCTTGCGAGCGGAGGGCGCGTCCGTTCCCCCGTCGAGCACGGTCGAGGCGCCCCCGCTGCCGCCAGGGACCCCGGGGGCCCCACCCGCACCGCCGGAGCTCGACACGCTCGCACCGCCCGCCGCACCCCCGGCCGCGCCGCCCGTGCTCGAGGCGCCTGCCGTTCCCGTCGCGCCGGCGGTACCGGCGTGACCCGCCGAACCCGCAGAGCCGGCCGTACCCGTCACGCCTCCGCTCGCCACGCCCGGCGCTCCGCCCCCGCTCGACCCGCCGGATCTTCCTCCCCCACCCGCGCCGCCGCCGCCGCCCGCGCCGCTGGAAGGGACGGTGCACGCCGCCATCAGATCCGTCGCGCAGGGGATGGTGGACACACCGAGTCCCTGAGACGCGACGAAGGTACCCGGCGCGGTGGCCGCCTCGGAGAACGGCCGCACCCTCCCTTGATCGATGAGCAGGCCCATCGAATCACGGCGCGCGCTGAACATGACACACTTGTCGGCAGCCACCGCCGCCGCGATGTCCTGCCATTGTTCGCGGCACAGCGCCTCCTCGCCGGTCGCGCATTTGAAGTACATGTAGCCGCAGGTCGGCGGCGCGAAGTCCACCGTCGCCGACGGCGTCGTGGGCGCCAGCGCGATGAGCCCCTGGATCTGCACGAGGGTGGCGGTCTCGGGTGGTCCAGGCTCGAAGATCACCCGCTCCGGGCGAGCCGAGATCCCGAAGGGCGAGCTGGCACGAGCCGCGCCCGGCGCCCCCACGACAGCCAGCCAGGCGGCGACGGCCGCGCCGCCACCGATACCGATCGAGATTCGCGGCCCCGATCGTCGCCTCCGGGCACGCCGTCCTTTCGATCCGGGGGATTCGAGCCGTTCGATCCGATCGAGCCGTTCCAGCATGAGAGGTCTCCTTGGCGGGTCCTATGCCGGCCGGCGCGATCGCGGACAATCGAGGGTCGATTGTCCCGCCGCGCGCGCACCGGCATAGATCGAGGCGCATGCGACGTCCCACCCGAGCGCCCGTCGTGGCGGCCGTGGCCGTGGCCGCGAAGCTGGCGCTCCTCGCGCTGCGCGTGGCCGATGGCGGCGGGCGAAGCCTCGCGTCGCCCTGGACGCCGCTCGTGATGATCGCCGAGGACGCCTGGCTGGTGCTCGCGTTCGCCGCCGCCGAGGCCGCGCTCTTTCGCCTCGGACACGCGGGTCCGCGGGCGTCGGTCGCGGCCAAGGTCACCTCCACCGCGCTCTTCGCGGCCGTCGTGGCGTGGACCGCGCTGAACGTGCCGATCGCGCGCGTGTTCTCGACGCCCTCGACCTTCAGCCTGCTGAACGCCAGCGGCGCGGCGATCTCCGACTCGATCGCGGTGTACCTGACGGCCGCCAATCTCGGCGTGCCCGCCGCCCTCGTGGCGCTCGCGGCGATCCTCTCGCGCGCGACGGCGCGACGGGCCGTCTTCGTCAGGTCGCGGCCTTCGCCGCCTTCCAAGCCGAGCGGCACTCACGGCGGCGGGGCCGCTCTTCGAAGCTGCGCCTGGATCGCCGCGCTCGTGCTGGTGGCGCTGGTCGGGGCGCGGTGGCAGCGCGCCGTTCCCACCTTGGGGCTGCACCGAAACGCCGTGGTGACGCTGGCGCGGACGACCTTCAATCACCTTCGCCTCGAGCACGCAGGAACGAGCGCGACGCCCGCCGTGCCCTCCGCCGCATGCGCCGCCCGCGAGGGCGCCTCCGCCGATCTGCGCGATCTCCGCCGCACGGCCGCCGGCCGCAACGTGGTGTGGGTGATCCTCGAATCGACCGCGGCGCGGTTCCTGACCGCCTACGGCGCGTCCCGCGAGGTCACCCCTCATCTATCGGCGCTGGCGCGGGATGCCGTGATCTTCGATCACGCCTACGCCGCCTATCCCGAGAGCATCAAGGGGCTCTTCTCGATGCTGTGCGCCCGCCCGCCGCTGCCGGGGCGAGAGGCCGCCGCGCACGCCCAGGCGCGCTCGCCCTGCGACGCCCTGCCCGCTCGCCTCGAAGCCGCTGGCTACCGGACGGCGCTTTTCCATTCGGGCCGGTTCGCCTATCTCGGCATGCGCGACGTCATCGCCGATCGCGGTTTCGACGTGCTGGAGGACGGCGCCACCATCGGGGGCGCGTTCCGCAGCAGCTTCGGCGTGGACGAGGCCTCCACCGTCCGCAAGATCCTCGCCTTTGTCGACGGATTGCCGGCCCATCAGCCGTTCTTCGCGGTCTACTCGCCGATCGCCGGCCACCACCCGTACCACGCGCCCGGTAACGGCCCGCGTCCCTTCGCCGAGCGCACACCCGCCGACGCCTACGCCAACGATCTGTTCGTCAGCGACGCCGCCTTCGGCGAGCTGCGCGCCGGCCTCCAGCGCCGCGGCCTCGACGAGCGCACGCTCTACGTGATCGTCGGCGATCACGGCGAGGCATTCTTCGAGCACGAGGGCAACTTCGCGCACGCGATGTTCCTTTACGAGGAGAACGTGCGCGTGCCCTTCGTGATCGCGGCGCCGGGCGCGTGGCGCGGCGTCCGGCGCGCGCCGCAGCTCGCGTCGCTCATCGACGTCGCGCCGACGTTGCTCGATCTGCTGGGGTTGCTCGCCCCCACGCCTTTCGGCGCGGTCGGGGGCGACACCCTGGCAGCCGGACGAGACGGGGACCGAGTCGGCCGCAGCCTGCTCGATCCCCGTCCACGTCTGGTGCGTTTCTTCACCGACCAGGGGCTGACGCTGACCGCGCTGCGCGACGGCCGCTGGAAGCTCATCGCCGAGCAACCGAGCGGCCGCGCCCACTTGTTCGATCTCGCGACGGATCCCGGCGAGCGCCGGGATCTCGCCGCCGTCGACCCCGACCGCGCCGCGCGCTACGCCAGCTGCCTGGACGCGCGCGGCGGGTGAGGCGAGCCCCTCCCGTGGGCCCCGCGTCCGGTCAGATCGCGAGCGTTCCGGTGCGGATCAGGTACGCCAGCTTGGCGCGCTGCTCGCCGTCCAGCACGCCGTGGATCTGCTGCAGCGCCGCCAGGACCGCGTCGCGCAAGCGCTCCGCGCTCGAGACCCGAAGGCGCGCGCCCTCGGCGGCCTTGGCGCCGTCGAACGCCTCGCCCGCGATGGCGTCGGCGAACGCCGACACCGTCCGCCGTCGATCCACCTCGGCCTGGGCTCGCTCCGTCTTCAAGGTGTCGAGGATCCGGGCCAGCTCCGCCACCTGGCGTTCGTCGAGCTCGAGCTTGTAGGCCAGGAACCGCAGCGGGCGACGCACGCCGAAATGGCCGCCGCCGTCCGGGTCGCCGTAGTCCGGGCCCGAGGCGTGGCTCGTGTCGCCACCGCCGTCACCCCAGCCACGATGCCAGCCACGGTGTCGTCCACCGCCGGGGCCACAGGCGGCCGCCGCGCCCTCCCCCCATCCCCCGCCACACTTCTCCGCCATTTTGGACTGCCACCAATCGATGATTGCGGGATGCATCTCTGATCTCCTTCTGCCGGGGCCTTCGCGCCCGGCGGGACTGAACGTGCGTGGGCACCATGCCTCACGCGAGCTCAAGGCTAGACGCCAACTCTCGATCGTCAAGGGACGCCACGGCCGCCGTCACGAGATCGACGACAGAGGTCAGCGAGCGCGCCGGCGCGATCCCGTCGTGCCGAGCCCGTCGAGAGGCGCCTCGCACGAGTCGCGCAAGCGGCACCCGGCGCACAGCGCACCTCTCCACAGACCGTCGTACAGCCCTTGCACCTCGTCGAGGAGCCCGTGGTCCTCGGTGACGAGCCCCAGCTCGAAGTTGCGCCGGCCCGTCCCCTTGGCGCCGAGCCCTGCCCCCGTCCAGTTCGCGCTGCCGAGGTAGAGGAACGAGCCGTCCACGACCACGGCCTTGAAGTGCAGGCGCGGGCACGCGCGCAGCTCGAGCCCGCCGCGAAAGAGACGCGGGTGCCGATCGAACTCCTCGCGAAAAGGGCGCGAGGGGGGCGCCGCATGAAGGATGCGCAGGTCGACGCCCTTGCGCGCCAGCTCGTCGAACACGGACAGCACCGATCGGTACGCGTCCCGCGTGGCGGTCCGAGCGCGCCCCGGGCGAGCCCGCCCGTCCTCCACCATCAGCTCCTTCAGGTTCGCGGTCGCGATCCAGACGCTGCGGCTCGCGTCCATGACGGCGCGGACGACGGTCTCGTAGTGCCCCCGGCCCGAGACGAGGCGCAGCGGCACCGCGCGCGCAGGACGCGTGAAATCGGCCTCCACGCCCCCATTGTGGGCGACTCCGCGCCCCGCGCCAGTTTCGCGGGGCGTCGCTCAGCGGGGCGGGACGCCGCCCGCCACCACGTTGCTGACGAGCGCGACGATGGTCGGACACGGCCCGATGGCCGACGACGCGTTCGAGTAGTCGTTCGTCAAGGTGAGCTTGCTGTGGTTCAGATCGTGGATCGCCATCTTGAAGTAGAAGGGCACGGACCCGTCGAGAGGTCTGGAACCGGAGATGGCGATCTCGCTGAAGTCCATGGGCGGCTTCGCGAGCTTCCCGCTCGTCATCGAGAACGATGCGGTGGCGCTGAGGTACCCGCTGCCGTCGGTCCGCTTGAAGGCCTTGTCGAAGATCTCGAGGGTCATCGGCCCCCCCTCGTTCGTGTAGTAGTAGCGCACCCTGATCGCGCCGAGCGGGATCGGCTGGTCGCCGATGTTCGAGATCCACAGCTCGGTGTTCATGGACGTGGTGTCGGTGGGCGCGTAGTTGCGGCACTGAATGGACAGCGTGCAGGTCCCGCAGGGCGGTGCGCCTGCGCCGCCGAGGCCCGCCGTGCCCGCGGCGCCGTTGCTGCCCCCCGCTCCAGCTCCGCTCCGTCCTCCGGAGGCCACGGTCCCGCCGACGCCGGATCCCGCCGCGCCGCCCGAGCCCATTCCGCGGCCGGAGCCGCCGGCGCCCGCGGTGCCGCGGCCCCCAGCGCCTGTGAAGCCGGCGTGTCCCCCTTCGGCGGCTCCGCCCCCACCGCCAGCAGCGCCCGGCGCTCCGCCCAGCGCTTCGCCAGCCGTGCCACCCGCGTCGCCCGCCACCCCTCCGGGCGCGCCGAGCTCGCCGCCGGCCGCTCCCGTCAGCCCGCCCGCCCCGCCGAGGTCTCCGATCTCCGCCCC
>Ga0068853_100001904_pt1 | contig 15372 bp, 14 predicted proteins | sample KBSCornC32_FD_65655 | JGI IMG/M metagenome (GOLD analysis project Ga0068853, IMG submission 65655) | Corn rhizosphere microbial communities from Kellogg Biological Station, Michigan, USA - KBS Corn C3-2 | ecosystem: Host-associated > Plants > Roots > Rhizosphere > Soil ...
AGCAACGGCGCCAACTGGTATGTGTTGAACCAGGACGTGGCCACTGCCAAGACCGGGACCACCGGCGGCGCATGGAATGAGGGCGGCAACCGCGTTCCTGCCGCCAAAGCCATCGGCACGATCAGCAATTTTGACCTTCCTTTTATCACCAACAATACCGAGAATATGCGCCTTACGACCGGCGGATTCCTCGGTCTCGGCACCACGGCTCCCGCCGGCAGGCTCCACGCCGTCTCACAGAACTCCGAGTTTGGCGATGACTATATCTTCGACGACTATGGCGCCGGTATCAGCCAGGGAATATTTATGACCAAGTCGAGAGGGACGGTCGCAGCCCCCGCCAACCTTGTGAGCGGAGACCAGATGGGCTGGCTCCGTTTCATACCCCGCTACAACGGCGCGCTGGGTTATACCCCCGGATCATCGGTCGAATGCAACTACAAGGGCTCGGGGACGAATAACCTCACAGACATGGGATTCTTCACCAGCGGAACCCAACAGATACAGATCAGCGAAAACGGCAACGTGGGGATCGGAACGACCACTTTCGACGTCAACAACCCCGAGAAACTGCTCGTGCAGGCCGGATCGACCAGCTCGTACAACGTGATCAGCGGAAAGGGCACCATCGACAACTATCTCCAGCTGAACATCCAGAACCAGTCCAATACCGGAAACGCCAGCTCCGACGTCGTAGCCACGGCCGCGAACGGCAACGAGAGCGTCAACTATATCGACATGGGCATCAACTCGGGTCTTTATACCAACAACACCCAGCCCATCACGGGCGGCGCCAACAACGCCTATTTGTATAGTACCGGGCGGGATTTTGTCATCGGCAACGGTTCCTCCGGCAGAAACCTCATCTTTTTCACCAACAGCTTTGCCACCGCGGACGAGAAGATGCGCATTACCTCGGCCGGTAACGTCGGTATCGGAACTACAAGCCCCGCCGACAAGCTTTCGGTAGCCGGTGTCGTGGCCCCATCCGCCGACAACACCTATACCCTCGGGAAAAGCTCCGCAAGATGGAGCGCGGTCTATTCGGCGAACGGAACGATACAGACCTCCGACGCCCGCCTCAAAACGAATATCCGTCCCCTTCGATATGGCCTCAAAGAGGTAATGTTGCTGCAGCCGGTGCGCTATAACTGGATCGGTCAACCGAACAGCGCCGACAAGATCGGTCTGATCGCCCAGGACGTCCGCAAGGTCGTGCCGGAAGTCGTGGTCGGCGACGAAACAAAGGAGAACCTGGGTATGAACTACGCCGAGCTGATCCCCGTACTGATCAACGCTATCAAAGAGCAACAGCACGAGATCCGCGATATCCAGCACCAGATCAATAACCTCAAAAGGTCAAAATAATCGTCATGAAAAGAATACTACCTGCTATACTCCTGCTCCTTCCCGGCGCATTTGTGTTTGGCCAGGCCGGCATCGGAACAACAAGCCCAACGTCCTGGCTGGACGTACGGGGATCGTCCTCTGCCACAGTTCGTACAATAACGGGCTCCGCAACGGCGGCATTCAATGACCAGAACCTGATCTTTACAGGAACTTCCGCGGCCACGCTCACACTGCCGGACGCATCGACCTGTACGGGAAGGGTGTACTGGATAAAAAATGCGAGCACTACGCTGCCTACGCCGGCCCTGACCATCGACCCCGCCGGGTCACAGACCATCGAGGGCGGCGCCAGCTATCTCGTCGACGAACCCTACGAGCTGGTGCGGATCACGAGCAACGGCTCCAACTGGTCGGTGACGGCGGCGGATATTCCGGTACCGAAGACCACCACAGCCGGGGGGGCATGGACGGAGGGAGGCAACACACTCAAGGCCATAAAAACTATTGGTACGATCAGCAACTATGACTTCGCCTTTCTCAACAACAATACGGAGTCGATGCGCCTTTCGGCCGCTGGTTTATTCGGCATAGGCACCAACGCACCCGCCGGCAGACTTCATTTTGTCTCCGAAAACAGCGAGTCCGGTGACGACTACCTTTTCACGGACTATTCCAGCACGACTACCGCCGGGCTCTACCTCAGAAAATCGAGGGGGACGGTTGCATCACCAGCCAACCTCGCCCAGGGCGATATCATCGGTCAGTTCAGGGTTGCCCCCCGATACAACGGACAGCTGACGCGCAACGACGGCTCCGGTTTCGACGCATACTACCAGGGGAGCGGAACGACCAACCTCTCGGACCTGCGCTTTTTTACTTCGAACACCGAGCAGATGCGCATCAACGAGCTCGGCAACGTCGGTATAGGCACCTCGGCATTTAATTCCACCAGCGCCGAACAACTGGTGGTCGACGCCGGGAACACTTCCTCTTACAACGCGATCAGTGGAAAGGGAACCATCGACAACTATCTTCAGCTGAATATCCAGAACCAGTCGAATACTTTCAACGCCAGCTCGGATGTCGTTGCGACCGCCCCCAATGGCAACGAAAGCGCCGACTATATCGATATGGGCATCAACTCCGGCCTTTTTATCAACAGCACTCTTCCGATCGTCGGTGGAATCAATACCGGCTATCTCTACAGCACAGGCAATGACTTCATCATCGGCAACGGGGCGTCCGGTCAGAACCTCATCTTCTTCAACGGCGGTTTTGCCAATACAAATGAGGTCCTGCGAATGACCGCCACCGGCGTCGGCATCGGTACAACCGCCCCGGCGGACAAGCTTAACGTCGCAGGCATCCTGTCCCCGTCGTCGGACAACAGCTATACGATGGGAAAGAGCAGCAGCCGCTGGAGCGCCGTCTACGCCGCCAACGGGTCGATACAAACTTCGGACGCGAGGCTGAAGACGAATATCCGCCCGCTGGACTATGGCTGGCGTCAGCTGTCAGCGATGCATCCGGTGCAATACAACTGGAAGAACGAGCCGGGCGGCGCGACAAAGATCGGCCTGATCGCGCAGAAAGTACGGACCCTTGTCCCCGAGGTCGTCTCCGGCGACGCTGGCAGCGGGCGCCTGGGTATGAACTACTCCGAGCTGATCCCCGTGCTCATCAAAACACTTAAACAACAGCAGCACCAGCTGGACCTGCTGAAAGAGCAGCTGGCCAGTCTGGAAGACGCCAAATAATCCCATCGTTTCTCAAAACCGAAATAATGAAACCAATAATATTTTTCCTCGGCGTCGTTGCGGGTATGCTGGTCTCCCTGACAGGACGGTCGCAGCAGACGATCCTTTCGGCGGGCAGCAGCTCGACGCTGTTCATAAAGGCCGGCACCATCCTCGGCGCGGACAGCCTGGTGCTGACCCCGTCGTCCAATTTTACGCTTTCGTCCAACACGCTAACGGTGACGCCCACTGCGGTTGGCGTGTCCCCATGGCCCGGCATAAACCGGGCGTACAACCTCACAAGCCAGATCAATTTTACGGGCACCATACAGCTGTACTACCAGACATCGGAGCTCAACGGTAACCAGGAATCCGCGCTGCAGTATACCGACTCGTCGGTTGGCGGGGTCTGGCTCGCCTCCGCCTCGAGCACGGTGAACACAACCCTGCATTATGTCCAGCAGACCGCCAGCGCGCGCAACCTGATAGGAGCAACGGCCTCGCACCAGGGGATGGCGCTTGCACTCTCACTGATATCCTTTACCGGCGCGTGGCAGGGCAGCGGCGCCGGACTCAGCTGGACCATCGACCAGACGGCCGAATCGGCCGACTACACCGTGGATAGAAGCACCGACGGAACCAACTGGACCGGAATAGGCTTTGTTGCGGGCAGGACCGGCGACGGGATGCAGCAATATGCCTTCACGGATGCCAATCCTCCCGCAGGGGTGTTGTTGTACCGGCTCGTGATCAGCAGGACCTCGGGGCATACGGACTATTCGAATATCGTGAGACTGCAGCGCGGGTCAGATGGACAGATGCGGCTCGTGGCGGTCAGCCAGACGGTTACCGCCTGGTTCGACGGCGCCCAGCCTTCCGGTGTCCGTATCGTCAATTCTGCCGGGGCTGTGCTGAGAGCCGACATGACGAGCCGCCCGAAATATGAGTTCTCAGGAATACCCGCGGGTGTATACTTTATGCAATATGAGATCAACGGGAACCAGGGAGTAAGAAGCTTTCTGATCAACTAAGGGCAAATGCGCCGGCAACCCGTTTCCGCCGGCGCCACGCGGCCCGGGCGTCACTGACCCGAACTATGCAGCCGGATCAGCTCTTTTGCCCGGGCCGTCTTAAAATCAAGACCCTTGCCGATGGCCTCCGCGGATGGCAGCGCCGGCACGTCCGGCTGTATGCCCAGACCGTTCTTTTCCCGCTGTCTGTCTACCACCAGCCTGAAACGGGGGAGCCTGAACCGCACCTTCGTCTCCGGCAGCGTTACATCCGGGATCATCCAGGCGGTATTGCCATAGTACGCCCCGCCGGTCTCCTCTCCGACAAGCGTGACGTTGGATTGCCCTTTCAGCGCCCCGGCAAACAGACAGGTCGCGGAAAACGAATTGCCGCCGGTAAGGATATAGACCTGCCCGTCGAAATGGTCGTTCCTGTATGGACGGAAATAGTGCCGCTCGAAATATCCGAAATGATACTTGCCGTCAGGTCTCCTGCTGCTGGCGATAAAGGTCAGGAAACTGTATAAAAAACCATTGTTGATGTAGCGGTCATACCGGCTGTGCCGGCGTACGGCGTACAGCGAGTCCGCGAGTTTGAACTTCTTGTCGATCAGATAACGCGTAAGTACAGTCGAAAGAGAAGCGTCTCCCCCGCCGTTCGACCGGACGTCGATGACCAGGTTCCTGACGTGCTGTTCGGCCAGGACGCCGAAGGAATGGCGGAAGAAGGCGCGCAGATGGTACCCGTGCTCGAAGGTGTTCAGCGTCAGGAAAGCGGTATGGCTCGCGCTGTCGACCTGAAGGTTTCGGGTGAGCAGCAGCTCGCGTCTCTTGCGGGCGCGGCGTCCCGGAGAGCGCATCCTCTGGGCGGGCCCCGGCCCACGCTGCACGGTTCCCGGCTGGAGCGACCGTCCCAGGCTTCTTCTGACGGTGTCGCCGCGGGGATCATAGATGGGGATCCGCGTCTGGCGCAACACCCCGGCCGTATCGAGATAGCCGATCTCAAACGTGTCTGTATAGCCGAGCAGTTCTTTGTACCACGAGCTGAAATGCAGGCCGGTGCTGAGATACTGATATTTTCCGGTGAGGTTATAGCCGTCCGTGACGATATAGGGGAAGAGCGTGTCCGTCAGCTGCCTGGGCGACCTGCCGTTGATGCTTGCGATCGGCGTACCCCTTCTCAGTACCGAATCCCGGCGGTTGAGATTGGCGGCCACCACCATCGTATCGGGCCAGAACTTCAGGATGAGGGGAAACTGTCTCAGCCTGGCCGTGTCAAGATAGTGGCTGTAAGCCTTCGAATAGCGGATGGAGGTATGCCCGCAGTCCACCTGGGCGATGACATAGCTCAGGATGGTCCTGAACTGCGGCTCGGTCATACTATCGGTGATCTGGCTGTAGCCCCTGTCGAAATAGTAGTTCATGCTGTCGCGCGACGTATACCAGTAAAGGCTGGGATGCCAGGCTTCCAGCACGCCGCGGAACACGCGGTAGTCCTTTTTCAGCTGTTCGGGCGCGTACTTCCTGTCGGGTCTGAAGTCCTTTTGGGAAGTACTGCAGGCCGTCAGAAAAAGACACCATGTAACAACAAGTGACAGTGCGGGTAGTTTCATGCAAGCTCATTTGGACGCAAAGGCATTCCATCCCTGTGCCGTAATGTCGAACGTATTGCCTCCTTTGGTAATGATCTTTTTTCCGTCGCCGGGGTCGGCCATATAGCCGATGACGCTGATCTGCTCGTTGAGGACCAGCTTGTCATATTCCTGCTGCGGAATGGTGAACAGCAGTTCGTAGTCTTCTCCCCCGCTGAGCGCACAGGCGGTCGGGTCCAGCTCGAATTTATAAGCGGCCATCCGCGTGTCCTCGGCGATCGGTATCTTGTCCTCATACAGCACGCAGCCGAGCTCGCTCTGGCGACAGATATGCAGGATCTCCGAGCTGAGGCCGTCGCTGATATCCATCATCGAAGTGGGCTGGATATTCGATTCCTGGAAGAACTCGATGATATCCTTCCGCGCCTCCGGCTTGAGCAGCCTGCCGATGACGTATTTTTCTCCTTCGAGATCTGCCTTTACGCCCGGGTTCTCCAGAAAGATCTTCTTCTCTCTTTCCAGCAGGATAAGCCCCAGATAGGCCGCGCCAAGATCGCCCGAACAGCAGAGCAGGTCTCCTTTCTTTGCGGTGCTTCTTTTGACGAATTTGTCGGGCGTCACCTCTCCGATCGCCGTGACGGAGATGACAAAGCCCTTTTGTGAAGAAGCGGTATCCCCGCCCACCAGGTCCACGCCATAGGCCTCGCAGGCGGCATAGACGCCCTCATAGAATTCGTCCAGCGCCTCCAGGCTTATCCGGTTGCTGATGCCGATGCTCATGGTGATCTGGGTGGGTGTGGCGTTCATCGCATATATGTCGCTGATATTGACCACGACGGACTTATACCCCAGATGCTGAAGGGGGGTATACATGAGGTCGAAATGTACCCCCTCGATCAGCAGGTCGGTGGTAATAACGGTCTGCTTGCCAAAATGGTCGATGACGGCCGCGTCATCCCCTACGCCAACGAGGGTCGAGGCATTTTTTATCTCGATGTTCGCCGTAAGGTGTTCGATCAGCCCGAACTCTCCCAGGCTGGATATTTCGGTCCTGTTTTCACTCATAGTCGATTCGTTTTAGCCGGACGGAGTCCGGTTTGCACACGAGGCCGGGGCCCCGGTGTGCAGATGTTATAGTCCCGGGTGTTTATCATTGACCACAGCCACCAGCTCTTCATGGATCTTTCCATTCGTCGCGATGATATGCGGCTGATAGGGCGAATAGCGCCCGCCGGTAAAATCAGATACCCTTCCTCCCGCTTCTTCCACGATGAGGACGCCCGCCGCGCTATCCCAGGCCTGCAGCTTGTGTTCGTAAAAGCCGTCAAACCGGCCCGCGGCCACCCAGCAGAGGTCGATCGCCGCCGAACCCAGCCGCCGCACCGGCACCCCGCTGCGGATCAGCCTCGAAAAGACATCCAGCGGACCATTGGGCTGGTCCAGATACGAATAAGGGAAGCCTGTCACGAGGCAGGACTTCAGGACCGAGCTCTCATCGCTGACGGCTATCTTCTTGTCATTCAATGTGGAGCCATAGCCCCGCTGGGCGAAGAAAAACTCCTTGATAAAGGGATTGTAGACCGCCCCCAGTATCATTTCGCCGTCCTGTTCAACCGCGATGGAGACGCAACATAAAGGCAAACCGTGTGCAAAATTTACCGTTCCGTCGATAGGGTCGATGATCCACTTGAAACTTGAGTCCATAATGATCTCTCCGGCTTCTTCACTCAGGATAAAATGGTCGGGGTAGTCGCGCTTTATGACTTCGAATATGGCCTTCTCGGATGCATGGTCGGCCTCCGTGACCAGGTTATTGATGCCTTCTTTATTGGAGATGGTAAATGAACCCTGAAAATAATGTTGCATCACGGCAGCGCCTGCCTCCGCCGCCTTTATGAGTGTGGATTTTAACATGGCACAAATATATGATCTGGGAGCCACATGCCGGGTTCCGGGTTCTCTGGTTCACGGGGTATTCCCGTCGCGATCCGCGGTTCACACGGTCAGCACCAGGGATGCCATGCTGCGGGGCGACTCCAGCTGCTGCAGCGACTCGATGTACTTGTTCAGTACGGCGCTGTTCAGGGTATACCTGAAATTGCGGCCTTCTTTTTCGCCATCGATGAGACCGGCTTCCTGCAGGATCTTTACGTGGTGGGAGATGGAGGGCTGGGCCAGCTCGATCACATCCTGAAGGCCGCTGCATTCGCCGCATCCACCTTTACCGGAGATATAGTGTAATATCTTGAGGCGGTTGCTGTCACCCAGAGCCTTGGATATCTTCTCGATTTGCTTAAAGGTCAGTGTCATTTTTATAGATTGACAAATGCAAATATATCAATTTTTTCCCATCCTCCAAATCCCCCGCCAGTTCCTCCGCCGGCCCGCCATCGGGTTACCGCCGCCCGGCCGGTACCCCCAGCTGACCCCGCCCCAGCCCAGGGGTTCGCCCACTGACACCACCCTGCTCCCTCTACATTTTGCCCGCAATCCCAAAAAGGCGTACTTCGCAGAATATCATGATCCTCTCCGTCATTATCGTCAATTACCGGGTTCAATATTTTCTGGAGCTCTGCCTGCGGAGCGTCCAAAACTCAACGCAAGGGACTGAATCAGAGATAATTGTGATCGACAACGACTCAGGCGACGACAGCCTAGCCTACCTCAGGCCCCTCTTCCCCTCCGTCAAATTTATCGCCAGCGCGGAGAATACCGGCTTTGCCCGCGCCAACAACCTGGCGTTGAAGCAGGCCCGGGGGAAATATATCCTTTTCCTGAACCCGGACACCATGTTGCCTGAAAATTTTGTGAGGGAGATCCTGGACTTCTACTTGTCGGCCGCGACTCCGCGGAGCGGTTCACAAACCCCCGCTATCGGCGCCATCGGCGTCCGCATGCTCGACGGCAGTGGCCAGTTCCTGAAAGAGTCGCGGCGCGGCTTCCCATCGGCGTGGGTGGCGTTCTGCAAACTCTCGGGTCTGACCGCCGTTTTCCCCACGAGTCGCCTCTTCTCCACCTACTATCTCGGGTACCTTCCCGCCGGTAAGACTCACCCGGCGCCGATACTTTCGGGCGCCTGCTTCTGGGTGGCGCGGGACATTCTGGAAAAGACCGGTGGCTTCGACGAGCTGTTCTTCATGTACGCCGAAGACATCGACCTCAGCTACCGGATCGAAAAGGCCGGCTATATCAACTATTATCTGGCCACGCCGACGATCATCCACTTCAAAGGAGAAAGCACACGGAAAGACGCCCGGTATGTGAAACTATTCTACAAGGCGATGAGCCAGTTCAGACGAAAACACTTTAAACAGGGGCTGTCAGCAGTTTTTAATGCGGCCATGGACCTGGCGATCTGGCTGAGGGCGGGAGTACGCGCGATGGGGCTCGCGGTTCGGGGGACGGGAGAGATTCGGGCGGCGGGAGAGGCTCGCGCGGCGGGAAAGATTCGGGGGACGGGAAAGGATCGCGCGGCGGGAGAGATTCGGGGGACGGCACAGGCTCGCGGAACGACAGCGATCCGGGAGGCGGCAGAGGCGCCAATCGCCACCTTTCTGGCTGGCGACCCCTCGGCGATCACCGTCTTAAAAAACTCGGCTGCCTTCATCCGGAACAGAGTTCTTGTCGAAACGCCGGGACAGGCGAAGGACCTCATCCTCTGCGAGGGACCAACATTCTCATTTGCCGACTGTATAAAAGCGCTGGAAAGGACAGAACCCTGGCGGACCGGCCAGCGGGTCAAATTTTATGCGGAGGGTAATGGATCGGTACTGGGGAGTGTTCACAGAGAGGGAAGGGGAGAGGTTGAGCCGCTATAGGGCGGGCTTCCGGGCCACTAACGCGGAAGGGCCGGAACTAGATCGGCAGTTCTTTATCGTTGATCAGCGTTTTTAGCCGGTTTCGGGTCAGTAGCCAGATGACCATCACAAAAAGGGTCCAGCCGATGACCCATTCATAGGCCACCGCCTGCGTCGTACCAGGAGGGATCAGCCAACGGTTGAGCATTTTCCCCACAAGCCACTGGTCCAGTATCCCCGGAACGATCATAAATACGGGGAAGAAGAAAAGCTTCCCCATCCACCAGGGCAGGACCACGAAAGCCTTTACCAGCGGCGGAATGCAGATCATCGCGACGATCGCCAGTCCGACCATACTCAGGAAACGGTGGTTGCCGTGGGGAAACAGGAACCGCAGGGCCGTCGTCACATCGCCGCCGCCCTGAAAGGCCGCCAGCACGCTGTTGAAAGGCAGCGTGGCAAAGACCATCGAAACGCCGGTCGAATGTTCGACGAGATCATCCTCGTCGGCTGTCATCCGCTGCCAGCCTGCCCATAGAATGCTAAAACTGACGAGGGGTCCGGCCAGGATCGCCAGTACCCGCTTGCCGAAGGGCGCGTTCGCCTGGCAAAAGGTCCAGCTATCGAAACCGCGGGAACCCCAGCACCCGGTAGTAACCCACGCGATCAGCGTATGAGCCCAGTCGTGCATCTCGTGTATAAAGAATGTCAAAGCGATAAAACATAGGACGTAAAGGGGGGTCAGTTTAAGCTTCATAAATAAATGTAACAAAAATATCATCCAAAACAGTAAGTTTGCACCACATACAAACGACCTGTACCACTCAATGGCGTTGATTGAAATTCAATTACCTAAATCTTTGGCTAGAGCACTGCGGCTGCCCCAGAAATCACCTCGTCGGCAGCAATTGAAGGTATTGCGAAAATTACTGAAAAAAGCGAGATTCACAGAATTTGGTCAACAATACCGCTTCGACGAGATACTGCTCAGCAAACATCCCGGAAAGAAATTCCAGGATGTGGTGCCTACTTTTGACTACAACAAGATCCACGCGGCCTGGTGGAATCAGACACTCGAAGGAAAAGCAGACGTATGCTGGCCCGGAAAGATAAAATATTATGCGCTCTCTTCCGGCACCTCGGAGGCCGGGAGCAAATATCTTCCCATAACGACCGACCTGTTGCGCGGCAACCGTATCGTCATGGTCAAACAGCTGCTGACCCTCCGCAACTACCGGGACATCCCCGTCAAGAGTATCGGCAAAGGCTGGCTGATGATCGGCGGTACCACCAGCCTCCAGAAAGGCGCCGGCTACTACGCAGGAGACCTCAGCGGCATCACTGCCCGCAAGGTTCCCTTCTGGTTCCAGCCCTTCTACAAGCCCGGCAGGAAGATCGCCCGTACCAAGGACTGGACGAAAAAGCTGGAGGAGGTCGTCAGGCTCGCCCCCCAGTGGGATATCGGCTTCCTGGTCGGCGTGCCCGGCTGGATCCAGCTGTGCATGGAAAAGATCATCGAGCGCTATAACCTGAATAATATCCACGAGATATGGCCCAACCTGGGCTTCTTCGTACACGGCGGGGTGTCTTTCGACCCCTACCGGAAAGGTTTTGAGAAGCTGCTGGGGAAACCCATCACCTATATCGAGACCTATCTGGCCTCGGAAGGCTTTATCGCCTACCAGGACGCGCAGTACTCAAAGGGCATGAAACTGGTGACCAACCAGCATATCTTTCTGGAGTTCGTCCCCTTCGACAACAAGAACTTTAATTCCGACGGCGACCTGATAGAGAATCCGGAAGCCTATATGATCCACGAGGTGGAAGAGGGCAGGGACTACGCGCTCCTGCTGAGCACCAGCGCCGGCGCATGGCGCTACCTCATCGGAGACACCGTCCGTTTCGTAGATAAAGAGCGCTGCGAGATCATCATCACGGGCCGGACCAAACATTTCCTCAGCCTCGTGGGCGAACACCTGAGCGTCGACAATATGAATAAGGCCGTACAGCTGGCCACCGAAGAGATGAACCTGTCGATCCCCGAGTTCACCGTGGCCGGGGTACCCCATGGTTTGTTTTTTGCACATCAATGGTGGCTGGCCTGCAATGACCCGGTCGATGAGGACGTTCTGAGACAAAAGATCGACGCCAGGCTGAAGGAGCTGAATGACGACTACGCGGTCGAACGGGACAGTGCGCTGAAGGACGTATATGTAAAAGTCCTGCCGGAGGAAAAATTCATGGAATTTATGCGACTGAAAGGGAAAATAGGGGGTCAGCACAAATTTCCCAGGGTCCTGAAAGGTAATATGCTGCTGGACTGGCAAAAATTTCTCGAGACAGGTAGTCTCTGAGACCGGGGTTGACCGGAGTTGGAACATCCGAAACTTGACATTCTATGATGGAGGCCGTATTGAAAGGATTGGCACTGGGATTCGCACTAGCCCTATCGGTGGGACCCATTATTTTTACCATTATCAAGCAAAGCCTCAACAACGGGCATAAGGGCGGATTCAGTTTTGTCGCGGGGGTATGGGTCAGCGATATCATTCTCGTCGTCCTCAGCAATACCCTTACTGTCTTCGTCTCGGCGCTTACGGAACATTCGGCGATCATTGCCTACTGCGGCAGCGCCTTCCTGATCGCCCTCGGATTTTATTTCGTGTTTTTCAAAAAGGTATCGCTGGCGCGCGATCCGGAAGGCAACGAATCCCGTTTTCGAAAGCGGGATATGGCCAGGGTCTTCGCTTCCGGCTTCCTCATCAATACCCTAAATCCGAGTGTCATCCTGTTCTGGCTGGGCAACGCCACCTTCCTCGCCGCCAACCACACCCTGCAGGAAAGGATCGTCATCTTCTCCATCTGTCTGCTGATCAACATGGCCGCCGACATCCTCAAGGTGATGATGGCCGGGAGACTCCGCAGTAAGCTCAATCTCCACACGCTGTCGGTCATCAACAAGATCTCCGGGACTATTCTTATCGTTTTTGGCGTGGCGCTGATCTTTTTCCATAAGCAGGTGGTTCACTAAGGACATTCGCTGCAGCCGTGCGACCCGAAGGTTGCGGGCGGGCTCTTGCCGAATTAACAAGCAACTTGCAAAATGAATCGTTAAGTTTGATGCGTATATGCGCCTCTCTGCCATCATATTACTGTTATATCTTATCCCCGTAACAACTCACGCGCAGCACGACGTGCTCGTATTACAGAAAAGAGGCATGCACGTCCGTTCGTATACGATCGGCGACCCCATGACCTTTAAAACGATCTATGACCAGTGGTTTACCGGCGTCATCGACGACCTCCGCCGGGACACGGTCTATATCAACGGACAGGCGTTCAGCTACAAGGAAATTGCGGCCATCAAAAAGGACCGGTCCGCGAGCGCGTGGGGGCCATCGCTGATCGGCATCGGCGTCGGCTATCTCGCCATCGGCGCATTCAACGGCGCCTACCGCAAGGACGCGGCAAAGGACTGGTACACGAAAACCGACTTTATCGTCAGCGGGGCCGCCGTCGCGGCCGGAGCGATCCTGATGGCGACAAAAACCAAATACTACAGTATGGGGAGGAAATACCGGTTATTATATCTTCAAATAGGGAAGCGCTAGGCGACTGGCCGCGGCCGGAGCAATTTTTACTTGCAGATCGGGAAACGGTAACCTATATTGCAATCCGAAAAACCAGTGGATGGCCAATAACAACCCAGGACTGATAGCCCGCGTCTGGAGAATATTCAAACGCGTCGTCATCACCCTCTTCTTCCTCCAGCTATTTTATCTCCTCCTGCTCAAATGGGTCGATCCGCCAATCACACTCACACAGCTGGGCAGCGTATTCCGGGGCGAAGGCCTCCACCGCAGCTATGTCAGCATGAAGAATATCTCCCCTTACGCCAAGCTGGCGGTCATCTGTTCGGAAGACCAGCTCTTCCCCGACCACGACGGATTCGATTTCAAGTCTATCGAAAAGGCGATGAAACATAACCAGAAAAGCAAGTCCCTGCACGGCGCCAGCACCATCAGCCAGCAGGTGGCAAAAAATGTCTTTCTCTGGCAGGGCCGCGACTGGTTTCGGAAAGGACTCGAAGTCTATTTTACCTTCATGATCGAATGGCTCTGGGGCAAGAAAAGAATTTTGGAAATGTATCTCAACGTTAGCGAGATGGGCAAGGGGGTCTATGGTATCGAGGCCGCCTCTCATTTTTATTTTAACAAGCCGGCTAAGACGCTCACCCGCCAGGACGCCGCCCGGATCGCCGCCTGCCTGCCTAACCCAAAGATCTTTACCATCAAGCCGCTCTCGCCGCATGTGGTGGCCCGCGCTGCGTGGATACAGGCCCAGATGGGCAATCTGCAGGAGGATCCGGATATTCAGAAATTATTGCAGTAGGGGGCTGTGGCGGCGGTTCACGCACGGTCCACGCCTCTGGCGGTTCTCGCGGTTCACGCACGGTTCACGGGACTAGTGGTTCACGCGCGGTTCACGCGGTTCACGGGAGTAACCGCTTCACCGCAGCGATCCCGGCATCCAGCCGCTGCTGACCCTGACCCCCGACCTCTGCCCACGGCACCGGCTGATTGATCAGTATATCGCGGTAGATATGGAACAACTTTTCCCTCGACAGCAGGTCCGGGTATTCCCTCAGCTCGTCCTTCGTCCAGGGCAGGTCCGTCCGGGGAAGCAGATAGGCGTCATAGTGACGCTCGTTGATCCGGTCCAGGACCCAGCTGTCGCAACGGCCGAAAACGAACTCCGCCCAGACCTTCATAACATACATATCCGTGTCGATAAAGATCATGGAGTCCCCCCGCGATTCCGCAGCAGTCACCATCCTGTCCTCCAGCGCCAGCTGGCCCCCTGCGATCGTCACGAGGTCTTCATACCGGTAGCCCATCCCGTGTTTCAGCAGATATTCCCTCGCGTATTCCGGGACCCAGCTCGCATGAAAATGCGCAGCCAGTCCCTCGCAAAGGGACGATTTCCCGGTCGATTCCGGCCCTATGACGACGATCTTTCTAAGACTCTGCGGCATGTTCGACGGCTCCCGCCCTTTTACTCCACTCCAATAATCCGGATATGGCGATGATCAATAAAACGGCATAGTAAACGCTGGTGAACACATAGTGCTTGACAAAGTACAACGGGATCGACGCGCAGTTCGTCGCGATCCACCAGTACCAGCTTTCCACCTTTTTCCTTGTCATCAGCCACATGCCGGTATAGGCCGTCGCCGAGGCAAAGGCATCGGCCCAGGGAATGGCCTGCGGCGCAAAACCCCGTTTGAGCCAGGTGAGAGACGCAAACACGAGGATATAGAAGGTGGAAAAGAAAGCCAGCTGACCCGCCAGCTCCCGCCGCGAAGACCGGGTGACCTGCAGCACATACTGATCCTGCGGGTCCTTCCGGGTCCACATCACCCAGCCGTAGATGTTCAGGACGGTATAATAGAAATTGACGCTGGCCTCACCCAACAGAGAGGTCTTAAGACTGAGATAGATATATATGATCGTATTGACGAGGCCGGTAGGGTAGACCAGGATATTCTCGCTGCGGCTGAACCAGACGCTCAGGATACCGGCGATCACCGCAATAAATTCCCACCAGCCTGTATGCTGCAGATCCTGGACGAACTGATGGAGGATATCCATTACTCAGCTTCGGCCACTACTTCTTTTACCTCGGGGATCATGCGTTTCATCATGCTCTCGATGCCGGCCTTCAGCGTGATCATGGATGAAGGACAGCCGGAGCAGGAGCCCTGCAGCATCAGGTTGACGGTGCCTTCGTTGTAGCTCCTGAACGATATCGCACCACCATCCATCTCGACGGCAGGCTTCACGTAGTTCTCCAGCAGCTCTTTGATACGCTTGACGACGTCGTCGTC
>Ga0068853_100001905_pt1 | contig 15371 bp, 11 predicted proteins | sample KBSCornC32_FD_65655 | JGI IMG/M metagenome (GOLD analysis project Ga0068853, IMG submission 65655) | Corn rhizosphere microbial communities from Kellogg Biological Station, Michigan, USA - KBS Corn C3-2 | ecosystem: Host-associated > Plants > Roots > Rhizosphere > Soil ...
GGATGCCGCGTCGAAAGCGCTTCACGGTAGGCAGCCGTGATGAAGCTTTCTTGAACCTGCGGTGACGTTTTCGGCGTGCGCCGAACACTGCGCGCCCGCAAAGCGGTGCGGCACCGTCCTGGGCCGCACCGCGGGGGACCGGACCAGGGGATCCGGTGGCATCCGGCGCATGCCGGATGCGCCGCGGGCCGCTCCGTGGCCCGCGCCTTCGCGACGCGTGCGTCAGTAGAAGCGGTGTTGCTGCGCCGGCGTCGTATCGGCGGCGGCGTCACCCTTCGCGGGCGCCGGGAGCAGCGGATCGACGATCACGCTGCCGGTCGCGTTCGGCGAGAGGCGCCATTCGAACTTCGGATCGTACGGATCGTCGCTCTCGCGGAACTGGCGATACGCGATCGCGCCGTCTTCGCTGCCGCCCTTGAGCACGCCGAACGCCGCCGTGGCGAAACCGTCGAGGCCCGAGCGCCCGCCCGGCCCGACCGCGACGGGCTTGACCGCGCTGCTGCCGCCGCCGACCTTGAGGTTGCCGGGCATGCCGACGCGCGAGCCGGTCATCTCGGCCTTCACGTGCGCCCAGCGCATCTTCGCTCGCGCGAGCGCGGCGTCGTCGCCGTAGGTGGTCTTGAGTTCGCGCCAGATCTCGTTCGCGTGGGCGAACTCGTCCTTGCCGAGGTCGGCGTAGAGGAGTTCACGCGCCTGCACGTAATCGGCGTCGCCACGCTCGGCGGCGAGCGCGAACCACGCCATCGCGCGCGAGCGGTCGACCGGAACGCCTTCGCCCTTGAGGTACATCACGCCGAGGTTGTATTGCGCGGGCTTGTACGCCCACGACGCCGACACCTCGTACATGTCGACCGCGAATCCGAAGTCCTTCCTCGTGACCGCGCGCACGGCGTCGAAGTAGTACTTCTCGCCGGGGCGCCCGTCGTCTTCGGGCGACGCGTAACGCTGGTTCGCCGGTCGCTCGGTGTTGAAGCGCGAGTCGTAGCGGGGCGGAAGGTTCTCGGTCGTGTCCGTGGCGTGCAGGGATGCGATCGGCAACATCGCGCAGAGTGCGCCGAACAGGGCGATTCGTGATGCCATGGTGGGTCCTCGGTCGGTGGGTTCAGCGTGCACGCTTGTCGGAATGGTCCTCGGCGGCGCCGGGTGACGGCACGATCGGATCGACGATGACCGTGCCCTCGGGATTGGGCGACGTGCGCCATTCGAACTTCGGGTCGTACGGGTTGTCGCTCTCGCGCAACTGGCGATACGCGATGGAACCGTCTTCGCTGCTGCCGCCGAGCACGCCGAAGGCCGCGCTGGCGAAGCCGTTGACTTCCGATCGCCCGGTGGGGCCGAGGCGCACCGGATGGACGCCGCCGCTCGCGCTGCCGACCTTGAGGTTTCCGGGCGACCCTACCGGCGATCCGGTCATCTCGGCACGCACGTGTGCCCAGCGCATCTTCGCGCGCGCCAGCGCGACGTCGTCGCCGTAGGTGGTCTTGAGCTCGCGCCAGATCTCGTTGGCGTGGGCGAACTCGTCCTTGCCGAGATCGGCGTAGAGGAGTTCGCGCGCCTGCACGTAGTCAGCGTCGCCGCGCTCGGCGGCGAGCGCGAACCACGCCATCGCGCGCGGGCGGTCGAGCGGTACGCCTTCGCCCTTGAGGTACATCACGCCGAGGTTGTACTGCGCGGGCTTGTACGCCCACGACGCCGACACCTCGTACATGTCGACCGCGAACCTGAAATCCTTCTTGGCGACCGCACGCACGGCGTCGAAATAGAACTTCTCGCCGGGGCGCCCCTTGTCCTCCGGCGTCGCGTAGCGATCGGTCGCGGGCCGCTCGACGTTGGAGCGCGAGTCGTAGCGCGGGGGAAGGTTGTCGTCGGCCGCGGCGGCGGCGCACAGCAGGAAGGAACCGGACAGCCACATCGCACGCAGGTCCATGGGGCAGCTCCGCTGGTGGTTGCGGGGACAAACCCTAGCGCGCTGCATGCGACCTGTCAACGAAGATATTCGTACTATGTTCGTCGTCGAAGAAGGCCGTCGCGACGACGGGCACGGACGAGCGACTCCCGCTACATGCGGAACACGCCGAAACGACCCTGCTCGACCGGCGCGTTGAGACTCGCCGACAGCGCGAGGCCGAGCACGCGGCGCGTGTCGGCGGGGTCGATCACCCCGTCGTCCCACAGGCGCGCGGTCGCGTAGTAGGGATGGCCCTGGCGCTCGTACTGGTCGCGGATCGGCGCTTTGAACGCGTCTTCCTCTTCCTTCGACCACGGCTTGCCCGCGGCCTCGAGGCCGTCGCGGCGCACGGTGGCGAGCACGCTCGCGGCCTGCTCGCCGCCCATCACGGAGATGCGCGCGTTCGGCCACATCCAGAGGAAGCGCGGCTGGTAGCCGCGGCCGCACATCGCGTAGTTGCCGGCGCCGAAGCTGCCGCCGATGACGACGGTGAACTTCGGCACGTGCGAGCACGCGACCGCGGTGACCATCTTCGCGCCGTCCTTGGCGATGCCGGCCTGCTCGTACTTCTTGCCGACCATGAAACCGGTGATGTTCTGCAGGAACACCAGCGGCACGTTGCGTTGGTTGCACAGCTCGATGAAGTGCGCGCCCTTGAGCGCGCTCTCGGCGAACAGGATGCCGTTGTTGGCGACGATGCCGACCGGGTAGCCGTGGACGTGGGCGAAGCCGGTGACGAGGGTCTTGCCGTAGCGCGCCTTGAATTCCTGCAGTTCGGACCCGTCGACGATGCGCGCGATCACCTCGCGGATGTCGAACGGGATGCGCGTGTCGCGCGGCACGCAGCCGTACAGTTCGTCGGTCGGGTACAGCGGTTCGCGCGGCTCGCGCAGCGCGAGTGCGACGTCCTTGCGCCGGTTCAGGCTCGCGACGATGCCGCGCGCGATGTCGAGCGCGTGCGCGTCGTTCTCGGCGAAGTGGTCGGCGACGCCGGAGATCGAGGTGTGCACGTCGGCGCCACCGAGCGTCTCGGCGTCGACGACCTCGCCGGTCGCCGCCTTCACCAGCGGCGGCCCGCCGAGGAAGATCGTGCCCTGTTCCTTCACGATGATCGTCTCGTCGCTCATCGCCGGCACGTACGCGCCACCCGCGGTGCACGAACCCATCACGACGGCGATCTGCGGGATGCCGAGCGAGCTCATCCGCGCCTGGTTGTAGAAAATGCGGCCGAAATGCTCCTTGTCCGGGAAGACCTCGTCCTGCAACGGCAGGAACGCGCCGCCGGAGTCGACGAGGTAGACGCAGGGCAGGCGGTTCTCGAGCGCGACGTCCTGCGCGCGCAGGTGCTTCTTCACCGTCATCGGGAAGTAGGTGCCGCCCTTCACCGTCGCGTCGTTGGCGATGACGAGCACCTCGACGCCGTGCACGCGGCCGATGCCGGTGATGAGGCCCGCGCACGGCGCGGCGTCCTCGTACATGCCGTGCGCCGCGAGCGGCGACAGTTCGAGGAACGGCGAGCCGGAGTCGAGCAGCGCACGGATGCGCTCGCGCGGCAGCAGCTTGCCGCGTTCGGTGTGCTTGGCGCGCGCCTTCTCGCCGCCGCCCTGCGCGGCCTTCGCCATCTGTTCGCGCAGGTCGTCGACGGTCGCGCGCAGTTGCGTCGCGTTGGCCTGGAAGTCCGGTGAACGGAGGTCGAGCTGCGAACGGATCTGCGGCATGGGCGATCGGCGCGGGAGCGGGAAATCCCGATGTAAACACAGCGCAGGGTTGCAAGCCAGTCTTGCCCGCGGCGTCCGATTGCGCTGCGGTGGTGTGCGCCGCACGGGGTGCGGCGGGTTCGCAATACGCAACCGGCCGCGCGAGGCGGCCGGTGCGTGTCGAGCGTCACGCGCGCAAGCGCGCGAGGATCACTCCTTCTTCTTCGCCGCGTCGGTGGCCGCGTCCTTCGCGTCCTTCGCCGTTTCGGCGATGTCGTGGCCGACTTCCTTCGCGCCTTCCTTGACCTCGTGGCCGGCGGCCTTCATCGCCGCACCGGTCGCTTCGGCGCCTTCCTTGACCATCGTGCCCGCGTTCGCGGCCGCTTCCTTGCTCGCGTCGACGGCCTTCGCCGCGGCGTCCTTCGCCTGCTCGGCGGCGCTCTTCGTCGCGTCGGCGGCCTGGTTCGCCGCGTCGCTCACCGCGGTGTTCGCGGTCGCTGCAGCCTGCTTCGCGGCATCGGCCGCCTGTTGCGCGGCGGCAGCCGTGGCGTCGGCGGCCTTCTTCGCGGCAGCCTGCGCATCGGCCGCGGCCTGCTTCGTCGCGGCAGCCGCCTTGTCGGCAGCTTCCTGCGCCTGCTTCTGCGAGTCGTCGCACGCGGCCAGCGTGGCGATGAGGGCCGTGCCTAGCGCGAACTTCAGGATCTTGCTGGTCATCTGGTCTGCCTCCCGTTGGTCGGCCGTCGGCCTGCCTGCGCAGCCCCTGCGGCCCGAAATGTGCGAACGCAAGCGTCCGCGACGTGTGGATCGCGTCGGATTCTAGCAGGGCCGTTCAGCTTCGGGCGCATCGTCGGGCGGCCGCATGCCGCCCGACGACGGCGGGGATCAGACCAGTTCGATCGCGATCGCGGTGGCTTCGCCGCCGCCGATGCACAGCGAGGCGACGCCGCGCTTGCCGCCCCGCGCGATCAGCGCGTGCAGCAGCGTGACGACGAGGCGCGCCCCGGATGCGCCGATCGGATGGCCGAGCGCGGTCGCGCCACCGTTGACGTTGAGCTTGTCGTGGGCGATGCCGAGGTCCTTCATCGGCGCCATCGCGACCACTGCGAACGCTTCGTTGACCTCGAACAGGTCGACGTCAGCAACCTTCCAGCCGACCTTCTTGAGCAGCGCGTCGATCGCACCGACCGGCGCGGTCGTGAACCACTCCGGCGCCTGCGACAGCGTGGTGTGGCCGACGATGCGCGCGAGCGGCTTCAGGCCGCGCTTCGCGGCGGCTTCGGCGCTCATCACGATGGTCGCGGCGGCGCCGTCGGAAATGCTCGACGAACTCGCCGCGGTGACGGTGCCGTCCTTGCGGAACGCGGGCTTGAGGGTCGGGATCTTCGCGGGATCGGACTTGCCCGGCTGCTCGTCGGTGGTGATTTCGACGTCGCCCTTGCGCGTGGCGACCTTGACCGGAACGATCTCCGCGGCGAACGCACCCGAGGCGATCGCCGCCTGCGCGCGACGCGCCGACTCGATGGCGTAGGCGTCCTGCGCCTCGCGCGTGAAGCCGTACTTGTCCGCGGTCGCTTCGGCGAACACGCCCATCGACTGGCCGTCGTACGGATTGGTGAGGCCGTCCCACGCCATGTGGTCGACCAGCTTGGCGTCGCCGTAGCGCAGGCCGCCGCGTGCGGACACCATGTGTGGCGCGTTCGTCATCGACTCCATGCCGCCGGCGACGACGACGTCGGCGGAACCGGCCTTGACCAGGTCGTGCGCGAGCATGATCGCCTTCATGCCCGAACCGCAGACCTTGTTGATCGTCGTGCAGCCGGCCGACTTCGGCAGGCCCGCCGCGAGCGACGCCTGGCGGGCGGGCGCCTGGCCGAGGTTCGCCGGCAGCACGCAACCCATGATGACTTCGGACACGTCCGCGGGCGCCACGCCGGCCTGCTCGATCGCGGCCTGGATCGCGGCGGCACCGAGTGTCGGCGTCGGCACGCCGGTGAACTGGCCGAGCATGGAACCGATCGCGGTGCGCTTGGCGCCGACGATGACGATATCGGACATGGAACCCTCCGGGATGGATGACGAGTCGGCGCGAGGCCGGGTTAGACGCCGATTATGCGCGTCCTGTTGCGCTGCGACAATTACGCGCCGGCGGCGTAATCCTTGTGCTCGGCGCGTACCACAGGCTAGCCTCGGCCCAGGCATGACAGGGGGCACCGCACGGTGCGACGGGCAGCATGCTGGATCGCGATGGCCGTGCTGGCGTGCGCCGGCGCGCCCGCGCACGCGCAGGGTCGCGCCAACCACGGCGTCGAGCGCGTCCGCTTCCGCAACATCGGCGTCGAGCAGGGCCTGTCGCAGGCGAGCGGCGTCGACATCGCGCAGGATCGCCACGGCTTCATCTGGGTCGCCACGCAGGACGGCCTCGACCGCTTCGACGGCTACGGCTTCCGCGTCTACAAGCACGACCGCAGCGACCCGTCTTCGCTCGCCGCGAACAACGTGCACCGCCTGCTCGTCGACCGCCAGGGGCGGTTGTGGGTCGGCACGACCAGCGGCGGCCTCAGTCGCTACGACGAGCGCCTCGACCGCTTCGACAACTTCGTGCCCGACCCTTCGCGCAGCGACGCGATCGGCAGCGAGTACGTCGGCGCCATGCTCGAGGACGCAACCGGCACGCTGTGGGTGGCGACGCGCAACCACGGCCTGCAGAGCTACGACGAAGCGCGCGGCGGGTTCGTCGAATCGCGCTGTCGCGACGATGCGCTGCGCCGGCCGAACGCACTCGTCGCGCGCAGCGGCGGCCACCTCCTGATCGGCACGGCGGCGGGCCTGTTCGAGTGCGACCCGGCCGACGGCACGATGCGCGAGTGGATGGCGCGTTCGGGCGCGCGCCTCGTCGTGCGCACGATCGTCACCACCGAAGCCGGCGAAGTCTGGCTCACCGCGACCAAGCAGGGCCTGTTCCATTTCGGCGCGGATGGCATGGAGATCGAGCACTACGACGCACAGACGTCGCCGTCGCTCGACGACACGGACCTCACCGGCCTGCACGTCGACCGCAGCGGCGCGATCTGGTTCGGCAGCGAGAACGCGGGCCTGTCGCGGCTCAATCCGCACACGCGGCGCCTGGAAACGTTCACGCATGCGCCGGAGCAACCCGGTTCGCTCGCGGGCAATCGCGCCTTCAGCGTGTTCGAGGATCGCGACGGGCAGATCTGGGTCGGTACCTGGAGCAACGGCATCAGCGTGTTCGATCCGCGCGCCGCCGGCTTCGTGTCGGTGCACACGGGCGGCGGCGGGCGTTCGCTGCCGGGCGCGTCGGTGCTGTCGGTGCTCGCCGACGACGACGGCACGTTCTGGTTCAGCACGGCCGAGAACGGCGGCCTCAGCCACTTCGATCTCGAGAACGGCCTGCTCGAGCATTTCGTGCACGATCCGCGCAATCCGGCGAGCCTCGCGCACAACTTCGTCGTCGCGACCCTGCGCGGCCGCGACGGTTCGCTGTGGATCGCCACGCGCGGCGGCGGGCTCGATCGCCTGCGCCCGCACGCGAACGCGTTCGAGCACTACCAGCACGACGCCGCCGATCCGCGCAGCCTCGCTTCGAACAACCTGCAGCGCCTGTATCTCGACGCCGCGAACACGCTGTGGATCGGCACCACCGACTACGGCGTCGACGCGCTCTGCGACGGCTGCAGCGAGTTCCGCCACTACACGCACGTGGACGGGGTCGACGACAGCCTCGCACCGGGCGGCGTGTACGCGATCCTCGAAGCGGAGCACGGCCAGCTGTGGATCGGCACCGAGCGCGGCGGCCTCGCGCTGCTCGATCCGGCGAGTGGCCGCGTGCGCGACTTCCCGAGCGATCCGCGCAATCCGGCGTCGTTGCCGAGCAACACCGTGACCGACCTGCATCGCGACCGCCGCGGCGAGCTCTGGCTCGGCACGCGCGGCGGTGGCCTCGCGCACCTGCTCGACCTCTATCCGAACGGTGCGCGCTTCGAGACGATCGACGCGCACGCGGGACTCGCCGCCGACGCGATCGGCGGCCTCGCCGAGGATGCGCAGGGACGCATCTGGATGAGCACGACGGTCGGCATCTCTCGCTACGACCCGCGCGACCGCAGCATCGTCAACGTCGGCGCCGACCAGGGCGCGTCCGCGAGCGGCTACTTCATCGCCTCGGTCGACCACGGCCGCGATGGGCGCATCGTGTTCGGCGGCGCCACCGTCGCGACGATCTTCGACCCTTCGCAGATTCCGGCGCTGCCCGTGCCCGAACCGGTGCTCACCGAGCTGCGCCTGTTCAACACGCCGGTGCTGCCGCGCTGGCGCGACCCCGACTCGCCGCTCGAACAGGAGCCGTGGAGCGGCGGCAACGTGCGCCTCAACCATCACCAGGGCATGTTGTCGATCAACTACGGTGCGCCGTCGGCGTTCGCGCCGGCCGGCCTGCGGTTCGCCTATCGACTCGATCCGCACGACGCGGACTGGATCGAGACCGACGCCGACCTGCGCACCGCGACCTACACGCGCCTGCCGCCCGGCGATTACCGCTTCCGCGTGCGCGCGCGCTATCCGGGCCAGCCGTGGGGCGAGAAGGAAGCGACGCTGTCGCTGACCGTGCTGCCGGCGCCGTGGCTCTCGCACATCGCGATCGCCGTCTACGCGGTATGCGCCGCGATGCTCGCTGCCTTCGTCTGGCTGCGCGCACGCCGCGCGCGGCGCGAACGCGACGCCGTGCAGGAGACCGTGCGCCAGTCCGAAGAGCGGCTCAAGCTCGCGCTGTGGGGCAGCGGCAGCGAATTGTGGGACATCGACCTCGGCAGCGGCCGCATGCATCGCGACAACCAGCTCGAGCACCTCGCCGTCACGCACGAGGTGGGCGACCACTCGCTCACGACCTATCGCCCGTACGTGCACCCGGACGACATCGAGCGCTTCGAGCGCGCGCTCGGCGCGCACCTTTCGGGGCGCTTGCCGACGTTCGAGGCCAGCTATCGCACGCAGGACTCGCAGCACGACTGGGTCTGGGTGCTCACGCGCGGCCGCATCGTCGAGCGCGACGAGAACGGGCGCGCGCAGCGCATGAGCGGTACCACGTCCGACATCAACGCGCTGAACCAGGCGCTGGCCGCGCTGCGCACGCTCAACGAGCAGCTCGAATCGCGCGTCGAACAGCGCACCGCCGCGCTGCAGAACGCCAACCTCGAGCTGCGCAGCACGCTCGAGCGGCTCACGCTCGCGCAACGCCAGCTGTTCGAAGCGGAGAAGCTCGCCTCGCTCGGCGGCCTCGTCGCCGGCATCGCGCACGAGATCAACACGCCGCTCGGCATCGGCGTGACCGCGGCATCGCACCTGCAGGAAGAAGCGCAGCGCATCTCGCGCCTGATCGGCGAGGGCAGCCTGGCGACCCGTGACCTCGACGAGTTCCAGCGCACCGCGCGCGAGAGTTCGGACATGATCCTGCGCAACCTGCAGCGCGCCGATCGCCTCGTGAAGAGCTTCAAGCAGGTCGCGGTCGACCAGTCGAGCGAGGACCGGCGCGTGGTCGACCTCGGCGTCTGCCTCAACGAGATCCTCACGACACTCGGCCCGAGCCTGAAGAAGACGCCGCACCGCGCCGTGCTCGACTGCCCGGCCGGCCTCATCATCGAGACGGCGCCCGGCGCGCTCTACCAGATCGTCACGAACCTCGTGATGAACTCGCTCATGCACGGCTTCGTCGAAGGCGACGCCGGCACGATCCGCATCGACGTCACGCTCGAGAACCGCATCGTGCAGGTCGACTACCGCGACGACGGCCGCGGCATGGACGACGCGGTGCGCGCGCGCATCTTCGAGCCGTTCTTCACGACGCGGCGCGGGCAGGGCGGCTCGGGCCTCGGCATGCACATCGTCTACAGCCTCGTCTCGCAGGTCCTGCACGGCCACATCGATTGCGAGAGTGCGCCAGGGCAGGGCACGCGCTTCGTGATCCGCTTCGGCGGCGAGGTGCTGCAGCAGCGTTCGTGATGCCGGGAGCCGGTGGCTGCTGCCACGGGGCGAGCGGTCAGTCCGGCAGTTCCCGCCGCAGCGCGAGCGCTTCGTCCCAGTGCTCGAACAGGCAATCGACGACGTCCGGATCGAACTTCGTGCCGCGGTGTTCGAGCATGAACGCGCGGATGCGCGCCGAGTCCCACGGATCCTTGTAGCAGCGCTTGCTGCCGAGCGCGTCGAACACGTCGGCGACCATCGTGATGCGCCCGCCGATCGGGATCGCCGCGCCGGCGAGGCCCTTCGGGTATCCGCTGCCGTTCCAGTTCTCGTGGTGCGAGGCGGCGATTTCCGCGGCGAGGCGCAGCACCGGCCGGTTCGAGTTGCCGAGCAGGCGCGCGCCGAGTTCGGCGTGCGTGCGCATCACCACGGCTTCCTCGGGCGTGTGCGGGCCGGGCTTGTTGAGGATCGTGTCGGGAATGCCGATCTTGCCGATGTCGTGCAGCGGCGCGGCATAGCGCAACGTCTCGGACATCGCCGGCGGCAGGCCGAGCGCGTGGCCGAGCATCTCGGCGAGCAGGCCGACGCGGTGCACGTGGTTCGCGGTCTCCTGCGAGCGCGTCTCGGCCGCGCCGGCGAGCAGGTAGACCATCTCGAGCTGCGAGGACAGCAGCTCGTCGTTGAGGTGCAGGTTGTCGAACGCGATCGAGACGTTGGTGCAGAACAGCTCGACCAGCTTGTAGTCGAGCGGCGACAGGTTCCACGCCTCGCCGACGAACAGCAGGCTCTCGGTCTGGTGGCTGTCGATGAAGTGCAGCACGTAGTGGTCGCGGCCGAACTGGTGGCGCTTGTCGCGGAACGCGTCGCGCATCGTCGCGACGATCGCCGGCGGCAGCGCCTCGTCGGCGTCGTCGTGCTGCAGGCGGCGGTAGTCGCCGCTCGTGGCGGTGATGTGGAAATGGTCCGGTTCGGCCTCGCGCCGGCGATCGATCGTGCAGTACAGCGCGCCGCGCTCGAGCCCGACGAGTTCGACCAGCTGGTCGAGCACCGCGTTGGCGAAGTCGCGCGTGTCGCGCCGCGCGAAGATGCGCGCGGAGCTGCGGATCACGTTCTCGAGGCCGACGCGGTGCGCCTCGATCGCGCGCATGTCGCGGTACGCGCGCAGCGCCGAGTACATCGTCGTCGCGAGGCGCGAGGCGGTGAGCTCGGTCTTTTCCTTGTAGTCGTTGATGTCGTAGGCGGCGATGACCTCGTGCTCGGGCGCCTGGCCGGCCTGGCCGGTGCGCAGCACGATGCGCACGAACGGATTGCCGAGCTCCTCGCGGATGCTGCGCACGAGCGCGAGACCCGCCTGTTCCGATTCCATGACGACGTCGAGCAGCAGCACGGCGACGTCCGGATGCTGCTCGAGCACGCGCCGCGCCTCGTTCGCGCTGTGTGCGCTGAGGAATTCGAGCTTGCGGTCGGCGAAGCGGAAACTGCCGAGCACGAGGCGCGTGACGTCGTGCACCTCGGGCTCGTCGTCCGCGATCAGTATCTTCCAGGTAGGCGCAGCATCCCGTGCCTCGATGGCGCTGAACTGCAGATTGTCGTCCGCTCGGCCCACGCCGCCCCCCACCAGTGGACGCGGCCAGTGTACTCCTAAGCGACGACGCGGGAAGCCCGATCGGAGGTGGCGGCCGGAACCGCGCCGGACCCGTTCAGGACTTGCCGTGGAACAGCTCGCGGCCGATCAGCATGCGGCGGATTTCGTTCGTACCCGCGCCGATTTCGTAGAGTTTCGCGTCGCGCAGGATGCGCCCGGCCGGGTACTCGTTGATGTAGCCGTTGCCGCCGAGCGCCTGGATCGCTTCCAGCGCGACCTGCACCGCGCTCTGCGAGGCGTGCAGCAGGCACGAGGCGGGGTCGATGCGCGACTTCACGCCCTGGTCGTAGTTCTGCGCGACGAGGTAGGCGTACGCGCGCGACGACTGCAGCGCGGTGTACATGTCGGCGATCTTGCCCTGCATCAGGCCGAAGGTGCCGATCGGCGCGTTGAACTGCTTGCGTTCGCGCACGTACGGCATCGCACTGTCGAGCGCGGCCTGCATGAGGCCGATCGGGCCGCCCGAGAGCACGAGGCGTTCGGTGTCGAGGCCGCTCATGAGCACGCGCACGCCCTCGTTGACCTCGCCCACGCGCTGGCTGTCGGGGATCTCGCAATCCTCGAACACGAGTTCGCAGGTGTTGCTGCCGCGCATGCCGAGCTTGTCGAGCTTCTGCGCGGTCGAGAAACCCTTCATGCCCTTCTCGACGATGAACGCGGTCATGCAGCGCGAGCCGGCGGGACGATGCGCGGTGCGCATGTAGACGAGCAGCACGTCGGCGTCGGGCCCGTTGGTGATCCACATCTTCGAGCCGTTGGCGACCCAGGTGTCGCCGTGCAGTTCGGCGCGGCAGGTCATCGAGCCGACCACGTCGGAACCCGCGCCCGGCTCGCTCATCGCGAGCGCGCCGACGTATTCGCCGCTGCACAGCTTCGGCAGGTACTTCTGCTTCTGCGCTTCGCTCGCGTTGTGGTAGATGTTGTTGACGCAGAGGTTCGAATGCGCGCCGTAGGAAAGGCCGACCGAACCCGACGCGCGCGAGATCTCCTCCATCGCGACGACGTGCGCGAGGTAGCCGAGTTCCGAGCCGCCGTAGTCACTCGACACGGTGACGCCGAGCAGGCCCATGTCGCCGAGCTTCGCCCACAGGTCCTGCGGGAACGCGTTGTCGCGGTCGATCAGGTCGGCGCGCGGTGCGATCTCCTTGTCGGCGAATGCACGCACGCTTTCGCGCAGCAGATCGAGCTCTTCACCGAGGGGGAATGGGCGCATGATCGACCAGCCATGGTTCGGAAAGGCCGGATATTACCGGCTGCCGTGCTCGCCGCGGAAGCAGGCGGCCGCCGGTGGTTTGACGGCATCGCCGCCCAACCGTAGCCTCGGCGAGGCGCAAAGGGCGATCAGGGGACGCTCATGGCAATTGTAAAGACGGCGCTCGCCGGTCTCCTCGCGTGCGCGTGCGCGGCCGTCGCCGCGGCCGATCCGGTCTATTCCATCGATGCGCACGTCGTGGGCGCGGGCTCGTCCGCGCGCGCGGGCAGCGCGTGCTTCCGCCTGCGGGCGACGATCGCCGAAGCGGTCGCCGGTTTCGCGTCGAGTGCCGACTACGCCGTCGCCGGCGGATTCCGCGCCACCGCGCGCGGCGCGGATGACATCTTCTTCTCCGGATTCGAGGACTGCGCGCCATGATCACACGCAGCGCTCTCGCGATCGCGCTGGCCTTGTCGATACAGGCGGGCTCGGTCGATGCGTCGCCGCAATCGACCGCGTTCACCTACCAGGGCACGTTGAGCGCGAACGGGCAGCCCGCCGACGGCAACTACGATCTCGCGTTCAGGTTGTTCGACGCCGCCGAGGGCGGCACGCAGGTCGGCAACACGATCTCGATCGCGCAGTTTCCGGTCGTGGCCGGCGCCTTCACCGTCGACCTCGATTTTCCCGGCGCGTTCGGCGGTACCCAACTGTGGCTCGACGTCACGGTCGGCGCGCAGACGCTGAGCCCGCGCCAGGCCGTCAATGTGGTGCCGGTCGCGCAGTACGCGCTCGCCGGCGTGATCGGGCCGCCGGGTGCGACAGGTCCCGCGGGGCCGGCTGGACCTGCCGGTGCAACGGGACCTGCGGGGGCAACGGGACCTGTGGGCGCGACCGGACCGACGGGTGCAACGGGACCAGCGGGTGCACCAGGTCCCACGGGTGCGACGGGACCTGCAGGCGTCACGGGTCCCGCGGGTGCAACGGGTCCGTCAGGTGCAACGGGTCCAACCGGCCCGACCGGTCCCGCATTTTCCGAACTCGCGCAGATCACGAACCTCTCGACGCAGTTCGTCGTGGCCGGCAATGCAGTCTTGTTCGACACGAACGCGTTTCTCGGTGGAAACATCACCCACAATGCGGGCTCGTCGTTCGTCTTCGTGAACGTGGCTGGCACGTACCATCTGCAGCTGCGGGTCTATGCCTCGACGACACCGTGCACGTTCGCCATCATGGTCAACGGATTGTCGTCCGCTTCCAACCGGTTCCCGTGCGCCGGCTCTCCGTACGCCACCGGCGACGCGATCATCAGTTTCAATCCAGGCGACGTGGTGCAGATCAGCAACCTGGGAGGCACCGCGCAGACGCTTCCGGCGGGCGTCAACAATGCATCGCTGACGATCGAGCGCATCCAGTAGATGCATTGCGTGTGCTGACCTCGTTGCCGCGCAGGTCGCGACAGGCCCGCCGAACCTGCGTTCCGAAAAACCACCCTACGAAGCGCGGGCGATGCAGGGATGCATCGCCCGCCGAAGCGCTTCGCGGCTGAGGCGGCAAACGTAGCGCGGCTCGGCCGCGCTCGTTTGCGCGCAGGTCGGGGCAGGATGCCCGATCCTGCGCCTACGGTTACTGCCCGCGCATGCGCCCGAGGAAACGCGGGCCGTTGTTGCCCATCGTCGGCAGCTTGATCTTGCCGATCGCGCTGATGCGCTCTTCCGCCATGCGGTCGGCCGCCTTGTAGGTCGGCACGTTGTCGCGCTCGGCGATCTGGAAGATGCGCGAGAGGTTGTAGTAGATCGTGCGCATCATGCGCATCGCACGCTCGCGGTTGTAGCCGTCGATCTCGAGCGAGACGTTCATCACGCCGCCGGCGTTGACCGCGTAGTCGGGCGCATACAGCACGCCGCGCTTGGTCAGTTCGTCGCCGATCGCGTCGGTCGCGAGCTGGTTGTTGGCGGCGCCGCAGACGATCTTCGCCTTGATGCGGTCGATCGTCTTCTCGTTGAGCGTGCCGCCGAGCGCGCACGGGCTGTAGACGTCGGCGTCGACGTCGTAGATTTCGTCGAGGCCGACCGCGGTGCAGCCGTACTCGTCGACGGCGCGCTGCACGAGTTCCTTGTTGATGTCGGTAACGAACACCTTCGCGCCCTGCTCGCGCAGCAGCTTGATGAACTCCATGCCGACGTGGCCGGCGCCCTGCACGGCGTAGCTGTACTTGCCGACGTCCTCGTTGCCGTACTTCTTGTTCAGCGTCGCCATCAGGCCCTGCAAGGTGCCGTAGGCGGTGAACGGCGACGGGTCACCCGAACCGCCGTGCACCTGGTGCACGCCGGTCACGAATTCGGTCTCGCGGAACACCCATTCCATGTCGTTGACGTCGATGCCGACGTCCTCGGCCGTGATGTAGCGGCCGTTGAGCGAATTGACGAAGCGGCCGAACGCGCGGAACAGCGCCTCGGACTTGTCCTTGCTCGGGTCGCCGATGATGACCGCCTTGCCGCCGCCGAGGTTGAGGCCGGCGACCGCGTTCTTGTAGGTCATGCCGCGCGACAGGCGCAGCACGTCGTTGAGCGCTTCCGCCTCGCTCTTGTACGGCCACATGCGCAGGCCGCCGAGGGCGGGGCCTAGCACGCTGTTGTGGATCGCGATGATGGCCTTCAGGCCGGCGTCCTTGCTGTGGCAGAAGACGATCTGCTCATGGCCGGTCTGCGAGACGGTTTCGAAAATCATGGCTGCTCCTGGCGACGCGTGGAAATACCCGTCCCGACCCGTTGCGCGATCGCGGAACCGGGCGAAGGACGAGCTGCAAGTAATTGATGGGAATTCGGTTTTTGCGGATTGCCGGAGCGGTGCCGGCAAAATGCGGCGCGTAGTGTAGTCCCGCCCGCCCGGCGGCGACAGTGGCCGCAGGTCCGG
>Ga0068853_100001906_pt1 | contig 15366 bp, 14 predicted proteins | sample KBSCornC32_FD_65655 | JGI IMG/M metagenome (GOLD analysis project Ga0068853, IMG submission 65655) | Corn rhizosphere microbial communities from Kellogg Biological Station, Michigan, USA - KBS Corn C3-2 | ecosystem: Host-associated > Plants > Roots > Rhizosphere > Soil ...
GCTCTTGAATTCGAAAACCGCCTTGGTGCGCGCGGCGGAGACATCGGCCATTGGGAAAACGTCGGTGCGAAAAGCGTTGGAGTCTAACGGGCGCGGGCCAAACGCCGGTGAAGGCCCCCCGCCTCAGGCCCTCCGGCAAACACTTCTTTCATGAGGTTGCACTTTTCCGGAGGGCCTGGATCGGGGCCTGCTCAGTTCCTGGAGCGGCCCAGCAGCGCGTAAAGAATGATGGCGCCGAAGGTCGCGCAGCCGATGCCGCCGAGGGCGAAGTCGCCGAACTTCAGTGTGAAGTCACCCGTGCCGATGATCAGCGTGATGGCCGCGACGATCAGGTTCTTGTTCTGCGAGAAGTCGACCTTGTTGTCGACCCAGATCTTGGCGCCCGCGATGGCGATCAGGCCGAACACCACGATGCTCACGCCGCCCATCACCGGCAGCGGAATGGCCTGGATCAGCGCGCCGAACTTGGGGCTGAAGCCCAGCACCAGCGCGATGACGGCCGCCACCACGAACACGGCGGTGGAGTAGATGCGCGTGGCCGCCATCACGCCGATGTTCTCGGCGTAGGTGGTCACGCCCGTGCCGCCCGCGGCGCCGCTCACCACGGTGGCGATGCCGTCGCCGATGAAGGCGCGGCCCATGTACGGGTCGAGGTTGCGGCCGGTCATGGCCGTCACCGCCTTCAGGTGGCCGAGGTTCTCCGCCACCAGGATGATCGCCACCGGTGCGATCAGCAGCATCGCGTTGGTCGTGAACACCGGCGCGGTGAAGGTCGGCATGCCGAACCAGGCCGCGTTGGCGATGCCGCTGAGGTCCACCGGCTTGCCCAGCCCCATGCCGTTGGTCAGCGCCGCGTAGACCAGCGTCGCCAGAATCAGCCCCACCAGGATCAGCAGGCGCTGCAGCATGCCGCGCGTGAACACCGCCACCAGGCCCACGCAGAGGAAGGTCACGGCCTGCATCCAGGCGTCGAAGTTGCCGGCCGCCATGTTCTTGACCGGCACGCTCGCCAGGTTGAGCCCGATCACCGCCACCACCGCGCCGGTGACCACCGGCGGCATGAAGCGCTCGATCCAGCCCGTGCCGATGGCCTGCACGATGGCCCCGATGATGATGTACACCACCCCGCAGGCCACGATGCCCCCCAGCGCCACCGCAATGTTGCCGTTGGGCCCCTTGCCCGCGTAGCCGCTGGCGGCGATCACCACGCCGATGAAGGCGAAGCTCGAGCCCAGGTAGCTGGGCACCTTGCCGCCGGTGACGAAGTAGAAGATGAGCGTGCCGATGCCGCTCATCAGGATGGCGATGTTGGGGTTGAAGCCCATCAGGATCGGCGCCAGCACCGTGGCGCCGAACATCGCGATGACGTGCTGCACGCCCATGGCGCCGGTCTGCAGCCAGGGCAGCCGCTCGTCCGGCGCGATCACCGCGCCGTTGGCCAGCGCGGACGCGGGCCGTTCAGTCCAGTTGAACATCTTTTTCTTTCTCCTCTTGTTGGTGGTGTGCGCGGCGGGTGTCCGGAACGCTCCGGCTTTCCCGGGGCGTGATTGTGGGCGATGAGCACCACCCTGAACACCGGCACGCACCCTGTGCCCGGAGAAAGAGAAAAGAGGCGGCAAGAGGAGGGCGCCCGCCGCTCAGCGCGGCTGCAGCACCGCCATCGTGATGCGCGACACGCAGGTCAGCTCGCCCGCCTCGTTGGTCAGGTCGATCTGCCAGACCTGCGTGGTGCGCCCCCGGTGCACCGGCCGCGCCGTGCCGATCACCCAGCCGCTGGTCACCGAGCGGATGTGGTTGGCATTGATGTCCAGGCCCACGGCGCGGTCGCCCTCGGGGGCGGAGTAATGGGCGCCGCAGGAGCCCAGCGTCTCGGCCAGCACCACCGACACGCCGCCGTGCAGGATGCCGTAGGGCTGGCGGGTGCGCTCGTCCACCGGGCAGCGGGCGCGGATGAAGTCGTCGCCCACCTCCAGGAACTCCATGCCCAGCGTCGAGACGGCGGTGCCCACGTGGTTGCGCGTCAGCGCCTCGACGGAGATCTCTTTTTTCCAGATACGCATTCGGTGCTTCCTTCTTTCTTTCTCTTGCCTGTAACAGGGTGGCCAAAACTATAGCGATGGCGGCTGACAAACCGAGTCGCCTTTGCGTGCTACCTTGCGCCGATGAAGCTCCCCCTGCGCCGCTGGCTCATCGGCATCGCCGTTGCATTGCTGCTGGGCATTGGTGCGCTGGTGTGGGTGGTGAGCGCGCGGCTGCCCACCGACGACGAGGTGGCGGCGAAGATCGCCGAGGCCTTCGAGAAGCGCTTCGGCGTGGCCCTGAAGGTGGGCGGCGCCCATTGGTCGCTGCTGCCTGTACCGGTGCTGGTGCTGTCCGACATCGCCACCGACCAGCCGCGCCCTATCACCCTGCGCCGCGTGAGCGTGCAGCTGCAGCTCGCGCCGCTGTTGCAGCGCGTCATAGCGGTGGACGAGATCGAGGTCGAGGGCCTGGTGCTGCCGCGCGCCTCGGTGCGGGCCTTCCGGGGCAAGGGTCCCAAGCCGCGGGAAGGCGGGGCGGGCGTCATCGCGCTGCCCGCGCCGTGGACGCTCGCGCCGGTCCCCGTGGAACAGCTGCGCTGGCGCGACGTGAGCTGGATCGACCGGCGCGACATCTCCCTGGCCTACGACGGCGACATCCGCTTCGACCCCGGCTGGCGCCCGCGCCAGGCCCGCATCGAGCGCGCCGGCACGGCATCGCCCGCGCGACTGCGGCTGGACCGCCAGACCGGGCAGGACCGCTGGCGCACCCGCATCGACGTGGGCGGCGGCACCTGGAACGGCGTCTCCCGCCTGGAGACGCAGCCCGACGGCAAGCTCCAGCTCTCGGCCGACCTGGAGCCGCGCCAGATCGACGTCGAGAGCCTGGCGCAGGCCTTCGGCCGCCGCAGCTCGGTGGCCGGCAAGTTCTCGGGCACCACCACGCTCGTGGCCGAGGCCGCGAGCGCCGAGGAGCTGGGGGCGCTCATCCGCAGCCTGCACACCCGCACCACCTTCTCGGTGCAGCCGGCCACGCTCACGAAGCTGGACGTGGCCAAGGCCGTCACCACCGCCGGCATCAGCCGCGGCGGCACCACCGCGCTGGACGAACTCACCGGCACCCTCGACACCCAGGGCACCGAGGACGGCGTCGTGCTGCAGTACAGCAACCTCAAGGCCCGCTCGGGCGTGCTCACCGCCAGCGGCAACCTGAAACTCTTCAACCGCAAGCTCGACGGCGAGATCGCGGTCGACCTCGTCGACGGCGTGGTCGGCGTGCCGCTGAAGGTGGGCGGCAGCACGAGCGACCCCGAACTCTCGCTGACCGGCGCCGCGCTCACCGGCGCGGCCATCGGCAGCGCGGTGCTGCCGGGCGTGGGCACGGCCATCGGGGCGCGTGTGGGTCAGCAGGTGGAAAAGCTGTTCGGAGGCGACAAGCCGAAGCCGGCCCGGAAGAAGGTCCAGCCGAAGCCGCGCTGAGCCGCCTTGGGCCTGCTTTGATATCTTCCGGCTGCCGGCCGGTGCCGGCCCATTCAGAATCAGAACCACACAGGGAGCCCGAGCCATGAACCCGTTCCTTCGCCTGATCCCCGCCATCGGTGCCGTCGCGCTGGTGGCTGCGGTTCCATGCGCCACCGCGCAGCAGCAGAAACAGCAGGAGTGGACACAGCTCATGACCACCGCCCGCAAGAAGGTGTCGCTGAAGATCCCGTCGATCCGCCCCCACGGCGAATTCGTCGAGGCCTGGACCCGCTACGACTACTTCGAGCTGCAGAACGACGTGGGCAAGCAGCCCTTCCGCGCATCGAACTACCTGGGCGACTACGACTGCAAGGGCCGCCGCGAGAAGATGCGCCGCGTGGTCAGCTACAACGGCCCGCTCGAGGTGCACGACCTCGACATCAGCCGCCACACCCAGTGGTCGCCCGTGGGCAAGCCCGAGACGGTCAGCGGCGCGGTGTTCGAGGCGGTCTGCGCGAAGGTGCGCTGACCGCCCCTTCCGCCTTCCTTCACCAGGTCAGCCGAAGGCCTTCACCACCGCGGGCACCGTCAGCACCGCCGTGTAGTAGCCCATGAACTGCACGCCGGTGTTGAAGCCGATCGCGCGCGACAGCAGCCCGCCCAGCAGCCCCATCGTCAAAATCACCAGCAGCCCGAGCAGCTGGCCTTCCCACACGCTGATCACCACGATCAGCCCCACGAAGGTCGCGATGATCGCCTCGTGGCTGACCTTGCGCGAGACGAAGAGCGCCGCGCGGCGCGCGAAATTCATCGTGAACGGATAGGCCACCAGCGCGGCGAGCACCACCGCCAGCATGCCGTAGCCCAGGAACTCCCAGTGGCTCAGCAGGTTGTGCAGGTTGTGGGTCTGGCCGCTGGCCGCATCGATGGTGAAGACCGGCGGCGCATTGAAGAGCGGCGCGGCCGGCCCCGCGGCCACCGGGCTCAGCGGCAGGCCGATGGCGATCAGTGGAATCAGCGCCTCGGCGATGTAGGTGGCCTCGGTCACGCCGTTGCGCGCGGCCAGCGTGGTGGTGAGCCGGTGATAGGCGTGCTTCACGCGCGAGCCCACCAGTTCGCCCAGCACCACAGTCATCGCGACCGGGCTGAACACGAAGGTGGCGCTGGAGACAGCCGCCGTCGCGAAGGTCCACTTCACCTGCCCGCGGTCGAGCACCTTGAACGGGTTCGGAAAATAGCCCGACCAGCCCTTCACGTCCGGCGCCAGCGAGAAGGTGCGGACCTTGTCGCGCTTCATGCGCGCGCGCGCCGCGGGCGAGATCACCGAGAACAGGTCGGCCACCAGCGGCCCGATGGCGATGCCCAGGAAGTAGCTGATGCTGAGCTTCACGCCGTACTTGCCCGTGAGCGCCTGCAGCGCCACGATCACCACCACGAAGGGCACCAGCGTCGCCACCGAGGCCCAGCGCCCGCTGGAGAAATACGCGATGGCCACGGCCGCCACCACGAAGATCCACGGCGCCGCCTTGGTGATGGCCGCGCCGTAGGGCGCCAGCAGCACCGCGAACAGCACGGCCAGCGGCACCGCGATGAAGGCCGCGATGATCGCGCCCGACACCATCTTGCGCAACGCGATGTGCGGCACGCCGAGGTTGCGCAGCACGTTGGCGTCCTGCAGCAGCGGCGTGGCCATGGTGTCGCCCGGAATGCCCAGCAGCGCGGTGGGCACGGCATGCGTCATGTGCTTGGCCACGGCCGCGGCCAGGAAGAAGGTGAAGACACCCACGGGCGGCACGCCCAGCAGCACCACCAGCAGCGTGAGCGGCGCGAGCGTGGTGGTCTCGTCGGTACCCGAGACGAGGCCGATGGCCGCGAACACCACGGCGCCGACGAGGCCCATGCCGGTGGCGACGAGGATCTGGTTGAGCAGCGATGCGTCGATCATGGCGCGGCACCTTCCTGTTGCGCGGCGCGCGGCCGGTACGAGGCGAACAGGTCGTGGATTTCGAGTTCCTTCATCTCGCGCACCACCGCGGGCGGCAGGTCGGCCACCGAGCCCAGGTCGCCGTGCTCGCCGGCCAGCTCGGCCAGCACTTCCTCGCGCCAGCGCGGATCGGCCCCGGTGCCCTCGATCACTTCGCGCTTGGGCGTGAAGAGCCAGGCGCAGATCAGGCCCGACAGCACGCAGCCGCCCAGGCCCGCGAGCATGGCGTAGGCCCGCGCCAGCTCGGGCGTCCCCACGGTGCTCGCGAGCACGCGGTTGGCCACCAGGAAGCCCGCGAGGCTCACCACGAGGCCGATCGCGATCGACCAAGCGAGGTGGCCCAGGTCGGCGGTGTCGCCCCATATTTCAACCAGCCGCCATCTCGCGCGGCCTGCACTGTCCGTCTTCATGCTGTTGTCTCCGTCGTTGTTGTGGATGCGGGCCGTGCCCGCAATGCCTTCCTGCCTGCCTACTTCTTGTGGTTCTTCTCGCGCAGCGCTTCGAGCAGCGCCACCGCGCGGTCGGTGCGCACGTCGTGCTCGGCCGCCATCTGCCTGGCGACCGCGTCGATCTCCTCGCCGGTGGCGCCGGCCACCAGCGCGATGTTGCGTGCGTGCAGCGCCATGTGGCCGCGCTGGATGCCCTCGGTGGCCAGCGCGCGCAGGGCGCCCAGGTTCTGCGCAAGGCCCACGGCCGCGGCGACTTCGCCGAGCTCCTGCGCCGACTGCACGCCGAGGACCTTCAGCGCCAGCCGCGCCAGCGGATGCGTCTTGGTGGCGCCGCCCACCAGCCCCACCGGCATCGGCAGCTCGATGGTGCCGACCAGCGCCCCGGTGTTGTCCTTCTCCCAGGTGGTGAGCGAGGTGTAGCGGCCATGGCGGCAGGCGTACGCGTGCGCGCCGGCCTCGACCGCGCGCCAGTCGTTGCCGGTGGCGACGATCACCGGGTCGATGCCGTTCATGATTCCCTTGTTGTGCGTGGCCGCGCGGTAGGGGTCGACGGCCGCGAAGGTGTACGCGTCAATCACGCCTTCCACCACCTCCTCGCCGCTGCGCTCGCGCGTGGCCAGCGCGGCTGGTGCGAGCCGCACGCGGGCGCGCGCCAGCCGCAGGTCCGCGAGGTTCGACAGGATGCGCAGCCGCACCGTGCCGCCCGTGAGCTCCTCGACCAGCGGCGACACCGCCTCGGCCATGGTGTTGACCGTGTTCGCGCCCATCGCGTCGCGCACGTCGACGATCAGGTGCATCACCACCATCGCGCCGCGCGGCGTGCTCTCGAACACGTGCACCTCGATGTCGCGGCAGCCGCCGCCCAGGCCGATCAGCACCTTGTCGCGGCTGTTCGCTATTTCCAGAATGCGCTCGCGCGCCCGCAGCAGCGCGAGCCGCGCGCCGTGCGGGTCGCCGATGCCCACCACCTGCACCTGCGCGCGCATCAGCGGCCCGGTGCTCGATGCCTCGAAGCCGCCGCCTTCGCGCGCCAGCTTGGCCATGAAGGAGGCGGCGGCCACCACCGAGGGTTCTTCCACCACCATCGGCACCAGGTACTCGCGGCCGTTCACCACGAAGTTGCCGGCCACGCCCAGCGGCAGCTCGAAGGTGCCGATGACGTTCTCGATCATGCCGTTGGCGCGGTCGATGCCCAGGGCGTCGGGCCGGGCGAGCAGGGCGGCCTCGTCGCTGGCGAGCGAGGCGGCGCGCGCGATGTGTTCGAGGCGTTGCGCGGGTGTCAGCGCGCGGAAGTTGGGAAGGCGGGAGTCGGCGACCATCGTTGCGTGTCTCTTCTGAATGCGAGTTCGGGAGCAGGCAATTTAGGCCGGCTGTACCGCCGCCGGAAGGCACAGTTTGGCGGGACAGTGCGGACAGCGCGGACAGTGGGTGGCTGTTCGAGCCGGCTGTGTCACAGTCGCAGGCCATGACCACCATCGCCGATTCGCTCGCCAGCGCCATCGAACGCCAGATCGCGAGCGGCGCCTACAAGGCCGGCGACAAGCTGCCCTCGCTGCGCGAACTGGCGCAGTTGCATGGCTACGCCAAGAACACCGTGGTCGCGGCCTTCGAGCTGCTGGTGTCGCGCGGGCTGGTCGAGCCCAGGCGCGGCTCGGGCTACTTCGTGTGCGCGCGGCCCTCGTCCCCCGGGCCCGCCGAGGAAGACGCCGGCAGCCTCGGCCGCGCGATGGACATCGTGTGGCTCATGCGCGAGCAGCTCAAGACCGAGCCCGACGCGATCGCCGTGGGCGACGGCTTCCCGCCGGTCGAATGGCTGGCCGACGTGCGGCTCGACAAGTACCACCCGAAGGTCGTGCGCACGGGGCTCGGTGCGCTCTTTCGCTACGGCAGCCGCTTCGGCTATGCGCCGCTGCGCGACCACCTGGTGCGCAAGCTGGCCGACTTCGGCATTGGCGCCGAGCCGCGGCAGATCGTGCTCACGCACGGCGCCAACGAGGCGATGGACATCGTCATCCGCTATTTCGTGCCGCCCGGCGGCAAGGTGCTGGTGGACGACCCGGGCTACTACCCGCTGTTCGGAAAGCTCAAGCTTGCTGGCGCGCAGGTGCTGGGCGTGCCGCGCCTGGCCGACGGGCCCGATCTTGAAGCGCTGGAGCGCCTGCTCATTGCCGAGCGGCCGCGCCTCTTCTTCACCCAGTCGATCGCGCACAACCCCACGGGTTCCGACATCTCGCCCGCCAAGGCATTCCGCGTGCTGCAGCTCGCGCAGAAGCACGACCTGCTGATTGTCGAGAACGACCCGCTGGCCGACTTCAAGCCCACCGCGCTGCCCCGGCTGGCCGCGCTCGACCAGCTGGAGCGCACCATCTACATCGGCAGCTTCTCCAAGTCGTTCTCGGCCGCGCTGCGCGTGGGCTTCATCGCCTGCGGTGCCGACCTCGCGAGCGACCTCGCCGATCTGAAGGCGCTGATCCACGTGAGCAGTTCGGAGTACGCCGAGCGCACCGTCGATGTCATCCTCAGCGAAGGCCACTACCAGCGGCACCTGAACCGGCTGCAGACGCGGCTGGGCGAAGCCACGCGCAACGCCATCAAGCTGCTGGAGTCGGTTGACGCCGAGGTGTTCGCGCGCAGCCCGCAGTCGCTCTACGTGTGGGCCGCGCTGCCTGGCGTGGCCGACTCGCTGGCCTTCGCCAAGGAGCTGCTGCCGCGCAAGATCGTGATGGCGCCGGGGCGCATCTTCGCCGTCGATTCGACCCAGGTATCGCGCTGGTCGCGCTTCAATGTCGGCGCCATGGCCGATCCGCGCTTCGCGAAGGCGCTGCGCACCACGCTGCGCCGCATCGGCCAGGGGTAGGGCGGGTTTTCAGCGCCCGAACTCGCCGTGGCGCCCCGAGCCACTGGCAAAGCGCGCGGCGCCGGCCTGTCCTTCGGCGAAGACCACCGGCACGCCCAGCGCGCCCTCGCGGCGCAGGGCCTCGGCCAGGGGCATGTCCCATTGCTCGTAGGCGGAGCGGCGGTCGGCCAGCATGCACCGCTGCGGGAAGGCGGCGAGTTCGCGTGCCAGTTGCTGCGCGGCGGCCAGCGCGCCGCCGGGCGGCGTCATGCGGTTGACCAGGCCCATCGCCAGCGCCTCGGGCGCGCCCACCGGACGGCCCGAGAGGATCATGTCGAGCGCGCGCCCCATGCCCACGATGCGCGGCAGCCGCACCGTGCCGCCGTCGATCAGCGGCACGCCCCAGCGACGGCAGAACACGCCGAACACCGCGTCCTCGTCGGCCACGCGCAGGTCGGCCAGCAGCGCGAGTTCGAGGCCGCCCGCCACCGCGAAGCCGTTCACCGCCGCGATCAGCGGCTTCGACAGCGCCATGCGCGTGGGCCCCATCGGGCCGCTGCCGCCGCCCTCGGGGTCGAGCTCGTTGCGGCGGGCGGGGTCGCCCACGGCGGAGAGGTCGGCGCCCGCGCAGAAGTTGCCGCCCGCACCGGTCAGCACCGCGACGCGCAGCGCATCTTCGGCCTCGAACTGGCCGAAGGCCTGGCGCAGTTCGGCCGCCACCAGGCCGTCGACCGCGTTGCGCTTGTCGGGCCGGTTCAGGGTGATGGTGCAGACGGCGCCATCTGTGTCGCAGCTCACGTATTGCATGGCCATGCGCGCATCCTTCCGGGCAAAATTACATGCTCGATCGCTCACGATGATCGTAGGAAATATTTCTCTCTCCTGCAAACATGGACAAAGTATGTAATGTGCCGGTCGCCGTCCCCAGCGCGCCCGACCTGATCCTCGATCTTCTGGTGGCCGACGGCGGCACGCTGAGCGCGCAGGCGCTGTGCCGCGCGGGCGCGCTCATGGGCATCGGCGAATCCACCTTGCGCGTGGGCCTTACGCGGCTCGCGGCCGAAGGCAAGATCGCGCGCGGCGAGCGCGGCAGCTACATGCTCGACCGCAAGGGCGCGGCGCTGTCGCGCACCGTCGATGCCTGGCGCAACCGGCAGGCGCAGACCGTCGCATGGCGCGGCGACTGGCTCGCGGTGCACGACGCGGGCGTGCCGCGCGCCGACAAGACCGCGTGGCGCCACCATGCGCTCGCACTGTCGCTGCGCGGCTTTGCCGCACTGCACCCGGGCCTGCACATCCGGCCCGACAACCTCTCGGGCGGCCTCGCGGCCGAGCGCGAGCATCTGGCGGCACTGGGGCTGTCTTGCGACGCGCTGGTGTTCCGCATCGCCGACCTCGACGAAGCGGCGCAGGCGGCCGCGCGCAAGCTGTGGAACGTGCGCGCCATGGAGGCCGACTACCGCCGCCTGCAGACGGGCGTGGAGCGCAGCGAGAAGCGGCTCGCCACCCAGAAGCTCGAGACCGCGACGCGCGAGTCGCTGCTGCTGGGCCGCGCCGTGATCGCGCACATCATCCGCGATCCGCTGCTGCCGGCCGAGCTCATGTCGACCGCGCCCCGCGCCGCGCTGCTCGCCGCCACCCGGCGCTACCAGGACAAGGCGCTGGTGCTGTGGCGCAAGTGGCTGGCGCAGCCGTAGCGCTCTCGTTCAGTGCAGGGTGGCGAGTTCGTCGAACTGCACCACGCCTTCCTTCATGACGAGCGGAATGCGCTCGCCCTGGCCCAGCAGGCAGCCGATGTCGCGCAGCGGGTTGCCGTCCACCACCAGCAGGTCGGCCAGCGCGCCGGGCACCAGCCGGCCCAGGCGGTCGCTCATGCCCAGTATCTCGGCGCCCACCGTGGTCGCGCTGGCGATGGCCTCGGCCGGCGACAGCACCTCGGCGCGCAGGCGGAACTCGTCGCTCTGCAGCCGCTGCGATTCGCCCAGCAGGTCGGACCCGTAGCCCATCTTCACGCCGGCCGCCTTGTAGATCTCCAGCGAGCGCAGGCCGGCCTCGCGCACGCTGGCCACCTTCGCCACGCTTTCGGCCGGCAGGCCCAGGCTCTCGCCCTCGGTGGCCAGCGCGTCGTAGGTGACGAGCGTGGGCACCACGTAGGCGCCGAGCTGCGCCATGAGCGTGGCGGTGGGCGCGTCGACGAGGTTGCCATGCTCGATGGTGCGCACGCCGCAGCGCACGGCACGCGCGATGGCGGCTGCCGTGTAGGCGTGCGCCATCACGTAGGTGTCGCGTCCCTGCGCCTCGGCCACGATGGCCCGGATCTCGTCCTCGCTGTAGCCGAAGGCGCCCACCGGGTCGGTGGGCGAGGCCACGCCGCCCGAGGCCATGATCTTGATCTGATCCGCGCCCATCTGAAGCTCCTCGCGCACCGCCTTGCGCACCGCGTCCACGCCGTCGGCCACGCGCGCGAGCGCGCCGACGCGCACGCAGGTGGCGCACACGCCGTCGCCGTTGCCCATGTAGTCGGAGCGCGCGCGCATGTCGCCGTGGCCGCCGGTCTGGCTCAATGCGCGGCCCGAGACGAAGAGGCGCGGGCCCTGCGCCAGCCCTGCATCGACCGCCTGCTTGAAGGCGAAGCCCGCGCCGCCCGCGTCGCGCACCGTGGTGAAGCCGCGCCGCAGCATGCCGCGCAGGATCGGCACGCTGCGCAGCGTCACCAGCACGTTGGGCATATGCACCTGCCGCGCGAGGTTGAGCTCCACCGCGATCACATGCACGTGCAGGTCGATGAGGCCGGGCATCACGGTCTTGCCCTTCACGTCGATGGCGCGGGCCGAGGGGCTGTGGATGGGCTTGTCGGAAACCTCGCGCACCACGCCGTCCTCCACGAGGATGTGGTGGTCTTCCAGCAGCTCGGCGCGCTGCGGGTCGAGCAGATGGGCGTTCTGGAACAGTACCGCGTTTGTCATGGTGAAGGGGCTCCTGTGAAGGCGTTCATTCAGGCATTCAGTCGGCGGCGGCCATCAGGGCCGGCACCGCGAGCTGCGCGAACACGCGCGCGGTCTCGACGTGCTGCGTGCCGTACCAGTTCTCCTGGTGCAGCAGGTTCAGCGTGCCCAGTGTCTCGCCGCGCCAGCGCAGCGGAATGTTCAGCACGCTGCGGCAGCCCAGCGACTCGATGAGCGCATGGTCGAAGAACACGTCGCGTATGTCGTCGGCCGTGCGGCCGATGTAGGGCTGGCCCTGCTGCATCACCTGCTGCATCCAAGGCGAATCGGTGATCGGCTTGCGTCCGCCCACCGGGTAGGCATCGCGCATGTTGGTGTAGACGCGCTCCGACTCGCGCGCCGCGCGGTGATGGACCAGGATCGTGAAGAGCCGGTGGCCCACGGTGGCGGCCAGCGCCTTGTCGATGGCGTCGAAGGTGGCCTGCGGCTGCTGCGTCTCGGCGTGCGCGCGTGCCACGGCCGAGAGCGATTCGTCGATGAGATTGCTGTTCGTGTTCGGTTGCATGGGTGTCTGGTCGATGTCTCTCAGGAAAGCTCCGCTGCCGCGATGTCTTCCAGCGAGCGGCCGCGCGTGGGAATGCCCATGAAGGTGACGGCCGCCGCGCCCAGCAGCAGCACGGCGGTCGTCATGCCGAACACGCCCGCGAAGCCCAGCGAGGGGTAGATGAAGCCCACCAGGATCGGCGCCGTGATGCCGCCGATGCGCCCGATGGCCGAGGCCAGGCCGGAGCCGGTCGCGCGCACCTGCGTCGGGAACACCTCCGGCGTGTAGGCATAGACGCCAGCGTAGGTGCCGTTCATGAAGAAGGACAGCAGCACGCCCGCCGCCATGATCTGCGTGTCGCTGTGCGTGAAGGCCAGGCCCAGCGCCGCGATGCCGCCCAGCAGCATGTAGCCCACGATGGTGGCCTGCCGGCCGATCTTCTCGTTGAGCCATGCGGCGGAGAAGTAGCCAGGGATCTGCGCGAGGTACATCACCAGTGAATAGCCGAAGCTCTTGGTGATGGTCATGCCGTTCTGGATCAGCAGGCTCGGTATCCAGGTGAAGAAGGAGTAGTAGCTGAAGGTGATCGACAGCCACATCAGCCACGTCATGACGCTGATGCGCATCAGCTTGCGCGAGACCAGCGTGGCGTAGTTCTTCAGCAGGCCGCCGCGGCTGTTGCTGGGCGGTGGCGCGGCCACGTCTTCCTCGTTGAGCGCGGGCAGCGGTAGGCCACGGCGTACGGTGTCGGATTCCATCGCATCCACGATCGCGGCCGCCTCCGCCTGCCGCCCCTGGCTTTCGAGCCAACGCGGCGATTCCGGCAGCGCGCGGCGCCACCACAGGAGCAGCAGCACCGGCATCGCGGTGATGAAGATCACGATGCGCCAGCCTTGTGCATGTGCCGGCACGATGAAGTAGCCCAGCAGCGCGGCGGCCACGAAGCCGAACGAGAAGAAACCCGCGAGCGCGCCGGTGAAGGTGCCCCGGTAGCGGCGCGCCACGAACTCCGAGAGGTAGGGCGCGATGATCGCGCTCTCGGCACCGGCGCCGAAGCCGGCCACGATGCGCAGGCCGAGGAACAGCGTCCAGCTGTCGACCATGCCGCTGAAGAGCGAGGCCACGCAGTAGATGGCGAGGGCCGACATCATCACCCTGCGCCGCCCGAACAGGTCGCCGCAGGTGCCGGCCGCGAGCGCGCCGAAGAAGAAGCCGATGAAGTTCGCGCTGGCCAGCACGCCGATCTGCACGCTGCTGAGCCCCCATTCGGTGCGCAGCACCGGCAGCACGAAGGCGATCACGGCCGCGTCCATCGCGTCGAAGGTGTAGCCCAGCCCTCCCATGAGAAGCAGGCGCCGATGGAAACCGGAGAACGGCAGGCGCTCGATGCGGGCCGACAGCATGGTCATGTGAATCCCTCGACTTCGGTGGTGCGGAGAAGCGGCAGATCGTAGGATCGCGGGGATATCACGACAAATTTATATGCGTGATTGTGTTTATTGACTCTGTGAATGAATGGACGAAGAGGACGCGCGATGAACTACCGCAATGCCGACCTCAACCTGCTGAAGGTGTTCGAGGCCCTCATGACCGAGGGCAACGTCACGCGCGCGGCCAGCAAGCTGTCGCTGACGCAGCCCGCGGTGAGCAATGCGCTGCGCCGGCTGCGCGACACCTTCGACGATCCGCTCTTCGTGCGCAGCGGCGCGGGCGTCAACCCGACGCGGCGCGCCATCGACCTGTGGGAGCCGCTGTCGCAGTCGCTGCATGCGATCCGCGCGACGATGGACGTCGAGCAGTTCGACGCGCTGCGCAGCACCGCGAGCGTGAGCATCGCGATGTCCGACTACGTGTCGTCCATCGTGGTGCCGCGGCTGGCGCAACGGCTCGGCAAGGTCGCGCCGTCGATGCAGGTCCACGCCATTCCCAACACGCTGGTCGACTTCGGCCCGGTGCTGGCCGACAACAAGGCCGACTTCGCGATCAGCGTCTACAACGAGGAAGTGCGGCGGCCGGCGTTCCTCAAGTCACGGGCGCTGTGGTCGCCGGACTTTGTCTGCATCATGCGTGCCGGCCATCCGCTGGCGCGGGCCGAGAGAATTCCGCTGAAGAAATTCCTTGCCGCACGCCACGTGGACGTGAGCCTGGTCGGCAAGACCACGCCGACCTACGACCTGTTCCTGCGCAGCCGCGGATTGCAGCGCAACCTGGTCGCGACGGTCAACCACTACGGCGCGGCATACGAGGTGGTGCGCCGCTCCGACCTGATCGCGGTGCTGCCTTGGTCCGAGAAGTTCGAGCCCCCGCGCCTGACTGGCCTGCGCAAGATGCCCGTGCCGCTGGAGGCGCCGCCGCGCATCATCGAGCTGTTCTGGCACCAGCGCCACGAGACCTCGGGGCTGCACCGGTGGTTGAAGAACACGCTGCTGGAGCTGTTCGAGCAGGCCTGAGCGCCCGAGGAAAAGGACGCGGTCAGCCCTCCAGCCGCACCACCTGCGCATCGCCTGGCGTGCGCGCATGCAGCCGCTGCACCTCGGCCGCGCGCCGCGTCAACACCGCGCGCTGGTTGATGTAGCCCTTGTCGGTGATCTCGCCTGCGTCGAGGCTGGGCGGCTCTGCCAGCACCAGCGCGCAGGCGGGGCACTGCGAGGAGCCCGCGCCCTCGTTGCGCAGCGCGCGCAGCACGCTGGCGAGGCGTTCGCCCATGGCCTGCGGCGCAAGCGCGGCGCCCTGGGGGCTCGCGAACACCAGCATGCCGATCTCGTCGCGGTCGTGGCCGGTGAGCACGATGTCCTGCACATGCGGCGCGAGCAGCGACACCAGCTTCACGCGCAGCGTGCCCACCGACACCCAGGTGCCGGTGGAGAGCTTGAAGTCCTCCGCCACGCGGCCGTTGAAGATCACGCCCTGCGCGGGCTGCGACGGGTCGGCCAGGAAGCCGGCGTCGCCGATGCGGTAGTAGCCTTCCTCGTCGAAAGCCTGCGCGGTTTCGCGCGGCGCATCGCGGTAGCCGGGGAACACCGAGACGCCCTTGACGCGCATCTCCAGCTTCTCGCCGTTGGGCACGAACTTCAGCTCCAGCCCCGGCAGCGGCGCGCCGATGCAGCCGGCGCCGTCGAGCTTCCAGTG
>Ga0068853_100001907_pt1 | contig 15356 bp, 10 predicted proteins | sample KBSCornC32_FD_65655 | JGI IMG/M metagenome (GOLD analysis project Ga0068853, IMG submission 65655) | Corn rhizosphere microbial communities from Kellogg Biological Station, Michigan, USA - KBS Corn C3-2 | ecosystem: Host-associated > Plants > Roots > Rhizosphere > Soil ...
TCGGCCATATTTTCCCGAGTGATTTGCGCTTCGAGCAGATCCGACTCGGCCTTGAGGACGTCGAACTTGGAATAGGCTTGCGATTTGACCCCTTCCTGGACGGCCTTTTGCCAGGTCTTGGCATCGGCGACGGCCTCGTCGCAAATTTGCAACCGGTCCTTCTTGGACTCGGCGTAATCAAGCCGTGCGGAAAGCAGGGTAGCCTTCACCGTGCGGAGCTGTTCATACGAGCTCACTCCCTGCTCGATTCCCTTTTTGGTGAGATCGTAAATTGATTCCAAAACGGCCAATCGCTGTTTTTGCAATTCTTTGACTTTGCTGCTTGTGGTCGGTTCCTTCGAGGCAACCGGCGGAGAGAGCGCGAGCAAGAGGCCTGCAAGACACCCAGCGAAAACGAACAGGCCAGTCAGAGTATTCGGTGTTCGACGCATGATGTTCCTCCGGTGAATGTTGAGTGGCCGCAGTGTGCAACAGACTACGATCCATACCAATTCAGTTCGGACGAGGCAAGCTACATTGCTCACTCGATTTGCGCAGAAATGGCAACGCGGAGTCCGTCGTGCGTTGCCCACCCTGAGCCATATGCACAGTTGGAAATAATGAGCACTGCACGCGATACGTCTTCGCTCGAGAATTCCACGGTTGCGGCAAGGCGAGTGTCCGGTTGTGGTGACAACGTCGTTCGTCGTCGAAGCCCAGACCGTCCCACTGTGACCAGTTCGACTCGCGCAAAAAGCCGGTCAGCATCGTCGTGGATTGCCACTTGGACTTTCAACATTCGGGACGCTTGTGTCGGAGTGAATTCGAAATATCGGCAGCCGAGATGGTTAATGACCAGGTTTCGTGCGGCGCCGTCGACTGGATACCGTGTAAAACGGCCTGACAATGCCCTGGGGCCGATGACATCTTTGATCTCAGCAGGTAGAACGGACGCGCCGTCGCCGATGAATGCGGCATCGACGCAATATCCTCGAGCAAAGCAATCTTTGAAATCGGGTGGAGAATCGCCGCGGCGACCGAGTGCCCGCGCCAGCAGGTCGACGCCGCGCATTCCTTCGACATCGTGCTCAGTCGCCCTGTAGACGTCTGCCAGCAGGTCCCATCCAAATCGTCGTCCCAGGTAAATCAGAAATGGTGCAGCGAGCGTGCCATACGGATCGCCCTCGAGCGATTGTTCAGGCGATGTGGCCCAATTCCACAACAAGGGGAAACTTGCCGTCGGAGCCGGCGAGATCTCGGATTCGAGCGCCAAGGCGGTGGCTTCGTGCAACCACCAGTTGGGATCGCGATTCTCGCCAATTCGGCCGCGCGCCGGCCAGTAGCGGTAAGCTGGAGTCTCGAATTGCAACAGGTGTACCAGTTCATGGCTGACTGTGGCTTGTCGGCGCATACGTGCCACCTCCGGCAGGTCGAGTGATCGCGTATTAAGCACGAGATACGGCGTCCCGCGAAGAGTATCGACCGCGGCACCGAGCATGCTCGGCCCCAAGTCGAAAACCGCCGCGTCACGAAGGGCTCGATTCGACCCCGGCAAACTTTCCCAAAGGTTCCAGCCGTGTGTTTTATCGGTCAGTCGGGAAATGGATGACTCGAGTGCGGCATGATACTGATCGATCACGGCGAGATTGGGGACTCCGTGCGTCGAATTTCCATCTGCCGAAAATGCGTTACGCTCGGCGAAGTGCAAATCGAACAGATGCCGTCCACCGAATTCGAGGGCACGTCGGCAGGTCAAGATACTGGCCCATGACTCAGCGGGATGCATGGCTAATCGGCAAATGGGATCAAGGTCAGATCAACGACAGTATCATTCTCGGTCTGAACGTGAAACCGGCTGGTGATAAGATTCCGAACATCAGAGTTCAGGTACGGCCAGTAATCGATGATGTCCTGCTGGAGGCTCAATACTGCGCCTGTGCCGCGAAAGCTGAAACCACTTTCCCAGGGATGATCGAATAACTGCCGAAATGCTCGGTCGATTCGCTCCGAAGCGACCCGCACAAACCACTCGCGAATCGTTTCGACGATCTCATCGATCAGACCACTCCCGACGTGCTTCGCGATCACAGCCAACGGAGGATCTGTCAGTTTCTGATTCAGATACTCTTGGACGTCGGCAGTTTGCAAATAACCGGAGTAAATTAGGAGTGCGACGCCGCGTTGCCGTAAGGCATTAGCGACTTCGGGATGAGCTTCGGGCTGTTTGTTCGCTTGAAATGGAACCCGCACGTCCAATAGGCCGAGCGTATATTCGTGACCCCGGCGCAACAGATCCAGTGCGTCAACAATCATGCCGGCCCAATCGACGACCGTACCGGGTAGCAACGCCGGAATCGTAGCCCTCAAGTCGTCACTCAGACCAAGGTCATCTTCCAAGTAAAAGATCCGAAACAATTGGCGACCCGCGCGAAGATCAGTATCCATGCTGTTCCTGCTGATTGATCTGGCAGCACCCGTTTCCGCATGATTCAATTGGAAAATCGCGGAAATTCGATCCCGAAACAGGCTCCTTGACCAGTTGGCGACTCGGCTGCATAAATTACTCCTCGATGCGCCACAATGACCGTCTGCACGAATGACAGCCCTAAGCCCGTACTCCGGGGTTGGTCTTCACTCCATTCGCTATACCATGGTTCGAATACTCGCCCAAGTCGGTCTGCGGGAATCCCCGGTCCGTTGTCGGTCAATTCGATGCGACACATTCGCACGTCACGTCGCATGAGCTGTGTGATGGCCACGTTCAAATACGGCGAATCGTGAGCCGCTTTGCGCGAATTGGCGATCAATTCTTCAAAGGCTTCTTTCATTCGATTTGGGTCAAAGTCGCATAAGAAAACGGGCTCTTCCGAATGGAGATGATATTGGCTGCGAGTGAATTGTTCGTCCAGAACTGTCTGAATCAATTCCACGAGCGAAGCCCGTTGAAGTTTCGCTTCGATGGGTTGCAGGCGCAGCTTGGTTTCGTTCAGCGTCTTTTCAATCGCCGCCAGTCGCTCATTCCATACGCGATTCAGATCGTCGATCTCGCGTGGTGATCGCGCAATCTCATACCGCTTCCCGAGCGTGCCAAGCGCCGCGAGCTTTGATCCCAATTGGTGGCAGGTGACACCGATTGCTTCCAGCATCATTCGCCGTTGCCGAAGCGCTTCGGAAGCTTGGCGTTCTTCGTGCGAGCCGATCGCCGTCAAGGCGGCACTTACGGCTTCACCAAGAATCCCCAGAATTTCAAACTCTGCAAGAGTGAATTCTGTTGTCAGACAATCGACCGATATTTTTCCCAGCTCGCGGTCGTCGTCGCGTGAATAGAGTGGAACGTCGATCCAATGTTCGCCGTCCTTCTTCTCGAGATACCGTGGGCACAAGGGATCGACCACATTGATTACGGACAAGCCCGTCGCCGTGACTGACTGCTCACCGATTGGGCGGCCCGGCCAGTGTGCCAGGACAATAGGACGCTTCTGGTCAAAGCAGACCCAGGTGCTGGCGGGGCTGGTGCGCTCCGGTAACACGACAATGTGATTTTGAAAAGCTATTGCGCCGGGAGAGCCTGGCGGCAAACCGAACTGCGCGTGTCCCACGAGGCGCCGCGAAGGCTGGTCGATGAGGTACAGCCGTCCCCAGTGATGGCCCAGATTCTGGAGCGACTCCATCAACTTCTCCCCGAGCGAGTCGGCATCGCCGCAGGCAGCCAGCCCTTTGAGGGCCTTCAGCAGTCCGGCCAGGCCGCTCATGTCCTGAATTTGTACGACGGTGCCGATGATTGCGTCTCGCCAATCCTTCAGCGGACCGGCATGAACGACACTCATCGATTGATGCCCAATCGGTTCTTTCAGGTAGCGTGAGAGTGATTCCTTTCCACCTTTGGCCTTCTGTATCAATTGGCATATTTCAGGGGGCAGAAATGTCGCGGCCGCAATCAGAGGTTCTTCCTGCTGCCAGCCCGCATGGCGATTGATGAGGCGGCCTGCCGCCTTATTGAGGAATCGAATCCGATCTGCATGATCGACAACGATGACTGCATCGCGCTCTTCTTGTAGCGCGTCCTCCAGCATCTCGACTCGCAAGGCCAGGTTGATCGCCCGGGTGAGCTGTTCGGCGAACCAATTTTCCAACCATCGGATCTCATCAGACGTTGGCAGTGATTTGTCGAGCTTCTCGACGTGCATTGTCCCTACGACTTCTGCGCGGTACTTGAGCGGAATGACGACAATCGACCGCAAATCTGCAGCAATTACTGTGTCCTTGAAGGTCAGTGGATGCGTTGTCGCATCGTTGATGGCATATGTCTTGCCTTCCATCACACACGCGGTCTGGACGTCCGGATACAGGCCTTCGTATGTTCGATAGAGTGCGAACTTCGTCTTTTCGGCTATATCGGTCTCGAATTCCGGCCGGCAGTCGACGACCCCTTTGATAATCCGCCGGACATGATCGACCAGTGAGAACATCACCCGGTGGTAGCCAATCTTGCGCAACTCGTCGCCCGCACTTTTGAGCGCTTGCCGAACTAGATCATTCTCTCGACCGATGATCTTGAAGATGTTCGGGATGGCCTTCAGGACCTGCCGCTGGTGAACCGCCTCGCGTGAACTTCTCTGATTCCGACAGGCTTGTTGATAGGCGGTCGTGAAGCCCTTGAGAATCGATTCGGCCAGGCTCCGCCGGGCGCGAGTCAGCGGCGACTGAGTCGTGAAGTTTTCGAGGATGACGCACTCCAGAACGTTCCCTTCATCATTTGGTAGCCCAATCACCATGACGAACGGTTCATCGGCAGGTTCGACCGGATTACTTCCGTTTTTGACTTCGGGAAGCGAGACAAGCAGATTGCATTGGTTTCGCTCCGTGACGGGGGTTGCACCTGTATGGCTCGCTTGGAGCCTTTGCAAATGCCGGTTCCAGAGAGAATCGCTTGACGCCCGTTCGTTTTGACCGACTGTCGAATGCGATATTGGTATCCAGCGCTGGCCTGTGCCCGTTGGATCCGACTCGTATTGCAAGAATTTGACGTCGTCGAAGCCAAGCAGATATCTTCCTCCGACAGCCAGCCCGCTTCGCAATGCTTCGATCATGTCGTCCCCGCTGCTGGGAATCGTCAACAACATGGCTTCGAAAGCGCGCGATGCGGCAAGGAGTCTGGGGCGCTGTGATTGGGCCCCGATCCAGGGTTGATTGCCCGAAACCGCTGCAAAATACGAATCCAACGCCTTGTCCCAGCAATTGCAAGACGCGAACGCGTCTCCCAATGTCCACGGCGTGAAGAACCCGCGCGTGAACGATTTGACAATCGGCGATGCCCAGACCAGATGCATTCCCTGGCGCCGTGCCAGCCCGCACAATTCCAAGATGGTAGGCGCTTCCTCGTCGTGCTCCTCAAGAGCGGCTAATTCCTTGACCGCCACCAGATTCTCGGAAAGCAGCCGCTGCAATGCTGAAAGTGCTCGCAAAGAGCTTTCCAATTCACCGAAGGGGTGTACAACGACGTCGCGGAACACGGTGGGATGGCTTCTCAAGCTCTTCAGCACATAGACGATTTCGGATTCTGTCACTTCGACGCCCGACGGCAATCGCGACGAGCGCCTCAAATCGAGAAATGCATCAAATACAACCCGCGCAAGGAGGATATTGCCGCCGACTGCTCGATGGATCAACTCGGCGCAGCCGGGCCCGAAATGAAGGCAAGTTGCCTCGGCGACTTGATTGAAATATTGCGCGAAGACATCCTCTGCTATACCTTCGATGACGAATTGGTCGGTGACGGTGAACTCTGAATTGACTCCATGCACGAGCGACGCCAATTCCGTCGCTCCCGTGAGCAAGACCGTGACTCGGCCTGGAGAGCTGCCTGGCCTTTGCGTCAATTCGCGGAACATTTTCAGCAATTGGCGCGCTGCTGAATCGGGCAAAAAATCGAGGTTCGAAACCAGGAAGACCAGGTGGATTGGATGTTCGTTCAACTGCTCGCGAAGGACTTGTGCGAGCTGCTCGAAGGACTCCATCGGCTTCCATGGCGGGCTCTGGAACGCAATCGCTAGCTGCCGCACGAGCAGGCGCAGCAGTTTGCATGTTGTGACCTGCTTCTGCTCCTCCATTTTGAGTCGAATGAATGTGCAACCCGCTTGTCGTTGAATGAGTCGGCGTTGCACTTCAGCAATGACGAGTTGCTTACCGATTGCACGTGGGCCGAACAGGACCGTCGACTCACATCGCTCCATGTGCTTCACGAGATCGTCTATCAATTCGTACGACACATTTCCATAATGAAAGCGCGCGGGGCGATGGGTCGAAGGCGTCGCGGTATTTGATGTCATAGTTGACATGCAGCAATCCTGTATAATACCTGTCGAACAATTGTGATTGTTCGGCTCGGTGCTGTCGCTGGCGTTTCGGTCCCAACTGTTGTTGCGATCAAGCTACGAGGCCACGTTGAACAGTCGATGCCGGGCCGCCTCATTCGCCAGATCGAGCCCCAGGCTTTGCACTTGGATGGGAATTCCGCCGCAGGCGCCGAGCTTCTGCTTTAGCACTTGTTGGTTCGCGTCGACCGGATAGCCGAGATCATTGAGCGGACGAAACAGGAGCTCGCGGGCCTGAATTTCGTTCAACGGACCGATTTCCAAAAGTTTGAAACGACTTTGCACTCCGTGGCCCTGATCGCCCTCGCGGCCCAAAGCGAACGGATTGTTGGGGTCATTCAGCAGCCGCGCGGTTTCGGCGCGACCTGAGATCGTCAGCCGTATCGCTCCGTGCAGACGTGCAAAGCGGAGCTGGCGCATCAGGGGATAGACGTGCTCGCCTTCATGAGTACGGCGATCGAGTGACAGGATTTCATCTGCTTCGTCAATTATCAGATCAATCGGGCCGTCTTCGAATCGAGGATCAGAGCGGCTGATGCGTTTGAGGAATTCACCCAATCCTTTGACGGTCATGTCGGAAGCGCGTTTCGAAGGCGACACTTCCCAGGCGATCGCCCGCGCGGCGTGATCGAGGTTGAGCGGGCACGTCAGCAGGTCTACTTCCACGATGCTCTTGGCGCGCGGGTCACGTTGACGGCGCAGCAGCCATTGCTTTTGTCGCAACAGAGAAGTTTTGCCGACACCACCTGGGCCACAGAGAGCAAAATCCTGATCTTCATACATCAACATTTGTAGCTCCACCTCCCGGCCGACGAACATCGCTCCTTCGGTCGGCTCAGAAATCGAATAGGGAATCAAGCGGTGATGTGGAATCTGCACAAGCAAGAAATGCCGCAGCCGCTCGACCGGCAAGGCGTGCCGAACGAGCGACTCCACATCGTCGGGTGACAACACCAGGAACCTGGCGGCTGGCAGCGAAGACGCCGTGAGGACGAATTCATGCGCCCCTGCGGTGAGACACAGAATAATTCCCAGCGACGCCGAAGGAGTCCCCGCAATGAACGGCGACACCGCCTGGCGCATCTGCGGTGAATCGTCGCCGAGCAGTAAGATGGGAACTTTGGCCAGACCACGAAACCGGATCTTGGTGATTTCGCAATCGAACCGAGCGAAATGCAGATCTGATCTGGCATGCGATTCAACTGCCCCAAATTCGTTTAACCAAAAGCTCTCCCATATCGTGAGCATGCGACTCGGACCGCCTGTCGGGTAATGACGGAGGTCCTGGACGACGTCGTTCAGCGACGCGTGTAAAGGCGAGATGGCGTCCTCCGATCGATTTGAAGTAGTGATGCTTGCTTACACTACGCGTTCCAGTCGCAGTGACGGCGTCGCCTTATCACGCTTAACTACAGCATGGCGAACTTTTGTGCAGAATTCTCGAAACAAGCCCGAGTCTGAGGGTCATCCGCGCAGTCCATAAGTTGCAACAGCCACGCACGAATGCGCTGCAATGCCGGTTCGGAAAGAAATGCATCAGCATTCGACGAACTCTTGACAACCTTTTGACCTGGGACCGCAATCTGCCGGGCGGCGATGGCGGCAGGACCGATTGCTGTCGACGATGACTCACAAATGCGAAGTGCGGAGGATTCTGAAAGAAAGCCCTCAGGCAAAAACAAAGCCTGCTCCGTCTCAAGCACTGAGAGGCCTGCGTCCCGTGCTACGTCCAGGACTCGCTCCTTAGCGCCGGCCGTGGTAGATTGCACTCGCGGCAACGCGCATTGCAGCTTTGTCAAAACCTCTCGCCGGTTTGCCGCCTGTCGCGCGACGTCGACGCATTTTTCCAGGAACGTGCGCGATGGCAGTGTCCCTTTGGCATGGCAGGACAAGAGGGCGTCGTTGATCCACTTGATTTCTTCCTCGCCATCGCGATCCAGATTCGGCTTAGTCATGGTATATCCTTTCTGATGTCTGACGACGAAGTGTCAGAACCCGATGAACACAATTGACCGCATTGGCTCCGTCCTCAATCCTGCCCGGTGTACGTACGGCGCAAGTGCGGAGGAATCTCCCGATCTGCATCAATCAGATCTACCAAGCGATTCCTGGCTTTGACGAATTCTTCGAAGGCTTGCTCCTCTTCGACCTCGAGCCGTCGAGCAATCTCGCAGAAGGGGATTCCATCGAAGAGGGCCCACGAGATCAGTGATTGGTCTCTCTCTGTAAGAAATCCAAATGCGACCCGGGCGGCCGCTTCGCCAGGAGAATTCCCGACAATCGACGGTGGCTCCTGCACCAGGTCTTCCCCGCCCGCTGTCGACTTCCCCTGAAGGTTCCAGTTATCCTGGACGCGGTCCGCCATCTGGAGGCACCAGTCTTCGAACCAACCGGAGGCACGGCGCTCCAAAATGTCACTCGCAGGCAACATCAGAACGGCATGGTCCAGCACAACGTACGCGAGCGTTTCCGCTAATTCCGGAGACGCTCCTTTAGTGAAAAAAAGGTCCAGCAACAAGCTTCCTAGGATCCGGGACATCTTCTCAAACTCTTTGGGAGATTGATGGGGGGTACGGAAGACATGCAGATTTTCTTCTATGAACCTCCATTTCGATCGCATGCTTATCTCCTGTTGCTGGAGTCCTGCCTCGTATTTAGAAAACGGATGAGCGTGACAGACAAAATGTCTTTATGGCATTTGGCGACTCTGTTTGCGAACCTTAACACGCTGGACCTCGCTCTGTAAGCGATTCCCTGGGATGTGGTTACGTCAATTCTGTCGTGAGGAGTCGCCGTTTCTCGCGTCCGCACTATATTCCCGGCTGATCAGGCGATGTCTGGACTGCCCAAAGATGGGTGGAGAATGCTAATCCTCTTCTTCTTCAAAGGAAAACACTGGACGCAGATACGATTTGAGTTTGTCCTTAGCTCGCTTGGCCTGTTGACGGGACGTGTCTTCGGATATGCCGAGCTCATCTCCGATTTCTTTATGGCTCCAGCCGCGAAAGATTTGAAGTTCGATAATCTGTCGCTCATTGTCGGACAATCGCGAAAATGCAAGTTGCACCGGCCCATCGGGATCCATATCGACGAACTCGGTAGAAAAATGCTGGTCGGCCAGCCGATCAAGCTGCTCACCATCGACTGGTCTGGCATTGAACCGCATCAATGATCGCAACCAGTCGGCCCTTACGTTAGCTGCTAATCTGGCGCACCAGGCGCGAAAACTCCCGTTCCCTCGCCATTCGAATCGGTCGATCCTCAGAAAGATGTTTTCTATCGTGTCCCAGGAGCGCTCTTCGGCATCGAGTTGCGAAAGTCCCTTTCGAACGAACCATGGAAACAATGCGGCGCCGAGCGATTCGGCGACCTTTGGAAAGTCCGGAGACCGCCTTGAATCGCGAATCGCCTGAATATTAGCTTCGATGTACTGCCAAATTGGAGGGAGTTCACGGGGAGGCATGGCGGGGGACTCGGTGACCGCGGACAAGCTCGTATGACTTGGAAACGGAGGTCCGTGACAATCCGCGACAGGATTTGCAGGGTTTATCTTCTGAACCCCCAAAACTTGCCACGGGGCTTCACCGATTGAATAGCCGCACAGTGCCACGAGCAAGCCGCCCGGTCGAAGATACGGCAAAGTGGCGTCGATACGCGTTTGCTGACGCTGAAGCGATGTGACCAGCCGCGCAGCCAAAAGTTTGCGCGAGGTCAGCATCCGGTGCACCAGTGCCTGTGCATAAGATAGTCCTTCCCCAGTGTGGGGCAGCGCCTGGTCAAGGCACGCCGTCAGAATCTGAGCGGCGACATGCAGGGCGTCATGACGGCTTCTCAGAAGCTGTTCGATCATCAGGACCGGCAGGTCTGGCTGTGCGGGGAACTGCCGCGCCAATTCCAGCAGCGTGTCTTTCAGCAGGTCGGCACGATTAACTCGCAAGACGACGAGCGCCGCGAGCACCGCCGTAAGCGGCGAACTACCGATGTGCCCGTCAGCGGCCAGGGCTTGCACGGCAGCGGACGCGCCGTCCAGGTCGCATCGATGGCATAGTTCCCACGCTGCAATCGCTTCAGAGAGCGGCCCGGCAGACTGGTGAATGATAAAGCCCCCCAGCCGTTCCAACCGCAGTTCGTCCTGGTTGGTTTCCACGACACGGCATTCGACGTGATAGCGCAGGGCCTGGCGTCGCTCCGTCGGCAATACGATCCCGTGCAACTCTCCCCCATCGTCCTGGAACTGCAACCAATAACCGCACGGGTCGTCGCCACGGATCGAAATCTCTACACAAAAAAGGTCGCCATCTTCGTTCCGGGAGACAGCGTGAACACCCAATGTGTCGAGGCCAGACGACTCGAGAGAGCTGAGCCGAAACAATTCGAGCGCCGACGCGGTCCACAACCGCGAAACCGACTCGCGTCCGAAGAGGCGTCGCCGCAGGGGGGCATTGTCGTCAGCCCAGAAGCGGAATTCCTCGCTCGCCGGTACGGACAGTAACGTGCGTGAATGCCGGCTACGGTCGGATGAGTCGGTCGACATGATTGGCGATCTCGATGCGTCTCATTAAAGCTTGAGGAGGTTTCCGCCCGGCATTCAATGCTCGTTCACCGGCTGTTGAGCGTATTACCGCAAGACGGTGACGGTTTCGTTTCTGGTGCTGCCTCCCAGCCGAACAGGCTGGATCAACTTGAAATTGGCTGCGTCAAGCTGGGACCTCACGTTGTCCTCGACGAATACCTGCAGCGGATACAGTTTCACGAACTTGCGGCCCTGCGTATGCTCGACTTGGAGCTGGGGCGCTCCGCAAAGGCCTTCGCGAAGCGCGTGCCCGAACAAAGAAAGTCCCTTGGCCGGCTGCTCGTTTTGCCAGGCCGACTGGCCGGCCGACGTCGCGTGCAGAATTGGCGCGACCCGCTCGGGATTCGTACCCCGCACCAGCAGCGGCTCGTCGAGGACCCTCTGTCCGGCGATTTTGCTGCCGCAGAGGGCGTCGTGGTCGCCTCGACAAGCATCAATGAAGAAAAACTGCCGTGACACATACAAACCGGCCAGCCCCAGCCACAGGTTCTGCACGCTCACGGCGTCATTCTTGATGCCATTCTCGAGCCAATCGCTGGGCAACACGACATGGTGATCGTCCAGCACCTGAAGGCCGTGGCCGCTGAAAAAGAAAAAAGTCCGAGACTCCTTGGCCGCTTCCGGCGAGACGGATTCCAGTTCGCGATGCCACGAGCGCAGCGCATTCTGGCAGTTAGCGAACGTCGGGAAGGTCGTATGTTCGGCGAATTGCGGGTCGAATTGCCGCTCGGCAAGCGTTGGGGAAAGCAGAGCCCAGCACTTGGCCAGCGGGCAGCCGGGGATAAAACATTCGTTACGCAACCATTCGAAAATGCGCAAGGCCGTGAGGGCCGAGACCGCGAGCTTCGTCAGTCCATACGGCTTGCGTACGTTTTCATCATTCGGATCGGGCAGATGTTCATAATCGCTGACGCCGATCACGACGGCGAAAATTCCGGCAGTGCCGGGCTGCCAGTTCCTATTGACCCAAAGTCCAGGCTGCGAGCCTTCGGGCGCCAACTCGACGGGGAGAGACGTCATGCAGGGCCCTTCAGTTCACGGGGGCACGCCTGGGCCAACTTCATTGCGAAACGGCGATAGAAGCTGGGGCGAGCGAGGTACCCGCCATGAGCGCTCACCAGCGACATCCCGCTGGAATACGACTCGTCATCGACGCCTTCGAAAATCTCGCGTGTAGTGAAGCTGAGTACGTCATTGGAATCCCAGACGTTCCACCAGCAGCCCAGGTGCGATGGTGGAAACGGGACGGGATTTCCGGATTTGTGTTCCGCCCGACTCGCAAGGAACAGCTTTGCTTCTTCGAAGAAACCAACCTGACTGGCCGTCGCACACCAGAAATCGATTCGGACTTTCGCAAATCGTGTATCTTGAGGCATAAAGGACGTCACAGCGTCGTAAACGAGCTGCCCCCCCATGCTATGGCTCACGACGACGAGCGGCTCGTCGTGACGATCCTTCTGATTCGCTGTCGCTTCAAGCAACTTGTCGAGCAATCGCGAAGGGATTCTGCCGGGTTTTCGTGCAATCGTGCCGTCCTGCGGATGAGACGACGGCAATTTGTCGACGCGCTCATTGAGGTATTGGAAAACATCGCCGATGAATACCGAAACGAGATCGTTCAGGGGCCGTCGCAACTCGCCGAGCGCGATTGACGCGGCGTATGTCGGCGAACTTGCCATTCGGCGGAGGCATTCACTGAGACGGTCGCCGGCCTTGGTGAACCAGCCGCCAATTCCTACGCCTTGCGACAACAGCGTCCCCTTTTGTCCGGCGGAGTTTCGCCGCTGAATCGCCTCAATGCAAGCTGTCGCCTGATTTGACGGATCCGTCCCGCTCAATTGCACTCGAAATAATTCGTCATTTGCGACTTCGTCTGCGATCTGGGTCAACCAAGTCCGTTCGCCGGCATCCTCGACGAAATCCTCGATCACTGTTGCGAACACGTCACTCAGCGCATTTGCAGGAAGCTGTGCCAAGTCGAACGATCGCTTGGTTGAGGCGGTATCAACAGCCCGCGTCCGCGAAAGCAAGCCTCCGCCAGAACTGGACGTTGTCTCTGTCGGCCAATCAATCGGCGCGTCAACGAGCAAATGTGCCGCACACAACCGGTCGATCGGGGGGACGCCGACAGATTCTCCAGCTCCTTGGCCCAACAGCCGACTTCGCGGCCGTGAAATACCGCCAAACGCGAATTCGACGGCGACGTCTCCCCAATAGGCCTGATCGATCCATACACTTTCTGGCTGATCTGATATTACCGGAGCCACGTAACGGCGCAGGTATTCGCGGATCGACGTCTCAAAGGGTTGCCGAGTGCGAGTATTTACGCCATGTACATACAGAATTGGCATTTTTCACGCTTGTGTGGTGACAAAGCAGCGGCCTGTCTTCAGCAGTTGGCATCAACTCTCCGAACGGAGTACGCCACCATTCGGAATTGCCATTCGGAACCCGGAGGCATGTAGCCAAATTCCAGACTCTGTCGCTAATCAAGAGTGTTAGCATGACAGAGCGTTTCAACGTCTCGGCGGCGCAGCCATCGCGGGAGGGCGCCAACGCTAAAACGATAGTTCAATCGAAGCGACTCGTGTACCGAAGCAATTGCTCCTGCTCGCTCGCGCCGAGAGTTTGCCAAAAATCGAGAATTTAGCTCGTGGCGTATTGAATCCGGCCCATTTTCTGGCCCCAGAGGCGAACTGTCGAGATCACTCCTCAACAGCACTGGAATTGAACTCTTTGTATTGAATCATGGGTACTTCCAAAAATCAAGTGGCCGGCAATAGCTCCGGTAAAGCAGTCATGTCGCGAGACTGCGGTCTCTGACGCTCGTCTGTTACCAGCAAAGATGCGTGCGGTTACCGGTTATCTAAGGCACATTCGTGTCGTGGAAGTAGCAGTCTGGGGCGGCAACGATACAATCGAAAGAATGAGGGGCGAACGGTGGGCAGAATTGGGGGACGTCGTGGCGGTAATTCGGATGATCTTCTGCTCGCTCATTGTTTTTCTGGCGTGCCCCGCGTCGATACGGTCCGCGGAACAAGCCCGGCCCAACGTGCTGTTCATCGCCGTCGATGACCTGAACCATTGGATCGGCCACCTGGGTCGTAATAAACAGACGAAAACGCCCAACATCGACCGTCTCGCGGCTCGGGGCTTGACCTTCACGCACGCCTATTGCGCGGCTCCCGTGTGCAATCCGTCACGGGCCGCGCTCATGTCGGGGTTGCGTCCGGCCACGACCGGCGTCTACGACAATGGCGACGACTGGCGTCCGGTCATTCCCGAGGACCGCTGCCTCACGACCACGTTTCGTAAGGCGGGCTACTTCGTGGCCGGCACTGGCAAGATTTATCACGGTGGATTTCCCCGTCGCAGCGAATGGGACGACTATTTCAATCGCGTCGGGAACGACCCCGTGCCCGCCGGAGACAAGGGAGTCGGCGGCATCAAGTTCGGAATTGTCGACTGCCGCGATGAAGACTTGCGCGAAGCGAAGATCGTTGGCTACGGCATCGAACAGTTGCAGAAGCCACACGACAAGCCCTTTTTTCTCGCCGTCGGCCTGCATAAGCCGCATATGCCCTGGTTCGTGCCGCGCAAGTATTTTGACATGCATCCGCTTGATCAAATTGAGCTGCCGCCGCACCGCGACGACGATCTGGCGGACGTACCCCCCGCCGGCGTGAAGATGGCCGGGCCGCAGGGAGACCATGCGCAGATCGTCGCTTCTGGGCGGTGGAAAGAAGCAGTGCAGGCGTATCTGGCAGCGATTTCATACACCGATGCGATGATCGGCCGCCTGCTCGACGCGTTCGACAAATCGGCGTATGCGAAGAATACGATCATCGTCTTCTGGGGAGATCACGGGTGGCACCTGGGAGAGAAGCAGCATTGGCGAAAGTTTGCCCTCTGGGAAGAGGCGACCCGCGCTCCGTTGATCTGGGTTGCACCCGGCGTCACGAAGGCGGGTGGCATTTGCAATCGCACTGTCGATTTCATGTCAATCTATCCGACGCTGACCGATCTGGCCGGCATCCCGACACCCGCACACGTCGAAGGGCGCAGCATACGATCACTGTTGCTCGATCCAGGTTCCGCGTGGGACCAGCCGGCGCTCACGACATTCGGGTTCAACAACCACGCCGTGCGCTCGGCCGATTGGCGCTTCATCCGCTATGCGAATGGCGACACCGAGCTTTACGACGAAGCGGCTGATCCGTACGAGTGGACGAACCTGGCGCAGAAACCGGAATCGGCCGGTCGTCTCGCAGAACTTGCACGCTGGATGCCAGAGAAAAATGCACCCACCGTCGAAATGAAGCCACCGCCGAACGCACGGAATGCGGCAAAGAAGAAAAACCAGGCGAAATCGGCCAACGAGGACTAACTCGTTTAACCCCGAGCCTGCGGCGAGGCCGGCCACGGTTGAC
>Ga0068853_100001917_pt1 | contig 15326 bp, 13 predicted proteins | sample KBSCornC32_FD_65655 | JGI IMG/M metagenome (GOLD analysis project Ga0068853, IMG submission 65655) | Corn rhizosphere microbial communities from Kellogg Biological Station, Michigan, USA - KBS Corn C3-2 | ecosystem: Host-associated > Plants > Roots > Rhizosphere > Soil ...
CCGACGTCGCGTAATTCACCGACGGTGCGGATGCCGAGTGCGGCGAGCTTGCCGTCCATGACCTTGCCGACGCCGTGGATGCGCGCGACCGGCAACGGAAGCAGAAACGCATCGACATCGGCCGGCCGGATCACGAACAGGCCGTCGGGCTTGCGCCAATCCGAGGCGATCTTGGCGAGGAACTTGTTCGGCGCGACGCCGGCCGAGGCGGTCAGCTGCGTCTCTTCACGAATTTGCGCGCGGATCAATCGGGCGATCGCCGTCGCCGACGGCAGCCCGGACTTCGCTGCGGTCACGTCCAGGTAGGCCTCGTCCAGCGAGAGCGGTTCGACCAGGTCGGTCTGGCGCAGCAGGATCTCGCGCACCTGCTTGGACACGGCGCGATAGCGCACGAAGTCGGGCGGCACGAACACCGCGTCGGGGCAGAGCCGCTCCGCGCGCGCCGCCGGCATCGCCGAACGCACGCCGAACCGGCGCGCCTCGTAGCTCGCCGCGCAGACGACCGAACGCGCGCCGCGCCAGGCGACGACGACAGGCCGGCCGCGCAGGGCAGGATCGTCGCGCTGTTCGACCGATGCATAGAACGCATCCATGTCGATATGCACGATCTTGCGGGGAGCGTCGTCGAGGGTCATCGGGCATTCGATCGTACCGCGCCGCGAAGCGAACGAGCCGTTTTGGCGATACGACGCTGTGCCATCATCGGTAGACGCCGTTTCCGAAAGGGGGTGCAATGGATACGTTGCCCGGCCAGGTGCCGCGTTCGCAGTTCGTGACGGTGCTCGCCTGGATCTTCATCGTGCTGTCGGGTTTCACGGCGCTCATCGCCGTGCTGCAGAACATCATGTTCCACCTCGTGTTCGAGCGCGGGTTCGGCGAACGCGTGCCGCCTCCGCCGTCCGAGATGGGAGCGGTGTTCGCTTTCATCTTCGACCATATGCAATGGGTCTTCGCAGGTTTCCTCATCCTTTCGCTGGTCAGCCTGACGGCGTCGATCGGTCTGCTGCGCAGACAAGAATGGGCGCGGTGGCTGTTCGTCGCGCTGATGGGGGTGGCGATCGCATACCAATTGCTCGGGCTGGTCCTGCAGTCGGTCATGATGCCTTCGTTCGACATCCCGCTCGCGAAGGCGCCCGAAGGTGTCGCCGCGGGCGTTCGCACGATGACCATCGTCATCCGCATTTTCTCGGCCGTCATGGCGCTGGCGTTCTGTGGCGTGTTCGGCTGGATCATCAAGCGTTTGCTCGCGGCCGACATCCGCGCCGAATTTCGTTCCCGTTCTTCTCCCTGACTGCCGGCGATTTCCTACGCCGACGCGTGCGATTCGCCGCTCGTCACGGTGCGGGTTCGCGGCGAGGATGGCAGCCGGTCGACGGGAGAAGGCAGATGGCACGGATCGGGGCTCGGTGGTTCGGTGCGGCGGCGATGGGGTTGGCGGGCGCTGCCTGGAGCGCGACGGCGGGCGCGCAGGCCGCGTCGATCCATCGCTGCCGCGATGCCGAAGGGCATGTCGCGTACCAGGACTTCGCCTGTACGAAGACGCAGGAGGAGGAGCGCGTCGAACTGACCGCCTCGCCGCCGCCGGCACCGTCGCCCGTGTATGGCCATCCGCCTCGCGAGCACGCGGCGGAACGTACCCATCGCGTAGCCGGGCGCTCTCGTCCGGCCGCCTCGCGCGCAGCGGTCTCCTACGAATGCCGGGCCGGCAACGGCGAAGTGTTCTATCGACATTCGCCGTGTCCGAAGTCGATCCGCATCCGGGCGAGCGCGCAGGGCGGTCGAGGAAGGCGAGCGGAGCAGGCCGAGTCGGTGCCCGTTTCCGGCATGCCGCTGCCGCGTTCGGAAGCGTGCCGGCGTCTCGCCGCGTCCACCGCACGCAGCGGGCACGAGCGCGACGATCAGGTGTCGACCTACGAGCGCAATATCGGACGCGATCCGTGCCGGCGATCGTGACGTGCCGCACAAAGCCGCTCGCATGGCGGCGACTTTGCGGATATGTAACGCTTCGCCGTTTACGATGACGACGATATGAGCAAGGAACGATCATGCGAGTTGCGATCCTGATACTGGCGAGTGCGACGCTCGTGCTCGGTGCCTGCTCGAAATCCGAGGCGCCGCCGCCGCAGGCCGCGCCGGCAGTCCCGGCGATCGACGCGCAGGGACAGAAGGAGCTCGAGCTGTACCGCAAGCTGCAGCTGGAGAAGTCCTACGAGCTGGCTGCGCCGATCGGCAAGGAAATCGTCGCCAAGTACCCGCAGAGCGCCGCCGCGAAGGAAGTGCAGATCACGTTGGCCGACGCCAGCGCGAAGGCGGACGCGATCACCACGCAGCGGCGCCTCGAACGGTTGTGGTCGTACCAGTCCAGCAAGGAATCGGGCGGCGACCAGAACACCGCGTCGATGTACAGCAAGGACGCCGTCGTGGCCGACCGCGTCCGTCTGGTCCTGCGCCGCCACTCCACCTGGGGCCAGAGCGCCTACCTGTTCGGCAACGGCAAGGGCTTCGAGTGCGGCGGCGGCTGCAGCTTGAACATGCGGTTCGACGACCAGCCGCCCAAACGCATGAAGGCCTATCTGCCGGAGACCGGCGAGCCGGCCATCTTCATTTCCGACGACAAGGCGTTCATCGAGCGGCTCGACGCCGCGCAGACCGTCAGCGTCGACGTCACCGAGAAGGGCAAGGGCGCGCGCACCTTGGTCTTCGAGGTCGGCGGCTTCGACGCGACGAAGTTCCCGCCGGTCAAGAAGAAGTAGTCGAGCGCACGCGTCGGCGGGCGGAGGCGTTGCTGCGCCGGCCGGCGAATACCGGCCCGCTTGGACGGCTACACGGCGCTCGGGTCGCTCGCTTCCAGGCGGACGCCGGTCGCGACGATTTCGTAGTGCCCCTTCGACAGGACGCGCAATTCGCCACCGTCGGCGAGCACCACTTTCGCCAATCGTTCGATGTGCGCGTTCTCGTGGCTGGCAGGTTCCACGTAGACGTGCACTTCGTAGACCTGGCCGTCGCTGCCGTGGGCGTGATAGAGCCGCTTGAGAATCACCGCCGTACCCCGATGCACGAATGCGTGAAAGATTCCGCGCGCCACGCCGGTCTGTGCCGCGGCGCGCGGTAGACTGCGCGCCGACTCAAGGCCGCCTCCGCCGTCGATCCGAATTCCCTGGAGATTTCCCGATGAAACGCATCATTCCGTTCCTCGCACTGTTCCTGCTCGCGTTCGCGCTGCCGGCCTTCGCCGCCGACAAGGACGCCGCCGCGGCACCCACGGTCGGGCAAGCCGCGCCCGATTTCCGCCTGCAGGACCAGAAGGGCGACTGGCACACGCTGTCCGGCGAGCGCGGCAAATGGACCGTTCTGTACTTCTACCCGAAGGATTTCACGCCGGGCTGCACGACCGAGGTCTGCACGTTCCGCGACGATATCATCGCACTGCGCAAGGCCGGCGCGGACGTGTTCGGCGTGAGCCTGGACGACGTCAAGTCGCATGCCGAATTCGCCGAGAAGTACCACGTGCCGTTCCGCCTGCTGTCCGACGCCGATTCGAGCGTCGCGAAGAACTACGGCGTGCTGGCGACTCACGGCAGCATGAGCTACGCGCGCCGCGAGACGTTCCTGATCGATCCGGAGGGCCGTATCGCCAAGCAGTACAAGGACGTCGATCCGAAGGAGAATTCCAAGCAGGTGCTGGCCGACCTCGCCGAACTGAAGAAGGCGAAGGGCTGAGCGGAGAGAGCCGGCGGGAGATCGTCGGCGCGCCGCCTTCGGCATGAGCTGTTTTTTTCACAAGGTTCCTTTGCCCGTACGTGCAGGATACGCACCGGCGTGTTGCGGATGAGTGTCCGCAACGCGTCGCCCGGAACGCGCCGGGCGGCCGCCGCGGCCGTGGCGGCACGAGTCGCCAGCTTTCCGCCGCAAATCGCTGCCGGTTGCCGCGTGCTGGTGCTCGGCAGCGTGCCGAGCGTGCGATCGCTCGAACTGCAGCAGTCCTACGCGAATGCGCACAACCTGTTCTGGCCGTTCATGGGCGAGCTGTATGGCGCCGGGTTCGATCTGCCGTATCCGGAGCGCATCGCGCGGTTGAATGCGTCCGGCGTCGGCCTCTGGGACGTGCTCGAATACTGCGAACGCTCCGGCAGTCTCGACAGCAGCATCGTGCCGGCGAGCGAAGTGCCCAACGATATTCCACGCCTGCTCGCCGAGCATCCCTCGATCGGCGCGATCGCATTGAACGGCGGCAAGGCGCAGCAGGTCTTCGCGCGGCGCATCGCAGCGGCGATTCCGGCCGTACGCAGCGCGGGACTGGCCGTGCTGGCGCTGCCGTCGACGAGTCCGGCGAACGCCTCGATTCCGCGAGCGCTCAAGTTCGAGCGCTGGAGTGAGCTCCTGAAGTGGGCGCCGAGGCCTTCGTAAGCCACGAAAGCCGCACGATCGCAGCGGATCGGCCCAGATGGCGGCGCGAACGACGGGCGGACCACAAGTCTTCATCCGTTCAGCTAACGCCGTCGATACTGCGCTCCCACCACCACGTAGGGGAGTGTCGACGATGAAGCAGCACACGATTCCGGTATTGGGCGCCGCGCTTGCTCTCGGTCTCGCCATGGCCGTGCCGCAGCGTGCGAGCGCCGAAGAAGCGAACCTGGACTGCAAGCTGCGGTTCTCGCTGACCGGCTGGTCCCTGATCTACAAGCATGCCGAGGGCCACGGCGTCGTCACGTGCGAGAACGGCCAGTCGATGCGCGTGAAGATCGAATCGAAGGGCGGCGGCCTGACCGCCGGCAAGTCGCATATCGACAACGGAACCGGCAAGTTCACCGACGTGCACAAGATCGCCGACGTGCTCGGCACCTACGCGCAGGGCGACGCCAGCGCCGGGGCGGTCAAGTCGGGCACCGCGCAGGTGCTGACCAAGGGCACGGTGTCGCTGGCGCTCGCGGGCGCGGGTGAGGGCGTCGAACTCGGCGTCAGCATCGGCGGCTTCACGATCAGCAAGGCGGGCAAAGAGAAGAAGTAGCCTTCCCGCTTCGGGCTTTGCGCAACGGGCCGCGGCTGCCATGCCGCGGCCCGTTGCGTTTGCGCCATTGACGCGCGCTGCGCAATCGCCGAGCCTCGGCCGTTCGATCGATCGGGAGAGGTTCGATGAAACACGGCTGGCGTATCTGTCTGGTGGTGCTTTTCGCGTTCTTCGGCGTGGCGTTGGCGCAAGCGAATGCGCCGAGTGCGCGTGATCTTCCTCCTGGGCTGCAGATTCCCGACGCCGCGCGCCCCGGACCGGCCTTCGATGTCGAGCGCGCCACCGATGCGTACGTGAACCTGCTGTCGCCGGAGCAGCGCGCCTCGTCGGATGCCTATTTCGAGGGCGGCTACTGGCTGCTGCTGTGGGGACTGCTGTATGGCCTCGGCGTCGCGGCGATCCTGCTGCGCGGCGGCATCTCGGTACGCCTGCGCGATCTCGCCGAGCGCATCACGCGCCGCCGTTGGCTGCAGACGATGCTCTATGCCTTGTTCTGGCTGCTCGCCGGCTTCGTGCTCGGCCTGCCGTTGTCGATCTACCAAGGCTTCGTCCGCGAACACCAGTACGGTCTGGCGACGCAGGACTTCGGCGGCTGGTTCGGCGATCAGCTGAAGGGCTTGCTGGTCGGCGCGATCGTGCTGCCTCCGATCGTCGCGCTGCTGTATGCGGCCGTCCGCCGCGCCGGCGCGCGCTGGTGGATCTGGGCCAGTGGCGGCGCTTTCGTGCTGATCCTGTTCATGATGATGCTGGCGCCGGTGTTCGTCGATCCGCTGTTCAACGACTACAAGCCGCTGCGCGCCGGCGATGCGCGCGAGGCGATCCTGTCGATCGCGCGCGCGAACCAGATTCCGTCCGACAACGTGGTCGAGTTCGACGCCTCGCGGCAGACCACGCGCATCAGCGCGAACGTGGCCGGTTTCCTCGGCACGACGCGCATCGCGCTCAACGACAATCTGCTGGAAAAGACCTCGCTGCCCGAGATCAAGGCGGTGATGGGGCACGAGATGGGCCATTACGTGCTCAATCACGGCCTGCGCGGCACGGTCTACTTGACCCTGGTGCTGGCGTTCGGATTCTGGATCGTCCACCGCGTGTTCGATGCGCTGCTCGCACGCTGGGGCGGGCGGCTGGGTTTGCGCGACCGCACCGATCCGGCCGCGCTGCCGCTCGCCGTCGCGATCCTCTCGGTGTTCTTCCTGTTCGCCACGCCGCTGACCAACTCGATCGTGCGCCAGATGGAGGCCGAAGCCGATGCGTTCGGACTCAACGCGGCGCGAGAACCGAACGGCTTCGCGATGGCGGCGATGCGGTTGTCGACCTACCGCAAGATCAAGCCCGGCCCGCTGGAGGAAATCCTCTTCTACGACCATCCGAGCGGCTGGCAGCGCGTGCATGCGTCGATGCAGTGGCTGAAGGAGAATCCGGACAATCCGACCGCGCGAGCGCTGCTGCCACCGACGGCGCCGCCGAAGAATCCGTAGCGGGGCATTGCCGGATTCGTGCGCGGCCGGCTCGCGCCGAATCGGTGTGCATCGCACCCGTTCGCATCGGCCCCGTTGTTGTCGAGCCCGGTGCTGCAGAGCGCGTTCGTAGCGCATTGCAAACCTTCGCGGCACTGCCGCGCACGGCGTCGCGGCGCGAGGTAGGATGCCTCGCCCCTCGTGTCGATGCGGTGCGGACGACACAGCCGGGCGATCCCATTCCTCAAAACAGGAGACCGCAATGTCGCTCGGCAAACGTTTGGGTGCGGAATTCTTCGGTACGTTCTGGCTGGTCATCGGCGGTTGCGGCAGCGCGGTGCTCGCGGCCGCGGTGCCTACGCTCGGCATCGGCTTCGCCGGTGTCGCGCTGGCATTCGGCCTCACCGTGCTGACGATGGCCTATGCGGTAGGACACATTTCGGGCGGGCACTTCAATCCGGCCGTTTCGGTCGGTCTGGTTGCCGGCGGCCGCTTCCCGGCGAAGGACCTGGTGCCCTACATCGTCGCGCAGGTCGTCGGCGCTCTCGCCGCCGGCGCGGTGCTGTACCTGATCGCCAGCGGCAAGGCTGGTTTCGATGCAGCCGGCGGCTTCGCCTCGAACGGCTACGGCGAACATTCGCCGGGCGGCTATTCGCTCCAGGCTGCCCTGGTCTGCGAGATCGTGATGACGTTCTTCTTCGTGATGATCATCATGGGCTCCACGCATGGCAACGCCCCGGTCGGCTTCGCGCCGATCGCGATCGGCTTCGCGCTGACTTTGATCCATCTGATCAGCATCCCGGTCACCAATACCTCGGTGAATCCGGCGCGCTCGACCGGCGTCGCCTTCTTCGCCGGCGGCCTTGCGGTATCGCAGCTGTGGCTGTTCTGGGTCGCACCGATCATCGGCGGTGCGCTCGGCGGCGTCGTCTATCGCGCGCTGTTCGAGACGTCCGACCGACGCTGAGGCCATCGGCCCCGCGGCGAGGTCAACGCATCGGCCCGGCCTGCGTTCTGCCTGCATGAGCCGGCGGCGTTTCTGCCGCCGGCCCCGCATGGAGATCGCAATGATGAAACGTACGCTTGTCGCGTGCGGCCTGTCGGTCGCACTGTGTTCGACCGTCTTCGCGCAGACCGCCGCCACCGAAACCGCGCGTGACACCGCGCAGCAGGAGCGCATCGAACAGGGCCTGCAATCGGGCCAGCTGTCGACGCGCGAAGCGGCCGGGCTCGAACGCCAGCAGCAGCGCATCGACCGGACCGAAGCGCGCGACCTGCGCGACGGCAGCCTGTCGCCGGCCGAGGCGGCGCAGATCCAGCGCGAACAGAACCATGCTAGCGCCGACATCGACCGCGCCAAGCACAATGCGGTCGGCGGCAACCCGGCCTCGGCTTCGTCGCAGCGCATGCAGGCTGACGTGCAGCGCAACGCCGACCAGCAGGCACGCATCAACCAGGGTGTGCGTTCCGGCGCATTGACCGGGCACGAGACCGCCTCGCTGGAGCGCGGCCAGGCGCATGTCGACCGCAAGGAAGCCGCGGCCGGCGCAGAGGGCACGTGGCTGCCGCCGGCCAGGCGCGTATCCAGCGCAGCGAGGACCGTCAGAGCGGCCGCATCGCGCGCAAGAAGCGCAACGCCCGTGCCGGCGACTGAGGCGGGTTGCGGCGCGGCACCGTGGACCCCTGCCGTGCGTCACCCAACGCACGGCACGTGCGCGATTTAAACCCGCGGGCGATCCTCTGCATCGAAGCCGGGCATTGGAGAGGAGGATTGCCATGAACCGTGTGATGCTGGCGGCCGCGTTCGGCCTGCTGGGCGCTGCGAACGCGCATGCCGAAATCGACATCCATGCCGCCGACTGCGGCCTGCACAGCGACTATTCGCTGTCGGTCAACCCGGACAACCTGGAATTCAAGCGCAAGAGCGGCACGCCGGCCGACGTCGTGATCTCGAACGGCAGCTTGCGCGTGGACGGCCAGGCGTTGACCGTCAGCGCCGCCGATCGCCAGCGCCTGCTCGACATCGAGCACGGCGTGCGCGACACGCTGCCCGAGGTCAAGGCGATCGCGCACGAGGCGATCGCGATCGCCATCGACGCGGTCACCGAAGTCTCCGCGGCGTTCGCCCGCGACCCGGAAGCCGCGCGCGCGAGCGCGCAGCGTCTCGCGCGCGTCGCGCACGATCTCGACCAGCGTATCGCCGAGAGCAACAGCTTCAGCGACTGGAAGGACGGCGACATCGACCGTCTCGTCGAGAGCATCGCCGGCACGCTGGTCAGCGAAATCGTCGGCAACGTCGCCGGACAGGCGATCACCGTCGCACTGAGCGGCGACGAGAAGGCCGCGGCCGAACTCGAGGCGCGTGCGAACGGCATCGAGAAGAACATCGAACGCGTGGTCGAGCGGCGCAGCAAGGACCTCGAGCGCCGCGCCGACGGCTTGTGCCCGCGCCTGCATACGCTGGCCAGCGTCGCCTCGTCGCTGGATGTACGCCTCGCCGACGGCCGCCGTCTCGAACTGGCACAGATCAAGGATTGAACGTGCAAGCCCCGACGCGTGTGCGTCGGGGCTCGTCTGCGGGGGCCGGTATCAGGGGCCGTCGAAACCGTCCTTGAAGATCCGATCGGCGACGCCCGCCGAACAGCTCGTCCCGGCCGCGATCTGCACGTCGTCGAGCCAGTAGCCGGGACCGTCGTTCGACGTATCGGAGGCGATACGCCAGCGGAAGTAGACGCTCCGGCCGGCGAAATCGGTGAGGTCTACAGCGGCCTGCACGAACCCGCCGCTGTCGCCCGACCAGGCCTGACGATTGGCGAGCGGATTGCTGCAGCAGCTGCTGATCGGTCCGATGTAGCCTCCCGCCGTGAAGCGGTTCGCATTCGCCGGGATCGCCCCGTTCGCGGCGAGGATGTCGCTCCACGCCGTGCCGTCCAGCGAGTACTCCACCACGACGCCGTCGTAGGTCGATTCGGTGTCGTAGGCGTGCCAGAACGTCAGCGTCGCGCCGGGGCCGACGGCGATGGCGGCGCTCGTCGCCAGCGTATGATCGCCGACGTCGGACGGATCCGGTGCGAACCATGCGTGCGTCGGCGAATGGCTCTGACTCGTCGCCAGCGCGAAGTCGGCGCCGTCGCCGCTGCCTGCGGCGGTCCACAGCGCTGCGCCGTTTTCCATGCCGTCGCCGAACGAAACGGCCGGCGGTCCCGCCGGGATCGCGCTTTGCTGCACCGTATTGGTGTCGACGTTGCCGCTGTTGCAGGTGCCGCTGCCGTTGCCGGTGTCGTCTTCGGCACGCGCGACGTAGTAGTACTGCGTGCCGCCGACGACGGCATCGTCGTGGTAGCTGGTGCCGCTCTGGCAGTCGGCGATGCGGTTGCCCGCGTCCGGCGTGAAGCCTGCGGTGGTCGAACGGAACAGGCTGTATTTCAGCGCGCCGCCGCCGCAGTTGTTGCTGCCGGCGTTCCAGGCCAGATCGATGCCGCAGGTCGCGTTCGCGCTGCTGCTGGCCGAAGCGAGGCCGGCGAACGTCGGTGCCAGCGTACAGACACCGGTCGCCGTCGCGGCCATGCATTCGCTGTGTGCCGATTCGCAGGTCTGGCTGCTGCTGAACGAGGTGACGGCATAGGCGTAGGTAGCGCTGCCGGAAACGTTCGTGTCGGTGTACGTGGTCGCCGTCACGTTGTCGGCGATCAATTGCCAGTTCGTGCCGGGACAACTGCCGTCGCCGCGGTAGACCTTGTAGCTGTCCGCGCCGGCCGCGGCGTCCCAGCTGACGTCGACGCGATTGGCGCCGTTCGCCGTCGCTACGATGTTGCCGGGCACCGGCGGCGCCGTGCAGGCGTTGCGCCCGTCGATGAACATCGCGCCCGAGCTGGTCGGATCGAGCCAGTCCTTCAGGCGCGTCGCGGCCGTACCGCCGCCTTCCCACGACACCGCGACGCGGCCGTAGTAGTCGGAAAGATTGCCTCCGGTGGCGCCGCACGCTGACGGGCCGCCGTGCAGCTGGCCGATGTAGCGGCGTTGCGCGTTGTAGAGCGGCGAGCCGGACGATCCCGGTTCGGTCACCTGCGGCGGGATCGAAACCGTCGGATCGGGCGGGAAGACCGGGTTCGGGTCCCACAGCGCGTGCACGTGCGTTCCGTTGCCGGGCACGGCCGGGGTGTTGTAGCTGGTCGTCGTCGTGTTGTCGGCAGAGAATGTGATGCGCTTGTCGGCGACGTTCGGATGATGGATCGCAGCGCACAGGCTGTCCGGCGCGCAGGCGAAATCGCCGTTGCCGGGGCCGCCCGGCGAAACGTAGGCGGTGTGGTCCCAGCCGGCCCAGAACAGGTCGAACGCCGGCGGCGGCGTGCCGTTGAGTTCGAGCAGGGTGAAGTCCGACGCCGCGTAGTCGGCGCGCACGACCGAACCGCTGATCGTCTGGCTGATCGAGCCGTCGCCGTCCTGTCCGCTGGCGGCGCTGCCGGGAACGCGGCAGGTCGAGTTCTCGTAGTTCCAGTAGGTGACGATGCTCGCGGCCGACGAGGCATCGCCCATTTCGCAATGATGCGCCGTCATGAAATACAGCTTGGTGTCGCCGGCCGTGTTGTTGACCAGCGAGCCCGAGCAGAAGCGCGTGCCCATGCGCGTATACGCCGCTACCGCGCGCACGTTGTCCTGCCAGGGGTCGGCCGGCAGCAGGCACTTCACGTCCATGTTGCAGGCGCCGGAGGCATCGTCCACGGCATTCGTGCCGAAACCGCGATAGCCCTGTCCGACTTGTCCGATCTCCAGTTCGACCTGGTCGGCCTCGGCAGCCGCGACGGTCAGCTCGACGACGACCTCGGGCGAGCTGACCGTCGGCGTCCAATACTGCTTGTAGGGCGCGTTGTCGGCGGCCGTGATCGGGCCGCGCAGCTTGCTGCCGTCGGGCGAATAGATCAGCACGCGAGCGCTGCGCGGCAACCAGAATCGCGTGAAACCGATGTTCAGCGATTGCGCATCGTGCGACGTGATGCGGTAGCGCCACAGCCGCGTCTGGGCGTCGACGTTCTCCCAGGCGCCGTGCGCCTGCGGCGTGATGCCGAGCTTGCGCGGGATCGCGAAGCGCGGCGCCGTGCCGCGGCTTTCGTCTGCGGCGTCCTCGCGTGCGATCGCGGCGCGATCGAGCAAGGGCAGCGACGTCGATTCCACCTTCGACAGCGGCATCACGTGCGCGCCGAATGCGGTCGGAACGACCGCGTCGGCCGCCACGGCATTGCCGATCCATGCTGCAGTCAGCAGCCAAGCACCAAACCAACGAATCTTCATGCGCATCCCCAAGCAAGAGAAAACGGCGGTCGTCCGGCCGACGAGTTATGCGCTCGGATTCCGCGGGGCGTCAACCGTCCTGCGGAGGAGAGGGCTGGACGCTGGTGCCTCCGGCGTCCAGGGGGGGCGCAGAAACGCGGCAGCGCCGGGGCCGCCGCGAAAAAGGAATCAGCCGGCCGTCGCTCCCGTCCCGGCATCGGACTTCTTCGCCTTCCACAGCGCCGCGCGTTCGGGCTTCTGCCACGCCGTGTACAACTCGACATAGGTGTCGACGACGTCGAGTACGCGCGGATGCGTCGGCGCGTAGTCCTTCGATTGCGCGAAGATGGACCAGGCGCGGTCGAGTTCGCGTTCGGCCTCGGCGTAGTGCTGCTGCCGGATCAGCACCGTCGCCAGTTCCTTGTGCATGATCGCGCGGAACGGATCGTCGCCCATGCTGGCTTCGGCCTGGTCGACGGAGGCGCGAGCATGACGCTCGGCGGCGGCCAGTTCGCCTGCGTCGCGCAGCAGCAGGCTGAGATTGGATTCGGCCACGATGGTGCGCACGCTCTTGGGCCCGTACAGCTTCAGCGTGCCGGCGTACGCGCGTTCGTAGTACGGGCGCGCTTCTTCGTTGCGCCCCTGCTGGCGAATCGCGCCGCCGAGGTTGTTGACGACATCGAGCGTGCTCGGATGCTCGGGACCGAACACGCGCTCGTGGATCGGCAGCAGCGGAGCGAGCAGCTTCTCCGCATTCGCATAGCGTCCCTGCTCGAGGTCGAGCACGGCGAGCCCGTTGATCGCACCGAGCGTCTTGGAGTGTTCATTGCCGTAGCGCTTGCGCGACGACGCGATCAGCGCCTCGTACAGGGGGCGCGCCTCGTCGTAGTGCGCCATGTTCGAGTCGGTGGTCGCGAGCCCGAGCATGCTGTCGAGCGTATCCACGTCGTCGCTGCCGAAGGCCTGGCGCTGCTGTTCGAGTACGCGCAGGTAGCGCGTGCGGCTGTCGTCGAGCTTGCCGGCGTCGCACTCGAGTCCGGCCAGATGGCTTTCGACGAAGAGGCGATCGCGATCGTTCGCGGGCGCGCTCGCCACGAGTTCGAACGCCTTGCGCCCGGCCACGAGCGCTTCCTGCGCGCGGCCCTGGTTGTCGATGTTCTCGGCGATGCGCATGGCGAGCCGGGCGCGTTGTCCGGCCGGCGCTCCGGTGGCGTCGAGCGATGCGAGCGCGGCCTCGTAGTGGCTGCCGGCGAGCGCGAGTTCGCCGAGCGAGGCGTAGCTGTTGGCAATCGTGCGTTCGATCGAGGCGCGCACGGCCGGCTGCGTCGCCAGCTCGCGGCCCGAGCGTTCGGCGGCGGCGTCGAGGACCATGCGCATCAGGCTGCGGTCCATGCTGCGCGCGCGATCCGGGTCGATGCCGGCGAGCATGCTCTGCACGAAATCGGCGACGCGCTCGGCCTTGGCGGCCTCGATGCGCGCGGCCTCGGCCGAGCGCTGCGCTTCGGTGAGGCCGTGCAGCGCGAGCGCGATGCCGGCGACCAGCGCGGCGGCGACCAGTGCGGATGTCGCGATGCCGAGTCGATGCCGCGCGACGAAACTGCGCGCCAGGTACAGACGCGTCTGCGGCATCGCGCGCAGCGGACGCCGTTCGCGAAACCGCTGCAGGTCGTCGGCCAGCGCCGCGGCCGAGTCGTAGCGCTGCTCGCGCTCGTGCGCGAGCGCCTTGCGCAAGGCCATGCGCAGTTCGCCGGGCAGCTTGTGCGCCGCTTCGACCAGGGTCGCGGAAGCGGGTGTCTGCGCGCGCGCATCGGCATCGCTGTCGATTGCGGCGAGCAAGGTCTGCTGCGGCGCGCGCGTGGAATGATGAGGGGCCGAGGTGAGCACGCCGGCATCGGTGTCGGTCAATATTTCGAACAGCATCACGCCGAGCGAGTAGACGTCGCTGCGCGTATCCAGGTCGCGCTGCAAGCGCGTGGACTGCTCCGGGCTCATGTAGACGCCGGTGCCGGCCGGATCGGCGGGGACTGCGGCGCCGTGCGGTTCGGCTTGGGCGGTGCTGCCGCCGATCGCGATGCCGAAATCGATGATCTTCGGCGCCGGCACGCCGTCGACACGCTGCACCAGCACGTTGGCCGGCTTCAGGTCGCGGTGGATGATGCCCTTCTGATGCGCATGCTGGACGCCGTGGCAGACGCGCTCGAACAATGCCAGGCGCTCGTCGCGGCTGAGGTTCTCGTTGCGGCAGAACTGCGTGATCGGCACGCCGCCGACGACTTCCATCGCGAGGTAGGGATGCCCTTGCGCAGTCGTCCCGGCGTCGAACACCTGCGCGATCGCCGGGTGCTGCATCTGCGCCAGGGCCTGGCGCTCGACCTCGAAGTAGGCGCGTGCGAGGGGGCTGGCCACCTGCTCGCGGATCAGCTTCAACGCCACCTCGCGGCGCACCGGCCGCAGCTGCTCGGCCAGGTAGACCCGGCCCATGCCGCCTTCGCCGAGTACGCGGCGGATCAGGTACGGGCCGAGTTCGCTGCCCTCGGCCAGCGCGACGCCGCTCGCGGCCGCAGCGCGTGGGCCTTGGAATTCGGTCGGCTCATCCGGAGAGATGGGGGCGGTCATGGCGGTGACGTCGGGCGCCCGTTGGCGGTGCCGTGCGGGCCTGCACGATTATTACAACGTGCCCGAGGCGGAATGTACACAAGCGCGGAACCCTCGCGGCGGCCGGCGCGTTCTCGCGTAAACTGCCGAAGGCGCCGCCGAAGAGTTCCACGCCGCATGGCCGATCGCGATTCCACGACTACCCAACGCCGTACGATCCGGCCGCACGACTACGTCGCGCGCAGCCAGCCGACCTCGTCGGCCTGCCTCGTCGTTCTGCAGGGAGTGCGTCTGGGCCAGCGCATCGACATCGGCGAGCAGCCGCTGATCATCGGTCGCGCGCCGGAGTGCGATTTCCAGATCATGGAGCGCAGCGTCTCGCGCCAGCACGCGCGCATCTGGCGCGGTCCGGCCGGCTATCGCGTCAAGGACCTGGACTCGACCAACAAGACGCTGGTCAACGACCAGCCGATCATCGAGGCCGAGCTGCGCGACGGCGACCACGTCACGATCGGCAGCTGCGTGCTGAAGTTCATGGACCGCAGCTCGATCGAGGCGCGGTATCACGAAGAGATCTACCAGCTCGCGACGGTCGATCCGCTGACCGGCCTGTACAACCGCCGCCAGTTCCTCGAGCTGCTGGAGAAGGAGCTCGCGCGCAGCGCCAACCATCGCCGCCCGCTGACGCTGCTGATCATCGACCTCGATCACTTCAAGTCGATCAACGACCGCTACGGCCATCCGGTCGGCGACGTGGTGCTCAAGCGCGTCGCCACAGCGCTGCAGGGCAATGCGCGCGAGGAATTCATCATCGCGCGTATCGGCGGCGAGGAATTCGCCGTGGTGCTGCCCGAACATGGCGTCGAAGCGGCCGCGCAGTTCGCCGCGCGCCTGTGCGAGGCGATCGGCACGCTGGACATGGCCAACAGTCAGATCGGTCCGCAGCGCGTCACCGTCAGCATCGGTGTCGCCGCGTGGCAGCAAGGCATGGCCAA
>Ga0068853_100001920_pt1 | contig 15322 bp, 9 predicted proteins | sample KBSCornC32_FD_65655 | JGI IMG/M metagenome (GOLD analysis project Ga0068853, IMG submission 65655) | Corn rhizosphere microbial communities from Kellogg Biological Station, Michigan, USA - KBS Corn C3-2 | ecosystem: Host-associated > Plants > Roots > Rhizosphere > Soil ...
AAACTCGCCATCTGTGCCTTTCGGTGGGAGCGCAGGGCTTCAGCCCTGCGAAAATCCCGGCAAATTCAAAGGGCTTCAGCCCCGGGCCTTTCTGCACAAGCTGCCGGACGCACTTTTTCCGCACCCTCTTGAGCCGCGCCGTAAGCCACTTCGATTCAATGAGGCTTTAGCCTCTGGCGGAATCTTCGCGGGCTTAATCAGACCTTCCCTAAAAACACCATCTCTTCAGGCCCGGCTTACAACACAATCCGGCCCGCCTGAATTCGCCAGACGAGGTTTACAGAAAACTTTTTCTCGCTGGAAAGAATGGCAACGTACATGCCACAGACTCCACAAGGTCTATGTTCGATAGGCAACATAGCGGACCGGCAGAATCCCTTCTGGGGGCATCTCCGGCAATCCGGCGCGTCGGCGAGCAGTTGCGAAGAGCTGCTCAAACCGACGTCCCGGTTCTCATCACCGGCGAAAGCGGCACCGGTAAGGAATTGTCCGCAAGGGCCGTGCATGACCTCAGCGCACGCCGAGACGGCAGTTTCGTCAAAATCAACTGCCCCTCCGTTCCGCACGATGTCTTCGAGGGCAAACTCTTCGGTACTGGCGCGGTAGCGGATAAGCCTGCGAACCCTTCGATAGAAGACTGCCCTCAACCGTGCCGCGACACCCTGTTTCTGGACGAGATCGCCGAGCTGGATCTACCCCTGCAGTCCCGGCTGCTGCGCGCGCTTAACGGCTTTCCCCCTACCCGGTTCGGCATCCCGGATGGCCCTCCGGCAGAGGTCCGCCTGGTCTGCGCTACCAGCCACAATCTCGAAGAGGCGGTTGCGGCTGGTCGATTCCGCATTGACCTCTTCCACCGCATCGACGTTCTGCACATCGACATGCCTGCCCTGCGCGACCGCATCTCCGACGTGCCCATCCTGATGGAACACTTCATCAGTACGTATGCTGCGCAATTCTCCAGAAAGCCCGTGCCTTTGCGTGCTCCCTTTATCAAGCTGATGGAGTGTTATCACTGGCCGGGCAACATCCGCGAATTGGAAAACATGGCCAAGCGATATGTGCTGCTTGGCGGCGAAGAGCATCTGGTCCCCGTGCTGCGTGGTGTCGGGGCTGCCCCCGCCGCGCCGTCCTCCACCGTCGATCTCGCAACCCCTCTGCGCGTTCAGACCAGACGAGCGGTTCAGCATCTGGAACGCAGCGTCATCCTGAGCGCGTTGCAAACCAACGCCTGGAACCGCACCAGGACCGCTCATGCCCTTGGCATCAGCTATCGCGCTCTGCTGCACAAGATTAAGGAGGTTGGGCTCCCCTCGGTGCGCTCCAAACCGCCATTGGAGCAACGCTCCGTAGAGGGCCATGGAAAGATCGGGATCCCATGATGTCCCCCGCATGTCTTTTGGAACCAGACATGCTTAACCGCAAGTGGCGCTCTCTGGCCACCACGAAGTGCCTTGATTCAACGATGGAACTACAAGACATTCCATCCCGGCCACCCGAAGCAGCGACTGTGCAGGCAATTGCCACAATGTTTGCACCTGTCTGGTTCGTCTTTGAAGCTGGCCCGTAAACATATGAGGAGGACTTGTGATCAACGTTGGAGTCATTGGTTATGGTTATTGGGGACCCAACCTGGTTCGCAACTTGTTCGAAGTAGCGGAGACGCAGCTCATCGCAGTCAGCGACGTGCGCGAAGACCGCTTGCAGCAGGTTCTGAACCGCTATCCCTCGGTTGAAGTAACGACCGACTATCGTCATCTCCTCGAAAACCCGAAGATTGACGCAATCGCCATTGCAACGCCCGTCTCCACCCACTACGACCTCGCGCTCCAGGCACTCGAGCACGGCAAGCATGTCATCGTCGAGAAGCCGATGACCTCCACCTCCGAGCAGGCCCTCCACTTGATCGAAGAGGCCCGCCGCCGCAAGCTCACCCTCCTGGTCGACCATACTTTTGTCTATACCGGGGCCGTGCGCAAGATGAAAGAGATTGTCTCCTCAGGGGCCCTGGGCGACGTTCTCTACTACGATTCCACGCGCATCAACCTGGGCCTGTTCCAGCGCGATGTCGATGTCATCTGGGACCTCGCCGTTCACGACCTCGCCATCATGGACTACATCCTGCCCTCGTCTCCATGCGCCGTCGCGGCCACTGGCATCAACCACCTCTTTGGAGGTGTCGAAAACCTCGCCTATCTCACCATGTTCTTCGACGAGAATGTCATTGCGCACGTCAACGTCAACTGGCTTTCCCCAGTCAAGGTCCGCCGCACCCTGGTTGGCGGCAGCAAGCAGATGATCGTCTACGACGACATGGAGCCCAGCGAAAAGATTAAGGTGTACGACAAGGGCATCACCGTCAACGGGTCACGCGACTCAATGTACAAAGCCCTGGTCGGCTACCGCTCCGGCGACATGCACGCTCCGCATCTGGATGTCTCCGAAGCCCTGAAAATCGAGATACAACACTTCGTCGAGTGCATCCGCACAGGGGCCGAGCCCATCACCGGCGGTCAGGCCGGACTGCGCATCGTGCGCATTCTGGAGAGTGCCTCCCGCTCGATGAAGCAGCGCGGCCGGCTGGTTGACCTCAGACCGGCAAGCACCGTGCCCGGTCCTGTGCTACCCCACACACTCAACCCTGCGCTCAATCCTGCCCTCACCCTGGGAGCCGCATAATGCAGGTGCCCATCCAACTCGACTCCGAGACCGGCGAAGATGCACCCGCGTCTTCCCGCGCCCCGGAGTTCTGTCGCATCGCACCGGACGTGACCCTCGGCGCGAACGTGACCTTCTTCGCCTTCGTCAATCTCTATGGCTGCTCCATTGGCGACAACAGCCGCATCGGCGCTTTCGTTGAAATTCAAAAGAACGCTTCCATCGGCCGCAACGTCAAGGTCTCCAGCCACACATTCGTCTGCGAAGGCGTGCAGATCGAAGACGACGTCTTCATCGGCCACAACGTCTCCTTCATCAACGACAAATATCCCCGCGCCACAAGCGCAGGCGGCGGCCTGCAAACAGAAGACGACTGGCAGGTCATCGCCACGGTGGTCAAACGCGGAGCCTCCATCGGCACCAGTTCCACCATTCTGTGCGGCGTCACCATTGGAGAGTCCGCCATCGTCGGTGCAGGCAGCGTCGTCACCCGCGACGTTCCTCCACACACCATCGTCGCCGGAAATCCAGCGCGGGTGCTCAGAAAAATCGTGAACGAGCCGGAGGACAAATGAAGGTTCCCTTTGTCGATTTGAAATCTCTCCACGAAGAAATCAAGGACGACCTCGGCGAAGTCTTCAATCGTGTCCTGCGCGATTCGACCTTCGTTCTCGGCCCGGAGGTCCGGCGATTTGAACAGGAGTTCGCCGCCTACACCGGCACCGCGCACTGCGTAGCCGTCAATACCGGCACCGCCGCGCTGCATCTTGTGCTCGCGGCCATGAGCATCGGCCCGGGCGACGAAGTCATCACCGTTCCCCACACGTTCATCGCCACCGCCGAGGCAATCACCGCCGTCGGTGCGCGGCCAGTGTTTGTGGACATCGACCCTGTCTCTTTCACCCTGGACCCGACGCTGCTCGAAGCGGCTATCACGCCCTGCACGCGCGCCATCATCCCCGTTGACCTCTACGGTCAGGTTGCGGACATGGATCCCATCCTCGAAATCGCCAACCGCCGCAGCATCCCCGTCGTCGAAGACGCCTGCCAGGCGCATGGGGCCGAGTACAAGGGCCGCAGAGCGGGATCCTTCGGCATCGCCGGCTGTTTCAGCTTTTATCCCGGCAAAAACCTCGGCGCTTGCGGCGAAGGTGGCGCCGTCACTACGAACAACGCCGCGCTAGCCGCATCCATCCGCATGTGGCGCGACCACGGCTCCGCCAAACGCTACGAGCACGTCTTCCCGGGGCTTAACATGCGTATGGAAGGACTCCAGGGCGGCATCCTCTCCGTCAAGCTCAAGCACCTCGACCGCTGGAACGACCAGCGCCGCCACGCCGCCACGGCATACGCCCGCGCGTTAGCTGGCTCCGGGATCGTCACTCCCACCGAGATGCCCTACGGCCGCCACGTCTACCATCTCTTCGTCGTCCAATCCGACAACCGCGACGCTCTGCGCCGGCAGCTAACCGACGCCGGCATCGAGTCCGGCCTCCACTATCCCGTCCCACTGCATCTGCAACAGGCCTACCATTCGCTCGGTTACAAACAAGGCGACTTCCCCGTCACCGAACGAACGAAGGACCGCATCCTCTCGCTGCCCATGTACCCTGGCATCGAGACCGAGGCGATCGAACGAGTCGCCGCCGAACTCAGGGAGGGCTGCCTTGTCGCCTGAGCGCCAATCCGCAGACGTCATCGGCTCCCGCGTCGTTCCTGCTGTCTTCGGCAGCGCCCACGTCACCGACGACCCGGCATGGGAGTGGGACTTTGCCGCCCACCTCAAGCAAACCCTTTCGCCCCGCGAACTGCTCGCCCTTTATTCCAGGTATCGCAGTGAAGAAGGCCCTTTCGAGTCGCTGCTGCGCCGCGTTGTCTTTCGCGCCATGTGCCGCACCGCCGGACACGCTCTCCAGGTTGGCCCCGAAGTCGTCGTCAAGCATCCTGAAACCATGGAGCTGGGCGATGCCGTCTTCATCGGCGCGCAAACCATGATCCAGGGCCGCTTCGACGGCGCCTGCCGCATCGGCAATCACGTCTGGATCGGCCCCCACGCCTACTTCGATGCGCGCGACCTCGTTCTGGAGGACTACGTAGGCTGGGGTCCCGGAGCCAAGGTGCTCGGCTCCGCCCACACCGGCGAACCGCTCGACGTACCCATCATCGCAACCGAGCTCACGATCAAACCCGTCGTCATCGGCTACGGGGCCGACATCGGCACCAACGCAACCATTCTTCCCGGCGTTCACGTTGGAGCACACTCCATCGTCGGCGCAGGCGCAGTCGTTACGGTGGATGTCCCCGAGTACTCCGTGGTCGCCGGCGTGCCTGCCAGGATCATCCGGCATCGCAAGGAGTAACCTGTCCTATCCTGCATGGACGAATTTTTACCGGCAGACACGAAAGTTCAAACCGGCGACAGGCACCGGAACGAGCGGCGAAGGAGCACAATGAACCCCATTCAAGGAACCAGGATTCTCATCACCGGCGGGGCAGGTTTTGTCGGCAGTACGACCGCCGATCAGTTGATCAAGGCAGGCGCGGACGAGGTCCGCGTGCTCGACAACTTCATCCGCGGAAACCTCCGCAACCTCGAAAAGGCCCGGAGCACCGGACGCCTGGTTGTCATTGAAGGCGACGTCCGCGACCGCGATCTCATCGACAACTCCATCGCTGGCGTAGACTACGTCTTCCATGAAGCCGCGCTGCGCATCACTCGCTGCGCCGAGGCCCCCCGCGAAGCCGTCGAGGTTCTCATCAACGGCATGTCGAACGTCCTTGAAAGCTCCGTGCGCCACAAAGTCAAAAAGATCGTCGCCGCCTCCTCGGCCTCGGTCTATGGCAATCCCTCCTACCTGCCCATGGATGAGGCCCATCCCTTCAACAACCGAACTCTCTACGGAGCAGGCAAGATCGCCAACGAGCAGATGCTCCGCGCCTACTTCGAGATGTTCCGCCTTCCCTACGTTGCCTTCCGCTACTTCAATATCTACGGTCCGCGCATGGACATCGACGGCGTGTACACCGAAGTCCTCATCCGCTGGCTCGACGCCATCGAAGCCGGCCAGCCGCCAAAGATCTTCGGCAACGGCTCGCAGTCCATGGACTTCGTCTTCATCGAAGACATCGCCCGCGCCAATCTTGCCGGTCTCGTCTCCGACACAACCGATGAAGTCTTCAACGTCGGCCGCGGCGTCCAGACCACGCTCAACGAACTCTGCCATCTGCTGCTGAAGATCACCGGCTCCTCGCTTCAACCGGAGTACCTGCCGGCACGCAAGGTCAACAACGTTCAGGCGCGCCGCGCCGCTGTCGACAAGGCACAAAAGATGCTCGGCTTCACCGCACAGGTCGATCTCGAAAGCGGCCTCAAGGCGCTGATTCAGTGGCGAGAAGCGGCCAGATCCGAATTGGCCCCCGCCGGAGGTATACGATGAGCGTTCTTTCGTCTCTCGCAACCACACCCTCGACGACCATCCCCGTAGCGCGTCCCTTTATCGGCACCACTGAGGAGCAGGCCGTCGTCGAGGTGCTCCGCTCCGGCTGGATTACGCAGGGCCCGCGCGTCGCAGAGTTCGAGCAGAAGTTCTCCGCCTTCATCGGTTGCAGTCACGCGGTCGCCGTCTCCTCCTGCACCACCGCGCTCCATCTCGCCCTCATCGCATTAGGCATCGGCGTGGGCGACGAGGTCATCTGCCCCAGCCTCTCCTTTATCGCCACGGCAAACTCCATCGCCTACGTTGGCGCGACCCCTGTCTTCGGCGACATCGACCTCGCCACCTACAACCTCGATCCCAACTGCATCGAGGCCCTCATCACGCCGCGCACCAAAGCCGTCCTCGTCGTCCACCAGATCGGCCTGCCCGCCGAGATGAACTCTCTGCTCCAGATCGCCGAAAAGCACCATCTCGCCCTCGTCGAGGACGCCGCCTGCGCCATCGGCTCCGAATACGAAGGACGGCTGATCGGAGCACCCATCGGCACGATCGCCTGCTTCAGCTTCCACCCTAGAAAAGTTCTGACCACCGGCGAAGGCGGCATGATCACCACCAACGACGCCGCCATCGCCGAACGTCTTCGCCGCCTCAGGCAGCACGCCATGAGCCTCTCCGATGTCGCGCGCCACAGCGCAAAGCAGGTCGTCACCGAAACCTACGATGAAGTCGGCTTCAACTTCCGCATGACGGACATGCAGGCAGCCATCGGCATCACTCAGCTCGACCGGCTCAGCGGCTTCCTCGAACGGCGGCGCCATCTCGCCGCGCGTTATACCGCCGCGCTCCAGCATCTACCGTGGATGGTCACGCCTACAGCCCCCGCCAACTGCCGCCACAACTATCAGTCCTACATGGTGCGTCTCACCGGCGAGCACGTATCAAACCGCGATGCCATCATGCAGGAATTGCTCGAAAAGAAGATCTCCACCCGCCGCGCCATCATGGCCATCCACCGTGAGCTTCCCTATTGCTCCGCACGCTGGGACCGCTCCCTGCCCCACACCAATCTCGCTACCGATACCGGACTCATCCTGCCGCTCTTCCACCAGATGACAGAGCCGGAACAGAATTACGTCATCGAATCGCTCCAGGCCGTCAGCATCTGAGACGGCTTTCCAATCGCGTTCATGTCATTCTGGTATCCCGAACTCTCCAGCAAGATCATTCTGGGTAAAACCGTGAAGGCCGCTTCGTCACAGGAACTGTTCCTGCCCGGCTCACGTGGTTCGTCGCACCTGCCGTCTACAGCGCAAGGAAGTTCACGCCAGTCACATTGGAAGTATTGATCGTGACTGACTGGCTTGAAGGCATAAAGGTCGTTCCGGACTTCTTCGGCTGCACTTTATAGGTGCCGCTCACCAGTCCGCTGAAGGTAAATGCCCCGGACGAGTCTGTAACCGTTTTAGCAGTTGCCTTTCCGGTCAGGGAGACTGTAACTCCTACTCCGCCTACCCCGGTAATTGTTCCTGTAATTGAGTAGGTCTGTGCTGAGGTAAAGTTCGCCGTCGCATTGGCCCCGTTAATCGTCACCGCGCGATTGGCTGGAGTAAAGATGAATCCGGTCTTCGTCGGAGTCACCGTGTAGGACCCATTCGTCACAGTGAAACTATACGCGCCGGTGCTGCTCGCCGTTACTGTCGCCGACGATGTTCCGCTCAGGGTCACTGTCGCTCCACTGCCACCCGCTCCGCTCAGCGTGCCGCTCAGCGTATAGATCTGTAGAGAGGTAAAGTTGGCCGTTGCGCTGGATCCGTTCACTGTCACCGCCTGGCTGCTCGGCGTCATGACATATCCCGTCTTTGATGGAGTCACTGTGTAGTTTCCATTCGCCAGTCCGGTAAAGCTGTAGACTCCGGATGCATTCGCAGTTACGGTGGCCGTCGCTGCGCCGCTCAATGTCACCGTCGCCCCCGCGCCTCCTGCGCCGCTAATGGTGCCCGAGATGCCGTTCGTCTGGCTCGACGTGATTGCGATACCCAGCACATGCGCGTTGTTCACCGTCACTGCCGTCGCCGCGGGGTTGTATTGGTAGCCTGATGCGCTGGGCACAACCGTGTAGTTTCCGTTCGCCAGTCCATTGAAGCTGAATTTGCCCGAAGCGTCCGCAGTCGTGGTGGCAGTCGCCGCTCCACTCAGATTCACTGCGGCCCCCGCTCCCCCGGGACCGCTGATAGTGCCGGCGATGGTATATGTCGTCGTGGGCGAGTAAATCAAGTCAACCCAGTAATTGGTGGCGTTGGCGCTGCTGGTTGGGAATGCGCTCGTCGCCGAATAGCCATAGACGCCATTCGGTCCGTCTACGCCGTTCTGCAGCGCGTGCAGCGGAGGCGCATTCACACCCTGCGAGGTAAAGAACCCCGAATCGGCCGCATAGTGGCCCTTCGGCGCAAAGTACGAAGCCACATAAGTCGTGTTCGCCTTCACGGCAACCGGCTGCGAGAAAATCACCTGCTGCCATCCAGTGCTGCTTTCACTCGCGAAGGTTGCCGTTGCCAGCAGGGTTCCCGTGCTTGTCCACAGGCTCCCCTGATGCGTTCCCTGATTCGAGAACGACTTATAGAACCGGATACCGGAGACATACCCATCTGCATCGGCGCGGAACTTCACTCCCAGTTCCACCGAATTTGTGTCGCCCACATCAGAAGACCCAGGAATAACAGAGGGTTGCCAGATCGTGTTGCACGGGCAGTTGCCCAATACAGCAAAATTGGCCCCGGTAATGTTTGCCCCATGGACAACCAGCGTCAGAGTTCCTGGATTGAAGATCAGGTTTGCGCCAGACGGTCTCACCGTGTAGGTCCCATCGACAAGTCCGCCGAAGCTGTAGTTTCCAGACGCATCCGCCGTCGTCGTCGCGGTCGCCGGACCCGTCAGAGAGACCGTCGCACCAGCTCCGCCGGTGATCGTTCCGCTGACCGCGTACGTCACAACCGTAGCCGTGAAGTTGACCCCGGTAACAACCGCTCCATTCACCGTCACGTTCTGGCTCGCCGGACTGACTGCAAAGCCTGCCGTTCCAGGCGTCACCGTGTAAGTCCCGTTTGCCACCTGTGGGAACGTGTAGTTGCCCGAGGCATCCGCCGTCGTTGTTGCCGTTGCCGAACCCGATAGAGCAACCGTGTCGCCACCGCCGCCTGCAATCGTGCCCGAGATGCTATAGGGAAGGCTCGATGTAAAGTTGACAGTCAGTTGATGCCCTCCGTTGATCGTCACCGTCTGGCTTGCCGGATTGAAAGCAATGCCGCCGTTGCTCGGCGTCACCGTATAAGTCCCGTTAGGTAGACCATTGAACGCAAAGGCGCCCGAGGCTCCGGTAGTCGCCGTTGCGCTCACCGGACCGGAGAGAGTCACCAGCGTCCCGCTAGCTCCAACCCCGGTGATCGTGCCCGCAAGCGTATAGGTTGTCGCCGGAGCGTAGATCACATCGACCCAGTAATTGGAGGAGTTGAAGCTACTGCTCGGATACGTACTCGTAGACGAGTACGAGTAGATGCCGTTCAGGCCATCCACCCCGTTAGCCAATGCATGAAGCGGTGGGCTGTCTACACCGGACGTGGCAAAGGCCCCAGCGGTCGCTGAGTAGTGTCCCGCCGGCGCGAAGTAGGACACGACATAGGTCGTATTCGCCTTGGCCGGCACAGGATTGGCGAATGTCACCTGCTGCCATCCCGTAGTACTTTCGTTAGCAAACGAAGCGGTCGCCAGCAGGCTGCCCGATCCGGACTGCGCGTTCGTCCAGAGGTTCCCAATGTGCGTGCCGGTGTTGGCGGCAGATTTATAGAAGCGAACACCCACAACATAGCCGTCGCTGTCCGCGCGGAATCTGAGCCCAAGCGCAGTCGCTTGCGGATCATTCTGGTCGATCACCGTCGGCACCGTCGAGGGCTGCCACACCGTATTGCACGGGCAAATGGACGGGACCGTAAAGTTAACCCCGGTCACGCTGGCGTTGCTGATCGCAACCGTCTGGCTTCCGGGAACCATGATGTAACCAGTCTTGCCTGGCGTCACCGTGTAGGTTCCGGCGAACAAGCCGCTGAAGCCGTAATTCCCGGAACTGTCCGCTGTTGTTACGCCCGTCGCTGGCCCGCTCAGCGTAACGGTTGCCCCAGCGCCTGCTCCGCTGATCGTTCCACTGATGCCGTAGGACTGATACCCCATGTACACCACATCAACCCAGTAGTTAGTTGACTGATACGAATTAGCCGGGAACACTCCGCCGCTGGAGGTATACACATACACGCCGTTGGACCCATCGACACCCTCCGCCAGAGCATGGAGCGGCGGGCTGTCCACTCCAGTCGTTGCAAAATATCTGGTGTCGGCAGAGTAGTGCCCGGACGGCGCAAAGTAAGAGACGATGTAAGTCGTATTTGCAGAGATAGCGACCGGTTGAGAGAAATTAACCTGCTGCCAGCCCGATGCCGTTTCGTTGGTAAAGCTAGCCGTAGCCAACAATGCTCCGGTGCCCGACCAGAGATGGGCCACATGCGTGCCCACATTGGTAGCTGCTTTGTAGAAACGAACGCCGGCAATATAGCCTGTCGCATCCGCCCTGAACTTAACGCCGACTTCAACCGGCGTGCCATCGTTACTGTCAATCAGTGAAGGTGCCGACGACGGCTTCCAGATCGAAACACAGGTACACACCTGGCCCTGGAAGTTCACATTCGTTGCATTCGTGGCAGACAGATTCACTGACTGCGAGTACGGGGTAAAAATGTAGCCCGGAAGAACCGGCGTCACCGTATACGATCCGCCCATCAGACCGCTGAAGCTATAGTTTCCCGACGAATCTGCCGTAGTTGTTGCCGTCGCCGCCCCGCCCAGATTGACCTTCGCTCCAGCGCCGCCCGTAATCGTTCCGGAGATACTAAGCGGGTTAGTCACCGTCGCAGTAAAGTTGACATTCGATACAGGAGTGCCGTTAATGGTGACTGTCTGACTCGTCGGAGCAAATGTAACACCAGGATTACTTACCGAGACGGTATAAGTCCCGTTGATCAGGCCGGCGATGCTATAGCTTCCCGAAGCGCTGGACGTGGTTGAAAGCGATTCCGTACCGGTCAGGCTTACAGTTGCCCCTCCGCCGCCCGTGCCTGAAATCGTTCCCGACAAGCTATAGGTATTCGAGGACGTGTAGACCACATCCACCCAGTAGTTCGTCGAAAGATAGCTCTGGTTGGGAAAGCCGCCCGAGGTTGTGTAAAGATACACCCCGTTCGTTCCGTCCACTCCATTCGCCAGAGCATGCAGCGGCGGATTGTTATATCCCGCCTGCAGAAAGTATTCAGAATCATCCGAGTAATGCCCTCCAGGCGCAAGATACGAAGCCACATAGGTCGTATTGGCCGTAACTGAAATAGGGGACGAAAAATTGACCTGCTGCCAACCCGATCCGCTCTCCTTCGTGAAGGTCACTGTGCCCAGCAGCGTTCCCGTGCTTGACCACAAATGTCCGATATGAGTGCCCGTGTTCGTCGAGGCCTTGTAGAACCGGACGCCAAGCGCCGAGCCATCGGAGTCGGCCCGGAACTTCACACCCACTTCCACGGAATTGCCGTCTCCGCTGTCCGGTACCGTCGGTGAACTCGACGCATTCCATATACTGCACGGACACGTCTGCGGCTGCACGTTGACGGTTACACCGCTGCTCGGAGTCTCCAGGTTCCCACTGTCGTCCACCGCGCGGCTCAGAATCGTGGCCGAGCCCACCACCGACGGCGTCCAGGTATAGCTCCAACTCGCACGCCCGGTTGCAGGGTGCCAGGTCGCACCATTGTCGCCGGAGACCTCAACCCCCGCAACGACGCCGCCAGTGTCGGTCGCCGTTCCCGTAATCGTGACTCCATTCCCGGTGTGGACCGTCGTATTCGCCACAGGCGACGTAATTGTCGAAACCGGGCGCGTCGTGTCCGTTGAAGCAGTCGCCGTCGACAGACCAGGCTGCAACGACGCCGGCTGCACTCCCATGTCAGCAAACAGGTTGACCGTAGCCTGCTGCATATTCATATCGGGATTGGGCGTGGCGAAGCCAAACGAATTATCGTGGTTGCTGTCCAGTCCCCATGACCATTGCACAGTTCCGGAGCCAAACACGAGCGCCCCGCTCGGAGCGCGGTACATCGTCATATGGTGGGTCGCGGTTCCCGCGCCATAAGCCCCGCCGTAGTCCAGCAGAAGGTCGGTATTCAGAGAATAGGTTGCAGTTGAAAGGTCGAATAATCCCGCCGGTCTGAACCCGTTGTCAACGTCTTCATCCCATTCGTAGCCCAGGGTTCCCGCCGGCATCGTATACGTCTGGCTTGCAGCCAGCGAGGCGACCGCCGTATTGCGCCAGAAGCGCATCTTCCCGTCGGCGGCAGGGACTTTGAGCGACAGACCGTTATTGTCCGCGCCGGGTCCATTCACCATGAAGATGGTGCCCTGAAGCACGTTCTCCGGCTGGCCCCCATCCGCAGGCGGACTGAAGCTGGGGTCGCGCCATGTGCCTGTCCACGTCGAAGTGGGGTCGATCTTCGCAAACGCAAGGGTCTCCTTATAGCAGACCAGCGTTCGATACGCCGTATTCGATCCGTCGATGCTGTTCTCCCAGCGCGTCTTCCAGAACATCCCGTTGCCCGTAAAAAGCGCCAGGTTCACGCCCGCATCCCGCGCCGCTTTGATATTCGCGCGCTCGGGGCCTGAAACATATTCGTCGTGACCATCGGCCATGTATAGCTTATGGTTCAGGATCAGGCTTCCATTGCGCGCCGCATCCACGTCGGTGAAGTACGTGACATCGTAGCCGTTCGCCTCCAGCCACCGCACCATGGGGTAGTTAGAACCAAAGACCCATGTGGCCGATTCATTATCAAATCCCCTCGTCATCACCGGTCGGTTGTAACTCACCTTATAAGACCGGTTAGACAGGTCAAAGCTCGGAGAGTTCGGCCCGTAAAAGCTTCCTCCGCCGTAGTAGTTATAAGCCTGCCAGGTGGAGTCATTGGTTTGAAACAAAACAGCCGAGTGGCTCGAGTCATTTCGCACAATAAATACGATGTGGCTGTCTCCTCCTGTATTGGTGCGGATCAGGTGGGCGAAGTAAATACCTGAAGTAGCGGTTGCCGGAACCGCCCACGATGCCGAGACGGCCCAGTTACCGCAGTCCGCAAGGCCAACGCTGGCATCCGTTGCACACGCAGGCTGTGTCTGAGGCAGCGGCACAGACGGAGTGATCGTGGCGACCTTACGCGCTCCCATCCCTCCGTAATACCCCATGCGGTAGATATTGATGGTGTACGCGGACGCATTCGTCTTGATCTTGAAATAGACCGTACTGCCCCGGTTCACGCTGATGTCGGTAGCAAAACCCTGGATCGTTGGGTCCCCCGCATCACTGTTATTGATGTCCCACTCGCTTTGTGGGTTCCCAGGCAGACAGTTCTCAGCAACGATCGCGTTGGCAGGGTTACTGCATTGAGCATGTGCCGCTCCAGCCACGCCAAACAACGTCGCCAACAGCACCGCAAGGAAGGAGGAGATGGTCCACGTTGAAGTCTGTCGTCGATAGTTGGGCATAGCGGCCTCGCTTCCTCAGCCGACCGTGCGCACAACTCCATCAAGACTCTGCAACCATTCTTCGCATGGCGGCGCACTGGTCCGCCAGGTCAACCTGCACGTTACGTGCCGAATCTGGCTGCCACCGCTATCTTTGCCTATTGTGTCGGTTCGTTTTCTCAGAGCAAATTCGGAGCGCCCGCTTTCTTTGCTCCGTTCAGTTGCCGATGCTCTGCTTCCACCCTGTACAGGTGCTGAATCGCTCCGGCAACTGGCCAGGATCGAGGCGACCCTGGCCGTGCCGCCCTTCGAGCGAAAGAGCAAAAGGGCAATCCGTTTCAAAGTATGCAAAGCGGTGCAAACCATCATCCCGAACGTTTGCAAACACGCGCACTATGCAAACCTCCGGCACGGCAGCCTCAATCGAGGCAGGTCTTGCTCCTTCTCCTAAAGTATTTTCCCTGAAGACCTGGTTCGCGCGACCTCATCCTCCGAAGCGGGATTTGCTGTCCTTGGATTTGTTGTCATTCCCGAAAGGACCTGCGTTTCCATCCCCCTTTGTTTGTCATTCTCGAAGGGACCTGCGTTTCCATCCTCCTTTCGTTTGTCATTCCCGAAGGGAATCTGCGTCTCCATCCCCTTTTTGTTTGCCATTCCCGAAGGGAATCTGCGTCTCGCTTCGAGTCGCACCGAACTACAGCTTCAGGAAAAATGCCAATACTCTACGGAATCGTAAACGACGCCTGGTTCGACGGATCGCTCTCAATCCCGCTGTAGTCCACGCTCTTGACGTAGTACGTGTACGACGCCCCGCTGGCAACCGTGTTGTCCACATAGGTCGTCGGCACATTCAACGCAGAGTTGATCAGCGTAAACACCCCGGTGCTGGATGACCGATAGATGTGATAACCCGCCACAGCGTCGTTCGAGCTGCTCGGCGCTGTCCAGCTCAGGTCCACCTCGTGTGGCTGTGCTGCTCCCGTACCGCTCAACGTCACTCCAGCCGTGCTGCCCGTGCTCGAGTTGCTCGTAATCGTCAACTGCCCAGCCGCCGTTCCCGTAGCCGTTGGCTGGAACTGCACCTGCACCGTCATCGACTGCGAAGGATTCAGCGTCACCGGGAAGCTCCCCCCCACGATGCTGTAACCCGAACCCGTCGCCGAAGCCGAGTTCACCGTCACCGCCGTCGTTCCCGTCGAGGTCAGCGTCACCGGTAGCGTCGTCGCCGACCCTACCGTCACACTCCCAAAACTCAGACTCGCCGTGCTTACCGTCAACTGCGGATTCGCCGCCGCCGCACCCGTGCCGCTCAACGTCACTCCAACCGTGCTGCCCGTGCTCGAGTTGCTCGTAATCGTCAACTGCCCAGCCGCCGTTCCCGTAGCCGTTGGCTGGAACTGCACCTGCAACGTCATCGACTGCGAAGGATTCAGCGTCACCGGCAAACTCGCACCCGCGATGCTATAGCCAGCTCCCGTAATCGAAGCCGAGTTTACCGTCACCGCCGTCGTCCCGGTGGAAGTCAGCGTCACCGGCTGCGTCGTCGCCGAACCCACCGTCACACTGCCAAAACTCAAGCTAGCCGTGCTCACCGTCAACTGCGGATTCGCCGCCGCAGCTCCTGTCCCGCT
>Ga0068853_100001923_pt1 | contig 15316 bp, 12 predicted proteins | sample KBSCornC32_FD_65655 | JGI IMG/M metagenome (GOLD analysis project Ga0068853, IMG submission 65655) | Corn rhizosphere microbial communities from Kellogg Biological Station, Michigan, USA - KBS Corn C3-2 | ecosystem: Host-associated > Plants > Roots > Rhizosphere > Soil ...
GGTTCATAATAAAATTGAACTTCAGCAAAAATGTATCAGCATATTGGATGAATATGGGCCGTTGCTAGTTGAAGAATATGTTGCTGGCAGAGAATTTACGGTATTGGTTTCAGCAAATCCGGACGAACACAGTTGCACCGTTTATCGACCGGTCGAATATTTATTTCCCCAAGGGAGGGAGTTTAAAACCTACGCCCTAAAGACTTCGGAGCTTCACCCGGATTGCAATGTTCCATGTACAGATGAAGTGTTAGACAAAGAACTCCGTGCGGCCACAGAAAGGATTTTCAAGGGATTTAATGGAGTTGGGTATGCGAGATTGGATTTTCGTGTTAATGATAAGAACGAAGTGTTCTTTTTAGAGATCAATTTTACCTGTTCTGTTTTTTATAAAGATGGTTATGAGGGATCGGCTGATTATATTTTAAAACATGACGGTGTCGGGCAGGCAGGTTTTTTAATACAGATGATCAGGGAAGGAATAGCCCGGCATAAAAGAAAAATGAAACCCTTTACGATGAAGGGAAACTCAATTGCCGGCTATGGTATTTATGCAAACCGGGATATCAAAAAAGGAGAGATCATTTTTAAGGGAGAAGGCCGTTCACAGAGAATTATTACCAAACGTTTTGTAGAAAATAATTGGAATGAGGATGAAAAATTACATTTCCGTCGCTATGCTTATCCTGTGAGTGAGGAGCTTTTTATTCTTTGGGATGATGATCCTTCTGAATGGGCGCCGCAAAATCATTGTTGCGATCCCAATACTGAATTTGACGGATTAAATGTATTAGCGTTAAAACATATATCTTCTGGCGAAGAGCTTACACTCGATTATGCCAATTTTCTGGACGAAAACATGGAACCCTTTCATTGTCAATGCGGTACAACTTCGTGCCGCGGCCTGATTTCAGGAACGGTGGCCAACTCGTTAACGTTCCGTGAACAACAGGCACCTGTTAAACAAATAGGCTGATATTTGGTCTTACGAACACCCCATTAAGTTTCGCATTTCCTCCCCAAAGAGAATTTCACACGTTTTCAATAAGCGAACCATGTCACGTTTTGTAATACTAAGACAGATAATAAAGCAACACCGGTACCGGTTGATACTTACATATATCCTTTTCTCATTGGAAATGATCGGCAATCTTATGCGCCCCTTTTTCCTGGGACTTGCGATAAACGACCTGGTAAAGGGTAGTTATAAGGGATTGATCATTCTTTCAGCTGTTCATTTTGCCTGGTTGATCATTGGTACCATCAGGCATCGTCTCGATACCCGTACATATACGGCTATCTATTCTTCTTTGGTTACTAAATTTCTTGCCCGCAGGTATAACAAAGCAGATATCTCAAAACTGAGTGCCCACTCCACGCTTGCAAGAGAGTTTGTTGATTTCCTGGAATTTGATCTTGTTTATGTCTTTGAAGCCGCATTCAGCATATTCGGTTCATTATTTCTGTTGTTTTTCTACGATGTTTCTGTGGTATTGGTTTGCCTGAGCATTCTATTACCTGTTGTTGGCTTTAGTTATTTCTATGGCAAAAAAATGAAAGGGCTGAATAAATTAAAGAATGACGAATTGGAAAAGCAGGTTGATATTATTTCTACTGGCAATAATCATATAATCAGGCAGCACTATGAGAATCTTAGAAAATGGCAGATACGCATAAGCGACCAGGAAGCATGGAACTTTGGGATAATGGAAGTTTTGGTGATGGTGGTGATTGGCGTTTCCTTATTAATTACGAACAAGACGGCCGGTTCCGGTATTGAAGCAGGAAGTCTTATTGGCATCTATAGCTATATTCAGCGATTCGTTTCTGGACTGGATACAATTCCATATACCGTACAACGACTCTCATCCTTGAATGATATCACTAAGCGAATTGAGCTGCAGCAATCAGATCTTCAGCAACCCGAATTCAAAGATGTTGCCTGATAAGTGCAACTTATTTTAATCCCTTTAGCACCAGCCGGCTTCCTTCATCCATTGCTTTTTTGGCAGCGTCGTCTGCTTTTCCATCATACTTACCAGTTACACTCTGTTGCAGCCTGGTAGAACCATCGGCTACATTTTTCAGCACCAGGTTTGCATCAATATTAAAAGAGGATGCTGCATTGGGATCACTGTTCTTAATTGCTTTTAATATACCACCAACCTTGCTGGCTTGTTTTATTTTGGTAAAATCAGTTGACAAAGTATAATCGCAGTTATAGTTTTTTGCATCTTCGGCAGAGTTGACAGATACCGCCTCTACATTTCCGCTGATTAATATACCAGCCAGGTATTGTTGTATATCGGACGTTTGTAATTGATCTCCACCAGTTGGTTTAAAAACCCCGATCCGTATGATACCCGGTTTTTTTTCGTCAGTTGTGGGCTTACTGTTGTTTATACTATTCTGTGCCTGGGTTTTGTATTGGTTCATCATATCCTGAACATCCATTTTGTCCTGCAGATCACTTTCATTTTTTGTTTCTGTATATCCGGGAGGAATTTCGAACAGCATCGAATCCAACTTGAGAGAAGAAAACTCCACCGTTTCAAGATTCGTTACAAACTCATTCGTTTTGCCACCACCCATTATGATCGTTCTTGTTTCTATAAGGGGAAAACCAAGTTTGCCTTTTCCACTTCTATGGCTTACAAATTTATCCTTGCAATCAGGTTGATATTTTTCTCTTGTTGTTGGTGATGCTGAAGGTGTATATCGTATAGGGCAGTTGAATTCGGGCAGATCAATATACCAGCCGTCAGTTTTAATGATAAGGCTGTCTTTCATCATGCAAGCATCGGGAGATGGTTTGATCTTCTGTGTTGTCCATATATGTCTTGCGGTAAAGCCATTCATTTTTTTGCGTTCACCTGTGTCGGTGATATTGTACCACATATTGATTGTGCCGCCAGTTTTTGTTGTTGTCTTTGGTTGGGCAATTGGTGCTGCTTTGGATGCAGCTGGTTTTGCGTCATCATCAATCACATCTTCTTTTGCAAAAGGCTCAATGAAATATAATTTTTTCTTATCGTTCAATTTAATAGTGCGTTGCAGATCGCATTGCTCAATAGTTGTAGGAACACTCATTCCCATCATACCGGCACTCTCCGTTCTTTTGCGCATCCCCTTTACATAGATGGTAGACTCGGTCTTCATACTCATCATATTGGTAGACTGACGTAGTTTGTATTGCTGGGCGGTGGTTGTGTTGCTTGCAGAGAGGATCAGCAACAGTAATGCGAAGAAGAAGAAAATACTTTTTCTCATATTAGAAGGTTTGAAGTAAAGTTAGGATTTTCTTTAACCTGCCAAAACGGGTAATTTGTAGAATACGATAATGTAATTATCTCCCCATAAAGACCATTAATATCTGTACATCACTTGGATTAATACCAGATATGCGGCTTGCCTGCCCAAGTGTCCTGGGTTTTATTTTGCTCAATTTTTCTCTTGCTTCATTACCAAGAGAGGAGATCCTTTTATAGTCGAAGGTTTCTGGAATTTCAAGCTCTTCGAGTTGTGACATTTTTTTCACCAACTCTTTTTCTTTTTCAATGTAAACATCATATTTAACCTGTATCGAGGCTTGCTCAATAGAATCTTTTGAGAATCCGTTGAGTGCTTCTTTCAACTTTGGCAATACATCAGCAAGGTCATCCAACTCTACATCAGGGCGAAGTAATATTTTTTGAGCTTTTTGTTTTTCAGAGATTGGCGATGAGTTTATGGAAACGAAATAAGAATTCACTTCATCCGGCTCAACAGACATTTCTTTCAGAACAGTTTTAATTTTTTCTACAGATTCTCTTTTGTCAATCACTTTATCCATTCGTTCCTGCGATGCAAGGCCGAGACGATAACTTAATTCTGTTAAACGGAGGTCTGCATTATCTTGTCGGAGCAAAGTTCTAAACTCTGCTCTTGATGTAAACATCCGGTAGGGTTCCTGGGTTCCTTTACCAACAAGATCATCGATCAGCACACCAATGTATGCGTCACTTCTTTTCAAAACAACCGGAGCTTCATCTTTTGCTTTTTGATGTGCGTTAATGCCTGCCATTAAACCCTGGCAAGCAGCCTCTTCATACCCGGTGGTCCCATTTATTTGTCCTGCAAAAAATAGATTCTGGATCAGGTTTGTTTCAAGCGTATACTTCAATTGTGTCGGGGGAAAAAAATCATATTCTATCGCATAACCAGGACGGAACATTTTCACTTTTTCAAAACCCACTATATTACGAAGAGCTTCGTATTGCACATCTTCGGGCAATGAAGTTGAAAAGCCATTGACATAGATCTCAACTGTATTCCATCCTTCCGGCTCAATGAATAGTTGATGTCTTTCTCTTTCGGCAAAGCGATTGATCTTATCTTCTATGCTTGGGCAATACCTCGGCCCCACTCCATCGATCCTTCCGGCAAACATCGGGCTTCTTGAAAAACCAGTTTTCAAAACATCATGAACCTTCTGGCTTGTATATGTTATCCAACAGCTTCTTTGTGTTTTGGGTTTCTCGGTATCAGTAAATGAAAAACCAACCACATTTTCGTCACCAGGCTGCTCTTCCATTTTACTATAGTCGAGAGTACGGCCATCTATTCTTGGTGGCGTTCCTGTTTTAAGCCGATCGCTTTCAAAACCCAGGGAAACCAATTGTTCGGTAATTCCGGTCGCTGCCTTCTCCGCCATCCTGCCACCACCAAAATTCTTTTCTCCGATATGAACGATACCGTTTAGAAAGGTTCCGTTCGTTAACACAACCGATTTGGCCTTTATCTCATGGCCCAAACCCGTAACCACGCCATAGCATCTTCCATCTTTGATCAGCATTCCTTTTACCATGTCCTGGTAAAAATCAAGGTTTGGAGTATTCTCGAGCATTTCCCTCCATTTCAGGTGAAAAAGCATCCGGTCGTTCTGAGCACGGGGGCTCCACATAGCAGGACCTTTGCTCCTGTTCAACATCCTGAATTGAATAGTAGACAAGTCGGTTACGATCCCTGAATAACCGCCCATGGCATCTATCTCTCTCACAATTTGCCCTTTGGCGATTCCACCCATGGCTGGATTGCAACTCATTTGGGCAATGGTCTGCATATTCATGGTCACCAAAAGGGTTTTGGAACCGAGATTTGCCGCCGCTGCTGCTGCTTCACAACCTGCATGGCCTGCACCTACTACTATAACATCATATTCGGGAAACATAAGTTGGCAAAGGTATCTTGTTCTTTTGGCTACTTCTCAAACTTTTTCAAAAATTCCATTTCCTTTTTAACGTCCCCGGTACTTCTTCCGCTGTTTAAAAGCTCAAATTCAAAAGTGCTATAGTTTTCAATCATTCCTAAATAATCACGATGCTCTCTTATAAAAGCCTGCTGTGCATCAGTACTCACAAAGTCTGATTTTTCTATTTGGTCGATCTTAGTAAGGAGTTTTAGACATGGGTGGTAATTTGTTTTTTCATACAACTCCTTAAAATAGTTCTTGGCCATTAAAACATCGAGCCTGTTTCCTGTTTCCTTATTCTTTTGAAAGTGCTCAACTCTGATATTGGTAAAATTCCAGCATAGCTTAAGCTCTTCTTTCTGAGAAAAATTAAAATAAGTAACAGGAATGATGTGGTCAAATTGCCAAAGGGAGCCAAAATCTTCCCACCCGATACCATCGCTAAACTGATATTCGAACCATTGGCGCATATTGGCTATATCCAATCCAAAGTACGGGGCATATTCAACACATAAAGACCGCTCTAACACATATCTCCTGAGAGATATTTGCCATTTCCTTTTTTCTCTAAATTTTAAAAGCGCAGGGGTTATTTCTGTAGCCGGTGTTCTTTTTTTTCGGGGCATATAGTTGTTTCCACAAAGATAATAGTTCCACGGGACACTGTTTCAGCCTGAAACAGTGTCCCGTGGAACCTCTAAGACAAAAAACGTGTTTGGTGATTGAGATTGGGGCCCGGACTTGCTAAAAGCAATACTTTTTTAGATACAACTCCTCTTTCTCCCGCATAACCCTTTTTTCTGCCTTGCTTTTGTCCTTATACCCACACAAATGAAGTGCACCGTGAAATATTACCCGGTGAAGCTCTGATCTGAAGGAGGTGTCAATGTTTTTAGCATTATCCTTAACCCGGTCAATACTTATATAGATCTCTGCAACGGTAGAATTTGTTTCAGAAAGGTCAAAAGTGATAATGTCTGTGTAGTAATCATGATCCAGAAACTGCTGATTGATTTCCAACAGTCTTTTGTCTGAACAAAAAATGTAATTAATTGAGGAAAGCTTTTTCTTCTCCTTTTTAAAAAGGGATTCTATGAAAACCTTCAAACCGGTCCGGTTTTGCAGGCTGAACTTCCTGTGTTCAAAAAAGAAGCAAACTTTTGACTGTGAACGCATAATTTCAAAATTCGTAAAGAAAAACGAACGAACAAGGGTAGTTTTGCATTATAAATATTGAAATGATTGTAAGGCTATCTGATTTGAAACCGGGGCAAGAAGGAATTATCAAAGAGTTCAACAGTAATGAGATATTTCTGAAGCTGATGGAAATGGGCTGTGTACCAGGAGAGAAAATTCTAATGGAGCAAATTGCACCGCTGGGGGATCCTATTTCGGTAAATGTATCTGGTTATCATTTAAGTCTTCGGCTAAATGAAGCAGAACATATTCTTGTTGAGCTAAACAATTGATTATCAATTTATTAAATGAAAATAGGTTTATATTTCGGCTCTTTTAACCCTGTTCATGTAGCCCACCTGATCATAGCAAATCATATTTTGAACGAGACAGATATTGAAAAAGTCTGGTTCGTTGTTTCTCCGCAAAACCCCTTCAAATCAGAGTCCGGGTTGTTGAATGAATACCACCGCCTTCAAATGGTGCGACTGGCGACTGAAGATGACGGTCGCATAAAAGCCTCAGATATTGAATTCAGTCTGCCGAAGCCTTCTTACACAACAGCAACACTTGCTTATCTCGCCGAAAAAAATCCTGAACATGATTTTTGCATCATCATGGGCAGTGATAGTTTTCAAAATCTTCATAAGTGGAAGAACTATGAGGTGATCGTTAAGAACTACCAGGTATATGTTTATTTAAGACCTGGTTTCGAGGCAGAAAATAAAATAGGGGCAAAGCTGCAAATTCTCGATGCGCCACTCCTGCAATTATCGGCTACACATATACGTAAGCATATCAAAGAAGGAAAATCTGTGCGGTATATGGTTCCGGATAAAGTGCTGGAGGAAATAGAGAAAGGCGGATACTATAAAAAATAGTGTTGGAGGATCAGAAAAAATACCCGAGTAACAGGCAGGCGATAACAATAAACGGCGCCGCGATCCGGGTGTAGTTTAGCAGGAGAAAAGTTCCCAGCATCGCAACTATGCTGATAAAACTACTGATTGGTTTTATATCAGAAAAAGTAATATCCTTCATGATATAAAAAGTAGAAGCGATCATTACCCCGACAACAACAGCATTAATTCCTTCGAGAGAACGATAGACCGCAGCGTATTTTTTCAGATTATTCCAGATAGGATAGAAGAATAAAACCAACAATGCGCTGGGAAGAAAAATGGCGATCATCCCAATTAAACAACCAACCACCTGCATTTCCTTTCCCATATCCTTTAAGGCCATACCCCCGGTAAAAGATGCAATGGAAAAAACCGGACCAGGTAATGCCCTTACAATTCCCATTCCGGTGTACATGTCTTTCTCGTCTATCTGTACTGCATTTGGATTTTTCTTTTTAACAGCTTCTGGTCTTACACTCCATTGCTCATACATCATCGGCATCAGCACCTGTCCGCCTCCAAAAACAAGACTACCCATCCGGTAAGTATTCTCAAAAAGATTGATCGGTTTTCTATTTGGCCAGTTATCAATTCTGGCCCTTTCGCTAATGATACCTGCAGCAATAAATATTATTCCGAAAAGCCAGAAATTCCACCACTTTATCTTTTTTGGTTTCTGTTCTACCTGTGGAATACGTTTCAGGCTAAGGTTGGTAACGATCCCACCAGCGATTATTAATGCTGGAATTACTCCCGGTTTTCCAAATAAGAAATAAGTAGCAGCCGTACTGCAGATCATTATTATCCAGGTAATCGTATTTTTTATTGCCAATGGAAATGCTGTAAATGCGGCATAAGCTAAAAACCCAACGGCCATACTTGGGATGAACTTGAAAATATCTGTTCCCAATTGCCGCTGATCTATATAGCCGAGCAAAAAAGACAAAGCCCCCATCATTATACAAGCAGGAAGTATCCAGATAAGCAATGTTAGAACTGCCAGAGGAACACCGCCTCTTTTATATCCTATCAATGTTACCGTTTGTGTGGAAGATGCACCGGGAAGTAGTTGGCAAAATGCGTTATACTCCATCAACTCTTGTTCGGTTACATAAGGCCTCTTATGAACAAAAGTTTTCATCATCATACCGATATGCGCCTGTGGCCCACCATAAGCAGTGACGCTATATAGCAGAACAGACTTTAAAAAATGAAAATGGCGCAACAGCATTTGAGTTTAAATATAAATAAAATTGAGTAAGAAGGGTGCGGTGTTCAACAAACCATCATTTGCATTAAATTCATAAAAAATTGCTATGCAAAAAATACCTGCTCTATTAGTGTTTGTTATCATCTCAACACAGTTGCTGGGACAAAATGCTGCAGACAAATTAAAAGAAAAAGCATCGGCAGCTGCTGATAAAATAGAAGCACAGTCAATTGTATGGCGAAGGGATTTTCATCAAAACCCGGAACTGGGTAACAGAGAAACAAGAACAGCAAAGATCATCGCAGCACACCTGAAAAAATTAGGACTTGAGGTAAAAGAAGGGGTAGCTAAAACCGGTGTTGTAGGTATTTTAAAAGGAGGAAAGCCCGGACCTTGTATTGCTTTGCGGGCAGATATTGACGGACTTCCAATTGTTGAAAGAGTGAATATTCCTTTTGCATCAAAACAAAAGACAATTTACAACGGCGCAGAAGTAGGAGTAATGCATGCCTGTGGTCACGATACACATACAGCGATTTTGATGAGTGTTGCCGAAATATTGACAGGTATGAAAAGCGAGATCAAAGGAACGATAAAATTTATCTTTCAACCCGCAGAAGAAGGGGCACCGGAGGGAGAAGAAGGCGGGTCGGCATTAATGATAAAAGAAGGGGTAATGGATAATCCAAAAGTGGATGTTGTTTTCGGTCTTCATATAGAATCGGATATAGAAGTGGGTAAAATAGAATATAAGCCCGGTGCATTTATGGCATCTTCTGATTGGTTCAGTATCAAAGTAAAAGGAAAAGGTAGTCACGGTTCTCAACCATGGAAAGGAATAGACCCGATACTTGTATCGGCACAAATAATTGAAGGCCTGCAAACTATTGTAAGTCGTCAATCAGAATTAACAAAAGCACCGGTTGTAATTACCGTTGGAAAAATTCAGGGTGGTGTAAGAAATAATATTATTCCTGAAGAATGTGATATGTACGGTACGATAAGAGCCCTTGATACCGGAATGCAAAAAAATGTACATGCGAGGATAAAATGGACAGCAGAAAAAATTGCCGAAGCATCCGGGGCATCTGCTGAAGTATCTATTGTCACCAAAACATTGGTTACGTATAATACACCGGAATTAGTAAAACAAATGATCCCCTCCCTGGAGTCAGCCGCGGGAGCAGGTAATATAAAAGAAAGAGAATGGGTAACCAGTTCGGAAGACTTTTCTTATTACGGAACAAAGGCGCCTTCATTCTTTTTTTATCTTGGTGGAATGCCAAAGGGCAATGACCCGAAAAAAGCGCCACCACATCATACCGCCGACTTTTATGTGGATGAGAGCGGAATGAAGACAGGAGTAAAAGCTTTTTGTGACCTGGTAATCGATTATATGAATTCTAAATAAACACAGTTAGCCACGGATCACAGGATTTGCAGAGATTTTAGCGGTTTATATTATAAGGGAGAGGATTCGTGTTAGTCCATGTGATCTGTGGCTAAAATATACAAAGTATGAAAAAAATCATCCTTGCCATCTTCATCTCCCTGCCACTATTGGCGGCAGCACAAAAAGCGGACAAACAACTTCATTCAAAATTGAAAGAAGCTATCACCGGCTTTAATGGCGACATTGGCATTTATGTAAAAAATCTTCGCACAGGAAGAACGGTTTCTATCAATGCGGATACAATTTTTCCAACAGCCAGTATAGTTAAAGTAACAATATTGCTCGGCCTGATGGATAAAATAAACAAAGGCGAATTACAATATGATTCATCATTTATTTACAAGGATTCATTGCTGTATGAAGGGTCGGACATTCTTGGCTCTTTTAAAAGCAATGAGAAAATAATGTTGAAGAAAGTAATGATGCTGATGCTTACCACCAGCGACAATACTGCCAGCCTCTGGTTACAAAGCATTGCCGGAAAAGGAACAAGGATCAACGAGATCCTGGATAGCCTGGGAATGAAAAGTACAAGAGTAAACTCCAGAACACCGGGAAGAGAGAATAATAAAAACCAATATGGCTGGGGACAAACAACTCCATTCGAAATGGGAACGATCTTCGAAAAGATTTACCGCAACGAGATCTTTTCTGCGGAAGCCTGCGAAAGAATGATGCGATGTCTCGGTAGAAACTATTGGGATGAGGACGAAGCGATTTCCCAGATACCACCAACGATAGAAGTGTTTAGTAAGAACGGTTGTGTAAACGCATCAAGAAGTGAAGTGTTGCTGGTAAATGCGCCAAACAACCCTTATATCTTTTGCATTTTTACCAAGAATAATAAGGATATGAGCTGGACACATGAGAATGAACCATGGACAATGGCGAGAAAGATCTCGAAGATGTTGTGGGAGTATTTCGAGCCTACAAGTAATTGGCAATCATCAACCAGGTAGATTATTTAAACAACTGGTAGACCAATAAGCTCATCAGATAAGCCAACCCTGTCATATAGACCAACTGAATAACAGGCCACTTCCAACTTTTTGTTTCTCTTTTTACCACCGCAAGTGTACTCATACATTGCATGGCAAAAACATAGAAGATCATCAGCGATAATCCTGATGCAAGATTGAAAACCGGTGTGCCGTCAGGTTTTACAGCAGCCTTCATTTTTTCTTTCAGCAACAAACTACCATCATCTTCGTCGCCAACACTGTAAATGGTGGCCATAGTTCCAACAAAAACCTCTCTTGCCGCAAAAGAAGTGATCAATGCAATACCAATTTTCCAATCGTAACCCAATGGTTTGATGGCCGGCTCAATAGTTTTACCCAAAATACCAGCGTAGGAACTTTCAAGTTTAGCTGTTTTATAATCCTTCGCTAATTGGCTGCTATCAGCACCGGGCATTGATAATGACTGTTCATACTGTCGTGAGACCTGTTGCATTTTATTACCTGGTCCGAAAGAACAAAGGGCCCAGAGTATAAGGCTTATCACCATAATAACTTTTCCGGCATCCATTACAAAAATGCGGGCCTTGCTGATCATGGTTGGTAATACATTGCCCCATCTTGGAGAACGATAGGTTGGCAATTCAAGAATGAAAAAACTTTTCTCATTTATTTTGATGAACCACTTAGCAACATACGAAACGATCAATGCCATTACTAACCCCAAAAGATACAATCCCATCATCACCAATCCCTGCACACCCAAAAACCCAAACAGGTACGTTTTCGGAATTACCAATCCAATTAATATGGTATAAACCGGAAGCCTCGCCGAACAGCTCATCAACGGAGTGATCAATATTGTCAGCAATCGTTCTTTTCTATTCTCAATATTCCTTGCACTCATGATCGCCGGAACAGCACAGGCAAAACCACTTATCATTGGCATCACACTTTTTCCATTCAGCCCCACACTTCGCATCAGCCGGTCAGAAAGAAAACTTATCCGGGCCATATAACCAGTGTCTTCTAATAATGTGATCAATCCAAACAAGATCATTATCTGCGGAACGAACACAAGAATGCCTCCCAATCCGGCAATGACCCCGTTTATTAAAAGATCGGTCCACCTGTTATCAGGTAATGAAGTAGAAAGCGCATGGCTCAATTTTGCAAAACCCATATCGATCCAATCCATCGGGAACTGTGCCAGCAGGAAAACACTTTGGAATAACAGAAATAAAACACCAAGCAGTATCACATAACCCCAAACCCTGTGCAGTAAAATATCGTCCAACCGCTCGGTAAATAAAGATTTCTGCAAAGGATCTGGTTCCGAAACCGCTTGCTGCATTATATGCCGGATACGACTGTATCGCTGTAATATCTCTTCTGCCTGTGTTTTGGTTGGATTGAAATTATTTTTTTCTTCTATTTCCTCGATCTGTTTTTGCATCACCTCATTGAGGTCAAATGATTCATGGTTAATGAGATAATGTATGGCAGCATAATCACTAAGCTGCGGCAACTGTTTTTTTACTTCATCAATCGCATTTTCTGCCAATGCTTTATTGTCGATAAAATCCCGAACCGGCGATTGATACAAATGCTGGGCTGTTTGCTCTACCGCTTTTTTCAATTGCACAATACCTTTATTCTTTCTTGGATTTACGGGAATAACAGGAACACCGAGTTCTCTTTCCAAAGAACCGATATCAATCTTGATCCCTTTTCGTTTCGCCATGTCCATCATGGTCAAAGCAATAACGACCGGAACTTTTAAATCAATTATCTGGGTACAAAAAAGAAGATTCCGTTTCAGGTTACTGGCATCGGCAACCACCACCAGCACATCTGCCTTAATGTCCTTATCCTGGTTAAGCAGTACTTTATAGCTTACCCATTCATCCATCCGGCGGGGATAAAGGCTATAGGTTCCGGGAAGATCAATGACCTCGGCGTTCGCCGTGTCCGATAATGCTGTTGAACCGGTCTTTTTATCAACGGTAACCCCCGGAAAATTTCCCACCTGCTGATTAAGCCCGGTAAGGCAGTTAAACAGCGAACTTTTTCCGCTGTTGGGATTACCCACTAAAGCAATATGTAGTTTGTTGTTTTTCACCGAGGGTAAAAGTGTGTAAAGGTAGATTGGTACAGGCAAACAGCCTTACGAATTTCGATGTTAAACAAGCCCGAAACGGAAAATGATTGACCAGGCTTTTCGTTCCGCTCATCGGGCATCAGCATATACCGTATCGTACAGCGAAAAGGGGGAACGCAGAGAGTCTATACAACAAAACCCTGCGTACCCCGGCGGTCCCTGTGTTAAACTTCTTCTGTCGAAAATTTTACAATAAATAACACCTCCGCTCTTCACACTCCAATACCTTTGCGGCTCAATAACCAAATACTGTATGCTGTCTGATTTTTCAAAAGCCCTTTTGCTTGTTTTAGTACTGACGGCCTGTTCGGGTCCCAGGAATATTACTAAAACAGATACCAAAACATTAGACAATCTCAAATTACATATTCAATACCTGGCAGATGATAAGTTAGAAGGAAGAAGGACCGGAACACCCGGTGAAGAGCTGGCGATGGATTATATTATGAAGCAGTTCAAAGAAATTGGATTGATTCCAAAAGGAACAGAATACTATCCGCAAAATTTTCCGGTATATGATGGAAAGAAAATAGATTCTATGACTGAATTTGTAATCAATGGAAATGCATTGGCTGTAGGAAAAGATTTTTTTCCAATGCCGTATTCTCCGGATGCTGCAATTGAAGCGTTACCATCTATCGCTGTCCAGGAAGCAGATATGCCGTGGTTCTTTGATCTGAAAGAAACATTGGAAGAAAACAAAACGAATCCGCATTTTGATCTGGCAGACTATATTTATAAAAATGCCAGTAAAGCAAAAGACAGGGGCGCATCGGCTGTTATTTTATATAATACATCTTCTATCGACGATAAACTGGCCTTTGACCCAAAAGATAAATCAGAAAAACTATCAATTCCGGTTTTCTATGTTGCGAAAGAACCGGCTACAAAATATTTCAGTGATAAATCTGCAACACTAAAAGTAAAATTCAGAACTGGCGTAAGCGAGAAGAACCGGATCGGCCATAATGTAATTGGCTATATAGATAATAAAGCGGCAACCACCGTAATTCTCGGTGCACACTACGACCATCTTGGATATGGGGAAGACGGAAACTCAATGATCAGAAATTTTGATCACCCGATGATACACAATGGTGCGGATGATAATGCCAGCGGGACAGCCGCTTTGATAGAGTTAGCAAGAAAATTAAAAGCATCCGGAGCAACGAACAATAACTATCTCTTCATTGCTTTCTCTGGCGAAGAATTAGGATTATTTGGCTCAAAATATTTTACAGAGCATCCAACCATTGATTTGAAGACGGTAAATTATATGATCAACATGGATATGGTTGGCCGGTTGAACGATAGTACAAAAGTGGTGACGGTTGGTGGTTATGGCACATCTCCAACATGGGGTACAGTTTATGGCCAATATGATATGGCACATGTTAAAATGACGCCGTTAAACTTTAAATACGATAGCAGCGGAACAGGGCCAAGCGATCACACTTCTTTTTACAGAAAAGATATTCCTGTATTATTTTATTTCACCGGTCTGCATACAGATTATCATAAACCGACAGATGATGCTGATAAAATAAACTATAGCGGGGAACAATCAATTGTTCAACATATTTATACGCTTATTCAATCATTAAACGATAAAGGAAAACTTGCTTTCCTGAAAACAAGAGAAACGCAAACAGCAACCAACACAAGATTCAGTGTTTCAATGGGCATTATGCCGGATTATACTTTTGGTGGCACAGGTGTAAGAGCCGATGGTGTAACCGACGGCAAAGCAGCACAAAAGGCAGGATTGAAAGCCGGAGATATTATCATTCAACTCGGCGATAATAATATTACCTCTTTGGAAAATTATATGCAGGCACTTGGCAAATTCAAAAAAGGAGATAAGACCAAAGTGAAATTCAAAAGAGGGAATGAAACGCTGGAAGCGAACGTTGAATTTTAAGGTTTAGCTACGGAAAACCCGGATCACCTCAAAAACAAAAACTCCCACTTCTGAAAAACAAACAGGTTTACAGTGATTAGTAATCGATTATATCAATTAGTGCTATTTGTGTAATTCCCGGCCCCAAAAAGAACTAACTTGTAATAGAATTTTCTTCTATGGCAGACCGCAATCCCAAACTCATTCTCGATACCGAACATCTTACCGAGGAATTTTTTGAAGACACCCGGTTACTCGGCATCATGGCTTCCGTAAAAGGGTATCAATTTTGCTGGCACCTTAATAATAGCATCGGTGTCAATTT
>Ga0068853_100001930_pt1 | contig 15284 bp, 11 predicted proteins | sample KBSCornC32_FD_65655 | JGI IMG/M metagenome (GOLD analysis project Ga0068853, IMG submission 65655) | Corn rhizosphere microbial communities from Kellogg Biological Station, Michigan, USA - KBS Corn C3-2 | ecosystem: Host-associated > Plants > Roots > Rhizosphere > Soil ...
CTCCTCCCTCCGCTCTCTCCTCCCCCTTCCGCTCCCGTCAGCTCAACAGCGCCGAACGCGACTCGGACCCGGCCGGCATCCCCATCGACCGCTGCGCCGCCACCGCCGGCTGCCGCTCGTGCGACACCTCGTGCCGACCCGCCACCACCACCACCCGATCCGGGTACAGGTGCAGCACCCCCGACAACCCGATGGCCTCGGGTGACATCGCATAAGACTGCCCCTCGAACAGGACCGTCGCCCGCGGGCCCACGATCACCGGATAGCGTAAGGCCAGCTTCTCGGGCGTGAGCCGCAGCGGTCGAAGCCGCTGGCGCTCCTCCGCCAGCCGAGCGAGCGGGGTGGCGTCCCCCGCCTCGGGCGCCGGCGTCGCGTTGACGATCTGCAGCCACTCCCCCAGCTGGCGCTCGAGATCGATCTCGTTGGAAAACGTCCGATCGCGCAGGAAGCTCTGCTTGATCCAGTTGGAGAGGTTCGTGCCGGGACCGCGGTCTGCCCCACGCCGAGCCCGGACCTCGACGCCCACCCCGATCTGGACCATCGCGTAGGCGAAGGCCGGATCCCACTCGAGCACCTGCCCCTCGCTGTCCGTGCGCGAGGCGATGGGCTTGGCCCGATCGAAGGCCGCCAGAAACGGCACCCCACCGGCGGCCTGGTAGTGGCCGACCAGCGCCCTGACCAGCGTCTCGAGCCCCTGGTCGGGAACGATCGAGACCGTCACCCAGCGCGAGTACTCGAGGCGCGACACGAGGAAGTTGACCGTCCCCGTGCGTCCGTCCAGGTACCTGACGTCGGCCTGGCCGAAGCCGTGCCGAACCACCTCACCCGGAATCTTGTCTTGAACCCCGAGCGGCCGGCTCTTGCGCGGCCTTACTGTAGCGATGACCGCGTAGAGCGCGCTCTTGCCGCCGTCATAGCCGGCCAACCGCGCGCGCCGCACGATCTCGAGTGATTTCGTGTTCGGTTCCTTGAGTAATAGGTCCAACACGAACGACCGGAACGGCTGAGCCTTAGACGGCCGCCCCACACCCCGCTTGGTCCCCAACGCCCTTTTTAGCTCCATGGCTTGACCACCATACACTCAAAACCTGATGTTTTGCGAGTAAGAATTTCTCCTTCCGACAATTTGATTTATCAGCAAGAGGGAAATTCCTCCCTACCTTTGACCATATTGTCCCGGAATTTCGCCGGTCATTTCCGGAATTATACGGGGTCAGTAGACTCCAACGCGTTGCGACTCACGTCACACTCCGGGGCTCGAGCCCGCGCAGTCGGCCCTAGATTCTGGGATCTGGTCAGATGTGACCGCCGCGGAGCGGCTAGGAAGGCTTTGCCGCGTCCTGGTTTGCCGCCGGCGTCACCGCCAGCTTGCGGCCCGAGCTCTCGGCATGGCGCTCGATCGCCAGCTCGATGAGCCGCGTCACCAGGGCCCGGACCTCGAGGCCGCTGGCCGCCCACATCTTCGGGTACCCGGACCCGGCCGTGAAGCCAGGCATCGTGTTCACCTCGTTCAGATAGAGGGAGCCGTCGCGCCGGTCCAGGAAGAAGTCCACCCGTGCCAGCCCGGCCAGCTCCAGCACCCGGAAGGCCCAGACCGCGAAGGTACGCACACGCTCGGCGACCGCCGGATCGATCGCTGCCGGGACGCGGAACTCCGCCGCGGCCGGATCGAGATACTTCACGTCGTACGAATAGAACCCGTCGTCGCCCTTGTGCGCCAGGACGATCTCGCCAACTGCCGAGGCCTCGGGCTCCTCGTTCCCCAGCACGGCGCACTCGATCTCGCGAGCGTCCACGGCCTTCTCGAGCAGCACCTTCCGATCGAGCTGAAAAGCGGCGCGGAGCGCGGTCGGCAAGTCCGCCGGCGCACGGACCCGGCTCACCCCCACCGAGGAGCCCGCGTTGGCCGGCTTGCAGAACAGCGGATAGCCGAGATCGGCGGCGGCGTTCATGCAAAGCGAAGGATCACGAGCGAAGGTGTGGGCAGTGACCACGCGATAAGGCACGATCGGGATCCCCGCGTCGCGCAGCAGGCGCTTCGTCACGTCCTTGTCCATCCCGACCGCCGAGCCGAGCACGGGCGCCCCGACGTAGGCGACGTCGTGCATCTCGAGCAGGCCCTGGATTGTGCCGTCCTCGCCGAACGTGCCGTGCAAGACCGGGAACACGACGTCGTCGGGACGCAGCACGCTGGGATCGATGGGCTTGGCGTTCGGGTTCAGGTGGATGAGGCGCGCGTCCTCCGGGACGTCGACCCCCAGGATCGTCGAGCCCTCCTCACGAAACCAGCGGCCCTGCTTGTCGATCCCGATCAGGTAGGGAACGAAGCGCTTGCGATCGAGCGCCCGCAAGATGTTGCGGGCGGAGAGCAGCGAGATCTCGTGTTCGGCGGAACGGCCACCGAAGATGATCACCACGCGGGTCGGAGCGACGACGGGAGGGTTCACGCCCCGAAGTTCACGCGAGCGCCCGGGCGGCGTCAAATTCGAAATGGCGGCGCGGAGCGGAAGACGGCTGGGCCGGCCGTCACGGGCGGACCGCCGTGACGCCGAGCTCGGAGAAGAGGAAGCTCCACTCGTCGACCAGCTGCTCGATCACCTTGCCGAGGGGTTTCCCGGCTCCGTGGCCGGCCCGGGCCTCCAGGCGCAGCAGGACGGGCCGTCCCGGCGCCGGCGCCTCCCCCTCGCCGGGCGTCGCCGCGGCCTGCAAGCGAGCGGTCATCTTGCGCGCGTGCAGCGGATCGACGCGTGTGTCGGACGCCGCCGTCGAGAACAGCACGGCCGGGTAGGTCACGCCCTCGCGCACGTGGTGATAGGGCGAATAGGCACGCAGCCACCGGAACGCCTCGGCGTCGTCCGGCGACCCGTACTCCGGGATCCACAGCTCGGCGATCGAGAACCGGTGATAGCGGAGCATGTCGAGCAGCGGCACGCCGCAGATCGCCGCGCGGAAGAGCTCCGGGTGCTGGGTGATCGCCGCTCCCACGAGCAGGCCTCCGTTGGAGCGACCAATGATCCCGAGGCGCCCCGCGCTGGTCTTGCCGCCGCCGATCAGGTGCTGCGCGGCGGCCGCGAAGTCGTCGAAGACGTTCTGCTTCAAGGCGCGCATGCCCGCCTGGTGCCAGGCCTCGCCGTACTCTCCCCCGCCCCGCAGGATGCTGAGCACGTAGACGCCCCCGTGCTCGAGGAAGGGGATGATCGACGGCGTCCACCCGGGCGCCATGTTGACGTTGAATCCGCCGTAGCCGCCGAGGACGGTGGGCGTATCGGCCCCGCGCTGGAGACCTCGGCGATGAACGACGAAGAGCGGGATCGAGGTGCCGTCCTTCGACTTCGCCTGCTCGCGCGTGACGACGAAGTCGGCTGCGGCCACCGGCGTGGACACCGCCCGCCACACCGACGGCGGCTCGGACGACGGAGAGCCCGCGGCCGCGGGCTCTCCGCTGCTCGGGGCAGCGGAGACCGCGCGATGACTCCGGCCCTCCCTCTTGCGAGGTGGGACCGCGCCTGCCGCGGCCACCCCGACGATCTGACGCAGGACCTTGGTGGGAGAGAGGAACGACGTGAACGGAACGAACAGCTCGTGCCCTTCCGGGTGGCCCACCAGGCCCGCGACGGTGCCCAGGGACGGCAGGACCACGTCCCCGGCCGTCCGGCCCTCCTTGTCGTAGAGGCGCACGCGGCTGGCGGCGTCCTCCAGGTAGAGCGCAGCCAGCGTGGTGCCTCCGCCCACCAGCGCGACCTGCTCCAGCGGATGCGCGCCCTCCGCCAGGATCTCGTGCCACTGGTCGCGCGTCGGCACCGGCCCCGCCCCGAGAGGAACGCGCGCCAGCCGGTAGCGCGGGGCGCGCTCGTTGGTGCGGACGTAGAGGGCGTCGTCGGTGATCTCGTCGACCGAGAAGAGCGCCTCCACCCCGGCGGCCACGGGCACGATCGGACCGGCGGCCGCCGCACCTCCCCCGACGCCAGTGGGAGTGCGGTCCAGCAGGTAGACCTCGCTGCGCGACCAGCCCTGGCTGACCGAGATGGCCAGGTAGCGGCCGCCTGGGGAGAGCGCGACGCTGGGCCAGTCCTTCTTGTCGCGCCCGGCCCCGAAGATGGGCTCGTCGGCGCCGGCCGGGGCGCCGAGCTTGTGGAAGAAGACGGAGCGGTGGTACCGCTCCTCGCCGTCGGGGACGGTCCCCTTCGTCGGATAGCGCGTGTAATAGAACCCGCTGCCGTCCGGGAGCCAGGCCACCGAGCACGCGCGGGTGCGCTCGATGACGTCGGGCAGGTCGGCGCGCGTCGCCACGTCGCGAACCCGCAGCACCGACTCCTCGCTGCCGTCGGCCGAGACGCCGTAGGCGACGCGGGCACCGTCCTCCGACGGGAACCACCAGTCGAGCGAGCGCGTCCCGTCGGAGGCGAGCCGGTTCACGTCGACGAGGGCGCGATCGGGGCCATCCAGCCCGTCACGGACGTAGAGGACCGCCTGGTTTTGTTTGCCCTCTCGCCGCGTATAGAAGTAGCGCCAGGTGGACGTCCGGGCGCCTTTGGCCCCCTGCGCCGCGCGTGGCCGCGGCACCGGTGCCGAGAGCGAGCCGATCTCGTGCAAGGTCCACAGGCGCTTCTCGAGCGCGGCGCGCCCGGGCAAGGCGCCGATGACGTTCCGGGTGTACGCCGACTGAGCGGCGGTCCACTGCTCGACCTCCGCGGACCGGCCGTCCTCGAGCCAGCGGTAGGGATCCACGATCCGGGCGCCGTGGAGCGTCTCGACGACGTCGTCGCGGCGGCTGGCTGGGTACGGAGGCAACACGGCGGCGGCAGCGGTCATGGACGCGACGGCAAAGAGGGGCGTCACCGGGGCAAGCATAGTCCCGGGAGCACGAGGGCGCGAACGGCAGAGACAGGCTACCTCGGGCGCGGAGGGCTCTCGTGCTCGTGCCCGTGTTCGTGTCCGGCCGGCGCCAAGCGGCTCGCGTACGCGACCCGCGTTTCCCGCCACGGGAACGCTCCCCGCCTCACGCCCGCCCCGCCCACCGAGCACGGACGCGAACACGAGCACGGACGCGAGCACGCGATCCCGCCGGCTCCCCCCCTCGCCCAATTGGCCGCCGAGCGGTAGCTCGACACGGGACGGGCTTGCCAATCCGGAACGGCCGTTCCATCGTCCTGCCACGATGACCGACGCATCCGTCGCCTCGACGGCGCCGCTGAAGCAGCCGCGCGGGCTCTATCTGCTGTTCAACGTCGAGATGTGGGAGCGGTTCTCCTACTACGGCATGCGGGCCATCCTGATCTTGTTCCTGGTGGACAAGGTCAGCGGCTTCGGGTGGAGCAAGCAGGACGCCAGCCGGCTCTACGCCGTGTACACCGGCCTCGTCTACCTCACGCCGTTGCTGGGAGGCATCCTGGCCGACCGCGTCCTCGGCACCCACCGCGCGATCCTGACGGGCAGCGTGCTCATCACGGCGGGACACTTCTGTCTCGCGTTTCCGTCGCAGGGGACCTTCTTCCTGGGCCTCGGCCTCATCATCCTGGGGACCGGGTTTCACAAGTCGAACATCTCGACGATGGTGGGCCAGCTGTACAAGCCCGACGACAAGCGCCGGGACGCCGCCTTCACGATCTTCTACATGGGGATCAACACGGGAGCCTTCATCGGCCAGATCGCGTGCGGCTTCTTCGCGAAGAGCCCGCGATTCGGCTGGCACTGGGGCTTCGCGGCGGCGGGCGTGGGGATGACGCTGGGCACCATCATCTACGCCGCGCGGAAGCGGAAGCTGCTGGGCAGCATCGGGGATGTTCCGGCCGCGCGCGCGCGCCCGAAGGCGAGCGCCGGCGAGGGGTCCGCCGGCGCGGACCGCGCCCCGCCGCTCGACGCCGTCCAGAGAGGCCGGATCCTGGCCATCGCGATCATGGCCTTTTTCAACATCTTCTTCTGGAGCGCGTTCGAGCAGGCCGGCTCGTCGATGAATCTGTTCGCCGAGGAGCGGACCCGCCGGGTGTTCTTCGGCTGGGAGATGCCGGCGCCCTGGTTCCAGTCCATCAACCCCCTCGTCATCATGACGTTCGCGCCGATCTTCGCCGCGCTGTGGGCCCGCCTGGCCGCCCGGGGGCGCGAGCCGAACACGCCTCAGAAGTTCGCGATGGCGCTGGTCCTGGTCGCGCTCGGCTTCGCGATCATGGTGGGTGCGGCGCGCGGCTCCGACGGAGGCGCGCTGGTCAGCCCGGTGTGGCTGGTGCTGGCTTACGTGCTGCACACCTGGGGCGAGCTGTGCCTGTCTCCCGTCGGGCTGTCGATGGTGTCGCGGCTGGCGCCGCCCAAGATGGGCTCGATGATGATGGGGCTGTGGTTCTTCTCGAACTTCGTGTCCGATCTGGTCGGTGGGCTGGTGGCGGGCGAGGTCGAGAGGATCGAGAAGGGGCAGGTCTTCCACCTGCTGGGAGGCCAGGCCGACTTCTTCCTGATCTTCGTGGTGGTGCCGCTCACCGGCGCCGTGGCGCTCTGGGCGCTGTCGGGCACCATCGCGCGCCTGATGAAGTGAGGCGAGGTCAGGGGCCGTCAGGGACGAATGATATGATGGCTGCCGGATCGATGCCCTTCCTCTGCCGACCCCGTTGCCGCACGGCGGGCCGCTTCGCGCGGGCGTGCCTCGCGCTGATCACCGTGGCCGTGTTCGCAGGCGGGGGGGAGCTGCCGGCCGGGGGGCCGATCAGAGGCAGGGCGTGGGCCGCCGGGAAACGGGCCACGCCCGCGCCTCAGATCCAGATCGACAAGTCCAAGATCGATCTGCCGAGCCACCGGCTCGAGATGCGCCTGTCCCTGCCGCCGGCCGATGTCCAGATCAGAGTCACGGCCGATTCGGGTGAGGTGCTGGCCGACGAACGGCACGACTTCACGGGTCAGCCGGCCGGCAGCCCGCTGGTCGTCACGTGGACGCCGTCCTCCGACGCGGTCGTCGCCCGCATCGAGATCACCGCCCACGACACGGCGGGCGGCTTCGCGGGCGTCGCCATCACCGCCTGGTCGGTGTCGATCCCGCACGAAGAGGTCGTCTTCAAGACGGACTCGTCCGAAATCATGGAGTCCGAGCGGCCGAAGCTGGAGGCCAGCTTGCAGCTCATCGGCGCCGCGCTGGCCAAGCACAAGGACGAGTTCGGGCGCCCCACCCTGTTCATCGGGGGCCACACCGACACCGTTGGCGCCACCGCCTACAACTTCAAGCTGTCCCAGGCGCGCGCCCAGTCGATCGCCCGCTGGTTCAAGAGCCACGGCCTCCGCATCCCCGTCGCGTACGAGGGCTTCGGTGAGGCGGCCCTGGCCGTCAAGACCGCCGACAACGTGGACGAGCCCCGCAACCGCCGCGTCGACTACATCCTGTCGATCGAGGAGCCCGTGGTCCGGGCCACGGGCTTCCGGCCGAGCTGGAAGCGCGCGGGCCAGTAGGAACGTGGTGCGCTGGCGCGCCACGTTCCATATGGGGACCTCCCCACCCTCCCTCCTCCGCCGCCGCTCGCGCTCGGCGGCGGCGGCTTCCTACTTCTTCTTCCCCTTCTTGCCCTTCTTCTTCGCTTCGGCTTCCTTTTCCGCCTCGGCGGCGGCGGCGGCCTCGGCTTCGGCCTTGGCCTTCTCGGCGGCGGCCGCGGCGGCCGCGTCGGCGGCGGCTTTGGCGGCGGCCGCCTCGGCCTCCTGCCGGCGCGCCTCGGACTCGGCCACCCGCTTCAAGTTGGCGAGGCCCGCCTCGAAGTCGTTGCCGATCATGGTGTCCATGTTCATGAAGATGCCGAACATCTTCGCGATCAGATTGTTCGTCCCCTCCATCGACCAGGTGACGCTGACGGTGCCCGGGACCTCGGGCGCGACGATGAACTCGGTCCGCGCGACCGCGGCGAAGGGCTTGATGAACTCGAGGCGCAGCTTGACGTCGGCGGGAGGGCGACTGTCCGTCACCGTCATGCGCCCCTCGCCGACCTTCTGGTTGCCCTGCCAGGCATAGGTCGCGCCCACGCCGCGGACGGGACCGTCATAAGTCTTGTGCATCTGCGGATCCTTGCCCTCCCACGGTGACCACGCGGCCCACGCCTTGAAGTCGTCCAGCTGGGCGAACACCACGGCCTGCGGCGCGTCGATGCGCGTCGACCGTTCCACGCGGTAGGTCCCGGGGCGCGTGGCGGCGAAGGCCACGAAACCAGCGACGGCCACCATCAGGACTATCAGGATCCTTTTGAACATGGGCGTCCCTCCTACCCGGCACCCTTTCACGAATGCGCCCTCCTGCCAAGTTACCCGGCCCGATGTGCCAGCGCATAAAGGTCCCCGTCATGGGACGTAGCGCCGCAGCGCCACGGGTTCCTTGGTGGACGAGTGGGCGCGTCAGAGCTTGGGGATGCGGATCGTCTTGCTGATCATCAGCGAGCCCGAGACGCCGAACAGGGCGACCAGCGGGTGCAGGCGCCACGGCCCGAGCCAGAGCGTCCCGCCCCACAGGGCGTCCCCGAGGCGCCCCTGGCTCGCCGCCAGCGCCACCAGCATCACCAGCAAGATGCTGCTCGGGATCGGCGTCCCTTCGAAGTACTTCACCTTGGCGTCGGTCGCCCCCGCCGCCAACGCCTCGGCGGTCACGTTGTAGCGCGCCAGGCGCGAGACCCCGCAACCCACGAAGTAGATCAGCACGATCACGTCCCATCCCCCGTTCATGCCCGCGCCGAACGCGAGCACGGCCGGCGCGGCGCCGAACGAGATGACGTCGGCCAGCGAGTCGAGCTCGCGCCCCATCACCGAGTGCGTGTGCCGCCAGCGCGCGATGCGCCCGTCCAGCACGTCGAAGACCAGCGCCAGCCCGATGGCCGCGGCCGCCACCACCAGGAACGCGGGCCGTCCCGTGCGCACGTACGACATGACGGCGAACATCGCCCCGACCCCGCTGCCCGCGTTGGCCAGCGTGAACAGGTCCGCCAGATGGAATCCGCGGATCATCGAGAAGTGACGCGCCATCGTCGCTGGCGTTTATAGCAGCGAACACGGCGCCCCCGAACCGCCCGGGTCGGCGACGTTTGCGTGTCGTCAGCGGCGCGCGCGCCGGCGACGGACCAGCAGCGCGGCGCCGAGCGCGCTCCCCAGACCCGCGCCCGGCACGGCGTCCGTGCCACCGGCATGGCCCGCCGTCGCGCACCCAGCGACCTGGCACCCGGTCGCGGCGCCCGCCGGGCTCTCCGCCGGCGCGGATCCGTCCCCGCTCTGCGCCGTCTCGCTGCCCCCGTCCACGTGCGCGCCGCTGCCGCCCATCCCGCCCGTCCCGCCCGCGGAAGTGCCGCCCGAACCGCTCGACGCCCCCGCCCCCGGCGCGTTCACCGTGATGGATGCGCTCGATTGCTTGCCCGAGGTGTCGGCGGCCGTCACCGTGATGGTCTGCCGGCCCGAGATGCGCGTCAGGTTCCAGGTGAAGGGCGGCGACGCCGACTGGGTGCCGAGTCCCAGCGGCTCGACGCGCACGCTCACCTGCTTGACCTCGCAATCGTCGGTGGCCTGGGCCGTGACCTGGAAGCTGCCCCCCACCGTGGCGCCGTCCGTCGGCTGCAAGATGGCGATCGACGGCGCGCTGACGTCGGGGTCGCAGCCGAAGGGCGACGGCTTCACGCCGCCCGGCCACGCGCCGAGGCGTTCCTTCAACATCTGATACGAGTTCTGGGTCGGCCGCCCGCAGTGATCGGTGTCGACGGGGTTGGCGACGTTCTCGAACCCCTCGCACGCGGTGCACACCGTGGGGTTCATGAGATCGCGCTGGCTCTGCGTGTGCTCGAGCCCGACCAGGTGCGCTTGCTCCTGCGCGATGATGATGGCGGTCTCCTTGGCGCTGGCGCCGCCCATGAAGGTGTAGGCGGTGCCGCCCGCCAGATCCTGGCAATAGAAGGGCGCGATTCCGGCGGTCGTCTTCTGGGCGCTACACCAGGCCCCGCCACCCGAGCTGACGATCTCGGTGTAATACGTCCCCGACGCCGGCCTGTTCAGCGTGAAGACCACGTTGAAGTCGGCGTACCAGTCATCCAGGTAGGCCTGCACCTGCCGCTGGCACTCCTTCAGGGTCGGGGCAAATTGACACACGAACTTGGGCGCGGTCGCTTTGCACGGATCGGGCGCCACGGCAGGCGACGCACCGCCGTCCGCATAGGCCAGGTAGATGACCTTGGGCGCCCCGGCGGCGGCGACGCCCGTTCCGGCGACGGCCGCCGAAGACCTGCGATCCACCACCTGATCAGCCACCGGATCGACCAGGAAGAGGTCCTGGTCCGCGCCCGCGTCATCGCATCCCGAGGCCATGGCCAAAGCACTCCACGCGATCGCGGCCGCGGCGATCGCGGGTGCGATGGACGCATCAAAGGTGTCCCGGCCGGTCCGATGTCGGTGTAACATCCCGTACTTCGTTTTCTCATCGTCACCTCCGCGACGTACCTTGACGACCGGGCCCCGACCTCAGGAACACCGATGGCCGACGCAGAAACCTTCATCAAAGATTTCCACAGCAAGAACCAGACGTCCCTCGACCGCCACCTGGTCACCCTGCGCGCCTCCATCGCGAAGGAGCACCTGGACGTCGCTGACTTCATCCGGCTGGCCATGAAGGACGCCATCGAGTCGGCCGAGGTGGGCGCGTTGTGGTTCGTGGATTGCGACGATCTGGGCATGAAGATGGGGTTTGCGGACCAGTGCGGCACGGCGGCGGGGCACCACCGGGCCCTGGCCGCCCGGCTGGCCGCCGTCGGCGCCGAGCCGTTCGATCCGCGTCAGGGCGGATACTCGCGCTTCTTCGGGTTCCTGCGGAGCCTGCAGACCCCGGAAGAGCGGGCCTCCGCCGGAGAGGTCACCTTGCGCACCTTCCAGGTGGGCCGGCTCGCCATCCTGGCCGAGCTGGCGCGCGAGCGCGGCGACGCCGAGACGGCCGAGCTGCTCGCGGGGCGGATCAGCGCCGATCTCCGCAACGTCATCGAGATCGGCTGGCGCTCGCTGGTCCTTCACTCGCCGAACGAAGAATGCCAGGCGCGGGGCCGACGGGCGGCGTTCCGCATCGTCGAGCTGGCGGCCGAGGTGGTCGAGCCGCTGCACCTTCGCAAGGCGCTGGTCAAGCGGCGGACGCCGAGCGACCAGGGATAAAGGACGGATCATGCGCGCCGGCGCCCTGTTCGCGACCTGCACCTTGGTATAGTTTCGGGACGCCATGGGATCTGAGGGACAGGTTCAACTGCCCTCGCAATTCGGTCGCTACACGCTGATCGAACGCCTCGCCGTCGGCGGCATGGCCGAGGTCTTCCGGGCGAAGATCGTCTCGTCGCACGGGTTCGAGAAGATCATCGTCATCAAGCGGATCCTGCCCCACCTGGCGGCCGATCCGTCCTTCGTCGCGATGTTCATCGACGAGGCCAAGTTGATGGCGCAGCTCACCCACCCCAAGGTGGTGCAGCTTCTGGACTTCGGCGACGTCGGCGGGCAGTACTTCATGGCGCTCGAGTACATCGACGGCAACGACGCGCTGGCGCTGCTGCGCTCGGCCGCGCAGAAGAAGGTGCGCGTCCCGGTCCACCTGGTGGTCTACGTCATCGCCGAGATCCTCGACGCCCTCGACTATGCGCACACGGTCACCGACCTCGGTGGGCGGTCGCTGAACATCGTTCACCGGGACATCTCGCCCTCGAACATTTTCATCGCCCGCCACGGCGAGGTGAAGCTGGGCGACTTCGGCATCGCGCACGCGAGCGATCGCGAGGCGGACACGCAGGCCGGGACGCTGAAGGGCAAGTATGGCTACATGTCGCCGGAGCAGGTGGTGGGCGGCGCGCTGGACGGGCGCTCGGACCTGTTCGCGGTGGGCATCGTGCTGGCCGAGTCGTTCATGGGCCGGCGGTTGTTCACCGCGCCGAACGACCTCGACGTGCTGCTGATGGTGCGGGACGCCCGCATCGACCGCCTCGACAAGTACGGCCACGACGTGCCGCCCGAGCTGGCCGGCATCGTGCGCAAAGCCTTGCGGCGCGACGTGACCCAGCGCTACCAGACGGCGGCCGAGTTCCGGGACGACCTGGCCGACTACCTGTTCTCGGTCGGGGTGCGCGTGGGTCCCGCCGATCTGCGGGGGTTCATGAGCGATCTGGGCGATCCCTCGCCCGAGGCCCTGCGCCGGGTGCAAAGGCTGGGTCGCCGGCTTTCGGTCCCGCAGACGGAGGCCGCCATCGCCTACGCCTTGTCGCACCCGGCCGGCTCGACGGCTCCGGCGACTGGCAGCGGACCGACGGGGACGTTCCCCCTTCGGCCTCCTCGTGCGGCGCGCTTGCCGCCCGGCGCACCGGCCCTTCCGCCGTGGCTCCGCCCGCCGGGGCCGGGCCTGTCCGGCCCGGTCGCCATGGGAGAAGGCCGCAAGCCGACCCTGCCGGACCTGTCCGCTTCCGGGACACAGGAGCCCGCGCCGGGGGCGACGGGGTCCTCCGGAGCGACGGCCGACACGACAGGGTCCGCCGCCCCTCAGGCGCCGGCGGCCGGCTCCGAGGTTCCGGAAGCCGTGGCTCCGATGGGGAGCGGCGGCGAGGAGGCCGCGCCCGTCGATGGTGATCACTGGGCGGGCAGCGGCCCGATCTCCGGCGCCATCGCCACGGGGTTCACGCCCGCCGCCTCGTCGCCGGCCTTCGCGCCGCCGGTCCCGGCCCGCCAGCCCGGGTTCGCCGGCGCCGCGCCCCAGTTCGTGGACCCGCGCAGCGACCTCGGCCGTCGATTCGCGTCGGCGGCCCCCGACCGTCCGCCCGACAGCGCAGGCGAGCTGGGCGCCATCACGCCTTTGCGCGTCCTGACCGACGTCACCGTGGCCGGCGAGACCGGCCTCCTGCGGTTCGAGCGCGACGACGAGATCAAGGAGGTCTTCCTGCTCGACGGCGCGCCCGAGTCGGTCAGCTCCAGCGTCCCGAGCGAGCGCTTCGGCGCCTACCTCGTCACGCGCGGCGTGCTCCGTCCGGCGGAGCTGGAGATGGCGCTCGGGATGTTGCCGCACTTCTCGGGAAAGCTGGGCGACACCCTGGTGGGCCTGGGCCTGATGCGGCCGCTCGACGTGTTTCGCCAGCTCTCGCAGCAGGTGCGGGACAAGGTCATCGACGTGTTCCGCTGGTCGCGCGGCAGCTTCGCCTTCTTCCGCGGGGTCCGGAACGCGCAGGACAGCTTCCCGCTGGGTCTGGACGCTTTCGAGATCCTGGGCGCGGGCGCGCTGACGGTCCCCTACCCCGACCTGGAGGACCGGTTCGCCAAGCTGGTCGAGAGCCGCCCCAAACGCTCGGACCGGCGGCGCTTCGATCCGGACGCCTTCCGGCTGGGCCCCACCCCGCGGGAGGTCCTGGCGCTGCTGGAGGGCGACCGCACGCTGGGCTCCTGGCTGGCGCAGTTCACCGCCCCCGAGGAGCGGATGACCTTCCTTCGGTCCCTCTACCTGCTGGTCGAGTCCGATCTGGCCGAGATGGAGGAGTAGGGCGCGGCGCCCGCGGTGCCCGGCGTCACTCAGGTGAAAGGATTCCGGCCGCCCCGGACACTATATCCCGCGACCCGACTGCGACACGATTGTCGCGCCGAATTTCGATTTTCTCGTCACCTCATCGGTCGTGCTCCCGTGGGTGCGGGAATCAGAAGGATGAGGGAAGGACTTCGCTTGGCCCACTCGTTGCTCCGTCACCCCCGGTGTTTGCCCGCTCTGACGACGCATCGCTCGCCCGGCAAGGGGAGCCTGGCGCTGGCGATCGCCCTGGTGGCGGGCGCGGGGTGCTACATGGATCCCATCAACCGGGCGCCGTACATCGCGTCGATCAAGGAAGTCGGCGTCGTCCCGAAAAACCGGGATGCGACGGTCAGGATCACGGCGTACGACCCGGATTCCGACAGCTTGACGATCACCTGGGCGGTCGTCCCCGGCTGCGACGGCAAGCCGGCAGCGGTCCGGAGCGACGGGACTCCCGTGGATGAGGGGATCGAAGTGGTGGTGGACAAGACCATGACGGGCGGCCGTTTTTGTGTGTGGGCCTTCGCGACGGACCGCTACGGCGCGACGAGCGCCCTGAGCAATGTCTTCGATCCCGAGAACGTGCCGCCACAGCCCCGGATCGACGTGGTCAGTCCGGCCCCGGCCGACACCTATCGGCTCTATTCGGAGATCGTCCTCACCAGCGACGGCTCGACGGATCCCGACGACCCGCTGGGCCTCGACTTCAGCTGGAACCTGAAGAACAAACCGGCTGGCTCCGTCGCCGAGCTTTTCTCCGTGGGCTGCCAGGCTCCCGGGGGGAGCACCGCTGGCGATCTCCATTGCCTCGACGCCGACAAGCCGGGGCAGTACGAGGTCGAGCTGATCGCCACCGAGGCCGCCGGTGATGGGAACACGCCGACGAAGAGCACGCCGGTGACCCGCGTGTTCAACGTGGCCCCGGACATCCTGCCCTCGATCGTCCAGACGACGCCCGAGATCGGCGACGGTCCCATCCCCATGCTCGAAGACAGGAAGTTCGAGGTGATCAAGGTGGACGACGACGGCGATCCGCGGCCGGCGATGACGGCCAATCACCTGTCCTTCACCTGGTTCTTGACGGGTCCCGACGGTCAGGTCCAGACGCTGGAGAACGACGTCGCTTCCCTGACTCTGGGGGTCAGCAAGTACCACCTGGGAGACCACGTGAAGCTGAGGGTCGAGGTGCACGACCGCAATCGGGATGCTTGCGATCGAGCCTTGTTGTTGTGTCGCGACGATGACCTCTGCAGCAGCCCGCCCGACCGCCTGTTGAGGGTGACCTGGAACCTTCTTTGGGGTGCGGATCTGTGAAGAGACGGGCCGGCACGCCGCGGGCGCTTCCACGTGCGGCGCGGGCCCTTGCTCTCGTCGGTGTAATCGAGGCCGCCCTCGTGGGCCTGGGTGGCTGCTCCATGTCATTGCCCGAGGGCAACAGTCCGGGCGCGGACGGCGGCGCACCTGACGGAGGCAGCGACGCCAGCTCTGGAGACGCGGGCGGCAAGGCGGGAGCCTCGGGGAACGTGGGCACCGGGGGACGGGGATTCGGCGGACGTGGCGGCGGTGCCGCCGGAGCAGCGGGCTCCGGCGCTCCGAGCGGGAGCGGCGGCACCTCCTCGGGAGCGGGCGGAGCGACGGGGGCGGCCGGCGCGAACGGCCAGGGTTCCTGCTACGTGACGATCGAGATCGCGAACCCGCAGCTCACCTCGAACATCATCGAGGTGGGGCCCGACGTGCGGGTCCAGGTGAAGGGAACGGTGTACAACTCGAGGAGCACAGC
>Ga0068853_100001933_pt1 | contig 15274 bp, 16 predicted proteins | sample KBSCornC32_FD_65655 | JGI IMG/M metagenome (GOLD analysis project Ga0068853, IMG submission 65655) | Corn rhizosphere microbial communities from Kellogg Biological Station, Michigan, USA - KBS Corn C3-2 | ecosystem: Host-associated > Plants > Roots > Rhizosphere > Soil ...
GACTCGGTGATGGCCGCCTACGAGCGCTACTGCGACGGCGCCTTCGAGTGCTGGACCACCCGCCACCTGGAGAACTTCGTCAACGTCGTAGCCGGAGGTGTGCCAGCGGCGGATTGAAGGAATGGGGCGGTCGGGCTCGTAAGCATCTGCACAAGCCCGCGACCCAGGGGGGAGAGATGCCACCGTCCTATCCAGTCTCGTTCTCGGTCGACTACCCCGAGCGAGAGCTCAATCGGTTGACGACCTTCTTTCGGATCTTCACGGTGATCCCGATCGCGATCGTCGCCGCGCTGCTGCCTGGCGCCGAGCTCGCCGGCAGCGCCCAGTCGAACGGCGCCGGCTTCAGTGGCGCGATCGCGGGCGGCAGCCTCGTCGTCCTGCCAATAGTGCTGATGCTGCTCTTTCGCAAGAAGTACCCGCGTTGGTGGTACGACTGGAATCTGGAAATGATGCGATTCGCTAACCGAATCGGCGTCTACCTGGCCCTGATGGACGACCGCATGCCCTCGACGGACGAGCAGCAGGCGGTGCACCTCGACTTCGCCTATCCCGACGCCGAGCGACTCGAGCGGGGCCTGCCGCTGGTCAAGTGGTTGCTGGCGATCCCGCACTACATCGCGCTCTTCTTCCTCTACATCGGCGTCTTCTTCGCCGTGATCGGAGCCTGGTTCGCGATCCTCTTCACCGGCCGCTACCCGCGCGGGATCTTCAAATTCGTCGAAGGAACGCTGCGCTGGCACAACCGGGTCGTCGGCTACGCCTTCACGCTGGTCACGGACGACTATCCGCCCTTCCGCCTCTCACCCTGAGGCTTCGAGCACAGACCGGAACTACCGACTACCGGGCGACCCAGGCGTCCGGTTCGGCGGCGAGCGCCTTGACCTCGCTGGGCAGCTCACCGCTGACCAGGTCGGCGAGGGTGACGTGCTCCAGCACCGTGCGCAAACTGGCGCGGACGGCGATCCAGACCTCCTGCAGGTGCTCGGCGTTGCCGCGGTACTCGATCGACTCCGGCGGCGCCGACTGCACGTGGGCGATCGGGCCCTCGACCGCGCGGACGATGTCGGCGATCGTCACCTCGTCGGCGTCGCGGGCAAGCCAGTAGCCGCCCTTCGCCCCGCGGCGGGCGCGCACGATGCCGGCGTGCTTCAGCTCCAAGAGGATGTGCTCGAGAAACTGCAAGGGGATGTCCTGGGCATCGGCAAGCTTCTCGCCCTTTACCGGGTCGTCGTCGGCGGCGGCGAGCTCGGCAGCCGCTCGCACCGCGTAGTCAGCCTTTGCGGAAACGCGCATAGATCAGCTAGTTAATCAGTCAGCCCGTCGCGTCCGGCGTCAGCGCCGCCGCGCGAGCGGCTGCTTGCGCTTCGCGCTCGCGGCGGCGGTGGAGCCAGCGGGGGGCGACGAGGATGCCGCCGAGGCCGAGGGCGGCCACCGCGGCTGCGATCGGCCAGACGTTGGGGTCGCCCTTTTGGATCGTGACGATGCCGGAGCCAACCAAAACGAGACCGAGCGCGGTGCGGATGAAGCCCTGGGGCGCCCGATCCGAGAGAGCGGCTCCAATGATCACGCCGGGGATCGAGCCGATCAAAATGTTGCCGGCCAGGGTGAAATCGACGTTGCCGCCCACCCAGTGAGCGATACCCGCAGCCCAGAGCAGGATTGCCGCGTGGAAGACGTCGGTGCCGACCACCCGCTTCGGCGCCAGCCGGTAGACGGCAATCAGCAGGATTGCGATCACTGTGCCCGATCCCGCCGAGGTGATCCCGATCACGAATCCAGTGGTGGCGCCGATCACTATCGCTGCGACCTTGTGCCGGCGCTCGACCTCGAAGCGGTCGCGCTCGACGACGAGGTCGCGCAGGATCAGGGCCCGGGTCAGGGTGATCACCCCGACCATCAGCAGCGTGCCGCCCAGAACGGCGTAGACGAGCGAGTCGAGCCGGTCTTCGCCGATGTGGTCCTGCAGCACCGAGACGATCGCGACGCCGAGCACGGCCGCGGGAACGCTGCCGAAGGAGAGCCACTTGACCAGCTCCATGTTCACCGTCTTCATGCGAAAGTGGCGCCAGCCGCCGACCGTCTTGGTGACGGCCGAGTAGAAGATGTCGGTGCCGATCGCCGTGGTCGGCTGGATGCCGAAGATCAGGATCAGCAGCGGGGTCATCAGGGATCCACCACCCATGCCCGTCATGCCGACGAGCACGCCGATTCCTAGTCCGAAGACGATGATTGCCGGGTCCATATGATGCTCCGCGCGGTACCGCTAATTCGACTTTCCTGACCTCTTTGGTCAGGAGCGCGAGTGCGCCAGGATACCAAGATGCCCGCGGAAACAGAAGAATTCGCCGGCTCGATCGCATCGCCTGCGTCGGCGGTGGGTGCGGGCGCCTCCGTTTCGATCCGCGACCTCGGCCACTCCTATGGCGAGCTGACGACGATCGCGCGGCTCGACCTCGAGCTGCCGGCCCACGGCGTGCTCGGCCTGGTCGGGCCATCGGGGTGTGGCAAGTCGACCGTGCTCGAGCTGATCGCCGGACTGCAGGAGCCCTCTCGGGGAGAGGTGGAGGTCGCCGGTGCCGCCGGGGCCCCCGAGCGGCTCGCGCACTGCGCCTTGATGCCGCAGCGGGACCTACTGCTGCCCTGGCTCTCGGCGATCGACAACGCGGCACTGGCGCTGCGCAACCGCGGCGTCCGCCGCAGCGAGGCTCGCGATCGAGCCGCACGGCTCTTCGAGCGCTTCGGCCTGGCAGGCTTCGAGCGGGCCCGGCCCAGCGAGCTATCCGGCGGCATGCGCCAGCGGGTCGCCTTCCTGCGCACCCTGATCGCCGGCAAGCCGGTGCTCGCCCTCGACGAGCCATTCGCCTCGCTCGACGCGATCACCCGGGCCGAGATGCAGCAATGGCTGGCCACGACGCTGAGCGCCGATCCGCGCACCGCCATCCTGGTCAGCCACGACGTCGAGGAGGCGCTCTACCTCTGCGACAGCGTCGTCGTGCTCTCCTCCCGGCCGGCCCGCACGATCACCAGGCTGAGCTCCCCGGCGCCCCGCGCCGCGGACCGCGACGAGGCGGTTACCGACCCCGCCTTCGTCACCGTGCGCGAGCACGCGATGCAAGCATTGCGTGGAGGCAGCGAGTGAGGCGCTGGCTCCTCCCCACGCTGTTCCTGGCGATCCTGATCGGCGCCTGGCAGCTCGCCGCCTCCAGCGGGGCCCTCGCCGACCTGCTCAACCTCGAAAGCTTCGTAGTCGCTTCACCGCTTGAAATCGCCGAATCGCTGTGGCAGAGCCGCTCGCTGCTGGCCGAAAACGCCTGGGTGACACTGAAGGAGGTGCTGATCGGCTACGGCTGTGCGCTCGTAGCGGGAGTCAGCTTCGCAATCGCGATGCACCTCTCCGAGACGGTCCGCCTCACCTTCCAGCCGCTGATCATCGCGTCTCAGACGATCCCGATCGTCGTACTGGCACCCATACTGGTGATTGGCTTCGGCTTTGGGATCGGTCCCATCCTCGTGATCATCGGCCTGGTCTGCTTCTTCCCGATCACGGTCAACACACTCGACGGCCTCAGCTCGGTCGATCCGGAGGCGATCAAGATGATGCGCACGCTCGACGCATCGCGAGGGCAGATCCTGCGGCGGGTCGAGATCCCCTCGGCCTCGCCGTACTTCTTCAGCGGCGCCAAGATCGCCGTCGCGATCGCCGTCATCGGCGCCGTCCTTGGCGAGCTGGCCGCACCGGACAGCGGCCTCGGCGCGCTGATATTCCGCGACATGAACCAGCTCGAGACGGCTCGCGCCTTCGCGGCGGTCGCGATCCTCTCGGCGATGGCGATCCTGCTCTATGCGATTCTCGCCCTCGCAGAGCGTCGCATCGTCACTTGGCGATAGAAAGCAGGGGATGAAGCGCGCCTCGATCCCGGCGGTCGCCCTGGCAGCCGTCCTGCTCGCCCTGGCGTTCGGCCTCGCCGCCTGCGGCGAGAAGAGCGAGGACACGACCGGCAAGAAGGAATCCCTCAGCCTCACCCTCGACTTCTATCCGAACCCCGACCACGCCGGGATCTACATGGCGCAGAAGCTCGGCTACTTCTCCGAAGCCGGCCTCGACGTTCAAATCCAGACCCCTTCCGACCCCGCTGCGCCGCTGAAGCTGCTCGCCGCCGGCCGCACCGACCTGGCGATCTCCTACGAGCCCGAGGTGATCCTGGCCCGAGAACAGGGCCTCGACGTCAAGGCGGTCGCCGCCCTGGTCAACCGGCCACTGACCTCGATGATTTGGTTGAAGAAATCGGGGATCAATGGGGTCGCGGATCTGCGCGGCAAGACCATCGCAACGGCTGGGATCCCCTACCAGGACGCGTACTTGAAGACGATCCTCGCCCGGGCAAAACTGAGCACCTCCGATGTCAAGCCAGTCAACGTCGGCTTCGGTCTGCTGCCGGCCCTGCTCGGCGGTCAGGCCCAGGCGATGCTCGGCGGCTTCCGCAACGTCGAGGGGGTCGACCTACGGCTGCGCGGCAAGGATCCGGTCGTAACGCCGGTCGACCAGCTTGGCGTGCCCACCTACGACGAGCTGGTCCTGACCGCCCAAGCCAAACGGCTGCGGGAAGACCCCCAGGCGATCAGGCTCTTCATCGCCGCACTGGCCCGCGGCACTGCTGCGGCTGCCCAGAATCCGCAGGCGGCGGCCAAGGCCCTGCTGGAAGCCAACCCGGACCTCGATCCGAAGCTGACCAAGGCCGAGCTGGCGGCTACGCTGCCGCTGCTCAACCCGACCCGGGCCAAGCAACAGCCCTACGGCTTCATGGCTCCTGGCCAGTGGCGCGAATTCAGTGGCTGGATGCGCGACAACGAACTGATCGACGGCTTGCCGGCGCCATCGAGCCTGCTCAGCAACGACTACCTGCCGGGCGCGATCCCGGAATAGAGCGGCGCCCCTTCGCTGAGCAGGGCGGAGATCTTGTCCGCCGGCAACGCCCGCGAGAAGAGGTGGCCCTGAGCGTAGTCGCAGTCGAGGCGCCTCAGCTCGAGCATCTGCGGCTCGTTCTCGACCCCCTCGGCGATCACGTCGAGCGACAGCGCCCGGGCCATGCCGATGATCGCCTCGACGATCGCGGTGCGCTCCTGTTCCACCCCGAGCGCATCGACGAAGGAGCGGTCGATCTTCAGCGCGTCGAAGGGGAAGCGATTGAGGTAGGCAAGCGAGGAGTAGCCGGTGCCGAAGTCGTCGAGGACGAGGCCGACGCCGATGTCACTGAGGGCCTCGAGCGTGTCGGTGGCGGTCGCCGACTCCTCTACCAGGACGCTCTCGGTCACCTCTAGTCGCAGGTGCACGGGGTCGAGACCGGTGCTGGTGAGAATCTCGCCGATCGAGTGGGCAAGCTCGCGGTGCGTCACCTGCCGCGCCGAGAGGTTGATCGAGACGTCGAAGGGCCGCTGGTCGGGGCGCAGCTCATGCCACTCGAGCACCTGACGGCAGGCGCTCTCCTGGACCCAGCGGCCGATCGGCTCGATCAGCCCACTGTCCTCGGCGATCGAGACGAAGTCACCGGGGTCGAGCAGCCCGCGCTCGGGGTGTCGCCAGCGCACCAGCGCCTCGAGGCCGGTGATCTCACCGCTGCGCAGGGCGATCAGCGGCTGGTAGTGGAGCTCGAGCTCGTTGCGCTCGAGCGCCTGGCGCAGCTCGCGCTCGATCTCCAGCCGACGCAGGGCACCGGCCCGCATCTCGGCATCGAAGAGCTCGCAGCGGGCCCGCCCACGTTCCTTGGCCCGGTACATGGCGGCGTCGGCGTCGCGGATCAGCAAGTCGGCGTCGACCGGCTCGCGCGTCGACGGCCGCGCCACTGCGATGCCGACGCTGGCGCTGACGAAGTGATCGACCCCACCCATTTGGTAGGGCTCGGCGAAGGCGGCGGCGATGCGATCGGCGATCGCGACCGCCTCGTCCTCGTCGGCAAGCCGGTCGACGAGGATGCCGAACTCGTCGCCGCCGAAGCGGGCGACGATGTCGCCGGGGCGCAGGTGGGCGCGCAGCCGCGGGGCAACCGCTCCCAGCAGCTCGTCGCCGGCGTGATGGCCCATGCTGTCGTTGATCAGCTTGAAGTTGTCGAGGTCGAGGAAGAGGATCCCGACCGGCGAGCCGGAGACCGTGCTGCGCCTGAGCGCATTGCTGAGCGAGTCGATGAAGCTGAGCCGATTGGGCAGGCCGGTGAGCGGGTCGTGCAGGACGCGGTGGCGCAGCGCCTGATCGCTGACGTGGCGCGCGATCGCGTCGGCGAGCACGTTGGCAGAGGCCTGGACGAAGTGAACGTCCTGGGGAGTGAAGCGATTCGGTTCGGTGGAATGGATGTCGAGCACGCCAAAGGGCTGCTCCTTGCCGTCGATCACGACGGCAAGGCTGCTGCGCACGTCCATCACCCGCAGCGCCGGCGGCATCGAGAAGCGCCGCTCGGTGGACCAGTCGTCGACGATCACGTGCAGGCGCGAGTCGAGCGCCGCGCCGGCGTGGGAGTCGCGGGCGGCCGACGCACGGGCGGCTCCGACGACCCGGTCCTCGAGACCGGCGCGCAGGCCGAGGCGCCGCCCATCGCGCCCCACCTCCCAGATGCAGGCCGCGTGGACTCCCTCGATTTCCTCCAGCAGCGAGACGGCCTCGCGCATCAAGCCTTTGGGATCGCCATCCTGCAGGGCGCGTCCGCCAAGTTGGGCGACGGCCGCCTGCTGGGCCGCGGCCCGCTGCAGCTCCTGCTCGGCGCTCTTGCGCTCGGTGATGTCATAGAGAACGCCGTGCCAGACCGGCGTGTCGGTCTCGTCGGGCTCGAGCACGGCCTCGTCGAGGATCCAGACGACGCTGCCGTCGCGGGTGATCATTCGGTAGTCGACCGGCGGCGGGTTGCGCGTTCCGATCATCTTGCGCGTCTCCTGGGAAAGAGCGCGCTCGCGGTCGTCAGGATGAAGCAGGCGAGCCCATAGCCCCGGGTCGGCGAGCCATTCCTCCGGGGTGTAGCCGAGGATTTTTTCGACCTGGGGACTGACGTAGCGCCAGCGGCCGTTCTCGCCGAGCTCGGAGGCGTAGACGATCGCCGGCAGCCGCTCGACCAGGCGGCGGTAGTCCTCGCTGCCCGCTGAGATCTGGTCGAGGAACTCGTCGACGCGTTTGTCGGGCCAGGCATCGTCCCGTTTGGAGCTCTCCATTGGCTCGCTTATCGGCCGTAACCACGCGTGCTTGAGTTCGGCCGCGGATGACCCTCTAAAGGCCGATTGTCCAGGCTCCCGCCAGACCCCGGAAGGGCGCGTATGGGGCGTAGAACTCCTCGACCTCCTCGACCGTCGCCCGGCGCCCGAGCCGCGCCAGCCGACCGACCAGCTTGAGGTAGATCAGGTCGCCGGCAGGCAGCGAGTCGGGGTCGCCGCGGCCAAAGAGGCCGAGGCACTGCACGGTCCAGGGCCCGATCTCGCGAATCCGCAGCAAGCGGCGGTCGGCTGCCGGCTGCTCAAGCTCGCAGCGGCCGCCCGCGACCTGCCCGGCCACCGTGCGCAGGGCGATCGCGCGTTTGAGCGCCAGCCCCATCGACTCCAGTTCGACCGGAGCGCGGCCCGCAATCATGGCGGCGGTGGGGACATCGCGCAGCCCCCCGCCACGGGGGCCGAGCCGCGGGCCCCAGCGACCGACCATGCGGCGCTGGATGCAGGCTGCCCGCCTGGTCTCGATCAGCTGCTTGACCACCGCCCAGGCCAGCGCCTCCCAGGGCCACGGGCGGCGGCGCGGGCGCAGGTGCGGGCGGCGGCGCAGCAGGGGCCCCAGCAGCGGGTCGCCCTTGAAGCGGCGGTAGAACTCGCCGAGGTCGTCATCGACCGCGAGGGCGAAACGCATGCGCTCCAGCGCAAGCTCCAGCTCGGCCGGGCCAGCGCGGCGACCCGCATCGGCCATCGCCGGCCCGGGAGCGGCGATGGCTTCCGGATCGAGCGCTTCCGCCCGCAGCGCGACCCGGTCCTTGCCCGGTTCCCAGGCGCGGACCAGTACCGGGCTGCCATCGACGTGCAGGAGGCGGGAAGTAACGCCGCGCTGCACACGCATCACCCCATCCTCGCTGCCGTAGACCGGCAAACGGAAGGGTGAGGGGGGGCGTACCTCTGCCTCGAGGCTCATCACCAGAATATTCGCGCCGCAAACGTCACGGACTCGAAGAACCGGCGGTCACCGTGACGATTGCGGGGCTCACCGACCCAAAACGTGGACGTCGACCAAGAAGGAGCGGCTGGCGACGACGTTGGCGGGCCGCTCACGGCGGCTGAGCCGACGGGGCGCCCGCTTGCGGCTGGCGACGGCGCTGAGCGCCCGCACGGCTGCCACGGTCGCGGCGCCGGCGAGCACGCCCCCGGCGGCGGCAACCACCGCGGACCGCGCCTCGCTGCGCACGGGCAGCGGGGCGGCGCCCTCAGTCGGCAGGACGCGAACCGAAACTGGTTGCAATTCCATTGAGCTCACCCAATCGACTGTAACGATGTGCTCGGCCGGCGCATGAAAGCAGGCCGCAGCTTGCGTGGATCGGGCCCTACAGCGCCTTCTCGTAGACGCGGTACTTCTTGACGACCTTGCCCCCCATCCCTTCCATCGCCCGATTCATCGGCCCGTTGGTCTCGAGGATCCAACCCATCTCGCCGCCTTCGATCGTGCCAGGTCGCGCGGCTGTCTCGAGGTGCTTGAGGTAGAGACCCGCGGCGACGCCACTGTGGCGGTACTCGTGCTTGACGCCGAGGGCGAAGACGCGCAGCTGGTCGATCTTGCGCTTGCCGAGCAGGAACTTGAGCCAGCCGAAGGGAAGCAGGCGGCCGTTCAGCTTTGCCATCACCTGGTTGATGTCGGGCAGGGTCAGTGCGGCCCCGACCACCTCGCCGTCCTTCTCGGCCATGTAGGCCCAGTCCTCGTCGATCACCTGCTTCAGGTTCTTGGCCTGGAACTCGACCTCGGCGTCGGTGATCGGGACGAAGCCCCAGTTGTCGCCCCAGGCCTCGTTGTAGACGTCCATGAAGCGGCGCACCTCGCCGGCCATGTCGCGCTTGCGCATGTTGCGGATGACGATCCCTTCGTCGTGCAGGGCCTTCTCCGCGGCGGCGTGAATCGAGGGATCGAAGCGCTCGCCCTCCTTGAGGTCGCCGAACTGCAGCTCCCACATCTGCACGTCCATCGCCTTCTCGAAGCCCGCCGCCTCGATCAGCTCGCGGTAGTAGGGCGGGTGCCAGGGCTCGAGGATCATCGGCCGGCGCTCGTAGCCCTCGATCAGGATGCCGATCTCGTCGTTGGTGGTGAAGTCCATCGGGCCGAGGATGCGGGCGCGGCCGCGCTCGCGGGCCCACTCGCTCGCCGCGCCGAACAGCGCCGCGACCACCTCTGGGTCCTCGGCGGCCTCAAAGAAGCCGAACATCGCGTCGCTGCCACCCTGGAACTCGTCCCAGCGATGGTCGACGTGGGCGCTGACCCGCCCGACCGCCTCGCCGTCCCGCTCGGCGACGAAGAACTCGGCCTCGCCGTGCTCGAACCATGGGTTCTTCTCGCGATTGAGGAACTCCATCCGCTCGAAGACCAGCGGCGCGACCCACTGTGGATCGTCGCGCCGCAAGCCGAACGGCACCTTGACGAAGCGCTTCAACTCGCGCTTGCCGCGAACCGGCTTGACAGACACGCTTCCCACGAGACCGGAACCTACACTTCCGCCATGAGCGAAACCGCCAGGATCCCCGTCGACGTCTTCGAGAAGGCCCGCAGCCACGACCGCCTCGACGAGCTGGAAGCCGCCAAGGAGCAAGATCTTTTCCCCTACTTTCGCCTGCTCACCTCGCAGGCCGGGCCGGTGGTCGAGATGGAGGGGCGCGAGACGATCATGCTCGGCTCCAACAACTATCTCGGCCTGACCGGCGACGAGCGGGTCAAGCAGGCGGCGCGCGATGCGCTCGAGACCTACGGCACCGGTGTCACCGGCTCGCGCCTGCTCAACGGCACGACGCCGTTGCACGTGGCGCTGGAGAAGGAGATTGCCGAGTGGATGCGGGCCGATGACGCGATCGTCTTCTCGACCGGCTACCAGTCGAACCTGGGCACGATCGGAACGATCCTCGAGCCCGGCGACACGGTGATCGTCGACTCCGGCGACCACGCCTCGATCCTCGACGGCTGCCGGCTCTCCGGCGCCAAGCTGCGGCCCTTTCGCCACAACCGCATGGACAAGCTGGAGAAGATGCTCCAGCGCGCTGCAGAAGACGGCGGCGGCGTGCTGGTGGTCGTCGACGGAGTCTTCTCGATGGAGGGCGACGTCTGTGACCTGCCCCGCATCGTCGAGCTCTGCAAGGGCTATGGCGCCCGCCTGATGGTTGACGAGGCGCACGGCGCCGGCGTGCTCGGCGCCCGCGGCGCCGGGGCCTGCGAGCTGTTCGGGCTCGAGGACGAGGTCGACCTGCGCATGGGCACCTTCTCCAAGAGCCTCGCCTCCTGCGGCGGCTTCGTCGTCGGGCCTGCCGACGTGATCGAGTACCTGCGGATCTCCTCGCGCTCCTTCGTCTTCAGCGCCTCCGCCGTACCGGCGGCGGTGGGCGCGGCGCTCGAGGCGCTGCGGGTGGTCCGCTCGGAGGGACCGCGGCTCTTCGAGGCCCTGCTCGCCAACGCCGAGTACCTGCGCGAGGGCCTGCGCCACCTGGGCCTCGAGGTGATCGAGCCGGGGGCCCTCCCCGACGGCACCGTGGCGACGACGCCGGTCGTGCCGGTCGTCGTCGGTGACGACTGGCAGGCGGTGCTGCTCTGGAAGGCGCTCTTCGACGCCGGCGTCTACACCAACGTCGCGATCCACCCCGCGGTTCCCCCCGGCGGCGCGCTGCTGCGCACCAGTCTGATGGCAACGCACGAGCGCGAGCACCTCGACGCCGCTTTGGGAACGATCGCCAGAGTGATCGAGAACTTTCCCGAACTACCCCGCTCGGGGTAGTTTCGGGCCTGTCTGAAACAGGCCCGGTCGAAACGTTCACGAAAAAGGTGCTCTTAGCGACCGCCCTGGGGCGACTTTCCATCCGACGGGGTTGACGGTCTCCACTCCGAACGCATAGCTTGCCCCACGCGCCGACCGCATCCCGGGGCAGGGACGCGAATGGTGGAGCACTCAACTCAGCCAGGCCGAGGCTCGTCCTCCGGTTCGGTGCGCAGAGCTACCCAGTTAATGAACCTCGAAGGGAGGAGTCCCAGTGGACGCTGCTTCAATCGCCCCTGCTCAGACGACCGCTTCCATAGTCCAGGCCCCACAGCACATGCAGGCGCTCGCTCGCGCCAACCGCGTGCGACTTGCGAGGGCAGAGCTCAAGCGCTCGATTGCACGGGGTGACGTCGACGCGGCGGACGTTGTGCGCGAGTGTCCCTGGGAGACCGAGAGCATGACCCTGGCGGAGCTGCTGACCAGCCAACGCCGCTGGGGCCGTACCCGCGCCCGCAAGTTCCTGATCGGGCTCGCGCTCAACGAGAACAAGAAGCTCGGCACGCTGACCTCGCGGCAGCGCATGCTGCTTTCCAGCGAGCTGTCTTCCCGGGATTCGATTCTGGTCTGACTGGGGCCGTCAGAAGCGGCCGAGCTTGAACGAGAGACCCCCTGAGGCCCGCTGAAAGGCGCGCCTCAGGGCGAAGAAGGACGCGACGAAGGCGACTGCGCCGACCGCCAAGCAGACCGCCAGGATCAGGCCGCCTAGATAGAAGAGACCGCCGGTGACGAGGACGAAGACCGTGCCGGCGAGCAGCGTCGTGTGCGAGCGATAGCCGGCGAGGTGCTCACGGAGGGATACCTCGAGGCCGCCCAGGCCGGCGAGGACGACGCCGACCCCGATCGCCGTCGGGCTGGCGCTGATCAGGCCGATCACCAGCATCACGATGCCGGCGAGCACGGTCAACTCCGCCAGCGGGAAACTTCCCCAGGGTGCCGGCGGTCGCTCCTCTTGGCCCGGTCTATCGCTCAACGGCCGCAAGCCGTCCGGATAACGGACACCCCGAGGAGACCTTGACCCGCCACCAGCCCATCAGCATGCCCAGGGGGCCGAGGCGCGGTCGCGAGTGCCAGTGGCCGCATCCCGGCTCGCCGACGTCGGCACGCGAGATCCGCATCCACTTGTGCTCGGCCGGCGCAGCCAGCATCCGCTCGAGCAGCTCGCGGTTGCGGGTCTCCAGTTCGTCCTGCTCACGCAGGGCCTCGCGCGCAACGGAAATGCGCTCGGCCAGAGCGTCGCGGACCTGCTCCAGCTCCTCGAGCCTGGCGACGCGAGGCACGGCGAAGCTCGCCGGCACGCCCGTGTCGAGGGTGAGACGCGGGAAGGCCTCCGCGCAGAGACTGGACAGCTCGTGCTCGAGGCGACCGACCTGACGGCGCAGCTCGGCCCGCGCGAGGCGCTCGTCGCCTCCCACTCGAAACGTCTGCAGCCTGTCTCGATCGAGCAGATCCGGCATAAGCCAAATCGAGTTTAGATCACGGCGCCGCGGCTGAAAACGATGAACCGGTTAAGGAACGCCGGGGCGCGATCAGGCGGCGATCGCCGCACTGGCGATCCAAAGGGCCTCGTCGACCGCCGCCTGGGGAACCCCCTTGACCTGTACCGCGACGATCGCGATCCGGGTCGCCTCGGAGTCGATTTCCCGATCGGCCGCCGGCCCGCCGAAGAGCAGCGCCAGCGGGCCCCGGCCATCGGCGATCGTCAGCGTTCCCTGGGCCAGCTCGGCGGGCTTGTCCGGCAGAGCCTCCCCCGGCGCCGAGTCGCGGATGCAGAGCTCCCCGCGGAGCTTGCCCACATCGAAGACGCGCAGGGCGACGCCGGTCTCGACCGTGGCGATGGTGACGGCATCGGCGGGCATGCCGCGGCTGACGAAGGCCCCGTCGTGCAGCCGATCGAGGGCCAGCTGCTCGACGGGGGTGCGGGTGTGGTCGGGGTCGAGGCCGATCTGGCGAAAGAAGACGCGGTAGGCCCAGGGAATCGGCCGCTCCCGCATGTGGATCGCGTGCGAGCCGTAGAAGCGATCGGAGAGGTCGCGCAATCGCCGCCGCACCGGCTCGGGGCTATTCGTTCGCCTGCTCTCGAGCTCCACCCAGGCAATGCCCAGGCCGGGGAACTCGGCGGCGATGTGCGGGGCGACCCAGCCCTGCCGGGGCAGGGGCTCTGAATGCAGGTCCGGGCGGCTGGTTTTGGAAGCAGCCACTCAACCCTCCTCCGCCGCGCGCGTCGCCCGCAGCAGATCGTCGATCCGCGCTTCCAATTGCGGTGTGGTGAGCTCGCCGATGCTCGCCTCCTGCAGGGTGCCGCCAGGGTAGACATAGGCGAAGGTCGGACAGAGGCCGACCCGGTAGAGACCGGCTACCGCGCCGTCGCGGTCGTAGCCGACCGGCACTTTCCAGCCATTGCGCTCGATCAGTTCGCGAACCGTGCCCCGGTCGTCGCGGATGTCGAGCGAGAGGAAGTTCACACGCCCACGGTAACGCCGATAGACCTGATCAACCACGGTCTGCTGGTCGGTGCAGTCGCTGCCGCCCCGCGAGAACCAGAACGAGATCACCAGCGGCCGGTCGAAGAGGTCACACACCCGGATTGCGCCGGGGGTGGAGATCCTGCAGGCCGGCTCACGCCGCGCCGAGCTGGGGCAAGGTGTCTGCGACGTTTCGCAATCGTCCTGGGCGACGTTCGCATCTCCTTCCAGGTCATCAGAGCCATTGACCCGAGGCACGGCGAACTCAGGCAGCGGCCAGCGACTGGCGAGCTTGTCGAGCCCGAGAGTGCCTTCGTCCTTGTGCTCGATCGTATTGATCGTCGCGATCACGATCACAGCGGCGAAGATCAAACCGACGACGAGTGAGTAGCGGTCCCTCACGGCCGCTCCAGCCAGGTCAGTGTGGCCGGCAGCGCCACCATCACCCCGAGCAGCGCCACGCCAAGGTCGATTACGGTGACGAAGCCGAAGTCCCGCAGCATGCTGACGTCGCTGGCGATCAGGACGGCGAAGCCGGCGATGACTGTGACGGCGGAAGCGAAGACCGCCGGCCCGGTGCGTGCGTAAGCCGCCCGGATCGCCTCAGCCCGGCCCGACCCGCCCCCTCGCTCCTCACGAAAGCGAGCGGACAGGATCACGCTGAACTCGGTCGCGATCGCGATCGTCAGCGCCCCCAGCGCTGCCGACATCGGGTTGAGCGGGATCCGAGTGAGCCAAAGAACGAGCGCGGACCAGCCCGTGGCGAGCACAACCGGTACCAGCGGCACCAGTGCTCGAACGAACGATCGGTAGGCGGCAAGCAACGCCAGCGCCACCGCAGCAAGCCCCACGAGGGTCAACCAGTAGCGGCTGCTGGAGAGATTCGACGCCGCCGCCGCCGCGATTACCGGCAGCCCGGCAAAGCGCACCCTGAGCCCGGCCGGAGGTCCCCCCGGCGATCCAGGCTCCCCCACCGCGGCCCGCACCCGCGAGATCACCGCCTGTTGACCCTGCAGCGACTGCGAGCGAATGCCAAAGCTGAGCAGGGCGAGGTGGCCCGGCAGTCCAGTTTCCGGGTTCACGGGCGCCAGCTCTTCGAGGTCGTAGGGCGGCAGTTCCCGCAACGTCGCACGGATTTCACTCCGCTTCAGTTGTGCCTTTCTTTTGCTGCTGACCAGGAAGTCCGAGAGCGCCGGCCCGGGGCAAATTTCAGCTTTCAGACAAGTGGGTCGCGCCCCCGAGAACCCGTTCTCTTCAAGTACTCGTTGCTTGAAGTCGGCCATCCACTCGACCGTCGCCGGATCCGAAAGATCTGGAGCTTCCAAGGCCACCTCCAACTGCCCCGCCACTCCGGTCGCGCCCTGCACCCGTTCCAGGTCCTTGATCTCCGGCAGTCCCCGCGGCCCCAAGGACTGCACATCGGACACCGTGTCGATTTGAGTGCCGACGCCCCAACCGATGACCGCCAGGAATGCGCCGACCGCAAGCACGCGTTTTGGGTGGCCGAGCGCGAGTCCTACGAGTCGCTCGGATGAGAGGAGGGGGTGCCCCTCCGCTTGCTGGGTTTTTCGCCTGGCGCGCAGCTTCTCTCGCCAAGTGGTCTGTGCGAAAAACAGGACGCCGCGCGCATCCGGGGCACCCCCTCCTCTCATCGCGGGTCGCAGGCTCAGCGCGGCAAAGCCGACAACGAAGGCAAGGATGAGACCGATGAGGATTCCAAGGATGAGAAGGACTCCGAATCCGCGGACCATCGGAATCGGCGAGAGCTGAAGCGCGAGGAAGCCGGCGGCGGTCGCT